>Ga0180431_10002656_pt1 | contig 23727 bp, 22 predicted proteins | sample SS_ome_11_FD_132459 | JGI IMG/M metagenome (GOLD analysis project Ga0180431, IMG submission 132459) | Hypersaline lake sediment archaeal communities from the Salton Sea, California, USA - SS_1_MS_1 metaG | ecosystem: Environmental > Aquatic > Non-marine Saline and Alkaline > Hypersaline >...
CAAAATCGTCGTCTGGAATGGGGCGGAGTTTATGGACTTTTGGGACACACAAATTGAGTTAAGTGAAATTGCAGGCGACTGGCATCACATAGCCGTTGTCCGCAGCATGACGATGATGGTGTCATATCTTGATGGGCAGATGGTTGCCTGCAGCATATACACCACAAATCCAATCAGTGGCGCAGGGCTTCTTAACATCGGAGCCGACAGGAGGCTACTGAACTTCTACAAAGGTCTGATAGAGGATATCCAGGTCTACGACTATCAATTTACCCCAGATGAGATCAGGCAGCTCAGCCTGGAACATCCCGTAGGGCAGCTTCTCGGCTGGTGGAACTTTGATGATGGCACAGCCGACGACAGCAGCGGCAATGACCGTCACGGCACACTCACGACCGGTGACGCAACGACCAGTGTCAATATAGTTTACGATGCCGACAGGGACAGTAATGTTCTGGAATTGAACAATCCGGTCGGTCATACCATCAACAGTGTTGTTGACTGCGGCGGAGCCGGCGGCTGGGCAGAGATAAGTGCTCGGATATCAATCGCGGCCTGGCTCAAGGTCGATACATTTCATAGTGATAATCAGCATCTGCTGACTAAGGGCAACGGTTATCAGTTAACCAGAAATGGTGCAACGGATGCGATGCGCACCAAAATGAATGGATTGAGTGCTCTTGGTTCAAGCATAACTGTAAGTGACGCCAATTGGCATCATGTTGTAGTAACATACGATTCGAATTCATCAGAAAGAATACTATACATTGACGGTTTACCATCTGCTATTGATACACCATCAGGGCTGCTTAATGACGCCTATGCCGAGCCATTTGTAATTGGCGGACGGCTTAACAGTTCCTACGACAACATGGGGTGGGACGGTCGAGTTGATGATGTTCGCCTTTATGACTATGCCTTGAGTCCGAGTGCAGTTGAGTGGTTGTATGAAGGTTCACCGGTACCTGAGCCGGTGGGTTATCTCTGTTTTGAAAAGCCGATTGGGGACGTAAACGGGGATTGCAAAGTTGATCTGCTCGACTATGCAATCCTAGCATTGCACTGGATGGAATCCGGAGGTGAGAATTAAGGAATTAAAAGATTTCGCGTTCAATCTCGCCAAGGTAGAATCGGCCGTCCCTTCGCATAAATCCAATGATTTTATCGAATCGGCTGTTTATATATCGAGTATCGTTCGACACCATCGCCATTGTTATAACCGCAAGCTGTTTACTGTCCTGGCGGTCAACCTCAGCAATGGAAATATTGAACCTGCTTTTCAGTCGCCCTATCAAGCTCCTGACGACACTTCTTTTTTCCTTAAGTGAAGTTACCCCCTGAAGATGCATTTGAGCTGTCAAGACACCAATTGTCATTGATTATCTCCACCTGAACTATATTGGGCTATTTTAGGCACCGGCAATCAAACTTTCAATGATTTTAAGGACAGCCGGTTTTTCAAAAATTCTGCCCAAATCTCCCGATTTTTGTAGCATATAATTTGGAGAAAGGCAAAAGATGAGTTAAACTTTAGTTAGGATACAAAAACAGTTTTTTGGTCCGGTAATAAATCTCTCTCCTCTACGTAAGGGGACGGTTGAGCCTTTAGACCAAAATGCACTGGGGGGGTCGCCGTCTCCTTTTTTTCTTCTCTGCCGACTGCTATTTTCGCAACTGCCTTTGGCTAATCTACATCACCAACCAAATTGCCTTTAAGTGTAATCTTGATTATTCAATACTCATTTAGTACTATTAAAATACCAAACACCTCTGACAAATCAACCTTATTCACAAATCCACGCAAAAATCGCTTAAAAAGCTTTGAACTGGACTTGACAAAGATTATAATTTGCAAGTCAGGCAAGATTAATCAACGCCGGTGATTTTTTAATTAACTCAAGCTGGCAGTGCAAACCTGCGAGGCACCGTTGTATTGTTAGAAATCTCTATTGTTAAAAAAGGAGAAAGACATGTTTATCACACTTCTAATCGTCACATTTGTAATCGCATTGGCGGTTTCTTCCATCGTTATTTTGATTTTCTCTGGGCCAATCAATGCAATTCTGGCACGAATTATTTCAGAACAAATCAGCAGGGCCTGGTCGAAGTATCTCAAATTCGCCATCTATGTAACCGGAATATCCAGCGGAGTAAGAATATGGGACCTCGAAAAATACATAACAGAACCGAGATTTGAAGGGTCAAAAATAATCGAACTAAATACGGAGCGCTGGGTACTGGAGCTGTATAGAACAATCATCGGAACACTTCAGGGTATCGCATGGATGCTCCTAGTATTCTTCGTATTTGCCCTTGTGGCCTACGTTATTGTCCGAGCGTTCGAATTAAAAAAGAAAAACAGCACTACAACACCAGATGTAAATTGACATACCCAGCTTTATGAGCTTACGAGAGTTCAGGTTTTTTTCATCTCTGCTACAAGTTGCCTTGTGCCGGATGATTGGTCCTTGTGAGCAACCTTGAAGTCAGCAGCCCAAGGCTGATGCTGCTTTTTGAAAAGCTCATTGCCTTCGACAATTTCTTTCAAGGCCTTCGACTTGGCTCTCGCATCTTTCAAAAATCCTGCCGCCCTTGTCCCGTACACACCACCCATCAAAGCACAGATGCCAATAGCTAATTCAAAAAGACTATCCGCCAGCACAAACGCATCAGGCCTCTGAGCTGATTGAGACGATGCTCTTTCCGCAAGCTGGAAATTCGATTCGGCAAGTATATCTTCCACCGATTGTGACGGTGGAAGCTCCCTCGGCAGGCCGTAATAAGACGTAAACACCCTGCTCTGCAATTGCGACAGGTGCGTCAATGCCTGAAGTTCTTCCGAGGCGCCCTCGGCTGCGGCTGTCTGCGCCGCCGCCACAGTTGTCCAGTTGTGCAGCCAGGCATTCTGCTTCTGGTCTTCACTCGGCCCAAAACGCAGACTTTCACAACCTGTCGACAAAAAACATACTAATATCAATGTCGCTAAAATCTTTCTCATCATTTCTCCTTTACATTTGGCTCTCAAAAAGTCTATTCCGGCATATCCGATTTGGTAAATGCTCTTTCAACCGCCCGTAGACGATATTCATACGAAACACTCTTTGCTGCAAGCGATTCGATTTTCCGCTCAAAACTCTCCTGACACCGACACAAATACGTTACATCCTTCTGTAGCAGGTCGAGTTGCCGTTGCAGATTGACCCAGCTACCCACAATCAACGCAGCCAGAAATACTAACTGAACCAGCACGGAAAGATTAACCTGCCGATTAAACTGCCAACTGGATTGACTTTCAGCTTTCAACTTGCGATTTCCCACCTTCAATTCTTCACTACCGTTTTTAGCCTTAGCTTTTGCATTTTTAGCTGCTTTTACACCGGCGCATAAAAAACATTCTTTTCACCCACCTTAGACATCACCACATATGTCTCTGCTGGAAGTTGTCCTGTTTCAAGAAATGACTCGGCCAGATTGATCGCCTGCATCATATCACCTATCTCAACCACACGAACGTTATAGACATTGTATAAAGAGAGGCTTTTGACCTTAACCGCCCAGGCTGAACTTCTGGCACCGGGTGAAGCAACAACAGCCATCTCCCGCCTTTGCTGAGAACAGTTTCGGGTAAATCTTTCCAGCTCCTCTCCTTTGCCCATATCCATCTGCCTGCTCATTCTCGCAAACCCCTTTGCCGAATGATTTTCAAATACGTACACTGCTTCTCAAAATCCATCTGCACACGCTCTATCCAATTCGTGCTCCGGCTATCACTCCTGCAACTGAGCAGGTCCCTGCTTTCAGGCGAAGATATCACTCTGTCGCCTACTCTGTAATCAAGAGCCGGACAAGACATCTGCAAATCGACAATCTCGATTGTTTCAGAATTTACCCGTACCCTTTTACGTACAAATTCATACACGGCCGCGCTGTCGTCAATCTCATCGGCGCTTCCCAGCGCACCGTCTGATGCATTCACAAAAATACTCTGACCGCTTACTTTGCGATACTTGAATCGACGAGGCAAGGTAATAATATGGTCAACCACCGGCACAGCCGAACCGACCGGACCATCGGCAATTACACAATTCAACCGCTCGTCACTGATTACTGATGCAGTCATTCTGAACTTTAAAACCCCTTTTAAGGCCGTCACCCAACTATCAACATCAAGCTGTTCACTGCTGAGCCACACACCACACTCATCCATCAGATTATTAAAAGCATAAAGATACTGCCGCCAGCTTGAACCATTATCGTAAGAAACCTCAAGAAAATAGCCCAGAGATTTACCCAGCTCATCAGTCGTCAGAACGGGCAAAAAGCTCCTGCTCCGATGAACGAAATTGCTGCCCTCGAAAATCTTTGAAAAATCAAATGCTTCTCCCCGATTGTACGGCGCATTGCTGTAATCGCCCGCCTCATTAAGACACCACTTGCGATATACGTCCTTGACCTTATAGAAATCGGGATTGGTCAAAGGCGAAAACTTATTATAATCAGTATCTTCCTTGCTGCTGTCCCAGGCTTTTATCAACTCAAAAGTCGCCTCATAGACCTTGAAATCGCCCAAACCAATATATCTGTGTGTTACAGGCCAGAAATCCTTCCTGCTGTGCAGAACCGAAATATTTGTCTTTGAGATATTATACTGTTCACCGCAAGGCTGGTGGTTTAACTCAACTTCCCTGCCGCAACCGTTTTTATAAAACACAATCGCTTGTTCCGGATGCGCCGATTCAGGCCGGCAGACAAACTTGAACTTCAAACCAATTCTTTCACAGCATCGCTGCAACGCCTCCAACATACTTAAACCTGTAACGTCAAAGTCTCGAACCATCTGGTTCTCGGTCAGCACGCGAAGCTGCTCGATGTCCGGCTTCTGCAATTGACCCACCGGCAGATACTCACAAAGTAAATAGTGAATGACCTCGGCATAGCTCCAGAGCTTCGATTGCGACTCTTCGGCACAAAAAACCGTTAAACTGTTCCCCCCTTTTTCAACTGGTTCGGTTGAGGCATTGCCCTTGCTATCTTCATTAAAAATCATATCAACGCCCGCCAAAAAAACAGTTGAACCGTCCGGGTTGACCAAACGCCTGCCATAGACAGTGATGCGTTTTAGATTTGCGCTGAAATCCTTCGCCGTAATTTCAACTCTTTCACCACTGCCGGACAGCTTTGTCTCGATGCCTTCTATCTGACCAGCGAAAATGGGAATACTATCAACCGATACACCCGGTGCCGCAACATTGTAAACCTGCTGAATACAAATTGATTTTCCCATACCAAACAAAATCTCGATATCTTCAACAGCCATCGGGCCTGCCTGCGGATAAGCGGCTGCATTGAAAGCCAAACGCGCCCAGCCAAATTCCGGCCAGCTACAACGAACTACTTCTACCAACTCAAGATAAGGACACAACGTCCCTTCAAGAAAGACCAAAACTTTCGCCGCCGGCCGTGAAAGCCCGCGTTGCTCTGATTGGTAAAATTCAATACTGTTAGACATTAAAAACCTCTTTGGGATTAGACTGCTTTGGAACTTAAAATGTCAATTGCGTCGGGACCTGTAACACTAAGCTCAATTCTTATACCCGCTAAAGATTCATTCTCTATACCGTTGGCATCCTCGACCCTTATGGCAAACAAATACGTACCTGCATCAAGTGTGTTACTTTGATAGCTGTAAAACTTCCTTCCGGTATAGTCAATCGCAGCAATTGAGTTTTCATAATCGATTTGCCCCGACCCGCCGTCATAATAAATTTTGAAACAAGCAGGCGCCGACTGCTGTCCAAGAGGACAATAAAACCATAGAAGTTGTATCTTACTGCCGGCCATCTCCCGCACCAATGAACCGAAAACACTGTTCGGCTTCGGCTGTGCTAATTCTCCATCGGCATCTATCGAAACCTTGACCGCCGCAGAAAGAGTATGTTCCTGACAACCGCATTTATTGGCCCTGCGAACAACATAATAATACGTCGAACTGCTACTGTGCTCGACATAACCGGGCGGTGAGATTGAACTGGCACTCTGCTCACCCACAGCTAATATGTTTTCAAAGTCTATTAGCTCCATACTGGCCCCGCGATACAACACAGAACAGCCGCCGAACCTCGTCCAGAACCAGCCTAAACTCAAAACAGTACCAAGCTTAAATCCGTTGCTCGTCTGTCCGTTAAACAGCGATTCTTTTATTAACCACGCACTTTCCATCAACTCGACTCTCTCGTAATCTCCAATTCACCATCAGTTGGTGTGTGGGTAAGAATGACCGTTTCGTCATCCTCATCATAGTACTCAATTACACCGGTTACCTTGTTTTGTACCGCCCTGTTTACAAGCATCTTAGCTGCCTTTTCAAAAAGTAAGCTCCCCGCATACCTGTTCTCTATTGAATAAGTAGCAAGCACGGCATTAACACTTTCACCATCGATTGTCGCTCCGGCAAGTACAACCGAATAATCATGCCCGGTCGCATAGAAGGCATCACTGTCCATATCTATTTTACAGTTATGGATTCCGGCCAAGGAGTCGAAGTCTTTGGTGTCTGTTATCCCCGCCGTACTTTCGCTGGTGCCATCATCCTTATAAACTTTAATGGTCCCATTGGTGCTGCGGGTTATACTCGCCCCATCTTTGTCGTTTGTGCCCCAGCAAAAATAAAGCGTACCGTCTTCTTTGTAATCACCTAAATACATCATCTTGCCAGTCCTTTCCCAACTAAACTATTACCAGCTAATGAACCTCCAACCAGCAACCGGGCTATACCTGACGGTGTATAAGTTACCTCAACATACACCTGAGTACATTCCGGCTCTTCTCCTTCTTCGCCTGTAAGTTTTATCCCTGCCTGCAGGGCGTTTATCTCAGCCCACGTCCAGGGCTGTCCGGTGTTTGGATTGACAGAGTGGTCCTGATAATAAGTAGCCCACGACATATCTATTTCTAAATCACTGCTGAAATAGTCTGTGTTGTGTGTCCTACAAACTATGTATGCTTCAGACATTATGGTTCCTCAATTTTGCATCTCACATAAATACGAACATTAGTAATTGTCCCGGCGCCAACAGCACTGTCCACCAGATTATATGTATCAGTAAAATCTCCCCCCTCGTCACCGTTATACACATATGAAGAACCTTCATCAGCTACTTCTTCATCAACAGCCTGATAATTTTGAGCAGCACCGCTTACATCACATTCAGTATGGGTACCGGCACCGTTTGGTCTTAGAGTTTCAGTTGCCATTTGCTTTTCTCAACCTAAAACTAAAAACTGTTCCCGCTCGTATTCCTTCGCTTTCCCGCCGCCTCTTCTACGCTTCCTCTGTCCAGGTACCGTTCTTTGCTGTTGTTACCCAGTCCCCGTTTGAATCTGCAACAAGTGTTATGCACTCACCTATGGCATCGGACGATTTGTATTTGTCGGCCGTCTGGCCGCTGTCATCTCTGATTGTTGCAGAGCCCGGGTCAACCCGTAGCTCCTGTGCTGCCTGGACCGCAAAGGTAAACACAGTCCCATCCGTAGCCGACACCGGCAATGTAAGAATCACCACCCCGGTTGCATCCAAATTAGTATGCACACTACCGGATTCTGCTGCGGTAAGAGTATCATCTGAGGTGTGCCCTTCAATAATTTTCTTCGCCCCACCGGCTTTGTGCGGTATCACAAAATTATGGCCTGTACGGCAATCGGTTATCGAATCAATATCACCATTCGATGTAGTTACTATCGCCAGCCGAATATGCGGTACCGTCAACATCGTAGGAAAACTGCTGTACTCATTGATGACAAGCTGGCCCTGCGAATCCAGATAGATATAAATATTCCCCTTATCATCGGCCAAGGTATTTCCAGACGAGCCGCTATAGTTGACCAGCTCCGTCCCAAGCCAGAATTTGCCGCTTTTTACACCTATATCCAGACTACCTTCATCATAAACCCTAAAATCGTTTGCCCGCTTTACCGAAAGCAAAAGACGATACAACAATTTTCTAAACTGCAGATAGTAAGGTGATTGCCCCGTTGGTATAAACTCAACACCTGTCTCACTGTCGGACTGCATATTCAACAACTCAATATCAGATGGATATACCTCAGCCATAATTATTCTCCCCGTTACTCTCTTAAGAGATGCTCAAAATTAATTGATTTGTGTTTTTATCAAACGACGTAACACTCACCCGCTCAGCCGGTCTTGCCGCAGGTATCACTGTGATTTGTCCGGTCTGGCTGGCAACGCTTTGGTTTCTGAATTTGTCGCTAACCTTAACAGCGAATTTATACACACCGGCCTCCATCGCTCCGCTTATCCACTCAATTACATCAGCATCAAGGCCGAACTGCCCGCCTCCAAAGCTGCCTCTGCCGAACCCAACAGCAGCAGCACCATCGAAACCAAGGTCACCAGCACCAAAACTGCTCATTCCAAACCCTGCCTTGTCCTGCCACACAGGCCAGATTCGTATGGGACTGTCATTAAGAGAACTGTTGTAGTCTATTTCACCGCTGCCGTTGTCAAAGTAAATATCAGCTGTTGAGTCAATCGGCAACTCCTGGCTGCGAAGCAACCTGATTTTCACCCTGCCGGTATGACATCTCGAAGACTCAAGCTCACCACTAAAATCAGTCTCCGCGTCTGCCGTACTAACGGCAAAAATTTCAATCTGAACCGGTGTTCCTGAAAAGGTGGGCGCCTGAACAATCATTTGCCGCTGAGCGGGCTCCAAAGTCGTCCCAGCATACCGGCCATTAACATAAACCTGATAAAATTTGTCGCTCCACGCCGACCGCCACTTTACCAATGCTGTCCGCACCTCAGCAAAACTTCTGCCGTCGGACCATATACCACTGGCAAGTTCAAACGCCCTGACTTTTTCTACTCCACTGCTAATAAGTGACATACCACTAAACCACCAACTGTGTATATACTATTTTATAATCACAACAAACCCGACTGCCGGACGCCCTTTCTTTACTTACCTCGAAAACATCCATCCTGAGATTACCATACTCTTCTCCATCATCCATCTTTAGGGTATGTGTATCGCCGTCCATAAAGGCTGATATAGCACCGATTCGCTCATTCATTTTTGCTCTGCTCGGCGCACTAAGCGAACCTCTCTGTCCTATCTCTCTGCCGCGTCCACCCATATCAATACTGAGCTTGCCGTCCAGTCCCGCAATTGTCCTTTCTGCCGAGTCCCGCCGTACACTGCCAAGCTCAATCTCAAATCCTTGTCGGTCGAACACTTCTTGTCCGTCTAAAGTAATGCTCATCTATCTTCCCTTCGCTAATCCCTAACCAACCTTACCGACCCACCTGTCAGAGTAACATCAGCCACCCCATCACTACCGGAGTCGATACTAAGCTGGCACCTCTCTCTGGACTTTTCAAAAAGTCTCCGATAGTACAGACTCTTACTCCAGAAATTGTCGTCTTTGGCCTTACTGGCTAACATCACATAAACTATCGAAATAACCGCAAAGACCGATGCTCTCTTTAACACGCTTCTATCCAGAATATCTTCGACCTCTATATTGCTTTCCGGATTCCCCGGCTTGATACCGAAATATTCAGTCAACCGGAAACCAACTTCGCTCGCCTGTGGCTCAAATGTGCTGACACGGTAAGATATATTACTACCTGCTGGGGGCGCTATGGAACTACCATCTGAATCTGCCCTGACTACCGAGACGGTAAGCTGTGTCGCCGAATCAACTGAAACAATCTCAAACGCACTATCCAGCGACCCGTCTGCGGACTGCATATATATAACACCACCCGCCATCACCGATGCACCTGTAAAATTCGCACCGCTTGCAGTAAACGTCACTCCGCTAAGCGAAGCGCCTGTGCCGGCTGCCAAAACCTGTCCCGGCAAATGAAGTTCGCCGAACAGTATCGGCTCATATCTAAGAATATCAACATCGTTTGAAAATTTAGCCATCGCTGAAAATCTCCTCTTTTTTATCGCTGGCCGGCTTAAGTGCCCAAAGACAGTTCGCTCTTTGGGCACTCTCGCCGAGACGTGTTGTACACGCCATCCGCAGCCCCCGGTTCTTAACTGGTGCTTAAACTGCGGATAAGACCATGTGCCAATTCGTTCTTTAACTCCAGCGTGTATTCTCCAATCAGTTCACCGCACTCATAGTCACCACCGCTTGCCAACGGCTTAAAATGAAAACTGCGCCCCGCCAATGGCAAAACATTTGCACGGGACGAATCCAGAAACACTGCCGCATCTTGCGGTATCCATCGAGACGTAACAATCCTGCAAACTCCAAAGTCGCTTTCGTAGATGCTCACCATATTGGTAAAAGTGGTATCCGTTGCTCCATAGGTCCTGCTGTCTGCACAAAAAGCATTTATCTTTCGCTTCTGAAAACCACCTACAACAATCAGGTCCACGTTACCATTGCTACTCTCCCAAATCTTTCTGAGCACATAATTTATCTTGTCCTCATCAAGCGCCGTCCCTGATGGAAAGCCGCTGTCACCGGTATGGAAAACGTTCGTCGAAAGGTGCTGAACGATACCTTTCATCGACCTTCTCACCGAACCGCTTCCTTCCGGATTGCTTGCCGGCTGACCGCCGTTGACAACGGTGTTTTCCAAATCACGAATAAGTTCACGCAGCCGCTCTTGTTTCTGAAAATCCATCTCGTCGGCCAGGCCCAGCTGGCTCGCTGCCATATCCGTACCACTGACTTCTACCGCAGCGGTAAATATCTGAGTATAGTTGCCACACCTGCTGCGGTTGGTAAACCGCGCACCGGGCTTATCGGCCCCCTCAAGAGCTGCATTACCAAGAATATTTATCACCTGATTATCAGCCAAATCCTCTGCCGTAGTACCCGCATAACCTCGAACCACTGTAAGAGTATCACTGTTGATACCGGTTACGAGCATCAATTCTTCGCTGCCTTCGACCTGAATCTGGTCGCCAACACGAAACCTGCTGCCATTATCGACTACAAAATCTGTGTCAACGTCCGGGTCGGTATAAGTGTCGTCATTGATGGCATCTTTGTTTGGCAGAAGTTCATCTTCAAGCCATTCGTGATGTGTACTGGTTGTCTCTCTTAAAGGGTCACCAAGAGCATCCAGTAACGGCGTCTCATAAGGTGAAATTATCCCAACCAAATCTGATATGTCTTCAGCCAATTCCGGCAGTGTTGTACCGGCTGAATATGTTGCTTTTCCTGTAAAAGCCATTTGCTAATTCTCCTTTTTTAATCTTTTAATTCCTGCAAAACCCCACTCCCGCCATTTGCCGGGCTCAGCAAAAATCTAAATACCTAAACAAAGTTCCGTCGCAGTTTCAGATACTCCTGCAAATCTGCTCTATTGCCTGTCGTTGCCGCCTTCTCTGCTGCCTTCTCAAGTACACCCCTGTTGCTTTGAACCCGCTCCTTTACCGGGGCCGTTCTCTTTGCCGCCATAACCTCATTCGTCTTACTTCCGAACAGATATTGCTTCTCTTTCTTCAACTGCTCAACCACACCGTCCAAATCCGCATCACCAGAACCTTTCATTCTCTCTTTGGCAACTAAAACAGCCATTTCCAAATCCACAGCACCTGCAGCAGCTAATTTACACATCAGTTGTTGTTCTGCTTGAACAATACTCAACTGCTCTGATATTTGGGAAGTTTCTGATTTCACCTGAGCTAATTGCTCCGCCAGAATTTCACTCTTCCTCTCTGCCGCTTGGGCCCTTTTGCGATAGCGGATTGATTCAGCGACCGGAACAAGTTTGATACCTCCAACCTCATCCTGTTCCGCTGTTGTCTCTGACAAAATTACGTCGTCCTCGTTAATCTGACTCATTACCGATCTGCCCCTGACCATTGGTTTCATAACCTAATTCTCTGAGCACCTGCTCAACTGGTACACCCAATTCTTTCTTAATTTGTGCCTCTCTCAGTTTTTCCATCATATTTTCCGGCAGTGGACTGGGAAACATAAGCTCAATTTCTCTCTCCACAGCATCGGTCTGATAAATGCCGGCTTTATCGAGCATCCCCAAAACCACTGCACAGATTTCTTTGATTCCCTCACCGTAAGTAAATCTTTTTCGTTCTGTCTTCGACAGCATCCCCATAAGCATCAATTGAATAGCTACGGCGCTGGTAAGATTCCCAAGTTTGTTTTTCAAAACCCCCGCCACAATTGGCGTCACACCGCTTATTTTATCCATCGCCTCTCTAATCTCAGCAATGTGCATGTCCTCACTCGGTGCCGGCCCGTCACCACCGAACTCTTCGATGGCTGCTTCCGGATTATCCGTGTGCCACATCCTGCCCGGCGAGACAGGCCTGTCCTCAAAACCTTCTATCCCCTTGCCCAGATACATCTTAAATGACTGAAACGTAATCCTGCTTGCCCTGTCACTCAACCTGGTATTAAGTTCATCCTGGACCGGTATCAACGGCTCAACATCGCTTATACCTTCATAAAAATATGGCTGGGCAATATTCTGAATATGCACTACCGGCAGAATCCCTAAGGCAAGCTTACCCTCCCCAACAAGCTCTTTGTTCTCGTATCTCTGCCAGGCCGACTCCGACATAACCTCGGTAACCGCTACACTCTGACGGCTGTCACCGCCCTGCCTCCTGCGTGACAGCACCCGAGACAGAAACCCGCCTCTCCTGTTTAGAGAATTTTTCTTTTGGTAAAAATGCTGTACGTAATATCTGATTTTCTTGTAGTTGTCCTCTTCCAAAACAGGCAGTGCTCTTGGTGCTTCAATCAATTCAAGGTCAATGGTCTGTGCCAATCGCAGCACTTCTTCAAAAGTGAGGGTTTGGGAGGAAGGTGAAATGCTTTGCTGTAGTACTTCTTCGCCAGGCCTGACTATACAATCGACAAAACCATACACACTTCCGAGCACCGCCATATCCTGGAAAAATCCGATAGCGCCGTTGGCCGAAAACAGAGCCCTTAATATCGACTCTATTTCTGCTCTTTTTCGGCTCCCTGACGCCCTGGAAACAAAACTTATTGGCTTTCCAAACAAAAAATCCGTCGCCGCATTTATCCGCCAGGCAATATCATTTTCTATCACCACTTCTTTTCGCTGAACATCTTTAACCGCTTGCGAACCGAAAACTCCTGCATCTCCGGAGTGTACCAGGCCGGTAATACGGCTTGGCAGGCCGTATTCCTGCGCCTGCAGATAACACCGTCCCGATGCGTTTATTTTCCTCTCGAAGCTGCCTGTACCGCTAACACTCACCATCCGATTGCTGTAATATTCCCAAAGCTTGGCAAAATGCATCTGAATATCTATTGACTTTTCATCTACAAGCCACTCGATGTAATCTGTTTCAAGCTGGTCATCGTTAAATATTTGAAGCTCAAACGCCATTTACTGCTCCCTTGTTTACTGACCGTCTAACCATATTCGTTTTTTCCTGTCCCGGATGACATCCTTCATCGCCTCTACATTTAGACCAACCTGCGCGTTTGATGCGAAAAAACGGTCTTTTAATCTGAAACTTCTTGAGCTAAATCACGGTAACACAAGCATTAAAAAAAATTTTTAAAATCCGAATTTTCGATTCCCAATACCTGCGCATTTGATTCGAAAAATATCCACTCACATTCAAACACACCAACTCCATCCGGACGATGCTGCCTGGGGCACCTCAAAAAACTCATCGGGCCAGGCCAGAACCACCTCCGCAAAAACAATTATGGCTTTATGGAATATTTCGTAACAAAGAAGAGTTCGGCCTAGGTGCTGAAAAAGCTCCAAAGCAAAAAAAACTACAAAAACCATTAAATATCTTAGAACCTCTAACAAAATGAATCGTTGTACCGAAAGCGGGCGTTTTTTCGTCTGGCAACCAAGGCGAAGCAGGCAACCTTGAAAGGCTGTCGATACAGCCTGACGCCGGCCGGACGGAAAATGAGCCGCTTGAATACAGAGTCATTTTGTTATAGGCTCTAAGTACAAAAACCTATTTTTCAACTCTCACCTCCAAATCAAAAAAAAACCAAAAAATTTGTTCCTTACAAATTTTTTGTTGCAACTTTTGATTTTTACGCTATACTAATACTATACAACTTGGCTAAAAACTCCTTGTGGCTCTGTAGCGGTGCATCCTTTAAAAATAACAGGTTTTGGTCTTTGACAAAATCACGCTCTTTGATTAAGTGAAAAAGGTATTTACCATTTACCTTTATAAAACTGCGGGCTGAGGTTTCTTTCCCCTCTTCCTCCCTCCCGACCTCAGCCCATTTTTTTTTATAACCGCATATCTGAGGTTTAGTACGGAAATCCCAGCCGGGCGGGCACAATCTTTTACCCCCCCCCCACTGGAAGGTAAAATTATTCAGTCGATGATATTTTTTACTGGAACACGAACATTTTCCAGCATAAGATAGTATTAATTAGTAGAGGTTTTTTGTTCAATGTTTATGATTGCTTATGAACAAGGCCGGGTTTTCTCCTCTCCCTCCGCTGCCCGGCCCTGTTCTTTTTTATCTGCCAAATTAAATCTACCGCCTTGTCGCACTAACACCCCAATTCCTATGTTTTAAGAAGGAATTAAAACCTGTAAAAATATCTTCCAAAAAAATCTCCCTACACAATTTTTTGACCTTGTTTTTAAGCTCATCTTATGAGATAATGCTTCTTTTTCTAAAAAGTAAATGTAAATTATAACCTAACAATGTCTTGGGAGGACATAATGAAAACATTCAAATTGAACCTCGTTGCAGCCTTAGTAATTCTTACCCTAAGCTGCCCCACAATCGCTCAAACCGATGTTATCCCCACCCCTGAAAGCATTATTGGTTTCAAACTTGGCTCAGATTACAAACTGGCTAACTGGGACCAGATTGCCGAGTACTTCTATGCCATCGGCAAGGCCTCCAACAGAATCAAAATAGTCGAACTCGGCGAAACTGAAATGGGAAACACTCTCTTAATCGCCTTGATTTCTTCACCGGAAAACCTAAAAAACCTCGAAAAGTACAAAGCTATCCAGCACAAACTCGCTGACCCTCGCCTTACTTCCGAAGCCGAACTGCCGCAGCTTCTCAAAGAAGGCAAAACCGTTGTACACATCTCCTGCTGCCTCCATTCCAACGAAGTAGGCGCAACACAAATGGCCCCAATCGTAGCTTACCAATTGGCCACAGAAAACACCCCGGCTATTAATCAAATCCTCGAAAACGTTATTTTAATCCTCTACCCCTGTGTAAACCCGGATGGAACACAACTGGTTGCCAACCATTATATGAAACAAAATCCAGGTCCCGGCGTTCGGGTCACATCACTGCCCCGGCTGTATAATAAATACACAGGACACGACAACAACCGCGACTTTTATATGTTCACACAAAAAGGCCATAAACTCGTCGCAAAACAGCTTTACGAAGAATGGTTCCCTGAAATAGTTTTTGACATGCACCAAAAGGGAAGCGGCTTCGACGCCTGCCGCATCTTTGTCCCTCCGTTTGCCGACCCCGTCAACCCAACAATACACCCACTTGTTATTCGTCAGCAGGAATTAATCGGCGGTTATATGAGTACAGACCTTACAGCGAATGGATATCCCTGGGTCCAGGACCATTCCCAGTTTACCTTGTGGTGGCATGGAGGCCTGAGAACCTCCGTCGCTTTTCATAATATGATTGCCATTTTAACCGAGGTCGCCAGTGCAAACCTCGCATCCCCAATAAGCCCTTCTGCCGAAAGAACCAGAAGAGGCAGAAGAACCACAAAAGAATCGAACTCGATTATGACTGTTGACTACCCTGTAAAGTGGAAAGGCGACCGCACTTGGCGACTGGCTGACACAGTTGAACAGGACAGATTAGCTGTTTTTGCCGTACTAAAAGCCGCCGCTCGCAACAGAGATATGATACTTCGCAACTTTTACACTATGAACAAGGACGCCATCGAAAAAGGCAAAACCGAAAAGCCATTCGCCTACGTAATGACCGCCGACCAGCACGACATCGGCGCATTTGTATATCTCCTCGAAGTAATGCTGATGCAGGACACCGATTTTCACATCGCCACTAAACCATTCACCGCGGACGGCAAAAAATATCCCGCCAACAGCATAATACTTTATCTTGCTCAGCCGGCAAGGCCGAATATCCTGGCGCTTATGGAAAAACAAGTTTTTCCGCAGGGCAAACGACCTTACGACGTAGCCGGCTGGACCCTGCCGTTGTTGATGGGAGTTGTGTACGATAAAATTGACAAACCTTTCACCGCCGAAACTACCGCTTATACAAAAGCAGCACCGATTACAAAGGTCATATCAAAGCCGAAGCCAAAGGCCTACTGCATCGGCGTAAACTCCATCGACCACTTCCGGGCAGTCAATCGGCTCCTCAAAAAAGGCTATTCACTCTCAATGCTCACAAGCCCTTTTACCACCAACGGATACAAAGTTGACCCCGGCTCAATAGTTCTCAAAAACCGCAACAACGCCGCCAAAGATATTGAACTCTTAAAGAAAGACCTCTCGCTAACAATCATCGAGGCCGACCAGACCGGCGCTCCTGCCGGTGTTGCTCTTAGAAAACCACGCATCGCTGTAGCAGATAATCCCCGTAGCATGCCTGTCGGTTGGTTGCGATGGCTGCTCGAAAAACACGATTTCGATTACACGCTGATTAACAGCAAGGATTTCGAACAAGGCAACCTCAACAGCAGATTTGATGTCATTCTATTTATCGAAAGACCGGGAGGCGAAAATCGCGACTGGCGCCAACGACGAAGCTACGACAGACGCAGCAGAAACCGCGACGAGCAAACGCAGGAACGCTCTGAGCAACTCCGTCAATTTGATAAACAGAGAGAAAAATACGCCGAGCAGATTCGACAGTTCGTAAAAGCCGGCGGTACCGTCGTGGCCTGGGCTAACCTAGCCGACTATATGCTCGAAACTCTCAATATGGATATCAACACTATTCCCGCCTCCGGAGACAGGGATAAATTCGGCTGTCCCGGCTCAGTACTGAAAATCAATGTCAACACCTCGCATCCGGTAACCTACGGAATGCAGAAAGATGGATTTGCTTTCTTTAGAAACAGCCGCGTCTTCAAAGCAAACCGGCATCATGTACTTGGAAAATACCCCAACACCAATCCGCTTGCTTCCGGCTATCTTTTAGGACCAAACGTTATTCAGGGCACCGACAACATAATTTGTGATACCATCGGTAAGGGCAGGGCTGTTATCATCAGCTTTGAGCCTGTCTTCCGCGACCGGCCGGTTGGAACCTTTAAATTGGTCTTTAACTCGATACTCTACAGTGTTATCCCGCCGGCAAAATAAATATGAAGGCTTCTTGCAGCACGGAAAAGCTTGATTTCTCATTAAAAAATATATATGCTTCTTTTTAATATCAACGCTTAAGCGTCAGTACAAGTGCAGATTTGGACACAAAATTAAGGAGTTATTATATGAAGTGGTGGTTCAGACAGCAGCTTTACACTCAAATCTTTATTTGTATCATTATCGGCGTTGCTCTCGGCTTTCTCTTGGGTGATAGAGTAACCGCTATCAAGCCAATCGGCGACATCTTTATCCGTCTTCTTATGATGCTTATCGTACCGCTCACCTTCCTTACCCTCATAAGTGGTGTCACAAAACTCGATGACATCAAGTCCTTAAGCTCCATCGGCGGTGTAACCCTGCTCTATTACGCCCTCTCATCGCTCATCGCAGGTGCTATAGGAATGGGCCTTGCTCTGTTCTTCCAGCCCGGAAAAGGTATGACCATAGACCTGACAGGTGGAAAACCCGTAGAAGTTACAGAATTCAATCTTATCGAAAATTTAGTAAGTTGGGTACCCAAAAATCCCGTCGAAGCCCTCGCAACAACAAATATGCTGCAAATCATAGTCTTCGCTATAATCGTAGGCGTCACATTGCTGGCTATGGGCAAAAAAGCCGAACGATTAATACTGCTCACAAATGATGGTGCAGACCTGATGATAAGAATCACCGAAGCTGTTATGAAAACCGCCCCTTATGGCATACTTGCTCTCGTGGCCAATATGGTTGCCTCAATGGGAGTTGAAATGCTTCGAGAAGTAGGAACATTCCTTATCTCTCACTATATCGCACTTGGCATCCTTTTGATTTTTCTTTATCCTTTACTTATTAAGTACTTGGCCAGACTTAGTCCCTTTAAGTTTTACCGCAATGTGGCACCAGCTATGCTAGTAGCTGCAAGCACAACTTCCAGTGGAGCCACGCTGCCGGTCTCAATGAACGTGGCCGAAGAAAACGTGGGTGCCCCTGAGAAAGTTTGGGGCTTCACACTGCCGCTCGGTGCCACCGTAAATATGAACGGTATGGCCGCCTGCGTCGGCTGTATTGCTGTATTTTCCTGCAACCTGTATAATGAGCCGATTACCGCAAGTCGTATGTTCCAGTTCCTGTTTCTCGGACTTGCGCTCTCCGTTGGCTCAGCAGGCATCAAAGGAGCCGGGCTTGTTATGTCAACGATACTGCTGCAGTCAATCGGCCTGCCGACAACAGTGATAATCCCAATCTTGGCCGCAATTTGGCCCGTGCTCGACATCGGAAACACCTGCTGCAATGTCACAGGTGATCTCGTCGGAACCACTATTGTCGCCTCGCGCTTCAATATGCTCGACAAAAATATATTCAATGACAAAACCACTCACCTCAAAAAAGACGAATGAAACCAGGCGTTATATCAGAAAATTTGTTCACAAATTCAGCAATAAAGAAGTACCACAAGCTCCGTACCACGTTCATAGTTGTAATTCTTTTCTCCACTTCACTGGCAGCAATAGGATGCTCAAAATCCTCTCAAAGCTGCCAAAATCCCCTCCCGGACGGCACCTTCAGAAATGCCGCCGTCGTCTGCGTACAACCTAAAGCTGCACAGATAGGTGCAGATATCCTAAAAAAAGGTGGTAATGCCGTCGATGCCGCCGTCGCCGTCTCTTATGCCTTGGCTGTTATACACCCCAGCGCCGGCAATCTCGGTGGCGGAGGTTTTATGACCATCAGAACCGCCGATGGCAAAACTACCACCATCGACTATCGCGAAAAAGCACCTGCAAAAGCCCATCGCGATATGTACCTCGACAAGGACGGCAATGTAATCGAAGGACTGAGCACTTCTACTCCTCTTGCTGTCGGTGTACCCGGAACCGTTGCAGGAACATTGTACGCACTTGAAAAATATGGCCGCCTCAGCAGACAGGAGATCCTCGCACCGGCAATAAAACTGGCCGAAAACGGCTTCATCCTAAATCGCGATTTTGCCGAAGAACAGTTCGACAAATTCGCTTCTACAAAAAAAGTGTTTAGAAAACCCGATGGCGGCATTTATAAAATAGGTGATAAATTCGTACAAAAAGACCTCGCTAAAACACTAAAACTCATCTCCAAAAAAGGCCGTGACGGCTTTTACAAAGGTACAACGGCAGACCTCTTCGTCAAAACAATGAAAGAATACGGCGGATGGATAACGCACGAGGATTTAGCCAATTATCAGCCGGCTGAACGTACACCGGTTACCGGCTCATATCGAGGCTACGGTATCATCTCAATGCCGCCGCCAAGCAGCGGCGGAATCACACTCCTGGAAATTCTAAACATACTCGAAAAATATGACATCGCAAAGAGCGGCTTCAATACCACAAAAACCATACACCTCGTAGTCGAAGCGGAAAAACGCGCCTTCGCCGACCGTGCCGAATATATGGGAGACCCCGATTTCGTTAAAGTACCTGCCAAAATGCTCATCTCCAAGGAATACGCACTCCAAAGAGCTAAAGATATCAAAATAGATATCGCTGCACCTGGCGTTAAAATAAAAGCCGGCAACCTCAAGGCTCTTCCATATGAAAGCCCTCAAACAACTCACTACTCAATAATCGATAAAGACGGCACAGCAGTAGCGGTAACCACCACACTGAACGATTCCTTTGGCTGCTATCTCGTCGTCGATGGTGCCGGATTCCTGCTGAATAGCGAAATGGATGATTTTAGCGCAAAACCCGGCGCTCCGAATTTTTATGGCCTCATCGGAGGAACTGCCAATGCCATCGAACCAAACAAAAGAATGTTAAGCTCAATGACACCAACCATCGTTACCAAGAACGGTAAAAACTTTATGGTCATTGGGGCAATGGGAGGCCCAACTATAATCACTACTGTCGCCCAATGCATTATGAATGTTATCGACCACAAAATGAACATTGCCCAGGCCGTCGCCGCACCGAGATTTCATCACCAGTGGCTGCCGGACGAAATACAACTCGACAAGTATCTCGACAACGTCCTATCGGAAAAAACTATCAAAGAATTAGAATCGCTCGGCCATAAGTTTGGCCAACCTCAGGGAGGAAAAGCTCACGCAATCTTAGTCGACCCCAAAACAGGGATGATTACAACCGCCGCCGACACCAGAGGAAATATAAAAGGCACAGGCAGTGGTTATTAACTTAACGTATTATGAGGATGGTGATACCCCAAACAATTTACAAAAAAACGTAGGAGAAAAAAAATGAAAAACACAGAGAAAAAAATTATTTCCACACTTTTATCACTGGCGGCCCTGTCTGTCTTTGCCTGTGCTGCTTATGCCGACACTTGCATCTTAACAAAAGAATCATACCTGACACCGCCAAAAGAAATCGCCGACCTCGTATTGGCCCCGCGATGGAATAATAAAACGCTCAGATATCTCAGCCCTGACAATATTCACTATCTTACCGCTGTAAATCACAATATGCCGCAAATCGAAGACTTGGCAAAACCCTTCCATGTCCTCGCAGAAACTGAATTTGACTACAAAGCCAACCGTCATCGTGACTTTACCATAAATACCGCTCTGCCCCCACGCAGACGCTCTATAAGTCTGGCTGATGGATATACAATTTTTAACTGGAAAACCCAAAAGAAAATAAACCTGCAAGCCCCAAAAAATGCAAAACTAAGTAACGCACGCTTCTCGCCCGATGGCGGCAAGCTGGCCTACTTCGCTCACTTTGACGACGCCACACATATTTATACAGCCGACCCAAAAACCGGCAAATCTAAAAAACTAACCAACACCTCTGTTCTGGCCACCCTCGTAAAAAGATTCGAATGGACCTCTGACGGCCAAAAAATCCTCACCGTACTGCTGCCCGATAACAGAGCAACAGAGCCCGAAAAATCACCAGTACCAAACTCGCCGAAAATAAACCTTTCCTCCGATGGAAAAACTCCCACTCGAACCCATCGTTTCCTCCTAAAAGACCAGTACGACATAAAGTTGCTTGAATATTACTCGAAGGGACAGCTTGCGCTGATAAATGTCGAAACCGGCAAAGTTAACAAAATCGCCGACCCAAATATGTATCTCTCCATTGATATCTCCCCTGATATGAATTATCTCCGTATTAAAACTTTACAAAAACCATTCTCGTATATCGTCCCGCTGTCCGCTTTTCCAAGCACCGAACAGCTTTGGGACCTCAACGGCAACGTACTCGCTGACCTTGTAACAAAACCTCTCGATGAAATCGAGAATGGCGCCAAAAGCAACCAAATAAAATATCCCAATGAGCCGAAACCCGATAAGAACGAAAAGGCAAAACGACTCCTCGCCTGGGCCCCCGATGGCAACGGTATGATTTTCTTACAGCAAGAACCTAAACCTGATAGTAATGACAAAAAAGATAAAGAACCAAACGACCCATTTACCAAAGAGGAAAAACCCATTCGAAAGGACCGCGTAATGCGCTGGCTGCCTCCTTACGACCAAAACAACGTCGAACTGATTTACGCTCAGGAAAACAAACTCGATAACTACGTCGAATTCTCCGATGATTTCAAAACCCTCTTTCTAAAAGAAACCAAAAACAAAACCCAGCATCTTTTTGCAGTCAATCTGGACCAGCCGGAAACAAAACACACAATTTATAAATACAAAACAGAAAAATTTTACAAAAATCCCGGTTCTTTAATGACCAAAAATATCCCCTCCGGCTCTGTTATCCGCCTTTCACCCGATAAAAAGTACACTTATCTGTCAGGAACACAGTATTTCAAAAACCCCGATGTCAATGCCCCGCGCCCCTTTGTTGACAAGGTCGCAATCTGCGATAGCAATGACAAAGAGCGGATTTTTGAAAGCGAACCGGATGTATTCGAAAATATTACAGATGTACTGGATGACAATTTCGAGTTCGTAATGACAACCCGACAAACCGCAACAGACGTCCCGAACTCCTACCTGCGAAATCTCAAAACAGAAAAATTGCAAAAAATGACTGACAACATTGATTATTCCCCTGAAATTACCAAAGCTGCCCACAAGCGAATCGAAATTGAAAACGCCGATGGCTACAAATTATGGGTCACCGTAATGCTGCCTGTCGATTATGTCGAAGGCACCAAACCACCGGCTATGTTCTGGTTCTACCCCCGTGACTATACAAGTCAGAAAGAATACAACAAAAGAAGTGTTAGGGGCTATAACAAAAACGAATTTCGGGGAATAAAACACAGCACCTCCAGCACTGACAGCGTCCGCTCAATGAGGGCATTAACAAAACTCGGATACGCCTACGTCAGGCCTGACACTCCTTACTTCGGCGTCGGCAAAAAGGAAACCGCAAACAATACTTATCCCCCCGAGCTTCGAAACAATCTATGGGCAATTATCGACACACTCGATAAAATGTCTCTCATCGACCGTGACCGCCTCGCAATCGGAGGCCACAGCTACGGCGGCTTCAGCACCGCTCACGCAATGATTCATACGCCCTTCTTCAAAGCTGGCATCGCCGGTGACTCAAATTTCAACCGGACCCTCACTCCCTGCGGCTGGCAAAGTGAGCGAAGACACCTCTGGGACGCCCGAGAAACCTACGTTGCAGTTTCACCGATTATCTGGGCAAACCGGCTCCACGGCGCTATCTTGATGTATCACGGTATGCTCGATAAAAATACCGGCTGCAACCCCGTTAACTCAGAGCGAATGTTCCACGCTCTAAACGCACTTGGAAAAAAAGCAGCCCTCTATATGTACCCCTACGAACATCATGGCCCAATCGCTGAGCAGACCATACTCGATATGTGGGCAAGATGGATACCATGGCTCGATACCCACGTAAAAAATCCTGAAAAACCAAAAGACAAAACAGAAAACGAAGATAAGAAGGAAACTGACACAACCACAAAATAGCATTTTAAAATTAAACTTCTGTATAAAAAACAAAATAAGGGATAAAAAATGCTGAAAAAAAGAATTGTTATACCCTTAATCGCTTTTGCTGCTGGCCTCGCGATAATCCTCGTTGAAACTTCTACCGCCTGCACTATTGGTGTCGCTTCAGCCAGAGCAACCGCCGATGGCAGACCGATGATTTGGAAATCAAGAGACAGCGGCGAGAAAAATAACGAGGTAACCTATTCTTCACGCTGGTACAAATACAAATTCATCGCCGTAACAAACGCCGACGACACAAGAACCTGGCAGGGCGTCAACGAAAAGGGCCTTTGCATACTCAATTCCGTCTCCAGGGACCTCGGCAAACTCGTCGAATACCCCTCCGACAATGAAAATGGCGCCTATATGCGAAAGACGCTCGGTTATTGTGCAACTGTGAACGAATTCGAAGAGCTTCTTAAAAATACAAATTTCCCCGGCAGAGAAACAATGGCAAACTATGCCGTTATGGACGCCACCGGTGCCGTCGCAATATTC
>Ga0180431_10002657_pt1 | contig 23719 bp, 17 predicted proteins | sample SS_ome_11_FD_132459 | JGI IMG/M metagenome (GOLD analysis project Ga0180431, IMG submission 132459) | Hypersaline lake sediment archaeal communities from the Salton Sea, California, USA - SS_1_MS_1 metaG | ecosystem: Environmental > Aquatic > Non-marine Saline and Alkaline > Hypersaline >...
ATCCCACGGTACACGTTGATCTCGGTGCCGTGCTTGATGCCGCTGACCGTCGTGCGGACCAGCACCTCGTTGCCGACCGGGTCCCTGTCCTCGTACTCCACAAAGACGACCTTCCTGGGTGATTCGACCACCAATTCCAAAGGCATATATGACTCCTCGTTGTGTTATGGAAATTGAACTCTGGCTTGCTGCAGGAAAGCCTCTACCACTGCAGCCGCATTCTCCATCGGGGTGCCGGGCTGGAGGGCCTTGGCCGGGGCCAGGATGTAGCCGCCGCCGCTGCCCATCTCCCGGCACAGCCTGGCTACTTCCGCCCGGATCTCGTCCGGCGTGCCGAACTGGATGGTGGACTGCGAGCCCAGCCCACCCCAGAAAGTCATCCTGTCGCCGTACTTTTTCTTCAACTCGTAGGGGTTGTTGTTCTTGGGCTCGGGCTGGACGCTCTGGTAGACGTCGAGGCCGATCTCGATCAGGTCGGGCAGGATCTCCTCGATACCGCCGCAGCAATGGGTGAGCGTGATCTTGCCCGCCTCGTGGACGCGCTGGTACATTCGCGCCAGGCCCGGCTTGAACAACCTGCGCCACCGCTCGGCCCCGACCAGCACCCCCTGCTGGTAGCCCCAGTCATCGGCGAACAGGATCCCATCCACCGGCAGCTCCAGCAGCCGCTCGACGATGGACATCTGGTGTTCGGTCAAGCGCGCGATCAGCTCCTGGTAGAAATCGAGATTGGCGACGATATCCACCATCGTCTCTTCGAACCCGCGCAGCCCCCAGGAACGCTCGAACAGGCCAGTGCCAAAGCCAATGACCAGAAAACGATCCTGCTGCTGCTCGATGGCCTGAAGCACGGTTTCCTCCCAGCCGGGCTGGAAAATGACGTCCAGGCCGGGAAACGCAAACCCCTCCAGGGAAGGTGCCTTGAGCGCCGGTTCGACCAGGTGAAAGGTTCGGTGATCCACCTGCCACACGCTGCCATACAGGTCGGTATAGGTCCGATCGCCGGTCTCATAGATCTCCAACGGGGGACCCGGTAGGCGGCGGATCGAGTCGTCGAGCAGGCTGCGCCAGCCGTCACCGCCATAGTAGACGTCCAGTTGCTCGGCGACGTCTCCCTCAAACCTGAGCGTGTACGGGATAACGTCCGTCTCCTGATGCTGGATCTGGGCGTAGACTCGGTCTCTTGGAGTAGGATTCATAGGTTGTCCTCTAATCAGGCAGGGGATACGCCCCAAAGGCATAGGCCTCGTCGAACATGGCGACGACGTTCTCAGGGCTGACGTCACCCTGGATGTTGTGCACCGAGTTCAACACGTACCCTCCGCCTTCCGCCATATCCAGGATGCGGCGCTGCACATCGGCCCGAACCTCCTCCGGCGATCCAAAGGGCAGCAGCCGCTGCGTGTCGATGCCTCCCCAGAACACCAGGTCATCTCCGAACTCCCGTTTGAGATACCGGGTGTCGTCCATCCCTTTGGCCGTCACCTGAATGGGATCCAGGACGTCGATCCCCAGATCGACGAGGTCCGGAATGAGCGGGAGGATCGCACCGTCGGTATGAAACCATAGCCTGGCGTCACACCTGGATCGAATGAAATCGAAAACGCGGCCCAGGCGAGGTTTGATCAACTTGCGGAACATCGGCATCGACATCATGAGCCCATTCTGGGCAGCTAGATCGTCGCCAAAGGTGATGATCTGGATGTACGGCCCGACTTCTTCCAACAGCTTTCCCGCGAGGGCCAGCAGGAAATCGAGCGTCCGATCCATCAGCGCTTCGGCAAACTTTGGGTCAGCAGCCAGGTCCAGGAACCACCCCTCGAAACCCCGCATGAACTGAGACCACGTGACGAACCCACCGGGAATGGCAGCCACGACGGCATAGTCCGTCTCCTCGTACAAACGGCGTGCCATCTCGCGGCTACCCGCGAACCGCCGAGGATTCTCCGGATCGTCGGGCCACGGAAACGCACGCAGGTCAGTCAGCGTGGGATGGCCCTCGAAGGGACCTCTCTCGAACTCGTAGAAGGAACAGCTTGCAGGCTGCCTCCAGACCACGCCGAACTCGTCCAGAATGGTGCCATCGTCCTGCATCCGGTTGCGCCACGTGGCCGGCGCGTCAGGCCTGGGCACGCCGCGCGTGTCGGCCCGAAACCGGCGCAGGATCTCTTCCCGGGGCAACACGATCTTGCTCAGCGGGGTGTGAAATCGGGGTGGTTGAGGAATAAGCCCCAGCGCTTTTTCCAGCGCCAGGTAGGGCGGCAACGTGATGCTCGTCATATAGGTTGAGCCAAAGTCGATCGGTACCCGATCCGGCTCCTCGTGATTCAGCGCCTGCATAGCGCGCTCACGCGGCGTGTACGTGGCCATCAATAAGGTCTCCTGTGTCCATTCATGCTAGTGAGCATCCGTATTCACGTATCCCCCGAGGGGGGCAGTCGATTCTCGCACCACCAGGGAGAATTCGAGCACGATCCTGCGAGGTTCCGTCCGCCCCTTGAACCTCTCGATGAGCGTCTCCGCAGCGACCACACCCAGGCGGCGTGGCGATTGTCGAATCGTCGTGAGCGGGGGCAGCGCACGTTCGGCCTCGTCGATGTCGTCAAAGCCGACGACGGAGAGATCCTGAGGGACGCGGCAACCGCGCAATTGCGCCGCCTGCAACGCCCCCAGCGCGATCAGGTCGTTGGCACAGAACACGGCCGTCGGTGGGTCCGCCATATCGAGCAGCGCCGCCATGCCGGCCCTGCCCGCATCACGGGTATAGTCACCCGGAACCAGCAGGTCCTCGTCCACGCTGAGACCCGCAACCTCGAAGGCACGCCGGAACCCAGCCAGCCGCCTGGCCCCGGTAGGCGTGCCCGATGGCCCCTGGATAAAGGCAACGCGCCGGTGCCCCAGCCCGATCAGATATTCAACCGCCGCCTGGGCGCCACCCTGGTTATCCCCCCCCACCCAATCCCAGTTCGGAGGCTGTTCCTGGACAGTCAGGAAATCGCCGGCGATCACCACCGGGATGTCACCGCCGATGTACCGGTTGACGTGCTCGTGCGTGACGTGGTACGGGTGCAGGACCAGGCCGCTGATCCAACCCGATAGCGTACGCAGGAAGCGGACCTCTCGCTTGAGGAGGCCGTCCGTGCTGCAGACGATGACCGAGTAATCGTGCTGCTCGGCCAGATCCTGGACCGCTCTGGCCACGTGTGACCAATAGGGATTGCTGATATCGGGGACGATCAAGGCCAGCAATGGGAGCGCCTGCTTGCTCAACGCCTGGGCGAGCCGGTTGGGGCGATAATTCAGCGCCTCAATGGCCTCCTCAACCCGTTGGCACAGCTCGGGGCTGACATAGTGGGTGCTGTTGATCACGTGCGACACGGTTGCGACAGACACCCCTGCTCGTTCAGCGACATCGCGAATGGTAGCCATCGTGCTCCTTGACGACCATAACTCTGTGTTTAACCGTTTATATAAACGGTTAACAGTCTACCACGAATGGTCTGATCTGTCAATGACACAGACAAGGAATGTACGCACGGGCTAGGTGTGCCGAACCTGGAGATATCGTGACCAGAGAAAACATATTACTGGAAACGATTCCATAGATTGTCCTCGATAGCTCTGACTCGACGGGGCGTTCAAACGCCTGATCAAGCCAAAATTCCATCTTTTAACCGGTTATTCGACGCCTACAGACCGCTTATCTCCGAGATATGCAGGCATCCATCACCATACCCCCTTGACAGAGCCTGGAAATCATGGTAGTATAGCGTCAGTATGTAAACGTTCTCACATCGCCACACGATACAAAAGAGGGCAAAATGCCACAGCGTAGACGAGCCAACCTGAAAGATGTCGCAGCCTTGGCCGAAACTTCCACCGCTACCGCCTCACGCGCGCTCAGCGGCAAGGGATACGTGGCTGCCGAGACGCGCGATCGAGTCTTGCGGGCAGCCAAAGAACTGAACTACCACCCCAACCTGCGAGCCAGGGACTTGCGACAACAGTCCAGCCGCAATATCGGGCTCATCATCCCCAACCTGCTGAACGCCTACTACACCGCAATGGCCGATGCTGCCAGTTATCTGCTGGCCGAGCGAGGGTACCAGTTGCTGCTATCATCTACTCGCGATGACCCTGCCGTCGAGCGGGAAATCCTGCACGACATGATCGGTCAGGACGTCGCAGGGCTGATATGGGTGCCTAGCGCACCCGAAGAGGACCTGCTTGATTACTTGCAGAGCCAGCATATCCCCTCTGTGTCTATCGTCCGCCGAGTGCCCAGGGACCGGGTCGATACCGTCGTATTCCAGGACTTTGATGGCAGCAGGGCTGCCACACAACACCTGATCGGCCTGGGGCATCACAGGATCGGCTACATCGGCGGCGATGTGCGACACAGCAGCAACAACGCCCGCTGGCAGGGCTACCTGGCAGCCATGCAGGAAGCAGGACTGCCAGTCGACGACAGCATGATCAAGCTGGGCACTCCCCGGAGTACGTGGGGGGAGGTCGCGACCCTCGACCTGCTGCATCTCCCCTCTCCCCCCACCGCCATCTTTGCGGCCAGCAATGCTATCATGCCCGGCGTTCTCCGAGTTCTGCGCCGCCATCACGTCGCCGTGCCCGACGAGATGCCTCTGATCTGTTTCGACGACGTCGACTGGTTCTCCTTCTCCATCCCCCCCATCACGGCCATCAGTATCAGCCACGCCAAATTGGCCGAAACAGCGATTGGCCTGCTGCTCAGGCGGATCGAGGACACGGGAGAGATTGAGAAACCACCAGTCTTTATGGAGATCAACTTCGAGTTTGTGCTACGAGGCTCAACTGCCCCTCTCCCATGACACCGTGGCGGTGCGCAATCGCTCCGCTAGTGTGACAGAACGACACAGAGGGTGAGGTTTACCCCAGACCCTACGGAGAGTACCATGCCCCATCATGACAGTACGGCCGCATTGGAAGACCCCCGCGTGGGTGACCTGGTGGATCTTGGCGAGTTCGCCCTCGTCCGCTGGTGGACGGGAACCGAGCGCCACGATCTGTACGTGCACGAGATCCGGCCAGACGACGACGGCCTCCTGCTGCCTGGTCGCGACCCCGAGAGCGGCGCGTGGCACATCGGCCTGGAGTGGCAGGAACCGCGGGACGTCCGCCGCCTGGTCGTGCGCTACGTTGAGCCGGGCGGCATTCCCCCCGATCTCCGGGTCCAGTATTGGCGGCAGAACTGGCCAACGCCAGCGCCAGAGCGCCGGCCCGGCGCCGGGCGTGGATGGATCGGCTGTGACGACCCATGGCACGGAAAGTGGACGACCGGGCGCGGGGAAATGGTGACAAGCGGCGCCACCTGCACGTACACCTTCGATCCCGTCGATCTGCCAGAGCTGGGCAAGCAGGCGGCGGTACAACTGGAGGAGGCCGAGCATTACCTGGCCCGCTTCCGGCGCACGCTCAAGGTGCGCCTGGTGAGCGGGGGTGAGGAACAGCCCCTCGTCGCCGGGTTCCACGCCTACTCTGCCTCGCGGTGGCAGGAGGGCCTGGTCGACGTGCGCTTTGGCATCGGCCGGGAGGCTGCCAGAGATTGGAGCGGGCAGGCGGAAATCGCGAACGGCCACATCCTGGGGGTGGAACCGCTCGATTTCGCAGCCGGAGACAGCGTGGAGCCGGATGGCTCGTACCATTGCCTCGCCGGGAATCAGGCCAAAGGGTTGCGCCTGCGCGTCCTGTACGCCGCATGCGACCCCGCCTCATGGGATCGCACCACGCTCACGCTCCGCACCCGGGCGCGGAGCTTTTCCTTCCTGGTGACGGACCTGGACCGCGGCCCGATCTATATCCCGGATTATGGGGTCTATATCACTCGGGCAACGGACCCGGTCGATTTTGGCGCCTTTCAGGCTCAACTGGCAACGACACCCCGCCCCATCTATGAGCGCGTGCTGGAGGGGGCAGATGGAGGAACGGTAGAGCAATCCCTGGAGCGGGCGATGGCCGAGATCCCACCCCTGGACGTCACCAAGCAGGAATCCTACGGCGGGCTGGGCCGCTACGTGCCCCTGGGCGTCGAGGCGGGACGCCAGGAATTTGCCCTGCGCTACAACGGGGAGCTCTTTGGCGACAAGCTGCACCTCAAATTGGCAGGGCGGGACGGGGCGCGCTTGCTCTGGCCAGGCCACCAGATCCGGTTCCGCTTCGGGTCCGGGGATCCCCCGGATTTTCGCGAGCGCCGCGACGGGACCCGCCAGTCGCTGCTGGATGGCTGGATGCCGGTGGTCGTCAGCCAATGGCTCGACCGGGAGGTCGAATACAAGCAGACGGCCTTCGCTGCCCTGCTCGACGGGCCGATGACCGGGCCGCAGGAGCGGCGCGGGGACGAGGACGTGGTGGCCCTGGTGCGTTTCGCGATACGCAACACGACCCACGGTCCAAAGCGAGCCCGCCTGTGGCTGGCGATCGCACCCCAGGAACAGATCGAACTGCGTGACAGCCTGGTCGTCGCGCTGGGGCGCGTGGTGCCGGCCGAGCCGGTGGCCCGCCAGTGGCGGGTGCAGCCGTACGATGCGCCGATCCTGCGGTGCGCCGCGCACACCTACGGGCGTGGGAGCCTGGCGGTCACCGCCTGCGCTGATAAGGCCGGCGCATCGCAGGCCATCCCGGCGGCGCTGGTCTATGACGTCGAACTGGCGGGTGGCGAGACGCACACGATCACCCTGGCTATTCCCTTCATCAGCCTGAGCGACCAGCAGGACTGGCGGCGGGTGGCCGCGCTCGACCTGGATGCCAGGTTGGCCGATGTCGTCGCCTACTGGCGACGATACGTGGACGCCGGCGCGCAGATCGACGTGCCCGATGGGATCCTGGCGGACTTTTACAAAGCGGCGCGCGTCCACGTGGGCATCAGCGTGGACAAGGACCCGGTGAGCGGGTTGTTCGTCGTGCCTGCAGCGACCTGGTCGTACGGCGCCTGCGCGAACGAAGCCTGTTGGCAGATCACGATGCTGGACCAGGCCGGACACCACGATCGGGCCGCGGCTTACCTGGAGACATTCCTGCGCACTCAAGGGGTCATGGGGCTGGACGGCAAGTTCCTCTCGCCTGAAGGGGCGCTACAGGGATTGGACATTGATGGCGGCGTGCCAGTGCGGGGTGGGTTCGGGTACAACCTGGACCATGGGGTCATCATGGAATGCCTGGCAGAGCACTACCGCCTCACAGGGGACCGGGCGTGGCTGGAACGGGTGACGCCCCACCTCGTCGCCGCCTGCGACTTTTGCATCCGGGAGCGGGCAGTCACCCAGGTGCGCGGCGCGGATGGACGACCAGCGCCCGAATGGGGCCTGCTGCCGGCCGGTCACCTGGAGGACAACCCAGAGTGGCGTCACTGGTTCGCCGTCAACGCCCACGCCCACGCCGGGCTCAAGGCCATCGCAGACATCTTGGCAGAGGTGGGGCACCCTGAGGCAACACGCCTGATCCAGGAGGCAGGGGCCTACCGGGAGGACATCCGGGAAGCGGCCCGGCGGGCGATGGTAAAAGCGCCTGTGGAACAACTCTTGAACGGGACGTACGTGCCCCACATTCCCCCCCGCACAGGCATCCGCGGCCGCGAGCGGGGCTGGATCCGCGAGGCTGCCTACGGCGCTCTCCACCTGCTCGAGGGTGACGTGTTCGACCCCGACGAGGAAGAGATGACGTGGGTGCTCAAGGACCTGGAGGACAACCTGTTCGTCTCCCGGGAGTGGGGCCGCCCGGTCGACCTGGAACGACACTGGTTCAGCCACGGGGGTTTGACCATCCAGCCCAACCTGATGGACACAGGCGTCGACTACCTGCGCCGCGGGCAGATCGAGCACGCCCTGCGGGCGCTGTTCAACAACTTTGCATCCTCGCTCTACCCCGACGTACGGGCCTTTGCAGAGCACCCGGTGGTCGAGCTGGGGCACGGTGTGGGGCCGTTCTACAAATCCTCGGACGAGGCCAAGGCACTGATCTGGCTGCGTACATTCCTGCTCCGCAAGGAAGGGGATAGCTTGCATCTGGCGCAGGGGGCACCCCGGTCGTGGTTCGAACCTGGACAATCGTTTGGTGTGCGCGGCCTGGCCAGCTTTTTCGGGCCTGTCACGTACCAGGTGCAATCGAGCCCGACGGAGGTCACCGCCAGGATCGAGCTACCTGACCAGCGCCCTCTGCGCGACTTGGTGCTACACCTGCGCCGTCCTGGGCGCCCTGCGATCCGGAACGTGACGGTGAACGGGAAGCCACACAGAGATTTCGACCCGCTCGAAGAGACGGTGCACATCACGGCACCATCCGGCATACTGGTGATCCAGGTAAAATAGAAGACTAGGAGAATTCAGGGTCCAGGTGTCAAGGACCCCAGAGGGGGCACACGTGGTAGCTTTAGCGTCCCGTAATGCAGTTGACGTGGTGCCATTCGCCACTCGCCAGGAATGGACCACACCCTGTGACTATGAGATCTGGTGGGAGGATCCGCGCGACCTCTACCAGGTGGCCGTCCAATTTGCGCCGGGCACTGCCCCGGATCCCGAGGCTGTCAGCGTGAGATACTGGCAGCATTCCTGGCCAGAAGTACGGTTGCCGAAAGGGGACCCGGTCGGCTCCGGCAGGAGCGGCTGGCTGGCCATCGACGACTGGACCAACGGCCGTTGGCAGAAAGCCGACTGCGAGTTCGAGCAGGAGGGTGACATCTGGTCCTGCACCTTCTGCCCCCTTGACCAGAAAGAATATCCAGATGAGAGGGATTTCCCTGCCACGTTCCGGCGTACTCTCAAGGTGCAACTGCACCTTCGAGAGCCGGGGGCACACATCCAGGCAGTTCAGGCCCACACGGACTCCAAGTGGCGCGAGGCTGAGGTTGCCATCGAATGGAAATCGCCTTCCGGTGCGCCAGCGACCTGGGACGGATACCTGCAAGTTTTCAACGGCGCACTGGAAGCGGTAGAACCGCTGACATCTGAGACGACGGTGCTGGACACCGCGAACTGGCAATCGGCCATCGCGGGAATAGCCACGGGTGGCATCCACGCCACCATCCGTTATGCGAATAACGAGGACGCCAACTCGTATGACCGCACGATCGTCACGCTCCGGTCGGAGGGCCATAGCTTTTCGTTCGCAATGGACGACGTCCTGACCGAAAAGATGATCTACGTGCGGGACCTGGGAGTATTGGTCAGCCGGGCCGACGCCGGGGTACGCCTGGCCGACTTTGACGCGGCCTGGGAGGCCAGAATCGACAAGACCCTCTACAAGCGTGTGCACGCACTGCCTGAGCAGACGTGGGAACGGGCCTGGGCCCATATGCCGGCCAAACGGCGGTTCTACTTTGTGCTGGGGTGCGAGGGGGGCCGGCAAAAGTTCGCGGTGCAGCCCGGCGGTGAAATCCTGTTGCGCGAGAACTTTGTGCGGCAGGTACCGGGCAAGGACACGCCCCGCCTGGGGTGGGAAGGGAAGGAACTGCGCTACGGCTTTGGGTTCCCAGCCGTGGAGCCGGGCGACCGCTCCATCATGGATGGCTATCTCCCGGTGATCCAGACCACCTGGGTGGACGGGGACCTGTGTTACGAGCAGGAAGCGTACGCCACGTGGCTCCTGGGGGACATGCGAAAGGAGCGCATGGCGGGGGACGACCCGGTGGTGGCGCTGGTACGGATACGCATCACCAACCAGGGAGCCCAACCCACCCCAACCCACCTGCACCTGAGCGCTGCGGTCGATGAACAAACGCCCGAACGCCTGAAAGAGCAGGATGGACTTGTCTTTGCCACGAATCCAGCCGGGGACAGGCTGTGCTATCTCTTTGACGTCAATGGCGCCGGCGATCTATGCTCCCAGGACGGCGGGTTGAACTATGAGGTCACCCTGGCGGGCCAGGCCTCACACACCGTTTTCGTCAAGGTCCCGTTCATCACCCTGACCGGGCCGGAAGAGCTGGCCCGCCTGCGATCGCTCTCTTACGCCAGGGAAAAGCAACGAGTGGTGGAATTCTGGCGGCACCGGATCGCCGAGGGGACGCAGCTCGAGACGCCCAACGAGACGTTTAACAACTTTTACCGGACACACCTGATGCACATGCTGGTGGTCAACGACCGCGAACCCGGCTCCGACCGCAACGTGGCCCGCTGTGGGGGGTTCTTTTACGGCTCTTATCCCGACGAGGGATGCATGGTCATCAGCGACCTGGACCGGCGAGGTTACACAGAAGAGGCCGAGCGCTGCCTGGATCTCTACGTGCACTATCAGGGGACAGCGCCACTGCCGGGCAACTTTCAGAGCACCGACGGCGTGTTCTACGGGTCCGGCGGCTACGAGGTGGCGGGCTACAACCGCAACCAGGGCTGGGTGCTGTGGTGCTTGGCCGAGCACTATCGCTACACCCGCGACCGGGCCTGGCTGGAGCGGGTGGCAGCCGCGGTGGTGAGAGGCTGCGACTGGATCGTCCGCGAGCGCCAGGCGACGATGGCGCTCGACGAGGAAGGCAAACGTCCTATCGAGTACGGTTTCCTGCCAACCGGATCGCTGGAGGATGTGACGGACTATTGGACCTGGCTATCTACGAACGCCTACGCCTATTGGGGGCTGCGATCGGCGGCGGAGGTGCTGGCAGAGATCGACCACCCGCAGGCAGCCCGCCTGCAGCGGGAGGCTGATGCGTACGGCCAGGATCTGCGAACCGGGTTCTTTGAAGCATGCGTGCGCTCACCTGTCGTGCGGCTGCGCGACGGCACCTGGGTGCCGCACTTTCCAGATCGCCTGCAGCGACGCGGGCGCGACTTTGGCTGGCTGCGCGAGGTGCTGGAAGGAGCCGCTCACCTCATTCACTGCGGGATCATCGCGCCCGACGAGCCCGCGGCACGCTGGATCATCGAGGACTATGAGGACAACCTCTTCTTGTCGGACCAGTATGGCTACCCAGCGCCCGACTTAAAGGAACAGTGGTTCAGTTGGGGAGGTTTTTCGATGCAGCCGAACCTGCTGATCTTTCCCCACCTCTACCTCCTGAGGGACGAGCCCAAACACTACCTGCGATCAACCTTGAACCCGTTTGCCGCCGCCTTCTATCCCGACACGGTGATGCTGACAGAGCATCCTCTGCCCACCCTGTCCGATTGGTTGGGGGACCACTTCAAGTCGTCCGACGAGGCGCAGTCGACGTACTGGCTGCGGCTGATGTTCCTGGCCGAGCACGGGGAGGATCTGTACGTCGGGCAGGCGATTCCGCGTGCATGGTTCGAGGACGGGAAGAGGATGCGGGTAGAGCGGGCGCTCACGCACTTTGGCGAGACGAGCCTGGATATTGTCTCGCACGTGGCAACAGGCACCGTTGTCGTAAAGCTGGACCCGCCGCGCCGGAATCCGCCACAACGAATCTGGCTGCGCGTGCGTCACCCGGATCACAAACCGATCCGGGGAGTGTGGATCAACGGCCTGCCCCACCGCGAGTTTGATGCGGAGAAGGAGTTGATCGATCTAGTGGATCTTGCCGAACCCATCAGCGTTCGGGTGAGGTATTAGCACCGTGCCGTCATAAACGGGCTCAGAAAGGGGGTGGTTCACTGAGCATTTGCAGCTCAATCGCGTCCGCGCTATCGGCACCATAAAAGATCTACAGAGGGAGCCTTTCGCTACAGATGGCGGCCAGCGTTATGTTCTTTGCCCCCTGCATCCTGCTCTTTTTCGTCGCACAGCGCTACATCGTCGAGGGTGTCGTGACCACGGGCATCAAGGGTTGAGCAGGAAAGAATCCAGAGAGGAGATGGACATATGAAGGAAGGTGCAAAGGGCGGGACGCTCGACGTTCTGTCCCAGGGCGACGCGCAGCGGATCCACGAGGCCGCGCTGGCGCTCCTGCAAGATCCCGGGGTGTTCAGTGAGTCGGATCTGTTTCTCGACATCTTTGAGCAAGGGGGGGCGCGTGTAGACCGAGACGCGCGCGTCATCTTCGTCTCACCGGGTCTAGTTGAGGCGGCGCTTGAATCTGCTCCTCGCTCTTTCATTCTGCATGGGCGCAACGATCCAGATCAGAGCTTGCTCCTGGAGCCTGGGCGCGTATACTATGGCATGGGAGGGACCTCTGAACCAAGCTTTTTCGACTATGGGCTATGGAGATCTCGCCCGCCCACCAAGGAGGACATGGTCCTCAGCACCCGGGTGGGGCACGCCCTGCCGAACGTTGATTTTGTTCAGACGCTGTGCATGTCGGCGGATAAGCCGACGGGCCAGATCTTCTTTCACGATTTCGACGCCATCTTTCGCAACACGACCAAGCCGACGGTCGTAAACGTACTGGAGAGGCCCTTCACGGCACGTTTGCTAGAGATGACGGCGGCGGCCAGCGGAGGAGAGGACGCGCTGCGCCAACGGCCAAGCGTCATGGGCATCGTGACCCCTATCTCTCCCCTCAAAGTCGCCGTGATGAACGAGGGAATAGTCGACGCGGTAGGAGCGGGGGTGCCCATCCTCTATTCGCCAGGGCCACTGATGGGGGCGACCGGTCCGGCGACGGTGGCGGGCACGCTGACCCTGACCTTTGCCGAGGTGCTGTTTGGGGTCGTGTTGACACAGCTCATCAGACCGGGCGCTCCGGTTGTCCTCAAGCCCGATACGGACGTCTTTGACATGAAGACCACCCAGTGCACCTACGGCAGCCCCGAGCAGAGCCTGGGGAAAGCGGTAGCGGCTCAGATGGCCCGCTTCTACGACCTTCCCGTGTACGGTCTGGGAGGCGGGGTTGAGGCCAAGACGCCCGGTGCCGAGGCTGCCTCAGAGGCGATGATGAACATGCTGCTGAACGGCCTGGCAGGGATGACGCTCAACCAAAGTCTGGGAACGCTGGCGTTCGGTCTGTACGGTTCACCCGAGATGGCCGTCATCTGCGATGAACTCGTGCACATGATCAAACGCGTGCTGGCGGGCATATCCGTCACCGACGAGACTTTGGCCCTGGACGTGATCAGGGAGGTGGGACATGGAGGGAACTTTTTGCAGCACGGGCACACGGTGCGCCACTTTCGGCAAGAGATGTTCTTCCCCACGCTGTTCGAGCGCCAGACGATTGATGAATGGGTGAACAGCGGGGCAAAGATGAGCCACGAGGTGGCCCACGAGCGCGTCGAGGAAATCCTGGCCAAGGCCGGGCCGGTGACGCTGCCCCCCGGCGCCGACGAGGCGTTGGACCGTGCTCTGCGCAAGGCAACCAAGGAGACAGAGAAAGGGAGCGTGAGTCCATGAGCAAACCAAATGACATCGCTGTGCAACGCCGCTGGGATTGGCGCTATCCGATCATCGCCCGGGCCGAGGGCATCTACCTGTGGGATACCGACGGCAAGCGCTACATCGATGGCTCCGGCGGCTCCTCCGTGGTGACCGCCATCGGCCACGGCGTGAACGAGATCCCCGCCGCCATGGCACGACAGGCCCAGGACTATGTTTTCTACCCGGCGCACGTGTTCTCCAACACGAGACTGCTAGAGCTTTCTGACCTGATCGCCAGCATCGCTCCCGGTACGCTGCGGCATAACTGCAAGACCTGGATGACGGTCACCGGCAGCGAGGCCACCGACGACTCGGCGCGGCTGGCGCGGCAATACTGGGTGGTCAAGGGACAACGATCAAAGCACATGGTCATCGGTCGCTGGCAAGCCTTCCACGGCGACAACATCTTCTCGGTCAGCATGTCGGGCCTCACGACGAGGCGGCGCATATACACACCAATGTTCCGCGACATGCCCAAGATTCCTCCGGCGTTCTGCTATCGCTGCTATTTCGAAAAGACCTATCCTGAATGTGGCCTGCTCTGCGCCCGCGCGCTGGAGGACGCCATCTGCCAGGCCGGCCCCGAGAACGTGGCGGCGTTCATCGCCGAACCGGTGGTGGGGTCAGCGCTGGCGGCCAGTCCCGCACCCGAGGGCTATTTCCAGATCATCCGCGAGATCTGTGACAAATACGACGTGCTGTTCATCGCGGACGAAGTGATGACGGCATTGGGACGCACCGGCAAGATGTGGGGCATCGAACACTGGGATGTGACGCCCGATATCATCGCCCTGTCCAAATCCCTCACCAGCGGCCATTTCCCGGTGGCGGCGGTCGTCGCTCGCGACGAAATCTGGGAGACGCTGCGGACGGCCAACGCCCACTTTCGCGCCGGTCACACGCTGAACGCGAGCGCGGTCGGCATGGCGGCCGCGATCGAGACGATCCACTACATCCAGCGGCACAACCTGGTCGAAAACGCCCGCGCCGTGGGTGCCTACTTTTTGCAACAGTTGCAGAGCCTGCTAGAATACCGCACGATCGGCGACGTGCGCGGCAGGGGAATGATGGCCGGCTTTGAGTTCGTGGCGGACAAAGAGACCAGGGCCCCGTTCCCTCCAGAGGATGCGACGTCGCGCGTGTTTTCCGCGTTGACGTTCGACCGCGGGTTGGTGACCTACCCCTGTGGCGGCACTGTGCGCGGCGTGGCCGGCGATACGATCCTGATGGCCCCGCCACTGATCACGACCAAGGAGCAGATTGACGAGATCATGGCCATCTTGCACGATTGCATGCGCGACTTTGAAGCACAGGTCCTGTAGCCGGGCATCGGGAAAACGGACAATGAAGCTTTCTCTGGCGATCCAGACCCCGGAAGTCGAACCGCTCGTCCCGGTTGCTCTCCTGAATGGAACATTCGAGGAGAAATTGCCAAAAGCCGCCAGGCTGGGGGCGGATGGGGTCGAGCTGATGAGCGCTAACCCGGCCCTCCTGGACGCTGGCACAATCCGCGCCAGCCTGCAAGAGCACGGGCTCGAAGCAGCCGCCATCGGGAGCGGCGCAGTTGCGTTTGCCACCGGCCTCACCCTGCTCCACGCCGATCCAGAAAAGGCCGGGCGGGCAAAAGCCGTGATGCACGCCCTGGTCGACCTGGCGGCCGCCGTGAGCGCTCCCCTGGTGACCGGCGCTCCCCTGGTGACCGTGGGCAGTTTCCGGGGGCGGCTGGCCTCGGTTGGAACCGGAGGGCGGGAACGGCTGGTCGCCGTGTTGCGCGCGGCGGCGACCTACGCCGCATCCCGTGGCGTGCGGTTGGTGCTGGAGCCGCTCAACCGCTACGAGTCGGACGTGATCAACGACGTGAAAGATGGGCTGGCTTTCCTGCGCGACGTGGGACACCCGGCGCTGGGCCTGGTGTTGGATACCTATCACGTCAACATCGAGGAGAGCTCGTGGACAACCCCCTTCCGGCAGGCGATGGCCGCGGGGCGCTTGTGGCACGTGCACATCGGTGATAACAACCGCCTGCCTCCCGGTCGCGGCCTGATCGATTTTCCCGCGATCGTCGCCACCCTGCGCGAGATCGGCTACGATGGCTACCTATCGGCCGAACTGCTGGCTCGACCAGACCCGGACACCGCCGCACGGGACACCCTGACCTACATGCGCTCGCTCCTGGAGGCTTGACTATGCAGCTCAGTTGCTTGCCGGTTTCGTTCTTTTCCGACATCGTCGCGGGCCACATGAGCGTGGCCGAGTGGGCGCACATGGGCGCGACCGTGGGCCTGGACGCGATCGACCTGAGCATCCTGTTCGTGCCCGACCGTTCCCCGGCAGCGGTGGCCGCGCTGCGCCGCGGGATTGAGGCCGCCGGGATGCGCGTGGCGATGGTGACCACCTATCCCGACTTCTCCCATCCCGACCCGGCTCAGCGCGAGCGAGAGTTGACCCTCGAGCAAGAGGCTGTCGACGTGGCCGCCGGCCTGGGCGCGGAGCTGGTCCGCGTCACCGCCGGGCAGGCTCACCCCGAGACCGGGCGCGAGGAAGGGGTTGCCTGGGCAGTGCAGGGACTGAAGCGGCTGGTCGAGACCACGCGCGACTCTGGCGTCACGCTGGCCTACGAGAACCACGCCAAGCCGGGGGCATGGGTCTATACCGACTTTTCCCAGCCACCGGACATCTTTCTCGAGATCGTGCAGGGCACTGCCGACGTGGGGCTGGGGATCAATTTCGACACGGGCAACGCCGCCGCCTTCTCCGATGATCCGCTCGCCTTGCTGGAGCAGGTGATCGGGCGGGTGGTGAGCGTGCACGCATCGGACACCGCGCTGCACGGCGCGCTACAGCACGTCCTGCTGGGGACCGGCGTCACGCCTTTCGCCACCCTGTTCGAGCGGCTGAAACGGGCCAGTTGGGACGGCTGGATCTGTATTGAAGAGGCCTCATTCCAGGGCCGGGAAGGCGTCGCGGCAGCGGCGCGCTTTGTCCGCCAGACCTGGAGCGCGGCCTGATGCGGGAGGGAACGGCACAGATGACGATAGAGTCCCTGCAAGGAGCAATCGCACAGGAGCGGCAGCAGAGAGAATCATGTGACCACGCGGGCCTGATGCCTTCAATCGGCCGCGGGGAGGGGCAGGAGGCGCTGGAGAACCTGATATTCTTTGCGTCTCCTGCTGACTTTTGCTCCTCTTTGGGGATGTTCCGGCGGGAAATGGCGGCCCGATTCAGCGCGCTCGATACCGTCCTCCAGGAACGCTCCCTGCACTTTCTGGCCGGCCTCATCCTGGCGCTGCACTCTTTTCTGCCACGGTGGAATCTGCAGAACGCAGACCGGCACGACGACGCTGCCCTCACCGACATCCAGGTCGAGGCCGAAGCGCAAAAGACCCAGGCCCTGATCTCTGAGCTGGCGGCCCAGGCACCGACGATCGCCGCGCGGTTCCTGGCGAGGATGCAGGCGGAGACCACGGCCCGGTCAAAGGCCGAAGGAGCTGACCCGCAGGGGGAGGCGGGTGCACCGCTGGGGGAGTCGGTCGGCGAGTACCTGAACAACGCCTGCGCCGAGCTGGCCCGCAGCAACCTGCGGCGCATCGCCGAGATGCGGGTCGCCGGCCAGACATCCACCGAGGTGAGCAACGACTATGCCGCCTTTCTCCAGCACGCATTGTACCTGGGGGCATCGTTCGTGACCTGCAACCCGCCCCTGGTCGACGTCGCGTGGACGGCCGACCCCGAACGTTGGGACCCCATTGTCGACAGCATCATCCGTGACAATCCTGAGGCGGATCAAGATGGCCTGGCCAGATTGGTGACGCTGGAGATCGTCCTGTCGAATATGCGCCTCCTGCGCCCGATATTTTTGCTCACCGCGGGCCAGATGGGCTGCGTATGCCTGCAGGTCAATCCCCACAACCATGGGGATGCCAGCGCTATGACCACGGACGCCCTGTCCATCTATGAGAAGCTGCGCAGCAGACTCGGCGGCGGGGTGCCCAACGTGGTCTTTAAGCTGCCGGGCACCCAGGCAGGCCTGGAGGCCTGCCGCATCCTGACCGGACAGGGAATCGGCGTCACGATCACGGTCAACTTTGGCATGTTCCAGCACCTGCCCTTTGCCGAGGCCATTGATGCGGGCGAGGCCATCTTTTCCTGCCTGGTGGAGATGAACGGCCGCCTGGCCTACCCGGTGCGCGACGAGCTCCTGACCAAGCTGAACGAACTGGCGACATACGGCATCGACGAGGCCCAAGCCCACGAGGCAGCGGCGTGGGCCGGGGTGGCCGTCGTGAAGCGTGCACACCGATTGCTGAGACAAAAAGGCTACGACCCGGGACGGATCAAGCTGTTGATCGCCTCCCTGCGCATCTATGAAGGCAAGGTGTACGAGAACCTGCCCAGTGCTTTTCCCGACGTCACCGAGATCCTGGGCGCCGGCATCATCAGCGTCTTTCCCAACGTCCGGCGCCCCTTTGACGCGCAGCCCGATCTGGTGCTGGATCCCCGGCGCACCGAATCGCCGGTGCCGGCAGAGATCCTGGAAACGCTCACCCACAGCGAGATTTTCAAACAGGCGTATTACGTGGCCGATCGAGACTGGATACCGGAGGAAGACGAACGCTTTCGGCCAGATCGCGAGATCAGGCTCCAGGACGAGGCGAAGGTAGCCGCCTGGCCGCCGGTCCACAACACCCTGAGCGAGTTCATCCGGTCCTATGACTCGTTCGTAGCGCGCATCCTGGAGCGCCAGCGACGATTGATGACATAGGCCAATTCACGGGACAAGACGTCCAGAGCCACCGTCTCAGGGGCGGCCTGGGCGAGAAACAGCCGCTTCACACGAGCAAAGGACCGTACGTCAAAATCCAAGAGAGGAACAGCAAGAGAAATCGATGTCGACTACCCTGGTCTTTCTTCACACCGTATCTTCACTGGTCGAGCCGTTCAACGACCTATCCACAGAAATCCTGCCTGCCGATGTAGAGATCCTCCACATCGCCGACGAAATGCTGCTCAAGATCGTGCTGGCTCAGGGAGGGCTCTCACCCTTTATCTACCGCCGGGTGGCCGAGCACGTGATCGCGGCCGAGCAGGCTGGAGCCGGAGGAGTGCTGCTCACCTGCTCCTCCATCGCCCCCTGTGTCGACACCGCCCGGCTGATGGTAAACATCCCGGTGCTCCGGGTCGACGAGCCCATGGTGGACAGGGCGATCTCTATGGGCACGCGCATCGGCGTGGCGGCCACCGTGCCCACCACACTCAAACCGACGACCGACTTGGTGGTTGCCCGCGCTGGCATGATGGGTAAGGAGGTGCATATCGACGCCAGGGTATGTCAGAACGCCTACGATGCGCTGTTTGCCGGCGACACAGACACCCACGACCGCATCGTGCGGGACACGCTCCAGGCACTCGTGGCCCGCAACGACGTGGTCCTGCTGGCCCAGGCCTCGATGGCCCGGGTAGCCGATACCATCCCGGCGAAAGATCAGATCGTGCCGGTGCTGTCCAGCCCCCGTCTCGCGCTGGAGCGGCTGCGCGATATCCTCGCGGCCGCGCGACATCCTCAGCCAGTAGGTTCATAGGGAGGTTTCTGTCATGACGACCATCACAGAGGGCCTGTTCGTGGATCGGACGCCCATCGTCCGCATGGAGAATGATTCTCTGCGAGTGGACGTGGCCCCCGATATCGGTGGCAGGATCGTCAACCTCGTGGAAAAGACATCGGGCCACCAGTTTCTGTGGCACAATGCAAATCTGAGGTTGGAGAAACTCGCTCCCGGGAGCGCCTACGACCCGAACTTTTACGGGGGCATCGACGAACTGCTGCCCAGCGACATTCCGGAACCCCTCAACGACATCGACAGTCCAGACCACGGAGAGCTGTGGACCACGTCTCTGGGCTATCGGATCGATGGGGAGGCATTCGTTCTCGCCGGCGTCTTGCCGCTGTGCGGGCTGCGGTATGAGCGCAGGCTCACGCTGCGCGCCGACGGTCCGACCATCAATGCAGATTACCGAATTGAGAACCAAACAGGTGAGCGACGCGAGTTCCTGTGGAAGCTGCACGCTGCCCTGAACATCGAACCTGGCGACCAGATCGAATGCCCGGCCCGCACGGCCAGGGCGGCGGACCTGGAATGGTCGCGCTGGCACAGCCTGGAGCCCTTTGCCTGGCCGGCCATAGAGGGACAGCGGGCAGACAGAATCCCACCCAACGATGGCACGGTGGATTTTCTGTTCCTGTACGACCTGGCCGCAGGAGAAATCGGGTGGAAGAGCGCTTCACGGGGACTCGAGTTCAGCTACCACTTTGATGTGGAGGTCTTTCCATACGCGTGGTATTTTGCCTCCTACGGCGGATTCGATAGCCACTATACCGCCATTCTGGAACCGTGCACCACGATGCCCCTATCGGTCAACGAGGCCGCCAAACTGGACCAGTGCTCGGTCCTCGAGGCGGGAGAGAGGATCGAAACCCGGGTGACGATCTATGCCGGGCCGGCGGAACCGTGAGGACGGGGGATAGCTATGGGTGACAGAAAAAAGGCCCTCATCTCCGGGGCCTCCTCGGGCATTGGCCGGGCCACCGCCATACGCTTCGCCCGCGAGGGATGGGACGTGTGTCTCAACGCCCGCCGTGAAAAGAAACTTGCGGCGGTGAAAAGGAGCCTGCCGGCCGGCGACCACCTGGTATGCCCCGGCGACTATAGCGACGCAAGCGTTGCCGGGGCGATTCGGGATGCCATCCAGGCCAACTGGGGCAGGCTGCACGTCCTGGTCAATTGTGCCGGCGTTTTCCTGGCAGGCAACGCCATCGATACCCCTCTGGATGAATGGCGCAAGCCGTTTGATCTGATGGTGAATGGCGCGCTCCACCTGACCCGCGTGGCAGTGCCGCTGATGAGGGAAGGGGGCAGAATCATCCATGTCACCTCGATCCACGGAGGGCGGGCAGAGGCCGGGGCCAGCAGCTACAGCATGGCCAAGGCAGCGCTGAACCAGTACTGCCGGGCGCTGGCGCTCGAACTGGCCCCCCGCGGGATCCTGGTCAATGGAATCGCGCCGGGTTTCGTGAGCACGCCTATGAGCGTCGTCGACGGGGTGAACGAGCTGGAGAGCGAGTGGTTCCTGGAGAACTATGTGAGGGGTCACCACCTGCCCCTGAAGCGGGCCGGGCGGCCGGAAGAGATCGCCGGCGTGGCCTGGTTCCTGGCCGGTCCAGATGCATCCTACGTCACGGGCCAGGTGCTGACGGTGGATGGCGGGCTGACGATCACATTCTGACGCGCTCGACGACGACACTTCTGTGCGATTCGACGCCCATCGTGCCAAAGTCGTATTCCGAGAACAGCCACCCGGCATCGGCGGGCAGGCCATTATCGGCCAGCGGGGGGAGATCACTCTTGACGAGATTCATCATCGTGATCCGCCATGCGGGCAACATACTACATATCTCGCTCCTTGTCCATCGCCGCCACATCTCGTGGGTGTTCAGACCGGAGATGGTCCCGGCCTGTAACAGTCCCCCTCTTGAGCGTTACACTGACTTCCGCTCCAAAGGGATCACCGATCCCGCCACTGAGCCGCCAGAATCGCTTCGCTTACGGGCGATCCGGCTGGAGCGCTGATGTATAGATGACGAAAGTGGATCAGCAACACTTGATGCAGAGACCACCCAACCTGCTGGGCTAGCGATAATCGCGCATAATGATCGGCAGATGCACGTAGGAGTACACCGCCGGGATATAGGCATACCTGAGATCGCCGTGGGTGGCATCATAGTAGCTGATGTGGGGACAGCCCACCGCATCCAGCGCCAGCGAGCTATACTGACCCACGTCTCCACTGCTGTCCACCGTTTGGACGATCCAGACCGTGCCATCGCGGCGCGCCAATTTCAGGTCGCCCTTGATAGCGTCATAGTAGCTGATGTAGACCACATCGGCCCGATCTAGTCCCAGAGAGGTGTAACCAGTGCCCCAGCCGCCCGGATTGTCGTGTGGATTTCCTATATAGTCCACTGTCTCACTGAACCACGTGGTGCCACTCAAACAGGCATACTTCAAGGTGTCATTCGTCCCATCGAAGTAACTGACGTGGGGATTATCGCGGCTGTCCAATCCCAGTGAAGTATACCGGCCCACGAAATCCCTGCTGTCCACCGTCTCAGTGAGCCAGGTAGTGCCGCTCAACCAGGCGTGTCTCAAGTCTCCATCGTCACGATCATGGTAACTGATGTGGGGAACGTAGGGAAAGACCGACTCCAGCGCCAGTGAGTTGTCCCATCCTGCTCTTGAGCCAGCAGGTTCCACTGGCCCTCTCACCCATGTACCGGTGCACCAGGTCGTGCCACTGAGGTAAGCGTAACCTAGAGTTAAGCTGTCTCCCCAAGCAGCATAGTAGCTCATGTGGGGAGTGTACGGGTAGGTGGGTTCCAGCGCCAGCGAAGGGTAGCTGGATCGCAACCCACTGACTACTGTCTTGACGGTCCAGCTAGTGCTATCTCGACAGGCATACCTGAGATCCCCCTCCTCCCACCAATCCTGGTAGGCGACACAAGGGGTATGGGGATACATCGGTACCAGTGCTATCGAACTCGACTCACCACCCCGATGGTCTACCGTCTCGCTGAGCCAGATACTACCACTTAGCCAGGCATGTTTTAGATCATAGTCATTCTCGGTGATCAAGCTGCTGTAGCCAATGTGGGAAGTGTGTGGATAGGTTGGCGCCAGTGCCAACGAAGTATATCGACCTTTGTCTCCAGCACTATCCACGGTCTCTGTAACCCAAGTGCCGCTGCAGATACAGAAGTCAACGTCCAAAACGGTATCTGTGATCAACTCGACAGTAGTGAACGCTTCGGCGTCGAGCCCTGCCGCCTCGGGGGGAATAAACTCCACCCGGTAGGTGTCCGGCACCAGCGGCAGCTCGTAGGAGCCGTCGTCCACGGTAGAGACGCCATGCCCCGGCAGACTATTGCGTGGGTCGTGAGGCCCTTTGGACAATGCATAGACAAAGACGTTCTTGACGCCCACGCCGTTGCAGGTGACCCTGCCAAACAGCGTGTATCCGGCCGGCAGCGTGACCGGGAGCGTGGCGTTGGGACAACCGGCGGAGGTGCTGACTACGTCGATGACCGTGACGGAGCCCAGGCCAAGCCCTGGGGGCGGGATGAACTGGACGTCGTAGGTACCTGTCGGCGGAGTGCCGGTGAAGGGCAACGTGCCGGTGCAGCACCCTGATCCATCCGTGGGCGCGAACCCAAATCCACGGATGTTCGGATCATCGGCGTAAACCTGCACACCCGGCACGGGTTCGCCCGACCCGTCGGTGACACAGCCAGCCACGGTAAAGCCCGGCGGCAAGGTGACATCCCGGGATGTATCGCGGGTGATGGTGAGCTCTTCGGTGTGAGGGCCGAGCCCCAGGCAGGGAGGCGGGGTGAAGCTAAGCTCATATGTGCCGGTCACCAGACCGGCGCAGTAATGGCCCTGGTCATCGGTAGGCGGCAGGCCAAACCCATCCGCCGTATGGCGGTTAAAGGCATAGATCGTGACGTCGCCGACGGGCGTGGAGCCATCCGTGGCAAACACCGTGCCCGAGACGGTGTGCCCGGATGACAGGACGACGTTTAGCGTCTGGTCCGGTGGCCCGGCGATCCCCCTGTAGCTTTTCGAGGCGTACCCGCTGCCACAGACCGGGGCAAAGTTGAGATCATAGTTCCCCCCGTCTAGCGTCACGCTGTAATAGCCGCTGCTATCGCTCACGTCGCCCACAAACCCGCTGCCCGCATACCGTTTCCAGGCATAGACCACGACGTCCGATATGGGCTCGGCGGCAGCGTTCAGCACGGTCCCCGAGACGGTGAAGGTGGTTTCTGGAGACCGAACCTCGGGGGTTGCGCCGGCCGTGCTCCGGCCCAGCAGGAGAAACACGAGTAACAGGCTCGCCAATGCCAAACCAGGTGCCGCAATCAGGGTCCACAGCCTTCGCTTGCTCATCTCGCTCCTTTCTGAGTTTGCAAGGCGGGCACAGTGATGCCCCGGTGTTGACCGCCGAAGTGGTCTTACTGCACAGCTATGATCATCAGGAGGACTCTTCACATTCAGTGGCTGCCTGGAATTCATCCTCCACGTCTATGTGATCAGGCAGCGTCAGGCGGGTACGGCCATCAAAAAGCGTGGTATCTTCTACTCGAAGGTACAGTTCGGAATAGTCCGAGGTCTCCGCCAACTCTGGGGCAGGTACAATCTCCAGGATGTGGGAGTCTTTATTGTAGGCGAGGATTCCATGCTCTATACAGGTCCCCAACCACAGATATTGCTCTCCAGAAACCATGGTGGGCACATACGCAAGCCCGTATATGGGCACATACAAAACGAAATAGGCATCCCCGGATTTGTCATAGCCAAGAACGTGTCCCCTGAAGTACGATATCCACTCG
>Ga0180431_10002661_pt1 | contig 23706 bp, 19 predicted proteins | sample SS_ome_11_FD_132459 | JGI IMG/M metagenome (GOLD analysis project Ga0180431, IMG submission 132459) | Hypersaline lake sediment archaeal communities from the Salton Sea, California, USA - SS_1_MS_1 metaG | ecosystem: Environmental > Aquatic > Non-marine Saline and Alkaline > Hypersaline >...
ATCCTTTTCACGCGAGGTGGAGAATTTTTTCCGGAAAGCGACCAGGGTATCGTTCAAATGACCATAGACCGTTCCCCGGGCACCAGCCTGTATGCCATGGAAAAGAGTGTCCATGTTATCGATGAGATTATTCAGGAGCACGTACCCGAGGCTGAGATGGTGTATACAAATTTTGGCCAGGGTGAAGGCATGTTTGCCGCGTTCGGCTCCGGTGCATCCCATGAGGGTGAGGTCATGGTTCGTCTGGTATCTCGTTCGCAGCGCAGACGATCTGTGGAAGAGATTGAGAACGACCTGAGAGAACGTTTTAAAATACTCCCCGATGTGGAAGTGCGATTCGAAGATCGGGGTGAGGAGATGTTCTTTGGCGGCGGTGGAGATATCGCCATTGAAATTTTCGGTCATGACCTTGATGTAGCCGAAGCATTGGCAAATGACGTTATAAAAAGAGTGTCCTCAATCGAGGGTGTTGTCAATATCGAAATCAGCATCGAGGAAGCGGCTCCTGAGCTCAAGGTTCGTCTCGATCGTCAGCGTATCGCCGACCTGGGTCTTTCTACTTCCCAGATCGGAGAGGTTGTGAGTACCAGTGTCCTGGGTTCTGTGGTGACGCGTTACCGAGAAGGCGGTGATGAATACGATGTTCGCGTTCAGTTGAGGAAGGATGCCCGGGAGAATACGACGGATATCGAAAATATTCTCATCATGACACCAATGGGTCAGCAGGTGCCCCTTCGTGCCGTCGCCAATATCGAATATGGAACGGCACCCACGGAGATTGTTCGTGAGGACCAGGAACGCAAGGTTAGTGTTTCCATCGATGTGGCGGGTCGAGATCTGCGTACGACGACGAATGAGGTTAGAGGACTCCTCCGGGACGTCACCGTACCTAATGATTTTCGTATTGAGATTGGCGGCGCGGCCGAAGATATGATAGAGTCATTCATGTATCTGGGCATCGCATTCGTCGTGGCCATGTTACTGACGTACATGGTCATGGCATCCCAGTTCGAGTCGTTCATCGATCCATTCATCATCCTTTTTACCATTCCGTTATCTCTCATCGGTGTGGCATGGGGACTTTTCCTGACAGGCACGACACTCTCCGTCATGTCGCTCATCGGTATCATCATGCTGGTCGGTATCATCGTGAACAACGGAATCGTGCTCGTCGATTATATCAACCAGCTTCGAGATCGGGGTCATGATATGTATGAGGCGATTCACCTGGGTGGCGAGGCGCGTATGCGGCCGGTGATCATGACAGCACTGACAACGATTCTGGCCATGACACCGCTGGCGTTGGGTCTGGGCGAGAGTGGTGAGAATTGGGCGCCCATGGCCCGATCTGTTATCGGTGGTTTAACGGCCGGTACCATTCTGACGTTGGTCGTTGTACCCGTGATCTATGCGACTTTAGAGGTTTTCAGTGGAAAAATCAAGCAACGACGCCAGGCGAAAAAGTTGAAGAAAGCATAGTATGATGAAATAGACGTGCAATATGATTCGGCCAAGGGTCACATGTCAATATATTCCCACCAAATAATCCTCTGATAAAAACCCCGGGGTCCTGATGACCTCGGGGTTTCTTCATTTTTCGTGTTGTTCCGGTCCTTCGATGGAGAAAGACCCCATATATTCGTAAGTAGATAGAGTTACGGGCGTTAGAGTCCGATAATCTCATCAATCATCCGAATCACAGTCAATCTCGTTGGCCGATATGCAGCAACCATCAAGACGAAAACGATCATGTCTCACCACGCCGTGAGTCTGTTTGTACTCGGGAGGAGCCCCTGCCTGTCACTCCGGCCGATATCAGAAAATGTTAAGTTTATCGCAGACCGTTCAAACGCAGTTACGTATTCTATACGACTTTCCAAAGTTTGAGTATAAAAAAAGCCTCTGCTTTGTAGCAGAGGCTTTGGTATGTCATTTGTCCGATAAATCGTTTAATACATGTCACCGTATCCGCCGCCTCCTGGAGGCATGGGCGGCATTTTTTCTTCCTTGGGTTTTTCCGCGACAATGGCTTCGGTCGTAAGCAAGAGTGCGGACACACTGGCTGCGTTTTCCAGGGCAATCCGAACGACCTTGGTAGGATCGATGACACCAGCGGCCATCAGGTCTTCGTATTTCTCGGTCTGGGCATTAAATCCGTAGGAGCCCTCTTTACCCTTCAATTCTTGGACGACCACGGAACCCTCCAGACCCGTGTTATTCACGATCTGGCGTACGGGTTCCTCCAGGGCACGCCGGATGATTTCCAAACCGACCTTACGGTCACCGTCGGCCTTGGTCTTTTCCAACGCCGGCAGTGATCGCAGAAGAGCCACGCCGCCTCCAGGAACGATGCCCTCTTCGACAGCCGCTCTGGTGGCATGAAGCGCATCCTCGACCCGCGCCTTTTTCTCCTTGAGTTCGATCTCAGTTGCCGCGCCGATATTCAACACGGCCACACCGCCGGCCAGCTTGGCCAGACGTTCCTGAAGTTTTTCCCTGTCATAGTCCGAAGTGGTCGTTTCGATCTGTTTCTTGATTTGGTTGATGCGGCCTTGAATATCCTTGGTCTGGCCGGCGCCCTCGACGATGGTGGTGTTGTCTTTATCGATACGGATGCGCTTGGCCTTGCCCAAGTCGGCTGTTGTGGCGTTTTCCAGCTTGAAGCCGGCCTCTTCGGCGATGACGCGTCCACCGGTGAGAATAGCAATATCCTCCAGCATGGCTTTGCGCCTGTCACCAAAGCCCGGAGCCTTTACGGCAGCCACCTTCAGCGTACCCTTCAGTTTATTGACGACGAGGGTTGCCAGAGCTTCTCCTTCTATATCCTCGGAGATCACCAGCATGGGCTTGCCCATCTGGGCCACCTTCTCGAGGATGGGGAGGAGGTCTTTCATTGCACTGATTTTTTTATCATATATGAGAATCAGAGGATCTTCCAGAATCGCTTCCATGTTTTCCGGATCGGTCACGAAGTAGGGGGAGATATAACCGCGGTCGAACTGCATACCCTCAACAACTTCCATGTTGGTTTCCGTGGTCTTGGCCTCTTCCACTGTGATCACGCCGTCCTTGCCCACTTTATCCATGGCGGCGGCGATGAGCTGTCCGATGGCCTCGTCGTTATTGGCCGAGATGGCAGCGACTTGAGCGATTTCTTTCTGATCGGTGACGTTTTTGCTCATTTTTTTCAACTCTTCCACGACAACCTTTACCGCGTCTTCAATTCCGCGTTTCAGGTCCATGGGATTGGCTCCGGCCGTCACATTACGCATGCCTTCGCTAAAAATCATCTGAGCCAAGACGGTGGCCGTCGTCGTACCGTCGCCGGCCACGTCACTGGTCTTGGAGGCCACTTCCTTGACCATCTGGGCTCCCATATTCTCGAAGGGATCTTCCAGTTCGATCTCTTTTGCCACGGTGACACCGTCTTTTGTCACGGTCTGGGCGCCGAACTTCTTTTCGATGACCACGTTACGTCCCTTGGGGCCCAGTGTTACTTTCACGGCCTCTGCCAGCTGGTCGACTCCCCGCTTAAGGGCCTGTCGGGCATCGGCACTATATTCAATTAATTTTGCCATTGCGTACTATCCTCCTTCCAATTTATCAAAATAGTCTATGATACTCATTAAATCACGGCAAGAATATCGCTTTCCCGTACAATAAGATAGTCTATATTATCGATGGTCACTTCGGTACCGGAGTACTTACCGTATAGGACACTATCCCCGACTTTTACACTCATTGGGATGATGTCGCCCGATTCAGAGGCTTTTCCGGGCCCAACAGCCACGATTTCACCCTTCTGGGGTTTTTCCTTGGCCGTATCGGGAATGATAATTCCGCCCTGTACCTTTTCATCGGGTTCTGAAGGTTTAATGACAACCCGGTCAGATAGCGGTTTGATCTTCATTGAGCATCCTCCTTAAATCGTGTTAATCTTGGAAATAACACAGTTAGTTTAGCACTCTCCGAAGAGGAGTGCTAATTTTAGCATCTAAATATACACAATTTTTTAAAAATGTCAAGTAAAAAATGAATGATAAAGGAATGAATCAACCAGAGGATGACTGCTGGGCAAGAATCCGATGGTTACCGATCGATATAAATGAAGGTATACACAGGCTCCCGCTTAATGGGGCGCTTGAATAACAAGGGACCCGTTCTTCACGATATATTTGATGTGGCTCATCGTGCCCCAGTATGGGATCTGCTCAAAACGATCCAGTGCCATGATTAAGATATCGGCTTGCGATCCTTTCTCGATTCTCCCCCTGTCGTGCAGATACAGCATCTCCGCGGGATTGGAGGTAAACGAATCGATCAACAAGAAGGGATCGGAAATCCGGTACCGCAGGACGGCCTGGGCCATGATGAGCTGGGGGGACAGGACCGGTGAAGAGCCGGGATTAAAATCCGTGGACAGGACGATTCGCGAGGGGATGTTCAGTAGCTGATGAATCTGTCCCACATGCTGTGAGAAGACGTAGGATTCGGCCATTGGAAGAAACACGGGATACAGTGTTTCGGTGTCGATAATGCGTCGGGCATCCGCTTTGTCCAGAACTTCCAGATGATCCACGTGCCTTGCTCCCAGCTCTGCTGCCAGTTTGACGCCTCCGATATCGTGTACCTGATTGGTGTGTATTCCGACGTGGAATCCGGCATCCATGGCATTTCGGATAAGCCGTTCGCCCTCGCCTAGTTCGAAAACGCCTTTTTCCAGGAAGATGTCAAACCAGTCGGCGTATTCCCGGAACTCGGGGATCATTTTCTGCGCCACCAGATCGATATACTTACCCCGGTCGGTATCCTTGGGTACCGTATGTACGAGAAAGGTCGGGACGATGTCCACCGGATGAAGCTTATTCAGTTTTTGCATCACCCGTAACATCTTCTTTTCGGTCTCATAGTCCAGACCGTATCCGGTCTTGACTTCTATAGTCGTGGTTCCGAAGCCCAGGGCTTTGTCCAGGTATGTCAATCCGTTCTTGATGAGCTCTTCTTCCGAGGCTTTCCTGACAGCATGGACCGTGTTGTATATGCCGCCGCCCTGTTTCAGAATGTCCAGGTACGATCTACCCTCGGCCCGCATATAGAGCTCGGCCTCCCGTGAGCCGTAGAACAACAGGTGCGTATGGGAATCCACGAATCCGGGCAGGATGATACAATCCGAACAGTCGATGACCTCGGACTCGTTCAAGACATGCTTGTCGTACGATTCCACGAGATGCTCGTAATCGGCGATGTCCTGGATGATGCCGTCTTTGATGAACATGGAAAGAGGAACTGCATCGTTTTCAGATGAGACGCGATAGATTTTTTTTATATTTTTTAGGAGGATGTTCGACATGGTTGATCAGAACCTTTCGGCAACATCTTGGAATGAATCCAATGTTAAAAGAACATGTCAATACACGATGAACGTCGGGTTCGCCATAAGCCATCACTAGGGAAGCGGCAGTCTCGGTAATGTCTGCCTAATATCGTACGGTTGTTGTCTGCCAGCACGCATCGTTAAGATGAGGACTTCCTCATCCGCATGCATGGAGTGAATCATCGATGGACGAAAGGCTGCTCCAGGTACTTCTCCGCCTCCTCTTTCGTCCGGTCGCTCTTCAGCGCCTCCTGGTACTGTTTTTTCGCATCGTCCCGTCTGCCCATCAGGTCGTAGATCTTCCCCAACTCCAGGATGCTGCTTTCTTTGTATCGTGTGTATTCGTCGTCTTTACATTCATCGAGATGTCGGAACGACTCGATTCCAGAAACGTAGTCACCCACATTCCGGTAGCACACTCCCAGAAAGTACCAGTATGCGGAAAAGTCCTTGGCCAGGGCGTAGGCGTTCTGGTACAAATGCAAAGCCTCGTCATTTTTTCCGATTTTTTGCAGCTGCATACCGGCGATTCCGTAGTGACTGAAGGATTGCTCGGCGTGTGCCATGAGCGGAAGGTTTTTGTCAGGGTCGATGATGACCCGGGCCGGTCCTTTCACGGATCGGAAGGTCAGGGTTCGTTCCCCGAACCAGCCGTCGATGTCCTGTCGAATCGTGTCCCCGCCGGTCGTTACCAGGGCCACAGTCAGGGGCATGACGGCGTCTCCCTTTCGTACGATTCGGCATTCTGTGATGAATTCGGAGCCGGCCTTCCACGTGTTGGTCTCCTCCACGCGATAATCCAGGTAGGACGGGGTTTCGTACCATTGATGGAAAAACCAGTCCAGCTCCATGCCACTGATGGATTCGCATGTATTCTTGAACGACTCCAGGGTCACGGTTTTTCCCCTGTGCTCGTCCAGGTAGGTCTTGTAGATGATCCAGAAGGTGTCCGTTCCCACCAATCGCTGCAGCAGAGACAGGACCGTGGATGACTTGGAGTGAGCAATCACGTTGTTCCAGTCGGATCCTTCCCTGTCCAGGTCATCAACTTTCCTGAGGATAGTTGTGTTGAGTCCGGCCAGGATTCCGGCCATGTAGTAGCGCCACCGGGTGTGAAAATCGGAACGGTGAATGCCCCGGGCCGAGTTATACAGGTAATCGGTGTAGATGCCCATAGACAGGCCGAACCACTGGGGATAATCGTAATCCTCCAGGATGTGTCCGAATCCGAAGTATTCGTGGCCGATTTCGTGAGCCAGAATCCAGTTGGCGAATTCTTCGGCGTCGTCTCCCTTTTTATCCAGTCCCATGTGTATGACGACGCAGTTGGCGCAGACTGGATAACCGCCCCAGGGCTCGGAGTGACCCGGAAGAATGGTGATGATGGGTTGGGGATAGAAGCCGATGGTGTCGGCGTAGAAGGGAACGATGTCCTGGGCTTTTTCCAGGAGGTATTTTCCCCATTTTTTCTCCTTTTCGAAATAGAACGAGCGGATCAGGACGCCGGCGGCTTCCGCTTCCTCGACGATAAAGTCTTCGGCCAGGAGGATGCCGAAATCGGGTACGCCTCGGGCTTTCATGTATAGTGTCTTTGTATCACCGGACGCGCTTTCCGACTGAATCGTGCCTGTGGCGGCACACGTGAAGTCTGCGGGCAAGGTCAGGGTCACCTCGTAATCGGATAGGGATTGTCTTGAAGGATAGATTTTTCCGTGTTCCATGACCAGCACCGTGGGCAGCCAGTCGGCCTTGTCATCCCAATGATGACAGAAATGATAATAACCGTAAAAAAAGTCTCCTCTGGCCGACATGAAGTCGATACGAATCGTACAGCGTTCACCGGATGTGATTTTATCATGCAGATCGATATCCACACCGCTGTAACCGTCGCTGCCGTCCTTGAACCGGTATTCGAACTCCGCAAGTTTTCCGTTGACAGTGCATCTCTGGATGAGATTCTCCTCTTTATCATCGTTCCTGAAGAACATCGGAATCGTGGTCAGGTCCATTCCCGATCCATTGTGATAATCGATAATAACGTGACCCATCAAACGGGTCTCTGCCGTATCGAATGTCACGGTGATGGTGTATCGGGTCGGTTCGTCTATGGCGCTTTGCCCTCCGGCATATTCGTTCAAGAAGAGGATTCCGATACAGAAGGTAATCATCGCCACTTTGTCCATTTTTGTCATCGATTCTTATCCTCCGGCCGTGTGATGCATCAATGCCTGGATGGTGTCTTCCAGGTTTCTGTTAAAAGTCTGGGGGTCTTCCATCATCAGAAAATGCCCGACACCGGACATGAAAGTGATTTCAAACGAGGAGGCATAATGCTTACCGGCATCGATATTCACGGGATAAAAATCGGAGTTGATGCCGCAAATGGGAATCCGAATGTCTGCGAACGCTTCCTGCATATTATAATTCCATGCATTCTCCAGGGCGCTCAGGGCTATCTCCTTGGGCGACGAGGCCATGTCCTCGGCAACTTCGGCCATGAGGGTCGTATCGGCGTCCGGTGTGAACAGTATCTGGCACACGAAGTTCATGGTGCTCGTCTCGAAATCTTCTTGCATGGGCTCCATCAGCGTGTTGATATCCTCCTGAGTCGGCTGCCGTTCGATATCCTGGAACGTGTCTACGCCGATCACTCCGATTGCGGATTGCGGCAACTGCCTGGCCGCTTCAACGATAACCGAACCTCCCATGGAATGCCCGATGAGGATGACCGACGAAAGCCGTAGGTGCTGGACGACGGCCAGGACGTCGTTTCCGAAGGCTTGGATGGTCCAGTCTTTACGATTCAGACCGGATTCCCCGTGACCGCCCAGGTCGAGGGTGACGATCCGGTACTTGTGCGCGAAATGGGGCACCTGTGCATCCCAGTAGCTTTTATCGCAACACCAGCCGTGGACGAAGACCAGGGTTGGGTTGCCCTGTCCGTAGGTTTTGTAGACGATGGATACGCCATCGCTGGACGTTGCGATGTTCGCGGGCCTTTTCTGGCAGGTGATGAGGGCGACTGATACGAGCATTCCCAATAGGGGTACGAGAATACGTCTGAAGGCATTCATAGCCTACCTCCACGCTATCGTTTGGTTCTCACGGTTCACCATCGGATGATAAATTGACACGAGGGGGCACCCTGTTTGATGGATTGGATCAATTCAACGTCGACGGGTTTTCCCGACGCTTTTTCGAACATCTCTTTCAGCCAGCCCACAGAGCAGTGGCAATATGTCTCGGGTAGCCTATCCGGTCCCTTGCCCACCAGGGGGCAGAAGCAGGTGTCGTACTGGAGGCGAATCTTGCCGTCCTGGACTATCACGTTTTCCTCACCGATGAATCGTTTCAGCGTGTTTGCGAAGGCTACAGGATCGTTCGTTTCTGTCCCAGTCGGATAGATGGAACTCCGCCGGGCACAATCCCGGCCGCAGGATTCCATGAGCCGCATACGGGAGTCCGGCTGAAACTGGTCTTCCATGTTTTTCATCAGGGATACGATCCAATTATGCGTGACTTTTTGATGCTGTACCATGGTTTGTTTCCCCGTGATTTATTTATAGCCCCCTTGTTCGAGGAGTCTCTTGAAATAAGTCCAGGTCGTCTCGTTGGGACCCGTGAAGCGTTCCGGTGCCGTATGGTACCGGGGATATCGGGCATCTACGACCTCTCGGAGGTGCACGGCCAATCCGTTAAATCCGCTGTCACTCTGTGGCCCAACAACCAGAAGAAGGTATCTTCACCGTACAGATACGCCCGCATCTTGATAAAGGCCAAGAGGTTGTCTTCGGCTTTGTCCAGGTAGAGTCAGACCCGCAAGCGTGGAACGCCGGTCAGGGCGCTTGGAGAGTACATGCATGGTTCCGCGGCATTCTTTTAATATTTATCGCATTCGATGCTGCATTCCCGGTCCTCCCATCTCGGTCTTCTTGTATCCAGACGGAAGGTCAAAAATCCCGGCCGGTGCCTTGCCCTCCTTGGCTTCCAGGAGTTCCGTACTGGAGGAAAAGGTCTGCCCCATCATCGTACTGGTCGTTTTCGTACTGACGGCCACCCCCTTGACCTTCTGCATCTCTTTTGTGATGGACTCGGCCATGCCCTGCATGCCCGGCATCGAGGCAAACATGGCAGCGGAAAATTTCGTGTACACATCGTAGTTGACGCGAATCTGGTCCGTTGCCCAGATTTCGGTCGTTACCGGGCCCATGAATGTTTTCATTTCTTGAAGATATTTCTTGCAATCCCATTTTCCGATTTTTTTCTTTTCATTCGTGGGCGTGATGGTAATCTCCATTTTCATCATATTCTGCATCATGGCTTGGAATTGTTTGAGCTCATCCTTATCGGCTTCTGGAAGGGTGGAAGACATGATCTTGGACATATCCATGGGAATCACCATGTATGTCTTTTCCCGATGATTGAGCATATAGGTGACGCCTTTATCCACGCGGATGATGGTCGACTCTTCTTCATTATCGCCGCGAATTTTATCGTCGGTTATCCAGACCGTCGTGATCAGGTCTTTCTCCGGCTGGGTTTGTCCCATCATCGTCATGCTGTCGTTATGCTGTTTCTGCTTCAGGAAGACATCGGCAGGGGCGATTTCAGGGAGGGCCACGAGCCACCAAACAAGGGCAAGTGCGAATACGACTGCGATTCTTGTCTTCATGGTGAGACTCCTTTTCGTCTTTAAGAGACTTTATCGATGAATCATTCATTGCGATGATTCGTAAACTATAGGCAAGATACAGTTTTCGTCTTAAAATCGCAAGTTTATATGGATAAATTCTATCGAAAAAATGTTTGCTAATGTATCAGAGATTATTTAACTTTTATATATTCGAGGGATAAACCAACGGCAACCGTGAGTCGAACATGAAGCGACCCCGGCAAATAGTATCGTCTAATTTCACAGTACTGGGGTTTTGGGGAATATTCATCGTACTTTTTTTACTGATGGTACTGCCCATGCCCTGGAACAATGCCCTGGAAAATGCCGGTGTGGACGTGCTCTTTAACATACGGGGCGGAAGGCCCGTTTCCCAGGACATCGTCTATCTCTATCTGAGTGATGAGGATATCCAGGCCATGGGAGGCTGGCCCATTACCCGGGATTATTATGGATACATGGCCCATGTTCTGACACAACGGGGTGCGAGGGTCATCGGCCTGTATGCCTTGTTCGACAGGCCGGATCGGCATTATCCGGAATTCGATCGACGTCTTGCGGATTTTTTCGAGTCATCGGGCAGGATCTGTTTGCCCACGGCCTTCACGGCGTTGGTCGACGGCACATCGGATTCACGAAAGCCGTCCCGACGGCCCGCAGAAATGTTCGTCGGGGAGGATGCGCTCTTGCCCATCCCGTCGTTAAAGAACCATGTGGCCGGCATCGGATTCAGCAACTTGGGTCGTGAATCGGTGGTTCGAAAGCTACCCGTCGTCGTGGCTGCTGGGGATTCTTGTATACTTTGCTTTGGTGCTGAGATGGCCCGCTTATACACAGGATCCGATGCCCGAATGCGCGTCACACCCAAAAGCCTCGTTCTTGAGAATCGGGCAGGACGAGACACGGTCGTTCCCCTGGACAAAAAGGGCCGAATGCGTCTGGATCATTTTGGAGGTACGGATCGCATCCTTTCCATGGGATTTTTGCATGTCCTCCACACCTTCGAAGCCTCCCCGGATTCCCTGGATCTCAAAGACAAACTCGTTATCGTGGATGCTGCTTCACCGACCGTACCCATCATCGAGGCAACGCCGTTGACGGATGGGCTGCCGGCTGCTCTGGTCCATGTCACTGTCGCAGAAAACATTGTGTACCGGCACATCCTAAGGGGAACACCTCCATGGCTCCAGGGTCTCATCCTCCTGGTGATGATGTTCATGGCTTGGCTGCTCTGGAGAAAGGAACGCATTCGGTTCGTCTCGAGTATGGGCCTGGGTGTTTTGCTCGTCTATCTGTCAGTTGCGGTGCTACTGTTTTCCGTGTTCCGTATCATCTTGCCCCTCATCTATCCCATACTCGGTTTTATTCTGACGATGGCGTACGGTGGGTTGGTCAAATCCCGACATTTACGGACGCAGGATCGCGTGGAAAGTCGTCTCCTGGAAGCCCGGATCGCCCAGAAGCACGATCAACTGGAAGAAGCACAGACGAGATTGGTCGAACTGGAGAGCAGGCTGGCATCGGAATTAGAGGAAAAGAAGGCCTTGTCGGAGCAGAGTCAGCAACTGGCCGAAGAAAAACAGGCAGCCCTCCTGACCCTGGAAAAACAAATCCGCGACCTGGAAGCGTATCGCATACCCAAGAAGGATATATCCAAGGCGCAATACCGAGAGATTGTACACGCCCCGGCCAGTAAGATGGTGTCGATGCTCGAACTGGTGGATAAAATCGGGTCGGATGATATACCCGTGCTGATACAGGGTGAGACGGGCACGGGAAAGGAACTCATCGCTAGGGCGATTCATCGGACGAGCCATCGAAAAAATGCGCCTTTTGTGGCAATCAATTGCGGTGCCCTGCCCGAAACGCTCCTGGAGAGCGAGCTGTTCGGACACGAGAAGGGCAGCTTTACCGGTGCACACTCAAGACGGCGTGGACGGTTCGAACTGGCAGACGGGGGAACCCTTTTCCTGGACGAAATCACGGAGACGGCACCGGCGTTCCAGGCCAGACTGTTGCGTGTCCTCCAGGATGGGACATTCGAACGGTTGGGCGGTGAGCGGACCCTGAAGGCGAATGTACGCATCATCGCAGCCACGAACAAGGATTTGAAATCCGAGGTCGATAAGGGAACGTTTCGGGAAGACCTGTTTTATCGTCTCCAGGGCTTTACATTGACGATTCCGCCATTGCGGGAACGACCCGATGATATTCCTGTCCTGGCCCGGCACTTTCTCAGGAAGCACGGTTTCGATGACATTTCAACGATTTCGGACAGGACACATGAACTCATGCGGGATTACCGCTGGCCGGGAAACGTGCGTGAACTGGAGAATGTCGTCCGGCGGGCGGCTATTCTGGCCAAGAGCGAGGGACGGGAGATGATCCAGCAGGTCGATTTGCCCCAGGAGATTCGCGAAAGCCATCCTTCCTCCCTGCCGCACACGATGTATCATCCCCTGGAGGAGCAGATATTGACGATGCTGAGAGCTTTCCGGTTCTCTCGTTCTGCCATCAGTCAGACCGCACGTACCCTGGATAACCGGGATCGGGGGACGATAACCGAATACTTTCGGGGTTTCTGTTTCGAGTATCTGGTGAAGCATGATTACGATATGCATCGAGCCGCCAGAGATATCGCCGGATCGGATGATGAGGATATCATCCAGAGAGTCGAGGCCAAGATGAGAGGCTACCTGCATAATCTCCAGCCTTTCCTGAAGCCGGGGGGTACACGGTTATCCTCATCCCCTTCGTCGTTATCCTGCTATCAGGGGCTTCCCAAGAAGTATCATCCCTACCTCGATAATGTTTTAAATCATTATACTGAGATACACTGATTCCTGATGAACGGGTGGTATGACTGCGGAAATATTCCGCGATTCCGCTATTACCTCTTTCGATTAAACATCGTTCTGCGTTCTTTTGATGTCCTCCAATATCCTGTTAAATATATGCTTACACATTTTTATAATCGACTCGTATTTTCTGGCATTCCGATTGCTTTTTCCCCTCACAGACGTTGAGATCAACTAAGAAGATGAGGTGTCAAGATGATTAGAAAGGTAATGCCATTTGTATTCATTCTGCTGGCAACTATTTTCGATTCTGGCGGTACACTATATGGTCAGTCCGTCATGCGCTCTTCGGGTGTGGTGCTCCGGGGGACTTTTTGGGATGTGAACGACGATGAAGCCTTGATTGTTATCAGGAATGACTGGGACCACGAGGAGGTGGGTACGGGGCATGGGGGCGGATGGCTCTGTTTTTATTCGCGCGTAATGGACAGGGCGTTTGTGGAGCTGCATCTCGGAGCCGTGGGTCAGGTTGGAATAGATCACTATACGCTATCGGGCGACGAGGTCGATGTTTCAGGCTTAATACCCGTACTCCTAGGATTGCGCTACAACGTGCTACCCGCTTCCAATTCCAGTTCTTTGCAGCCCTATGTGGCAGCGGGCGGCGGGCCATACTGGTTGAATCGTGTGCGAGTAATCGAGCCGGATATGGCAAGTTCGGAGGTGACGATCCACTCTAAAATGCATATGGGATTCTTTGTCGGAGGCGGGATTTATTTTCATCTGGCTTCCTGGTTTGCACTGAATTGGGATATGAAATTGCACTGCATCAATTTCGATCCGAATCACGATTACAGCGGCTTGGAGGTTGGATTTGGATTTAGTTTTTTGTGGGGGCGGTATCAACCGCCGAGTCCTTAGTAAAAGTGCATAAGGTAAAAAGGTGTTCGTACGTATTACTGAATAGATAAAAAAAATCGGATTTATCGTATGAAAAAGGCATTTATTGTTTTAATCAATCTCGTTCTCGTCGCGAATCTTTTTCCTCAGGGGATACCCCGGTCTTCGGGTCTGGGCGTACGATGGGGTCTCTGGTCGACGAAAAAATCGGCAACGGAGCTCTATCCTCCAGGATACGTGGTCAGTACAGGGTTTTTCGGCTCACTCTACTTTTTTTCACGTGTCAGCGATAAACTGTTCCTGGAGACGAGCCTGGGTGGTGTGGCCGACTCGAAGATCGGTGGGGGCGATGTCGAGTCTACCGTTGTGACACCGTTGCTCTTCGGAGTGCGTTATGATCTGCTCTCTACGAAATACGGAAGCTCATACCAGCCTTATGTCGGGGCGGGTGTCGGCGCGTATTGGGTCGTTCATTCATTGGTTAGTAATAACGTCATCACAGAGACAGACGGACGATACGGGGCCTACATCAACGGTGGAATCAACGTGGTATTGATGAGCTGGTTTGGACTCAACTGCGACATGAAATATCATTTTGTGGATTTGAGCAATACACCCGCACGAAACTACACCGGCCTCGAGTTTGGTTTCGGTTTCTTTTTTATGTGGGGAAAGAGGCGAGAAATATTCCATGTCGAAGATGTCCGGGTTGTCGTGAAAGACATCTACCCAGCTTATTATCAGTTCTATAACACGTATCCGTTGGCCTTGGTGGCCGTGAAAAACACGGTCGATTATCCCATCGAAGTGAACCTGCGGTCGAACATCGAAGGCTACTCAGAGCGTGCCCAGGAGAGTGGTACTATTCCTATCGGGCCCGGTGAAACCAAGGATATTCCTGTGCATGCGCTGTTTGGGTCGAAGCTCTTGAATGCAACCCAGCGCGTACCTGCCGTGATCGACCTGGAAATCGAGGCCAAGGCCGGTGCGACGCATACTCGAACGTTGAGTGCTCCGGTGATGATTCACGACCGAAACGCCTGGAACGGAGAGATCAACAAGCTGGGTTTTTTCCTCACGCCAGACGATGATAACGTGCTGGAGATCAGCCGCAGTGTCGCCAGTCGGACTATCGAAGAGGAAGACAGTGCGGGGCCTCTACGCTCTTTTTCTATCGCCAGGGATCTTTACAACGAACTGGGCAAATTGGAAATACGGTACCACAGCGATCCGAACATTCCCTTTCACCAGGACGACCGTGTCCAGTTCGCCTCAGAGACGCAAGAGCTTCGGACGGGCGACTGCGACGATCTGGTCGTGTTCTATGCCTCCCTTTTGGAGAGTGCGGGCATCAAGACGGCTTTCGTGGACGTCCATGATCCGGCCAAAGAATTGGCCCATGTGTATCTGATGTTCGACACGGGGCTGAAGCCAGAGCAGAGTGGGCTCATCAGCACCAACGAGAAACGCTTCGTGCTTCGACAGAGCTCTTCGGGACAGAGTTCGGTCTGGATTCCCGTGGAGACCACGTTGATTGAAGCCGGGTTTGAGGAGGCCTGGGCGTCGGGTGCTTTGCAATATCTTCAGGATGGCGAGTTGAGACATGGTTTGGCCGAGGGTTGGATGAAGATTATCGATATGGAATGGGAGGTAGTAAACTATGCAGAATAAACCGTTTTTGATGATCGTTTCTCTGCTCTGTTTTCAGATCACGCATCCAACGACCGACGTTAGAATCAGGAACTTCAAGGGTGATGTGAAAGTGCGCCGGGGCCTGGAGGAAGCCTGGCAACCCGTGGGTACGGGCATGCTCCTGGAAGATATCGATTCGATTCTCACGGGAGAGGTTTCGGAAGTCGTGCTGGTCATCGACGGAGAACGGCTGTTTACTCTGGGTGGCAACTCCATTCTCGACATCGGCGACCTGAGAAAAATCACAGAGCGAGAACTGTTCCTGTATTTGATGTCTCAGAAACTCAAGAATATCGAACGACCCACGGGCGAATCGAAATTGCGCATCGAAAACATCGGTGTGGTCCGGGCAGAGCGGAAAGGCGTTGAAACAGAGGCCGAGGATAAGGCTGCTGCGTCGGATGTATGGCGGTACGAAGTCAACGGAGCCCGGGCACTCTACGAGCAAGCGTACTATCCCAATGCCATCGTTAAGCTGCACAAGATTCTGGAACGGTACCAGGCCGTGGACGCTGGCGGGGAAATTCATTTGTACCTGGGCAGATCGTTCGAAGCCATCGATGAATCGGGACGTGCCATCGATGCCTACAGGCAAGTGCTGGAGCGGGCGAAAACGTCCTCCGTCGATAGCTCCAGGGTAAACCGGTACGTAGCGGCTGCATCGGAGGCCATTGAACGACTAAAAGAGTGATACGGAACGGCTGTTCGCGTTCTCCCATATTCCTCGATTTAAAGCCCTTCTTTTTCGCGGATGATTCTTTCAATAGGTCTTCCGATTTGCGGATCATCATTCATCTCCTCAGCATTCAGATGTTTGGAGACATGCTTACACAGAATTTTGCTGTCTCCCGCCTCTTTTTCCACTTCGGGTAAACCGAGACATTCGGATGCAGTTCGCCGATTTTTCGCGGTCATTGCAGTCTGGATGAGGCCAGCATACGGGGCCACCCATTCATCCTCAACCGCTACGAGTTTCTAAAATAGTACTTGATTATAACCCATGGCGCTCTTAATTTGAACGACACAGCAATAGGAATAACAGCGAAAAAAAATGATGCCAGTCCCACATCGTCTAAACCATAGATGCAGAATATCATCAGAGATGCGACAACGAAGAAGCATCATCGTCTATTTCCAAAATATCAAACACCCATAAAAAGGAACCATATGGTGAGAATGAAGAACCTGCTCCTTTACCTGATTCCATTTTCAACGGTTCTCGCGTTCAGCCAGGAATCGGAAAGGATTGTCGGCACGAAAACGATTGAACACGTAAGCCATTTTTTAAAGACGTGGAGGCCCACTCCCTATAACGACGATAAATTCGCTTTGCCCGAATTCCAGCCCCAGGACCTCATTATAGGCCAGGCCGATCCCAACGAAGTGATGACCATCACTGGCTCTTACTTCCTCGACGGCAACCTGACCATCGTGAACAACGGTGTGTTGAACCTAGATGACGCCGACTTCCAAATCAGGGGTGACATCTTCATCATGGGTAGAGGTCAGCTCAACGTGACTGGCGGGACCTTCACCGTGATCCAGGAGTATATTTACGAGCACGACGCCGTTGTCGTAGAAAACGGACGCCTCATATTTTCCGGTATGAAGTTTCAGTCCAGCGGACAGAGCTGGAGCAATGCGTTCACGAATCAGGCCGAATACATACTCGAAGATTCCCAGATATCCGACGGCTTTATTACCACAGGCCTGCTGGAAGAGGCAACGGCCACCATCACCGGAACCAATATACCCGGTGAATTTCTCTGCTTCGGTGAGAACGATGTCACCTTTAACAGATGTGATACGCTGCTGATGTGGCTCGTCCTGCCCGATTCCGGCGTCGTGGAGGCTTCCCTGCCCGATGATTCCCTATTAGTTGACTGGCGGTTTTCTGAGGCCGATCTCAATGTCGAAAACATTCCGTATTCCTTGGAAATCGACTCCTGCACCGGCGTGATGTGGGGGCTCATCTCCATCACGGGTTCCGATGCCACATTCCGGGATACCGAATTCCGCACCATCGGCCTGATGTTCACCGAGCCTGACTCCATAGCCATCAGCGGTATCCACAACGAGTCCAGCCATGTCGACGACCTCGCCGATGTGCCAGACCGCACCCTCCGCCTGATCAACAGCGACGTTCATACGTGGAGCTTTTATCCGTCGGTCAATTCCAACATTTCCATCAACAACTGCGTGTTCGGTGAATTACTGGGTCAGGACAGCGCCAGGGTCTTTATCAACAATTCGGTATGCGACGGAAGCGGCGGTTATCTGGGCGCCTTCCATCAATCCTTTGTCGTCGTCGTAAGTTCTTTCATCCGATCTCAGGTTATCAGTCGGGAAAACGGCGCACTCATCGGGGCCGAATCCGCCTTCTGGGGCACAGAGATCGATGCCGATGAATCGTCCGTGATGTTCCTGGCCAACACGGCCTATCAAACAGAGCCCCAAGCCCATACGTCGGCCATCATCTTCGAAGCCCGACTATCCCCTGTCGAGGGCATGATAGACAGTCGACTTCCCATCCTGGGTACGGCCCGCCTTCTGGCCGGCCCCGAAAGAGACATCGAATTCCTGGGTTACAGGATCGATTATTCGCCCGGTTTTGAAAATCCTGTTTGGAATCCTATCGACGGCTTCCATCCCGATGCCGTCCTGAACGACACACTGGCGTTCTGGAATACGGTCGGCCTGGATCCCGGTGATTACGGTCTTCAGCTCTCCCTGTTCCACAGTCTTGGCGATTCCATCGGCATGAACAGTTATGCCCGCCTCGATGCCCCGGTACCGGTATCGACGGATAGGATGGATCGACCTCTCGCGTTTTCCCTGGGCCAGAATTATCCCAATCCATTCAACGCGACGACCACCATTCCCTTCACGTTGCCTACGAATTCATCTGTTCAAATGCGAATCTTCGACATCCAGGGACGTGAAGTTGCGATGCCAGTCGATACTGAACTTCCGCCGGGGAATCACCGAGTCCTCTTCGATGCCAGACGACTGGCCAGTGGGATTTATGGAATCGTCCTCCAGGCCGGGAACCATCGGTCATCGCAGAAAATGATATTGCTTAAATGAAACACTGCCATCCTTTTCCCACATTTTGAAGTCAAACATAATGTATCATTTGGGGCATTTGCATTCTTATCTCAAAGGAGAGGCGTGGATGTTTAAGAATTATTTCAAAGTCGCCCTAAGAAACATCAAAAAAAACTGGGGTTATTCGATTATCAACATATCCGGTTTGGTCATGGGTATGGCATGTGCCATCTTGATCATGCTCTGGGTGCAGGATGAACTGAGCTTTGATAAATTCCACGAGCATATCGATGACTTGTATATCGTGGGCGCACGCATGTATTTCGGCAACGAAGTGGAGAATTGGGTTTCAACTCCCCCTGCTCTGGGACCGGCATTTAAAGCCGATTATCCAGAAGTCGTGAACTCCGCGCGTTATCGGAGAATTCCTGCTCTCACTTTTCGGCATGAGGATAAAATGTTCACAGAAAGGATTCATGCGGCCGACCCATCCTTCCTGGAGATGTTTACTTTCCCCCTGAAGCTGGGTGATAAAATGACGGCCTTGTCCGGTAACCACTCCATCGTCCTTACGGAGAGTATCGCTAAAAAATATTTCGGGGATGAAAATCCGTTGGGGAGAATCATACGCATTGAGGACAGGTATGATTTTGTGGTTACGGGCATTCTGGAAGACATTCCCGGAAATTCATTCCTGCAATTCGAAGTACTGGTACCCATGGCCTTTTGTGAGGAATGGTACCAAAACGACCGCTACCTGGATATTTGGGATAATTATTCGTTTCGGACGTTCGTACAGCTTAAGGAGGGCATTCCCTTTGAAGCGTTCAGTGAGAAGATCACCCATCGCATTACTCAGGAAACCGGCAGGAAGTTCAGCGAACCGTACCTCAGGCCGTTCTCGAGCCTCCACTTGCACTGGCTGGGATTTGACGGCGGAAGCATCCAGCAGGTTCGCATGTTCACGATGATCGCCGTATTCGTTCTGTTCGTCGCCTGCGTCAATTTCATGAATCTGACAACGGCCCGTTCGGCCAACCGGGCCAAAGAAATCGGGCTGCGTAAAGTAGTGGGCGCCTTGAGAATCAACCTGATCAAACAATTCTACGGCGAATCCATCCTGTTATCCTTCTTATCTCTATTTGTAGCTTTGATTCTTGTCTATGGTTTGCTTCCATTTTATAATACCCTTGCAGGCAAGACCTTGTCTCTCGATTTTCTCAACAATCCGATATTGATCCCCTGCCTGCTGGGTATCGCTCTTTTCACGGGTCTATTGGCAGGCAGCTATCCGTCACTCTTCATGGCCTCGTTTCAACCGTCCTGCATACTCAAGGGATCGATCCGAGGAGGCTCCAAGAGCGCACGGTTTAGACAAATTCTTGTGGTCATCCAGTTTGCACTTTCCATTGCTTTGATGTCGGGAACGGTCATCGTCTCCAAGCAACTGCAGTATATGCAGGACAAAGATTTGGGATTTGATAAGGAACATCTTCTGTATATGCCCTTAAAAGGGACGTTGGCACAGAACATGGAACCGGCAAAACAGGCGATGCTGCAGAATCGCGATGTCCTATCCGTTTCGTTGGTCTCATATCTGCCCACCGGGCTTTACAACAACAACGTCGGCTGGAACTGGGAGGGAAAGGATACCGATGCCGATCCTCTGGTTTCAAAAGCTTACGTCGATTTCGACCTGCTGGAAACCTTTGGAATGGAAATGGCCCAGGGGAATTACTTCTCTAAGGAATTCATTTCCGGCCCCACGCAGTCGGGTGGAAAGATCATTATCAACGAGACGTTCGCAAACATAACGAAACTGAAGAATCCCGTGGGAGCACAAATTTCCTGTTGGAGTGACCATTGGACTGTGATGGGAGTGATCAAGGATTTTCATTTCAAGCCCCTGTACCAACAGATTGAGCCTCTGGTTTTGTTTTATGATCCCGGCCGCTTTCAATACATGTTTATACGAATCCGTACTGATCGGATTTTTAAGACCATGGAAAATATAAAGACCATTCATCATAAATTCAATCCCGCGTTTCCGTTTGATTATCGTTTCATCGATGATGATTTTGACAGACTGTACCGGGCAGAGCACAGAACAGGATCGCTGATCCGGACTTTTACGGTGTTGGCTATTCTAATCTCCTGTCTGGGTCTTTTTGGACTGGCGGCCTTCATGGCGGAACAGCGTACCAAGGAGATCGGGGTGCGTAAGGTTCTGGGCGCGTCGGCGCGGGAAATTATACTCCTGTTATCCACAGAATTCACGAAATGGGTGCTTCTGGCCAATGTCATTGCCTGGCCGTTGGCTTATTTTTCCATGAAACACTGGCTGCAGAATTTTGCTTACCGCATCAATTTGGGACTGGGGAGCTTTGTGATGGCTTCTGTGCTGACATTGGGGATAGCTTCTCTCACCGTGAGCATACAGGCTGTACGGGCGGCTCAGACACGTCCGGCGGATGCGTTGAAGTATGAATAAGGGGATGAATCGGCACGGCTTGCCAAGTTGTGTTTGCCGATAACTGCCATTTCCCTGCGGAAGGAGTTAAAACGTCATAAAATCGATCCGAGGGAATCGTCCTGGAGGTCGAGTCCGGCCGAAGTGATTAATAACCAGTAAATCGAGAAGTATGCCTATCGAATTGTCGCATGTATCCGGCCCGAATGGATGATCTTACCCTGTGAATCGGCAAGAATTATACAATATGAACCTTTTCGTGTAACCTGGGACGCCTTGCCGCACTCTTATTTTCTCAATCGCTTCTGCACTGCTTCACTCTGGAGTTCTTTGATAGCATCCGCGGCAATCCACCGAGCCGATTTGGAATCAATTTGCCGGATTTCTTCTGCCAATTTGAGGGCAGCCTTGTTCAGATTGATATTGCGCTTGCCGATGTTTCTCAGTGCCCAGCTGACGGCCTTTTTCACAAAGTTTCGTTCATCCGTCGATCCGCGCTTGATGATGGGAAGACAGTCGATGAATTTTTGGTCGTCTAATTCCTTGCCGTGCCATGCCAGGCAGGCGATGAGAGCGTAGGCGGTTCTCTTGACAAACTCCTCTTCTCGCCCGGACCAGTCGAGGATTTTCTTCCATGCCAGGGGCGTTTTTTCGAAAAGGTTCATGCATACCTGGTCACAGACGTCCCAGGAGTTGATGTCCTTTACCCACTCCTCCATCTGCTCCTCGGTCAGTCGCTCCGGCTCACCGACCATGGCGGCCACGATGCGGGCTTCGGGGAAGCCCGTCTTCCATAAAGCGATGGCCAGCGCGTGATCCCTTCCTGTTTCCTTTGCGATTTTCCGCATGTCAGGGACCGATACGCCCAGCCGTTTTTCTGCTGTCATTCCATACCGGGCCATGCCTTCCACCTGATCGGGCCTGGCCTTGGCTTTGAGTTTTTCCAGGACGTCTTCCACAGATGCCATGTGTCATCTCCGGTTTTATTCAGTGCAGAATGGGATGTTCCCTTCACTCGGTCGCAGCCGGATGCCTCTACGGCCTGTAGAATCATTCACAGTAAATCTTGACCTTTTCTTCACCCTCCACTTCGACCTGCAGGTCGTTGAGGTTCATGATGATCTCCTCAAGGTCTTCGGGTTTCATTTTATCGAAATCCACGTCGATCCCTTTTTCTTTGAGGGCCTCGTCGACCTTTTCCTGGGCATGCTTCGGGATGAATGCCGCCCATTTCAGACCCGCGCGAATGAGGTTCATGGGAACACGGATGTTCACGCGGTCACTGTTTTTACTGTCGGGTGCGGGCTCCACCAGCACTCTGAGGTACTTGGGTTTGCTGGCTGAATATGACGGCTTGGTGGACGCTGCCTCCGCATCCTCAGATACGGCCGTCAGAAGCCTTTCTGCCTCGTCTACGGTGACCTTGCCCGCGGCCAACATTTCCAGAATCTTACGTTTCTCTTCACTCATGGTATCCTCCTCGATATTCTCATTTTTCATGATGATGTTTACCATTCTTCACTATTGGGATCCCTTTTGCTCGTACCGTTTTATCTTGTCCGCTACGTCTTTCCCGGCATCCGTAAGCATGAGGGAATAAGGATGTCTCGAATCCAACTATACCGGCAAACACATCCAGGAATGAGATGAACTCCGGCCGTCCATTCTCACATTCCTCTCGTATGAGTCCATCCTCTTGATTTTCATTATAAGTTGACACGCTGTCTCCTGATGATCGATCAAATGAATTCCATGTATATCTTGTCATCTCTGTGCTCCACGTCGATGACGAGTCCCTGCAAGTTCCACAATACGGCAAAGAGCATGGGATAGAACCGGATCAGCATGGCTTTGTATCTCATCGGCCATGTGACGACAACCGCTATAAAGAGAAACGGCAGCAAAAGGAGGAGGATGGCCAGCAAGATGGGCCAGGCCAGAAACAGGGGCAGGTAAAGCGTCAGTGATGGCCTGTCCTGCCTCGGTATTTTCGTCTTAATCAACAGCGGTATCATATCCCCTCCTCAGTTGTTTTTCAGCCTCGTCCACACCGATCTCCCCGCGTTCCAGCCGAGCGAGTATATCGGCCTTGGACGAAGGTGGATTGATTTCCACGAATTCCAGGGTTTGGGCGATGCGGTTCAGTCGGTTCTTGACCGTCGGGTAGCTGATACCGAACAAGGCCTCCATTTCCTTGATGGAGCCGTGGCAGCGAATGAAAGCGATGACGAACATCTGATCCTCGATGGTCAACCGGGATAAGGCGGGTAGCTCGAATTCGCCTTCGATGGCGATTCCCTTCTTGACCAGCCGAGCCCGCTCGACGATGATTTCTTCGCCTTTCGTGAGCCGGGTGAGTTCCTGCCAATCGTGTTTCATCGTTCGTCCTTTCTTTAATCCTCTTGTCTTAATATACGGATAAAATATTAAAAAGTTCAAGTAAAAAATTAAAAAAATTAAAAAAAATAGTATTAAAAATTAAATAAATGCATTAATGCCCATCTCAAACTTAAAGATTCTATTCGGTTTACTTCTGTTATTTTTCCACCTGCAACACGATTTATCCTGTGTTCGTTTTATACAGGCAGCGATGAAATTTTGTACTTGACACTGAGGATTTCGAATCATCTATATCGTGTCGTTTTGTACAATTATGGAATACATCTGATTGACGGTTACATCGATTATCAGGCAATGACTTTATCCGAAAAAGTGCATGTAGCCTAAAATTGCCTTCAAATTCGTTCCGATC
>Ga0180431_10002662_pt1 | contig 23694 bp, 23 predicted proteins | sample SS_ome_11_FD_132459 | JGI IMG/M metagenome (GOLD analysis project Ga0180431, IMG submission 132459) | Hypersaline lake sediment archaeal communities from the Salton Sea, California, USA - SS_1_MS_1 metaG | ecosystem: Environmental > Aquatic > Non-marine Saline and Alkaline > Hypersaline >...
AAGGCTGTCTGGCAAAACATTTATTCACACCGACACGTTTGAGCCTACGGAAGACTGGGACGAGATACAAACGGAAAACGCCGTCTTGAAGCATCTGAAAACGGAGGTAGTGGTTGCGGCCAACGTTGCCGAACTGGCGATCGGGGATGCGTTTGAGGACGTCGAGATCATGGAGACGGTTCAGGACGGAACGCGGACTGTGTATTCCTACGATCCGAACGATGCCGGGGAAATCGTGGTGACGTCGAAAGAGGAGCCCATCATGGTCGAGCGTGGCACGGGTGAATTCGAGAAGCGACTCAAAGCCGGGGTGTCGTTCGATTCTGATACCGGGACATTCCACCTCCACCGTAAGGATGAGACGGATGGCAAATATTACCGGCCACGGACAGAGGCAGAGGCCAGAGCGGCCGTGCGGCCGGGCGATCTGAAGCGTCCCCCGAGGTGGTTGGACAGGCGGTTGCCAAGGGCGATGATGGCGACGTTCTGATTGGCGGGCCTGCTGGGGGGGTAACCAACTGGACTACATTGTTTGATCATTCGGCCGGGGGCAGCGTGGTAGGGAGTAATACACTATGGCAAACGAGTTAGGCCAACCAGCATCAACCAGCGGGCTGGATTTACGGGGGATCATTCGCCACCACACGGACAAGAGCCTCCGCTGGAACGGTTCGGCGTTCGTGGCCGATAATACGATTGCCGATGCCGCATGGGCCACGGGTGCCATCAACTACGACGAGGTCGAGACCCAGGACGCAACGGCGCATCCATACTACGTCGGCGACTGGCCGGCGGGGATTACCGATCCGGGTACATACGAGATAGAGGTGAGGGCCGGGACCGATCCGGCGGGACGACTGTGGGGGACGGCAACGTATGTGATTTCGGGCGCTGCCACATCGATTACAACGGAAGCTACCATAATCCAAGCTCCGGGGTAGACCATGCGAACCGTACGAAGGCTCTGGAAAGTGGACGGAGTGTTGACCGATGTAACGTCGGCAGTGCTGTCTGACCCTACGGGGACTTACGGCGTTAAGCGGGATGACAACGATGCGGTCGTCGTCGCGGACGGCACGGCTATGGTGCATCGTAGTACCGGGGTGTACGAATACACGTTTACGGAACCGGCATCCGATGTTGCTTACACTGCCTACGTCGAGTTCGTTTACGAGGGGCAGACCTTCTGGCTGGAGTCTGACTTCGCCGCCGGCGAGTCCGCCGCCTTGGAGATGGGGGTTGGCTACAACGATTTGATCGTGGCCATCGGCCACTATCTCGGCTGGGGGCGGGACACCGACGCTTACTCAGCGGATCAGGAGACGCGAATCGATAGACACATTCGCTCCGGGCTGTTGCGGTTTTACAACGTGCCGGGCTACACCTGGAGCTTCTTGCAGCCGGAATCGACCATTACCACGGTTGCCCCGTACTCAACGGGCACGGTGGAGATCACCGGGGGCACGGTCACACTGACGGACGGCACCTGGCCTTCATGGGCTGCCGGGGCTAGCTTGAACGTCGGGGGCGCGTACTACAACGTGACCGCGCGGACCGATGACTCCGATATCACTATCGACGACACTTCGCTTGAGGTGGACGCGGGAACCAGCTACTCGCTGGGCCGGTATGCTTACGACTTGCCCGCTGCTTTCTCCCAGTTCGACGGCGAACTGGAGTGCCGTAGCACGGCGGATGCGATGTACGGGCCGATCAGTTTGTCCACCGCCGCCGAGGTCCGAAGGCGGCTGGCGATCGAGCCGGCGTTCTCCTACCCGGACATAGTTGGTGTGAGGGCGAAGGAGTTCGACGCGACCGTGGGGCAGCGCTACGAGGCTCTTTTCCATCCGGCACCCGACGCCGCCTATACCTACTGGTACAGCTATCGAGTAACGCCGTCAATGCTATCTTCGGTCAACCTCTACCCGCTGGGTGGAACGGAACATGGGGAAACAATCAGAGAGGCGTGCTTAGCTGCCGCCGAGCTAGCCGAAATAGGCCAGCAGGGGCCGCACGCAGCGGAGTTCGCGGTGCTGCTGGAGAACTCACTGTCGATCGACAAACTTCATCACGCCCCCACCAGTCTTGGCGTCGAGGGAGGACAGGAGGGCGACAGTCTGGTCACCTCGGACCGTCCTCGCAGGGGCCAGATCTATTGGGACGCTGGCTGCGAGTACACGGGCTTACTTTAGCTACTACAGGAGTATTTTGACATGGGCGTTACCTCCCACGCGACCACAGTGGCCATGACGCAGGTTCTGGGCACGACCGAGGCGTTTCGGTTGACCGACATGGTTTCCGGCAGGATTATTCTGCCGGAGGGTGCGAATTTGAATCTGACGTTTTACGAGTGCGATACTGTCGACGGAACCTACGCTCTTTGTGACGACGTGGGCACGAACGGAGTTGTGGCGGTAACGACCGCGGCGGTAACACCAAAGTCCTACGAGATTCCCACGAAGTTGACCGGCTCACGATTCATAAAGATCATTGGAGACGTGGCCGACGTGGACATCACGGTAATTACGAAGACGCAGTAAGGGCTTCGACGCCGAGCCCATTTCAATCGGCGTGACGTGAACGTGGAGGAAACGTGAGATGAGTGCCGGAAACATTCTTTACAGCCTGTTCATGGCGCGATACGTGAGGAAAGACCCGGGCGATGCGGGCACGATCAACGCGAACAACGTCCAGGCCCAGTTCGCCCTTTTTCCGCTGGTTTCCGCAGCAGCCGAGACGCGGACGCTGGCACAGCCCACCAAGGCCGGTCTGGTTGTTACGCTGGTCCTCGACACGGACGGAGGCGATATCACACTGACGGTGACCGGTGGCTACAACGCGGATGCCGACACGTCGCTTACGTTGGGTGACGCGGGCGACTTTGTAACCTTTATCTCCGTCAAGGTCGGCTCGTCTTACTACTGGCGAGTTCTCGCCTTCGAGGGCGTCAATGTGGCGGGCGAAGACCTCACCGTCGACCAGTTGACGGCGACGACGCTCACGCTCAACAGTGTTTCCGTGGTCCCTGGCGACATGACGCCCGGTACGGGCATCTCCACGGGTGTGGGCACGATCTGCGAGCACCGCGTAAGCAAGATCGGCGGGCTCTACAAGACGGAGATCCTCCTCGACATTACCGGCTTGAATGACGGCGACACCGCCGGGGACGTGATCGGCAAGGACGGCGACACGGCGAATTGCCACATCGGGCAAATCACCGCCGCTGTCAACGGTACGATCATCGCCGGGCGGATTCACTGCCTGGAGGTTCCCGCCGGCGGCGACGTGGACATCGACTTCTACGGCTCGGTCGACGAGGCCACTCTTGCCCAGGATACGGCAATCGCAGCCGCTACCGGCGAGGAGAAGTTGATTGACCATGGCGACTGGGCGGCGAACGAGATCGACGAACTCACCGCTTTGCCGGATGCGGACGGATACCTATACCTGGTGACCGGGTCGCAGGGGACCGACGCCGACTACACGGGTGGTATTTTCCTGATCGAGCTTTGGGGCACCTAATGCCCGGTAAGACCCTGAATATCCTATTCCCGGCCGCCGGCGTGGTTCGGCGGCTGGGCTTGAGGGCCGAGGCCGGTTCACGACGCAAGGCATACGCTACGCCCTGGGCTGTGAACGTCCGGTTGGAAGGTTCCCTGGCTTCGCGGATGCGCGGTGGCTCGTGGACGCCGATCGCCGCCGGGACTCGGCCCACGGAGATTCGCTATCAAGACCGCCTCCTCACGTTCAGTTCCAACGCCATCACGGCTACTCGGATGGGCGATGACTCGGACACGACGTTAAGCGCGGACGTGTCAGACGTAATGCGGCCGGCGTTGTTTCAGTTCTCATACGGCGGGGCGGTCGGCGGCGACGTGGTGGCCCTAGTCCCGCACAAGGATGCCTTCCTGGTCGGGTTTACGGCTGACGAGACGTGGGTCCAGGAGGGTAGTCCGTTGACCGGTCGACGGCGGCGGATTTCGGACGAGGTGGGAATCATCGGGGCGGATGCGTGGTACGTGAACCACGACACGGTCTACTTTCTCTCCTCACACGGCTTGTATTCCATGCAGGTTGATGGCTCCGATTTGGAGCCTCTCTCGGAAGACACAATTCCGGAGGAGTTGACCGGGCTGGACGACGATGCCTGTACGCTGACCTACAACCACGCGGATCGGGGAGTCTACATTCATCTTTCATCTGGTGTCTCGTGGTTCTTCGACGCGGCCCGGGAACAGTTCTGGCCGTTCGACGCGGAGAGCGACGACAGTCATCTGCTCCTCGGCCCGTTGCGTCTGGGGGCGCTGGATCAATACGGCCTGCTCGAAACGCTGCACGGAATCATAGCCAGCGGTAGCGATACGGTGACGTGGCATATCGTGACGGGCGAGACGGCAGAGGAGGCGGCGGCCAACGGGAAGGCGGCAATCACGGCTGCACTGGCGGACGAGTCTTACGCCTCCTACGTGAGCGAAAGTGGCGACTGGGAGCCGGGGCGGTCGTGGACCGAGCGTCCGCGCGTACGTGCGATGTGGGCCTGCCTCTGGCTTTCTTCAGCGGGCGATTGGGCCTACGAGGGCGTCACAATGACGAGGATTCCATTCGGGGAGTACCGATGACCGCAATACAACCCGTGCCATTTGAAGACCCTGATCAGTTTCAGATTCTGCCCGTTGAGATTCAGACGCCGTACGGGCTGGGCTGGTGGACGCAGCACACGCTTGAGGATATCCCGTTCGAGTCGGTCGGTTGGCTGGTGGCGCAAAACTGGACCATTACCGGGGTGGAACTGGATGAGAACTCCATTCCGCCCGTCGCCTACTACTCGATGACGAAGAAGTCGCTTGAGAACTTTGCAATTCTCGAAGCGCTGCTGGAGTCGTGGGAGTTTGCTTATAACGAGGCAAGGGCGTTCAACAGTATCCGCTACAACGCGGTGATCGAGGACTGGACCGAGATGGTTATCAGTAGCCAGACTCAGTTCGAGCTCCAGGTCGCGGCCCACAACGACCATACGGAGGTATTCTTGGGCGACCTGGGCTTGTACATGGACCAGGTCGACAAGCTGATTGAAGACAACAAGTCCGACCTGATCGAGGACGTTGCCGTAGCCACGACGGCCCTTACGGCGATGGACGCTAAGCTGACCGATCTTGAGGACAACGTCACTGAAGATCACACCGACACTATCGAGGATTTGTTAACGGCTCAGGCAAACTACCTGACCACATTCTTGGCGGACTTGGTGGCCAAGCGGGAAGAATTAGACAGCAACTACACGGCACACTTGGAGGAGATCGAAACGATACTCGACGATGAGGATGCGGGCCTGCAACGCTTTGCGGGTGCGCAACTCGCGGCCGCACAGGCCCTATCCGCGGCGCATACAGAGCACGTCGAGGAACTCGACACGCTTTTGACTTCGGCGGGGGAATACCTGGAGACCGTCGAGACTGACATCAATGCAGTCCTGACCAGTATCGCCAGCGATTACACTGACGTAGACACGGAGGTCAACGCCCTGATCACCGAGGGCGACACGGCGCTGGACAACCATGCCACCGACTACAACGCGGTCCTGGCCAAGTTGAAAACGGACTATGACGATCACGAAGGCATCGCGGAGCAGTTTCTTGTTGATTTGGGGTCAACTGAGTTGGCGAGAATCAACGAGGAGTTCAACGCTAGTCTTGCTACCCAGATGCAGCAGTTGGCAGATCAGGGCCTGTACACCTCCGCCGTTGCTGCCGATATCACGGCCCGGAATACTCGAGACCGCGACGAGCAGGTTCAAGCACTGAGCGACCGGCTGAATCGAGAGAAGCTGGAAAACCAGCACAAATTGTACGGACAGCAGACAGCCATGCGGACGGCGACGATGGCCGGACAGGACCGCATTCACACCGTTCAACAGGAGGTCTGGCAGTACCAAGCCTCGCAAATTACCGGTCTCTACCAACTCTTGCAGGCGATGCGGGAACGCACGCTGGCCGGCAAGCAGGCGATTTACGCCGTCAAGGATGCCAACAACCGACTCAACATCGAGGTCCGCTCCACGCTGTTTGCGGCGGGGCAGGAAGTCCGCCGTGTGTTGCTTGAGGAGGTCGCGCGTCTTAGGCAACTCGAACAGGCCGTCAGTCAATTCAAAGCGGGAGAGCGCAACCGATTACTCGAATACATCCAGAACGTCGTCACGCAACATCTGGCGGGGCTTGACCGGCAGCATGCGGCTGAGCAGAGCGTTTCTCAGGCAGCGGTATCGGTACGGAACACGTTGCTTGAGCAGCTTCAAGACGCCGTAAAGGGTTTGCTGGAGGGCAGGTCACGATACGCGACCCAGACGACGCAGAATGCTTCGGTGCTGGCAGAGCAGCGGAGCAAGATGATCATCGAGAAAATGAACGAATTCCAGACTAGGCTACAGGGGAGTCAGGCTAAGCACGAAGAGGCGATGAAGCTGATGGCCTACCAACTCGATGAGCGAAACAAATTGTTGATCGGCATTTATGGCTTCGTGGAGCGCCGTTCCGATCCGGGGCCGTCGATTGACTCCCTGATTGCGATGTGTACCGGCCTCGGGGACTCCGGGGGCGGCTGGGTCACTCCGTAAATTCACCTAACCACTAATGCGTGTCACGTAAAGGAGAGAGTTCATGGCTAACCCCACACAAGTACCCGGCGATTTGATTGTTCCTGGGAACCTTCGGGTCACCGGTAGTATCTCGCCGCTGAAGGACAAGGACGACGTTCTTGCCGTGTCTGAGTTAGCGGAGTTCCGGATTCCGCTGACGTCCTTCCGGGTGTTCGACGATATGGCCGCCCTGTTGCCGAGTGCAGGCGGAAACGACGATCTGGGGCTGGTAGAGGGAACTCACGGAACTGATACCCCCAGCTTGCAGGCAGACGACCACAAGGCGGAGGGGAGCGCGCAGCTTAACAAGGCCCGCGTGTTGGTCCAGTTGCCCTGGAACTACGTTACGGGCAACACAGTCAAGTTGCGTTTCATGGCCGGAATGATTACCACCGTAGCCGACCAGAGCCCGGGTGCCACGCTCGACTGTTCGGTCTACAAGCAGCAAGACGACCCGGACGACGCTATCGGTTCCGACCTCGCTTCCGCTGCTGTGAACGACAACATGAACAGTCTCACCTTTGCGGAGATCGATTTTACCATCACGGCGACAGGACTGACCGCCGGCGACATCCTGGACGTGTTGGTTTGGACATCAGTGGACGACGACGCTAGCGGGACGGCGGTTATTGCCGCTATCAGTTGGGCGAAGCTCCTCTGCGACGTCCGCTAAGGAGCGGTCGCGATGACTGTTCGCAAAAGACGCAATTTCACCCACGGGTTCCGGCTACCGCCGCCGTTTGATCCAACGACGGGCGAGCAGGAACAACTGCATTATGCGGGGATACACCCCCACTGCGCCATGATGCAGATCGCCGCGGAGGACACTCACTGCGATTATGTGATTTGCCGGGGGTACGATCCCCGCGACAAACGGTACTACGATTACGCCGTTGAGGATCTTGACGCAGATCCGCCAGTCGAAGCGCGGCACGGAATCGCGGTGGCCAAGCCGTACGGGTGTCGCTTCGCGGGGCTGTACCAGATCGGCGAGGTGTATCCGGCGGTGTTGCCGCTCTCCGGCGGGGGAGAGCGAGACGGAAAGATCGTCCGCTACATCGGACAGAACCCCGGGCGGGCGGAGGAGGAGTGCCAGGGTCACCCCGAGGATCTAGAGGAGGAGATAGTCCATCTCGAAGATGAAAACGGGGTCAATATCAGTTGGATGCTGCTGGACCGAGGCCCGCCTTTGTTTAAGTTTTGCACGAAGGACAATCACCCGGGTTTCGGAATCGTGTTCGAGGCATACGCTCCCGGCGTGTGGAATCCGGCGACTCACGATTACGATTTCACCTGTGATGCAGACCATACGTACAAAATCATCGACCGCGATTATGGCCCGCCTCAGCCGGATGCCGGTTCTCAGGGGTATGGCAGATGGGAAGCTTCGGACGCCCACGACCAGATCATCATAGTTGTGACAATGGACTGCGAATCCCGTGGCGCCTGCTGTGCATAGGAGGGAGCCATGGCGCGTCGTTGCTGCTGTGTCGAGGGTTGCATAATCCTCCAGGACGATTTCGACCGGGATAACAGCACGGATCTTGGCAGCCAGTGGACCGAGGTATCCGGCGATTGGGAAATTGATACTGACCAGCTTGTCGAAGCGGGAACAACTAACGCCCGGATTGTCACCACGGCGAAGAACACATCCGGCCGTGGTTATGTCGATGTAAAAATCTATCCCAACAGCGGCGACAAGTTTCGGATTCTGCTCAACTCCGACTCGACGGCTACAGCGTACCAATATGTCGAGGCTCACTGCACGACGGCGAGTCTGATTCTCACGGCCGGCGGAGAGACTCGCACCTACACGGCCGCCGATGGATGGAACATCAATGAGTTGCCGATCATGATGAGCGGGTGCGTGACGGATGGCTGCCTGTACGTCCAGGTGAGTCATCTGGGGTTCGATGGCTGCGTGTGGGATAACACGGTTACGGTGAGCGACAGCCGCCGTCATGCGGGGTTGATGAATGGCGGTTCCTCTGAATTGACGTGGGACGATTTCATCTATCGTCAACACGAGCAGGATGATCCGGATTGTCCGGACTGCACTTGTTTTTGTACCTATTATGATGACGAAGGTCATCCGCAGCGATACTACCCGCACTGGAAACTCAAGATCGATTGGTATTCGGAGTTCTGTCTCTACGACGGGACGTGTGCCGACTTGGAGTACGATTGCAGCGAGGCAGTTTGGTTTGGGGTAAGTGGCTTTATTGGGACGACTCCGGTGCCCCAGGGTTCCGGCCCGGGCACGACGCCGAAAGTAGTGTGTGGTGAAGATGACCGTTGTAGTTGGACATTGACCCTGCCGGGGGGCGAGTGTTGTGACGGCAACAACGCGGCCTCGGGGTGTCCAACCGGGCCGGACGGCTGCTCGGACATAGGGGCCGAGGCATTTGTTTGTGGTAATTCCAGTACCTTCGCTGTTCGCTGGGATATAGAGACAATCGGCGACTTGTCGTGCCCACCGAACTGTGGGGTCGACCCAATGGACTCGGGGGGGTGGTACGGAATTATGACGGAGGGGTCGTGTTGATGGCAACAGGCTGTGAGTGCACCGAGCCCGGCTGGTGTGAACGCCACGGCGTGGAGAAGAACGCCAACTGGTTCCATCAGTGTCAGACGCGACAGGTGATTTTCAATTTGTGGGAACGGGGTTTGGGGCCAGGGCAGGAGATTGTAGCAACTGCGGGTGAAGCACCGGTGAAAGACGGTTCTGCGAGCAAGGCGCTCGTGACCCCCTGTGAACGGAGGCGTCAGAGGAGGGCGGAAAGGAAAGAATATTTCGATGCGAACGCTGAGTTTATTGCGTCATTATGCGAGGGCTGTGATTTCGCTGGTTGCCAAGACACGCCATGCCGACGCCAAGGTCATTGCCCTCGCCACCTCTGGTAACAATGCAGAGCGGAGATAAGCCATGCCTATTGTTGTCGAACACCAGCCAGCCGGGGTCGCCGTGGGATTGGCGGCGTATGCGAGTGGCGTTGGAAACGCCCGGGAGCGGTGGCGTAAGCAAATGCTCGACCGTCTCGCGGAACAACAGGCCCAGGAACGGGAGATGGACTTTCGTCGCGAGATGCAGGAGGATCGCTTCGAGTTCGAGGGCATGTTGGCGGGAGAGCGAATGGCGTCCGATGAAGGGCTCCAGGAGGCAATGTTCAGGGAACGCCGGGAGGAAAGCGACCTGGACGCACGGCGACGAAGGGCGGACTGGCGTCGTCGCGAGGCCGGGTCGATCACGGAGGACAGTCTTCTCAGCGACCGGAACAAGGAGCGTGAAAGGCAGATTCTGGACGAGATACAGGAGATCGACGGCGATCGGTACGAGACTCCCGAAGACAAGCAGGCTGCTATCGAAGCGCTCCAGGAAGAGCGCCGCCGTCTTCACGAGGAGAGTCCGCGAAAGCCCACCTTGGAAGAGGAAATTGCCGAGAGAACTAAGAACTACCCGGACTGGATGAAGGACCTCCCGTGGAACCTGAAGGACGGCGTCCTCAGCTTGCCCAGCAACATGCCGGACTCGCCCGAGGAACTTCAGCGCGAGCGAGACGAGAAGCAACGCCAGGCCCAGTACGATGAGGATATCTTTCAGTGGGAGGCGGCCGAGAAACAGTGGGAGGATGCCCGGGACAAACGTCGGCGATACGAGGACTGGTTGTGGACGCTTCCGAAAAACGAGGGCGCGAGCTTCGACGAAATCGATGCCCAGGTCGAGGAGAGGTATGGGCCGCTCGGGGACAGACCTAGACCCCCGCGTCGGACGTCGATGGGGCCGGGGGCGTGGAGTGTGACGCGGGGTGCCGCGGTCGCTATGGCGGAGGGGTTTGGAGGGTTTGGGCCGACGAGGCCACAGGAAGGCCCCGAGGGCGCGCCTCCAGTGGAGCCTGAGCAGGTAGAGCCTGAGCAGCAGGACGTGAATGAAGTCGTTCCGCTCAGCGCCGAGGAGCTACGGAACCGTTTCAGGGAGACGAATAATGCATATAGAAGACCTGTGACGAGCAGTGTCACGGGCACGTCCCAGCAAGCTGCACCACTAACCCGGGCGGAGTATGAGGCTTTGCCGTCCGGTGCAATCTTTGTTGACCCGAACGGAGTACGGAGGAGAAAGCCATGAGCCGGGTGCAAGACGAGTGGTGGCTGGAGGCTCCAGTAGTCGAGAATGTCGCTGACGAGTGGTGGCTGGAGGCTCCTGTTGTTGGTGATATGGTCGAGCAGCCGAAGCAGCCTCCCCCACCCCGGTCATTCATCCAACGCGGCATGGACCACATGCGCGATACGGCCGTGGTGACCGCCAAGGGAGCACTCGGCGTGCCCCAGGCGATCACGGGCATTGCTGACATGATACCGATTACCGAAGCGATCCCAGGGCCTCCGGGCTTGAAGAGTGTCGCCAAAGCGGCTGCAACGCAAGCCGGGCTGCCCGTCCATGGCTGGCCTGGATGGATGCAGGAGAGGCTAGGAATCGACTACGAGGGGGCGCAGCAAGTTCTTCACAATGCGTACAGCGCCGAGACACAGGCGGCCCATCGGAACGTGGCTGATGCGGAGGGGGTGCTAGGTAAGATCGACGCGGCGCTACGAAACCCACGCGCGATTGCCACGACGATTGGCGAATCCATCCCGCTTATGGCCGCCGGTGGTGCTATCGGTCGTGCGCCCGCGCTGGGAAAATACGGCTATGCCATTGGGGAAGGGCTGGTGTCGGCTGGCTCTGGGGCGGAGCAAACCCGAGCCGAAACACCGGGCGGACTCTTGAGCGGAAAGCAAGCAGCCATACACGCCGCGAGCGGAGGTCTGACGGGGGTGGTGGGCGTCTTGGGTAGTAAGCTGGCTTCCAGGCTGGGGATTGAAGACATCGATGTCTTGATGGCCGGTGGCGCCAGTGATCCGGCGAAGCGCAACATCCTAATCAAGACGTTGGCGGGAATGCTGGTCGAAGGTGGGGCCGAGGAGGGGCCCCAGTCCATTCAGGAACAGATCGCGCAGAACTTAGCCACGGGCAAGCCATGGTATACGGGCTGGGATCAGGCTTGGGTGATGGGGACGATAACGGGCGGTGTAATGGGTGGTGGGACAAACCTGATGACCAGCTTGGCCGATCTCCCCCACACTCCCACTCGCAGGGAATGGGCCAAGGCGGTGTTCGGCGACATTTCCAGGTACAGGGAGGCCCCGAGTAGAAAGGTACGACGAGAACAGTTCAAAGCCGCGAAACAGGAGGCAGCAAGCCGTGTACGAGTTGACGCCCCAGCAGCAAGCCGAACTGGAATGGATCGAGGAGTTGTCCCGGCGGCAAACGAGGGAAATGTTCCTGCACGCCCTCCGGTCACGCCAACTGAAGAGGCTGGCCAACCATCGGGCGAAGAACGTGGTGCTGAACCGGCGGATGCTGGAGTCGAACCCGAGGGACGGACGGGAGTAGCTGAAAGGACACGGGTAGAGAAACAGGTCAAGGGCGTCTTTGGGGAGGAGGAGGGGGCTGCCGGCATGGCCCTCATGGACGCCCACGCAGGCGTTTGGGCGAAGGCCACGGGACGGTCGGCGGATGAGTGGTTCAGTAGGGTTGCCGCAGTCGAGAAAGGCCAAGAGGACGATGTGTCGGAGACGGCGCTTCTACACTCCGCTTTCCACGGCAGCCCGCACAAGTTCGACAAGTTCACGCTGGATAATATCGGGACCGGCGAAGGAGCCCAGGCGTATGGTTGGGGGCTGTACTTTGCGGACAGTGAGTCGGTAGCGCGGTTCTATCGCGATAAGCTTGGGGGCGGATGGCTGCTGGACGGGAAGCCGATTGCGGAGATGGCGCTAGACAGGGACACCCTGTCGGAACTCAACAGGGCTAGGGCGTTTGTTGGCAAAGACGAGACGATTGATGATGCGATCAAGCGTGTACGCCAGGAACGCAAGGAACGCCAGAAGGCGGAACGCAGCGGGGAGGAGGGGCCCAGTGGGTGGACTGAAGATCTACTGGCGGCCGAAAAGGCGATGAAGAAGTATCGGTCGCGGCTGACCCGCAGCAAGGGTAGTCTCTATAAAGTCGATCTTGCCCCTTCCCAGGAGGAGTACCTGCTATGGGACAAGCCGCTGAGTGAGCAGAGCGAGAAGGTCAAAAAAGCGCTGCGCGAAGTGTTTCCTGATGGTTCCGGAATAGACAAGGCTTTTCTTGCCAAGCAGCCTGAGGCGAGTAGAAAGTGGTGGGAGGCTCAAAAGACTTATCTCGAGGGCGTGTGGGGACAGACTGGAGAACAGTTTTACACAGGCCAAATAAACAAGTTCTACGAGACAGTTGAGACGGAGGTAAACGCGAAGTCTGCCGCAGAGTGGGCATCCAAGTCGCTTCACAAAGCCGGCATCCGCGGCATTAAGTATGCCGACCAGGACAGCCGATTCGCTCCCCCAGGGCAAATGCGTTATCGGGTTCGATGGAGCGAGGACGGCACGAAGCCGGAAGTCTTCGAGGTGGCGACGGGCCAGGCACTCGACAGGCAGTTTGCCACATTCGCGGAAGCTGACGAGTGGATCGCCAGCCAGGAGCAGGAGTCGGACCGCACCCACAACTACGTCATTTTCGACGACGCTGATATAGCGATTGAAGAGGTCTTGGAGTCTCGCCGGCGAGGCAGGGTCACGGGTGCCGTGCAGTTTGCCGAAGATGGCCGAGCAACGATCGTCGCCTTCCAGCGTGGGGACGTAGCTACCCTGGTGCATGAGGTAGGGCACATCTTTCGGCGGTCCATCGGTGAAGTAGACGCGGACCTGCTATCGCGGGCCGAGAGGGACCTGGGAGTCACTGACGGCAACTGGACTGTTGAGGCTGAAGAGGCGTTCGCCGGTGGGTTCGAGCGGTATCTGCGTGATGGAAGGGCGCCGACCGCGACATTGACGAAAGTGTTCGAGCAATTGCGGGATTGGTTGCTGGCTATCTATTCAGCCATCAGGGGGACGGCTCTTGAGCGAAACGTGTCGCCGGAGTTGCGTGGCGTGTTCGACCGAATGCTGGGCGGGAAAGCGGCCCCAGCGTCCCCTCAGACGCCTCCGCCGCTCCCTGGGGTGCCGGGCGGCCCTGGAACGGTCTCGACCCAGAACGCCTACACGCAGGCCCAGAGGGCCGTTCACGGGATGAACCCCAAGGCCCCCGTGGTCACCCGCGAGTGGGTCAAGCTTCACGGCCAGGCCATGGCTATGTCCGACGCGGAGGTGACGAAGGTCGTTGACGAGTTGCGGAATGACCCGAAGTCAAGCAGCGACCAGCGAGAATTTGTGCTCCTGCGACGGATGAACGAAATTGAGAATCAACACGCCAGTGCCGTTTCGAGCGGTGACATGCCAGCAGCAGCAGCAGCGGAAGCGCAGTTGGTGGACATCTACACGATAGCCGAAAAGGTCGGCTCCGAGGAAGGCCGGGCTCTCAACGCTCGCAAAGCTTGGATAAGGGACGACAATTCCCTCTTGGGGTCGATTCGACGGGCCACGAAGAAGAACGGGCGTCCACTCACGGAGATCGAGCGTCAACAGTTGGTTGAGCGCAGGCAGGAACTGGACGCCCTGGAAGCGGCACTCGCGGAGAGGGAGCGTCAACAGGTTGAGGCTGCTGCCGAGCGGACGGTGTCCGAGGCGGTGGCCAAGCGGCAGGAGACGCTCAAGAGCCGGTACGAGAAAGTGGTTAACGCCATTCTCGACGCCTATGGGATCACGGGTGTCACTTTCGCTAACGTTGAGGCGGAGGCCAAGCGACGGGTGAGTGAGGAGGCTGAGGCGGCCAAGGCGTACAACTATGCTTACCGACAGGCTGCCAAGGCCACGGGCTTGTGGCCCAAGGTAATCGACAAGATTGAGGACGGTCAGCTTGTGGCCCCTAGTGGACGGCCGTATGACATCAACGAATATGGTCGCCTGGACGAAAAGGCTCCCATGCTGGCAAGGGAGTACCCGGAACTTGGGATTCAATCCACGCCAGCCGATGCGGAGCAGACGGGCAACGAGGCGGCTGACCTCGTGAAGGTGCTCAAGCGGGGAATCCGCCACGTTCCCGGGTGGCATGAAAAGCTGGACGAGGTTGCTCACGCGCTGGTGGCCGAGCGGGGCCGGGAGTTGCCCCTGGGTTTCAGCCTGGAACGGGAGGTGACGCAGGCGGACAGGGACTTCGAGGGCAGGGGTCTCGATGAATCTGAATCCAGCACCGTCGACGATGCCGGCTTCGACTGGGGGACGGGCACACAAATGCCTCCAAGGGGTGGCAAGCCTAAGCCACTCACGGCGAAGGAGAAGGCCGAGCGGGCCGGGCAACGGCTCAAGGAAGCGTCAGCGGAGCTCCTAGACTCCTTGGTCGCCCTGGGACCGTTGAAATTTGCCGAACCGGCGGACACGGTTCGCAGGTACGATCGTTTCCAGGCAGCGCTGGCTGACGCGGCTCTTGCCTGTATCGAGTACGGCATTCGCAGCTTCAACGCGGCAGTGGTACGGCTTACGGCTGACATGGGGCGGCGCATGACGCCGATGGTCCGCGAAGCTTTTCGTAAGGAATGGGACGCCCTTGTCGGTGAGGGGGTGATTCCGTCGCCCGTAATCGACCCGAACGACGACAGCGAATTCAGTGAGCACGCCCAGAAGGTACTCAGTTGGGTCGTTCAGTCTGGAGTGACGGACACGCAGCAGGCTCTTGACGAGGTCCATGCGGAGCTACAGACCATTCGGCCTAACATCACCCGCGAGGAGTCGGGGAAGGCGGCGTCTGGCTACGGGCAATTCAAGCCACTAAACAAGGATGCGGTGTCTCTGACAAGGCGTCGAATCAGGGGCGAGCTTCAACAGCATTCCAAGATAGACGACCTGGAGAGGGCCATTGCGGAAGCTCAGCGACTCAGGGCCGAGGGAAAGTCAGAGGCCGAGATAGCGGAGGCAATCAAGGAGTTCTTGCCGAAGAAGACCGGTGTCGAACGACGCACACCAGAACAGGCCGAGCGGGAACTGATCTCGCAGGTCGAGGACCTGAAGAAGGAGATTCCCGTTTCGACGGAGGGGACCGAACGGCAACTCAAGACCCGCCTGGCGACCGCCAAGACGGCCGTGCTGAACCAGATCGAGAACCTGGAAGCCGGTAGGCCGGGGAGAAAGCCGCGAACGCCTGGACCAACTGATGCCGAGCTTGAGGCTCACCGGAAGCGGCGGGACAAGCTACAGGCGGCCTACGACGAGATGAACCCGCGGGACCGGAAGAAACGCACGCCGGAGCAGGAAACCAAGGCTACGTTGCGGGGTCTGGACCGGGCAATCGAGGATCTGGAGGGGGACTTGGGGCGGGGCTACGTCGGTCGCCCGGGCAAGCCGGTGTCGCGAACCAGCCCGGAAATCGACGCCAAGCGGAAGAAACTGGCGCGATTGAAAGAACTGCGCGAGGAGATACGCGAACTGGACCCCGAATTTCAGAAGGACGAGTATGCCCGGCGTCTGGCGGCCCGGAAGCAGATGCTGAAGCGGAAGCTGGCGGCCTACGAGGACCGGTGGGCGCGCAAGGATTTCGCGAAGAAGCCCGTGAGGAGGTCTCCGGAGGATGAGGAGACGTTGAGGCTCCGGCATCAGATCTCGGAAGCCAACAAGCGCCAGCGCGCGGCGGAGGACCGAATTGCAAGGGCCAACCGGCTGATGCGAGAGAAGATTGCCGTGGTGCCGCTTGACGTGTCCCGCACCATAAAGAGTGTCTGGTCATCTGTCGATGCGTCATTCCTTTTGCGGCAAGGGGTCTTGGTCGCGGCGGGGCATCCAATCAGGGCCGTGCAGCAGCAGGGGCGAAGTCTCCGCGCGGCTCTGTCCGACAAGGAGTTCTTCGCCTTGCAAGAGGGGATTGCGGCTCGGGACAACGCGAGGTCGGGGCTCTACGGCCGGGCAAAGCTTGAGCTACTTGATATCTCCGGCCCCTTAGTTTCTCGCTCGGAAGAGTACCAGTCCACGTTCGTCCAAAAGATTCCCTATATCGGGGGGGCCATTAAGGCTTCCGAGCGCGCCTTCGTGGCCCAGGGCAATCAGATGCGGGCGGACTTGTTCGATTCCATGATTGCGACGATGGCGATGGACCCGGGGAACGTAAGCGATGCCGAGGCGAAGGCGATTGCCAATTACGTAAACATAGCAACCTGGCGGGGGAATGTGGCTGGGTTTGAGCAAACGGCTGCGCAACTGGGTGCCGTGATATGGACTCCTCGCGGGGTGGTCTCACGCTTCCAGTACCTTTTTGCTCAACCGCTCTTGTGGCCGGCGTTCAGGGGCCGACTGTCCGGGCGGGCGGCGAAGGTCATTGCATGGGAGTACGGCAGGACCTTAGCGGGAATGAGCATCTTCTACGGCACGTCGGCTGCGATGCTTCTCGCGGCCTTTGGGACCCCAGGGGACAACGAGGAGCGGGACAAGTGGAATATCACGTTCAACCCGTACAGTCCGGACTTCGGAAAGGTGCGGATTGGACGCACGCGGATCGATCCGATGGGTGGTCTGTCGCAGGTAACGAGACTGACTACGCGGGAGTCCACCAACGCCGTCAACGCCCTCTATCAGCTTTTCGGAGGGAGGCCAAGCAAACAAGCGAAGGCGGACATGAAGGACACTTTGTCGATCGCTGGAAGGTTTCTTCATCAGAAGTTCGCACCGGCGGCATCGATGGTCACGGAGATTATGACCAGTGAGGACTATGACCGCGAGCAGGTCACCTTGGGGGGGGTAGCCGCCAAGGCCGTGCGTCCAATCATTTTTGAGGACGTCTACACGAGCATCAAAGAGCATGGGGTCCCTGAAGGTATGGCATTGACGGTCCTGGCCATATTCGGGATGGGGCTCACCTACCACGAGCCTGAGCGGCCACCCCCCCAGAAGTGGCGATAGCCAGTCTTGCTTTCTTTCTCGGCGGGTGGTACTATACACGTATGACGAATCCCGCCCCGATAGAAGAAGACGAAGGCCAGATTCAAGAGTCTCTTGTGCAGACCTTCCGGGACAATGTCCAGTTTGTGCGGGACTACCGTGGATTTTCTCAATCTGAGTTCGCCCGTAGATTGGGCCGATCGCCTGGCTACGTGTGCGACATCGAACACGGCCGCCGTAGCCCAAATCTGACGACCGTCGCGCTGTTTGCAAAGGCATTGGGCATCGAGGCGTCTCTTCTTCTTTCCGAGGACGTCTCGCTCCTCGTGGACACGGCGCTCGCGTCCGAGCCCGAATAAGGGCGGATTTCTTTCACAATCCACCTTCCTGTCCCTTGACCCTTTTCGGCAATTGTGGTAGTATTCTCCTGCTGAGGACGTGACGGGTCGTGTGAGGCTAGGCTACGGAGTAGCTAGACGTCACGTCGGAAGGAACTCGCCCGGCTGAGCAAGACGCGAGGCCGGGCTGAAGGAGGGAACCGTAATGCTAGTTCTTTCGCGCCGACGCGGCGAGTGGGTGACTGTCGAGGGCCCCTGCCGCGTCGTTCTGGTTTCTCTAAACGGCGACACGGCACAACTCGGCTTCGAGGCCGAGCGTTCCGTGACGATTCTTCGCGAGGAGGTGCCTCGACGGCCAGAACCGCTAAGCGATAACGACTTCAAGTACCCCGAAATGGCGAGGGTCCTTCAGGCCGTGCCCATGATTCAGTGGCGGCGTTGCTGGAAGTGTAATCAGGTGGACCTCTATCGTGACAACATGCTGCCGGCGTGCCGCTGTCATGCGTGCGGGTCGGCAGACACTCGTATTATGCGGGAGGAAAGCGCCCTGCTGCATGGGAGGAAGGATTCAGAATGAGCGATGATTCAGAACGGGCCGCATGGCTTGCTGAAAGGGCGACCGGCATAGGTGGCAGCGATGCCGCCGCCGTTTGCGGGATGTCGCCGTGGAGTACCCCGCTGGACGTGTATATGTCCAAGGTCGGGTATCTCGACCAGGTGGGCCAAGGGCGAGATGACGAGACGACCGACATGCGGCGGGGTACGTTGCTGGAACCGGTGGTCCTCCAGATGTACACAGATGAGACGGGGAGGGTGGTCCGGACCCCGGAAAAGACCTACGTCAATCCAGAGCATTCGTTCGTTCGCGCGAATCTGGACGGAATATGCCTCGCGAACACGGTGGGGATTGAGGCTAAGACGGCTCGGAGACGACAGGGGTGGGGCGAACCGTGGTCGGCTGAGGTTCCAATGGTCTATCTATTCCAGGTGCAGCATTACATGTTGGCGACGGGCTTGCAGGTGTTTCACCTGCCGGTGCTGTTCGGTGATTTCAAGTTTGAGATCTACGAGGTCGAGGCGGACCGGGAGTTCCAGGAATTGCTCCTGGAGCATGAAGCCCGGTTCTGGGCGATGGTCGAGGCCCGCACGCCCCCGGAGCCAGTGAACGATGCGGACGTATCGAAGCGCTGGCCGGTCAGTAAACCCGAGGGTCGCAAAGCAACTCAAGAGGACTTGGAGGTCGGCGGGCACTTGCTGGCCGTACGGGGCTATTTCAAGAACCTTGAGGCGGTGAAGAAATCTCTTGAGGCCGAGCTAAAGCGGTCCATGGAGGACGTCGAGGCGCTGGTCTGCGGCAATGAAACAATCTGCACCTGGAAGACCGCCAAGGGAACGACTCGATTCGACGCCAAAAAGTTTCGGGCCGACCACCCGAAGCTGTACGAACAATACAGTTACGAGTCCGCCCCGAGTCGGACGTTTTTGTTCAAGGAGAAAGCCAAATGTCTGGAGATCATGCGACCGCTGCTACAGGAGAACCTGTTGCCGGGCAGGAAGTTGATCGGGCAGTAGGAGGCGAGATGACCATAGCGGAGAATGTAGAGAGTGCTCGCTTGGCGAGAGACATGTCACAGGCGCGATTGGCCATGACTCTGGGTGTGGACGAAAACTACGTCCATTGCCTGGAGAGAGGCGACGTGAAGCCGTCTGGCTTCATGGCCACTCGGCTTGCGGATGCACTGAGAGTCGAGCGGGAGCGGTTTATTGAGGACTCTACTCTGGCGCGTTAGGACAGTTGCACGATAACCAAATGAGGCTGGACGGCGTGAAGCCTACCAGTCGTGGCCAGCGCTTCCGGGTAGCACGCCCGGACAGAGGCCGGAATCCTAACGCGACCAGATTTATTTTGCCCTTGGGAAAACGGAGAACTACGCGATGAGTAAAGACAAGCTATCTACGGAAATCGCTCCCCAGCAGGGCTCTGGCGGTTTCATGACGCAGGCCCGGGACATGGGCATACCGCCCTCCGTTTTGGCCGAGCAACAGCGGGCCAAGACCGAGATTGAGGCGGCCCTTACTGTTGCCGCGTCCATGCCGCGGGACGAGAAGCGAGCCATGGATGCTATCCTGGTCAGTTGCCAGAGGGAGGGTCTTGCTGCCAAGTCTCAGTACCAATACAGCCGTGGTGGGACGGACATATCCGGGGCGAGCATCGTTTTGATGGAAGCGATTGCCCAGCGGTGGGGCAATATCGATTTCGGCTTCCGCGAGTTGTCCCGGTATCCCGCGAGGGGCAAGGAGCCTGGCCAGTCGACGGTTGAAGCCTATGCGTGGGACCTGGAGAGCAACACACGGCGCAAGGTTCAGTTCACCGTCGAGCACGCGATGAAGGCAAAGGGACGGGTAAAATTGCTGACCGACCCTCGGGACATCTACGAATACGTGGCCAATCAGTCGCAACGGCGTGTGCGAACTTGCCTGGAGAACATCATCCCCCGGGATATCGTGGAGGCGGCATGTGAGCAGTGCAACGAGACGCTCAAGGCCGAGATCAAGGACGTGAAGGAATCGACTCAGAAGATGCTCCAGGCGTTTGCTGATCTCGATGTCACGCAGGCGATGGTCGAGGCGCGGATTCAGCGGCATCTTGAAGCCATCACTTCGGCCCAGATTATCAGCCTTCGGAAAATCTACACTTCCATCAAGGACGGCATTTCCTCGGCTGAGGATTGGTTCGATATGAGTGAGGCGGAGGCGAAGCAGGAGAAGACGACGGTAGCTGACAAGGCCAAGGAGGCGATGCGGAAGAAGGCCGACGAGACTGCACCCAAACAGGCCAGAGATGAAACACCGTCGTCACCGCAAGCCGCGGAGCGGGAGCACATCAAGGTGGCCATAGAGCAGGCGTGCGACGAGATGGGTAAGGTGGAGACCATCGACGAGATCAAGGCGGTAGACTCGACTTTTGCCGCCCGCGAGGATGTGACCGACGCGGCCAAGCGGCTCGTACACGCCACCGCTGGGGCCAGAATCAAGGAGTTGGAGTTGTTTCCCTCTCCTCAAGAGGAGCCCACGTCCGAGGCAAAGACCGAGAAGCCAGAGCCCGAGAAGACATCCACGAAGCCCAAAGAGGAGCCCGACACCCCCGACTGCGCCGAGCAGGTGGCACAGTGGCTCGTGGACCTCGAGGAAGTCGAGACGATTCGTGGTCTCAAGCAGGCTAGGGAGGGTATTCCGGCGGCGTGGCCGGAGGATGCGAAAGAGATGATCCGGGCCAAGATCAACACGCGAATTGACAAGCTCCGGGGCACCAAGGACGGACAATAAACGAGGAGGGTTAACGACATGAAAATAGAATGCCCCCAGTGCGGTAGCAAACGCACTTACGAGACGGAGGTGGACCGGTGCGAAGCGGACGATTATTATCTATGCGACGACTCACCGGCAGGCTATCCCACTGGGGAGGTGGAAACATGAGGGCACTGACGATCTCTCAACCATACGCCAGCCTCATTGCCGATGGCCTTAAGCCGGTAGAGAACCGGCGATGGCCGACGAAGTATCGCGGGCCGCTCGCGATCCATGCGGGGAAAGGGACGCAATACCTGGACGGTGCCGAATTGGCGCAGTACCCAACGGGGGCGGTGATTGCAACGTGTCAATTGATCGCGTGCTTCAGCCGGGATGAGGCAATAGTCCTGGCCGATCAGAAGACGCTGTCCCGGGAACTCATGGACCTCGGGTGGGAATTGGGGCATATGCTCTGGCTGTTGGGCCACGAGCATTGCGAGGGGCCGTTGTGTTGGGTGCTGTCGGATGTGGCGAAGCTGCCAGAGCCGATTCCCGCAAGAGGCCGGCAAGGACTGTGGGAGTGTAGGGAGGTAGCTACGTGAGCTATCACTATTACAACGACAACGATCTATTCATGGTTGAATGGCTCGTTACTTCAATCGCCACCGACGAACTCCAGCGGGGCATCGTCGACGGCCGCAGTATCACGGAGGTGCTTCCCGATGGGCTCAACGCATTTAGACAGTGCCACTTCTTCGCTGGAGTCGGTGGCTGGCCACTCGCCCTGCGATGGGCAGGATGGCCGGAAGATCATCCTGTCTGGACCGGGAGTTGTCCCTGCCCGCCATTCTCATCGGCGGCTGCTACGCTCTCCCTCGCAGTCAACGGAGAGCGACGATGCAAATGGTGCGGAGGCAGAGAGCCTGGATTTATCGACGGGCCGAATTCCGTCATCGAATGGTTCGGGTGCGTCGGGTGTGGATGGTACGATACTCGACACCTCTGGCCTGAATTCTTGCGACTCATCAAGGTATGCCGGCCGGCGGTTGTCTTTGGCGAGCAGGTTAGCAGTCCGCTTGGCCGCCAATGGAACGCCGGAGTATACGCTGATTTGGAAGCGATCGGCTATCGAGTCCCTTGTGACGAGCAGGGGAATTATGAACTTTACGACCTGCCGGCTGCGGGCGTCGGCGCGCCGCACATCCGACAGCGGTTATTCTGGGTGGGTGTCGCCCACGGCTCGCGATCACAGTCGAGGAGTCAGGCCGCCGCGGCCACAAGACACGGGAGTACCGCTGAGCCAGCAGGTTGGCATGATTGTCGAATCGTCGCCTGCCGAGACCTCGACAAGCAAGGGCGAAACAAACTCCGCCGTGTCCCCAGCCCTGAATCCAGCGTTTTCCCGCTGGCTCATGGGCTACCCCGCAAGCTGGGACCGCCTCTCGCCGAGCTGGGACAAGTGGGACTTCGCGCAGCAAGAGCTAACCGAGTCGGCCGACTGCGGGGATACGGAAACGCGATAGTACCGACGTTGGCAGCAGAATTCATTCGATCGTATATGGAGGCACGTAAACGATGAGACGGCAAATAGATGAGCGACAGTGCGACGAGTGCGGTAAATCACAGGCCAATGCAACCGGACGCATGGTCGGCTGTAGCCCGTGGGGCGGGTGGATCACGGTCGAGATAACCGACGGCCTCACCATGCTACCTCGACCACACAATGGGCCTTGGGATTTTTGCAGCGTGGATTGTGCCGTGAAGTTTTTGGAGGGCAAGTCGTGCGAATAACCCTTGGCCGTCCCCGCTACTTCCGGCCGGTGTGCGTTCGTTACCGCAACGGATATCTAGGCGGCCCGACGTTTTACGAGGAGACCGATTCGCCGGGAGCAACCCCGCTGATTCTGGCGGCGATGAAAGCCGGTCGTCTGCCGTTGTGGCGGGCCCGGGAAATTCTGGATCAATTGGAGAATGAGACGTGAATCAGATACCTAGTTGTGAGGGTTGCGGCGCGTGCTGCATGGAAATGGGTAGCCCGCCCTTTGATTCGTTTCCGAGCGAGGATGGCGGTGCCTCTGAAATTGATTGTCTTCCCCCTCATGTCCTCGCTGAGTATGAGGCAGGGATGCGAATACGGCGAGAAGACGGCTTCCCGGATGGTGTGCCATGTTTCTGGTTGGATGCCGATCGGCGGTGTCAGTATTATGAGCACCGTCCATCCGTGTGTCGGCTGTTCGCGCGTGGGTCGGCGGATTGCTTGGCGTGGCGGGCGGGGAAACTTCTAGATCAGATGGAGAATGAATCTTAGGGGGTGTAATCGATGACGAAAATAACTCAGGCCACGGATTCGCAGTGGGCAGACATCGAGCAGTTGAGACAACGATGGCTGAACGAATACCAGACCGCTCAGTATTCCGTAAGCTCGATCGTGGCTGTTGCCAGGCAATTCGTCAATGCTCCTGTGTGGGTCGTGGATTCGCCAATTGTGGCTAGGTGCATCGACGCGATGATAGCCAATCTCGACGCCAATCTCGGTGACAATCTCGGCGCCAATCTCCGCGCCAATCTCGGCGC
>Ga0180431_10002665_pt1 | contig 23677 bp, 20 predicted proteins | sample SS_ome_11_FD_132459 | JGI IMG/M metagenome (GOLD analysis project Ga0180431, IMG submission 132459) | Hypersaline lake sediment archaeal communities from the Salton Sea, California, USA - SS_1_MS_1 metaG | ecosystem: Environmental > Aquatic > Non-marine Saline and Alkaline > Hypersaline >...
GTGCCCGTATGGAACCCGCTTTTCTTATTACATGCCGCGATTATTTGTGTCTGTGTTGCCATAATTCCATCTTTGTATTTTGCGAGAGCCCTACTTAAAAAATTTGAAAATGAAGATTTAAAGAAAAAATGGAAGTATTTTATTTTAGGAATTAGCTCGTATTTTTTTGTATGGACAATAACTTCATTCTCCAATACTTTAAACATCGCTAGTTTTCGAATGATAACAGCAATATTAACGGTTTGTACCATACCCTCAGTTTATTTGATTTATTACGGAGTAGGAAAGCAATTATAAAAAGAGAGAATAGAGTATTAGATTCCTAAATTTTTTCTAAATTGCTATAGACATGTTTTTTTATTAATAAGAATTGAAATAAGTTTAAATTAGTGAATGATAATTATATATTTACTTAATTAAAATTATAGGTGATAATTTTGAACTTAACTCGATTTTTCATAGTATATATAGCACAAGGATTAGTATTTCTTATTTGCGTATTTCTAGCGTTCAAAACGATCAGACGGGACAGAAAGCGTTTGAACTTAATTTTCGGATTATTTTATATATGTATTGCTTTTGGACTTTTTGTAAATTTTATTTATGCTCCTTTTGAGGATGCTCCTTTTGTTCTCTATTTAAACTTCATAACTAATTATTCGCTATTTCTATGCCCTATTTTCATATTAATTTTTAACTTGATCCTGTTAAAATCAGAGAAGGTCATAACACCAAAAAAGCAAGCGATAATCATAGGAGTCTATGGAGCGATCATGTTTGGTACGTTTTTCTTGCTTTTTGGAGCGAATACCGGCGTGGAAATTGGAGCGGCACCAACGTTTTCCCCAGTTTGGTTTCCACCCTTTTACATTTATGCCATGATTGCGTTTAATCTAGCCTGGGCTGTAGTGATATATCTAGCGGTGCAAATCTATAGGAAATTTGAAGATGAACAGCTCAAAAAGAAATGGAAATTCTGGGTTATTGGTATATTGGAGCTTTTACTGTTTGGAGATGGTAATTTTACCATGAACTTATTGAATATTGCCGAATTAAGAACACTTTGGGGCATTATCGGCTTGATACTAGTAATTTCAGGGTCATACTTATTGTATTACGGAGTAGGTAAACAATTATCATAATTTTTTTTTATTATTATATAGTAAAAATCTTATTTTTGCCTAATTTATATTTATCAATTCAATAAGTAAACACTCGAAAGGAAGTTAAATGAGTAAAACCAAGGATGTCTATAGGGAATTACAGGAACGGCTAGATAAAATGCCGGTTGGTTTTCCTCCAACGGAATCTGGAGTTGAAATTCGCCTCTTAAAACAGCTCTTTACGCCCATCGAGGCGAAAATAGCGATTAAACTAACACTCATGCCAGAATTAATATTACGCATCTATTTAAGAAATTATAGGTATCTGAATAAGTTAGGAGTTTCTAAAAACGATTTACGGCGTCATTTAGATAGCATGGTTGATAAAGGTGCGATAATTGGGAAAAAGAAAGGCAATAGAAGATATTATAGGCTCGTTAAATTGATAATTGGAATTTACGAATTCCAGGTTGAGCGAGTTACTAAAGATTTTATGGAAGATTTAAATCAATACATGGATGAAGCTTACGCAGAAGAGTTATGTAAAACACCCGTCAATCAGATTCGAGTTATTCCTATTGAAACAAGCGTGCCATATAAGAAATTTGTCTACACCTATGATAATCTAAATAAACTCGTTAAAAAATTGCGCGGTCCAATAGCATTAGCAAAATGTGTTTGTAGAATAGGGCAAGATCTCCTTGGTGAAAGTTGTAAACAAACAGATCTTCGAGAATCGTGCTTATTGTTCAGGGAACCTGCAAAATATTGGATTAATCACGGATATGCGCGACAGATCACGAAAGAAGAGACTTACGAAATATTGAAGAAAGCGGAAGATGCAGGATTAGTCATTCAACCAGGTAACATGCGAAAAATTACTTTTATTTGTACTTGCTGCGGATGTTGTTGTGAAGGATTAAAAACATTAAAAAAATTTCCAAACCCTTTGGATTATTACAACACGAACTACCATGCGGTTGTTGATGCTAAGTCGTGTGAAGGATGTGGAACTTGCGTGGGACGATGCCAAATGAACGCAATAACAATAAAAAACAAGATTTCCACGATTGATTATAATTTTTGCATTGGATGCGGTTTATGCGTCCCTACCTGCCCTGCGAATGCATTAAAATTGGAAAAGAATAAAAAGAAATTTGTTCCTCCAAAGTCATCCTATTCTCTTTACCTTAAGATCCAGAAGCAAAGGCAAGGAAGATGGGCAAAATACAAAACGATATTAAAGCTAATATTTGGGATGAAACTATACTATTTACTCAAAAAAAAGTAATAATAATAATATATAAAATAAGATTAAGAACTAACCCTATGTCCTCGCTTGTCATCCTTCTAAGTGACGTCAACGTGGGATTCTATGCGAGCGATCATTCTATCCACACCATCCTCCTCGATGGTAATGGTTATCGCTCCAGTTGGGCATACTCTCTCGCACCTCCCGCAGCCTTTACAGCGATCCAAGCCCTCTCGGTCAATTACGGCTACGTGGTCGATGACCTCCATTCCACCGTATATGCACACCTCGAGACATAGTTCGCATCCATTACAGAGACCCTCATCGACCGTGACGGACACGCCCTCCATCTTCTGATGCCACTCCCTCAGATATCTAGGTGAGTCCCTGCTATGGGCCTCGACACAGCAACAGGGGCAGCAGAAGCAAATATGCATCAGATCGCCCTGTTCAGGCAGAGCCCTATAGACGATCGTATCGGATTTGACTCTCCCCAGAGAAGGCAGGAGACCAGCTGCAACAGCAAGTCGCGAACGCTCCAATGCCTCTTCTTTGGTACTGATCTTCCCAAAGGTCTTCATCCTCAAGACCCCCTTGCCCAGGGCTATACATCCGAGAGATATGTCATAATTCTCGCAATTGGCGAGCGCTCGACACGGACACACTGGGAAGAGATAGACGTGACTTGCCTTGTTGATGAAGTATTCGAGAACTGCGAGAGGTATCAACTGGTTCTCGTACGTGCCCAAGGACTCATTGATTGGAATGCGAACGTCGTTCGAGTTCTCGGGATCATAGGTCCGCTCAAAGATCGGCCGAAACGCGGGTATTCTCACCAGGCGGGCAGATATGCTTCTTTGCCTGCCGGAGGCATTCTCTTTTGCAGAACTGGCCGTAGGGACATTGCCGGGGGCAAAGCCGGTTACCTTTCCAATTTTCTTTTCCTTAATAGTCCCGTCGGGGCCCTTTATGCCAACCAAGAATTTAGTCCCCACGAAGGCTGGCCAATGACTGATTTCGTCGTTGAGGAACTGGTAGGCAAGATCAAGATCAGCGCACCCCAGTACCAGGGTCGGGTCTTCAGCCTCTTCGTCGATCTTGAATGAATATTCTGTCTCGTCGAATACTTGATATCCTCTGATAGGACCGAACTTCCATTGCACTACTTCGTGGAAATCTTTCATGTCCTCTGCGTAGAACTTCTCCCACACTGCATATTTCCGGGCATCTTCCAACATCTTCATAAAGAGTTCTCTGACTTTGGCTTCTTTCTCGTCCATGGCTAATCCGCCCCTTTCTCCCATTTCTTCTGAAGTTTTCGATACACTCGTTTCATACTCAAATAAGAATTAATCTTTTATTTATACCTTATTATAAACGATATATAAATTTTCTCAAATCCTTTAACTTCAAAAAAATAAGTTTATATGGGCTATAACACTAAAATACTAAAAAAATACAAAAAATATTACTATTAAAAAATTAAGTTAAATTTATCTGAATATATACCTTAAGTCATTGTATTGAATGATTTATTGAATGATTCTTATTGAATAATACCATCCCAATAATTACATACACTCTAAAATTATAGGTAAAACATGTCTGATGAACTCGAACGCGTGAGAGGTATTGGCCCAGCAGCAGCAGAAAAATTAGTAAAAGCTGGAGTACATACTATCGATCAATTAGCTGAAGCCAGACCCGAAGAACTTGCTTTTGTAAAAGGGATTGGTACGATATCAGCGAAAAAAATCATAGAAAACGCTAAAGAGATTCTAAAATTAGAGAAAGGTATCGAAAAAGTCTTAGAAGAAATAAAAAATAACTTCGAAAGAAGCTGCCCTAAATGCGGTGGAAACATGGAAAAGAAATTCATCATACTAGGTCCTGAAAAGCGCATCAGCGCAAATCAATGCTTAGTGTGCAAGTTTTATCTCCCTACTTAAGACGAGCTGATTTTATATTTATCAATTATTTTTGAAAGAACGACCCCAGTTCTTCCTTTCAAGAAAATATATGCACATTCATCCATGCAGGTATGTTCAAGATTAATAAAAATGACTTTTGCACCATTTTTTTTTGCGATAGATGGCATGAAATTCGCAGGTGAGACTGTTAAAGACGAGCCTGCCATAATAAAACAATCGCATTGAGAACTAGCGTTCATTGCACCTTCTAAAACTCCAGGAGGTAGCGATTCGCCAAACAATACAACCTTAGGTTTTATAAATCCTCCACAATCGCATACGGGATATTCTACGCTTTTAGTATCGATTTCTTCATAATGAAATTCATTATCGCATTTAACACATTCTAAAGTACCGTATGAACCGTGTAATTCATAAATGGGTATGTCGTTATAAGTTCCACTTCCTGCCCGTTGATGAAGCATGTCAATATTTTGGGTAATGATTGCGTTAACTTTACCTAATTTCTCCAATTCTGCTATTGCATAATGTCCTGGATTTGGTTCAGCATTAACTACTATATCTTCAAGCTCTGAATGCATCTTCCAAAACAATGAAGGATCCTGTAAAAAATAATAATAACTCGCATAAATCGAAGGATCGAATTTTGACCAGAGCCCCCCCTCAGATCTAAAATCTGCGATTCCGGACTCGGTCGAGTGCCCCGCTCCAGTGAATACAACGATGTTGTTAGAATTTTTGATAATTTCTACTGCTTCATCGATTTTTTTTTCATTAATCATTACAAATAGTAAATTATATTCTAAATAAAAAATTAAGTATTAGAAATGATAAGCTTTTTGAACATTTACGTTTAAATTGTTATATGATGAAGGTTGCTTTTAGTAGGATTAATATTACACCGAAAAATGTTATAGGAATGGCAATGGCGGGATACACGCGCCCAGATCCTTGTAAGGGTATTTTAGACGAAATTCACGCCTACGGTGTTTTAATCGAATCAAAAAACGATAATAATCAATTATTACTCCTATCAGTTGACATTCTAAAACTCCCATTATCAATTACCAATTACATGAAAAAGAAGATCTTGAAGGAATTTCCTTCTTTAGATTCTAATCGTGTGTTAATTCATGCAACTCACACTCATTCTGCTCCAGACACCACGGGTGAGTTTTATTGGCCAGGTTCCGGAATTAATGTACTCAGGGGCATCATGTTTGGAGCGAATAGAAGCGATGATTATATAGTATGGTTTACCATGCAAGTAATCAAATTGGTTCAAAAATTATTCACGAGCTTGAAACCATGTAAATTTGCGTGGAGTAGCAAGAAATTCAATCCCGATCTTGTTATTCAACGCCGACATCCAACCAAGAAAATCGAACCGCGCTTAGGAGTAATTGTTTTTAAAGACTATAAAGATGATGAAATAATTGGATTTATAACCCATTACGCCTGCCATCCTACTTCTTTATCTTACGCAAATAGCCAACTGTCAGCAGATTGGCCTGGTCGATTCATTCATAGAATAGATGAGCTGACCAATAATGAAATCAGTTCAATTTATTTCAATGGGCCAAGTGGCGATATTAATCCTATTACAACATGTGGAACGAATTACGATCAGCTTGATAAAAATAAGAGTCTTATTTACGACCAGTTAGGGGATTATCAAGATACTATTAGAATTGGATATAATATAGCTGAGGAGGCTTTAACACTCGCGAAGGCTATAAAGAAAAGTGCCTATTTTGAAGAAATAGATATTGAAGGACAAATAAAAGATTTTTGGATTCCGTTTAAAGACCACAAATACTATTCTAATCAATGGAAGAGTAACAAACTAGTACACGCACTAAAGAAAATCTTACTCATGCCAATTGCGAAAATTATTGGAGAAAACGCAAATTTTCCTGCTTTTACTATTAAGCGCTTAAGAGGACATTTAAACGCTGCTACTATCATTCAATACATTAAGGTCAAGGCATTTACAGATTCAAAGGTTAAAAAATTTAGCATTATAACCGTGCCTGGCGAGTTATTTGAAGATTTGGGAGAGATTTTATTGAAGAAGTCTCCAACGGGAGCAGCTGATTCGTTTATCATCCAAAATGGAAACGATTGGATCGCTTATCTATTCTCTCGAAAAGAGTATATTGAACATGGAGGATACGAGCCTCAAGCGAGTTTTAGTCCCATATGCGGAGATCGTGTAATGAAAGAAGTGTTGCAAGTTTTTAATAAAGAAAGATAAATTAATTATATATAAAATCTAAGAAGTGAGTTTGAACATGTCATTTGAACAAGAGGCGAAAAAAAACTTTCCAAAGTGGCCTATTTTTGACGATGAAGAGGTCAATGCTTTAGCTAAAGTCATCAGATCGGGTAAGTGGTGGATCGGTGCTCCTGGAGTACATCAAGGTGAAAATGTATGGAAATTTCAAGAAGAATTTGCAAAATTTCAGGAAGCTAAAAATTGCATCGCCACATTTAATGGAACAGTATCGATAGAATTAGCATTGTTAGCATTTGGTGTTGGATTGGGAGACGAAGTTATTGTATCAGATTATACATTTGTCGCATCCGGATCAGCGGTCATAGCTACTAACGCAGTTCCAATCTTTTGCGATATCAATCCTGAAACGTTAGTCATGGATGTTGGTAAGATAGAGTCCTTGATCTCTGAGAAAACTAAAGCAATAGTACCTGTCCATTTAGGTGGTAATCCTGTTGAGATGGATCGCCTAATGGAAATTGCTAAAAAGAATGACTTGATGGTTGTTGAAGATTGTGCTCATGCACATGGATCTCGTTATAAAGGCAAGCGCATGGGCAACTGGGGTCACGCTGGAAGCTTTAGTTTTCAAGCGTCAAAAGTATTAACGGGGGGCGAAGGGGGTGCTTTGATTACCAATGACGATGAGGTTGCTGATTTGATGTATTCTATTGGCGATTGTGGAAGAAGCAAGAATAAATACTTCTACGATCACTATATATATGGTACAAATTATAGAATGAGTGAATATCAAGGCGCTGTACTCCGAGCACAGTTAAAAAAATTTCCTGCTCAACACAAATTAAGAAACGAAAATGGGAAGTATTTCATGGACAAACTAAATCAAATCGATGGCATCAAAGTCATGAAACTCACTCCTGGCACGGAAGAATGTGGGTATTACGTTTATCCAATTGTATTTGAACCCAAAAAATTTGGGGGAATGACTAAAACCGAGTTTTATAATAAATTAAACGACGCAGGTATTCCCACCGACGATTGTTATCCACCCTTGCACGGTCTAGAGTGTTTTAAAAACTGCCACTTGAGAAAGGGTATTGATTATTCAAACGCAAATTGGGGCGGAGATAAAAGCAACGACGAGAATTTTCCTATCGTTACTGACATATATTCCCGAAGCGTAGAGTTTCCTCAAGAAATGCTACTTGCAACACAAGAACAGCTTGATACTGTAGTTGAGTTTATAAAATCCTTAAAGAATTAATTTTGCATCACGTAAAAAATGAATCCGTAATAATCAGAATATTTCTTAAAGATTTCTACTTCAATTTGACTGCTTTCTAATAACTCGAGATATTCAGGATTACCTGAAAGTGTTTCTAATAATTCAGCTGTTTTTTTTTCGAATGGAGTGTAATAATTCCATAGATCCTCTTTTTCTATAGAAAAGCTCGCAATTAATTTATATTGTTGATTTTTAATAATTTCAAGGTTTTGTTCGTTGGATTTTATTGAGGGATATTCTTTCTCCCAGAACTTGCGGATTGCCTCAGGAGGATTGTCTTTTATCCATGCCGCTTCAGAGATTATCATATATCCTCCCTTTTTAAGAAATTTACGCCAATCTATTAAAGCCTTTTCAAAACCATAATTATACACGGCACTATCGCACCAAATTACATCAAAGCTCTCCATATCAAAGTCCATTGAAAACATCGACTTATTTAATACCTTAATGTTTTCTGCAACTCCAGAAACTTTGGCGTTTTCCTTTAATTTATCCAAAAATGGTTGAATAATGTCAATGGCAGTTATTCGTCCTTTAGAGAGCCTTGCGATTTCAATGGTTTTCGTACCAGTAAAACACCCAATATCAAGAATTTTAGGATTCTTCGGTAGATTTTTTAAATAACCATACGCTTTTCTCGTAGAAGCTTCGGATCCTGGAGCACCTACTGGTAGATCAAGAAAAAATTCGACATAAAAATTCTCAATATCTTTATCCATCTTTAAAAAAATAGCATATTTAATATAAAATTTCTTCTATCTTTCTGGTTTCAGTACTTTTGTACATGGTCTCGACTATTCGCAATATTTTTTGCCCGTATTCTCCACTAGTTAGTGGTTCTTTACCATTCATTATACAATTTATAAAGTGTTGAATCTCTTGAGGATATCCAAAATCCCACGCTTCTTGAGGGACCGGGAACGTCCATCCTGCGGTGGTTGATGCTTTTTCTACCGCATACCCATATCCCTTTTCACTGTATACGCTTATCAAATTGCTATTTGTAGGAGCTGCTTTTATCTGTCCTTCGGTACCATATAACTCAAATCGCATGTCGTATCCAGAAGGTGCTGTCCACGATTCTTCAATGATGACTTGAGCGTTGTTTTCAAAATACAGGACACCTACGGCGTTATCTTCGACTTCGCACTTACCAAATTTACCTCTATCTGGTTTTATTGTTTTTATTTGACAAAAAACCTCTTTCACATCACATCCGAGGTACCAAACCAAGCAAGCTATATCATGAATGCCTAAATCTACTAAAGCTCCACCACCGGCTTTATCCTTCTTGTAAAACCACTCTGAATGAGGTCCAGAATGATGCTCTTTTCCTCTTCCCATATATATCTGTCCAAGACCGCCTTCATCGATTATTTCTTTTACTTTAACGAAGGTTGGAGCATACATATTATTCTCGCAATAAAAGATCTTTCGATTTGAAGATTTTTCTGCATCTAACATTTTTTCGCCTTCTGAAATCGTTCTTGCTAACGGCTTTTCAACGAGTGCGTGACTCCCGGAATTTAATACATCAATAGTTACGCTTTCGTGGAGAAAATTTGGCAGGCATATGGAAATAGCATCACACTCCTGCTTTAATAAATCCTTGTAATTCTTAAATGGTTTACCAGGAACTTCATATTTTTTCATTAACTCTAATGCTTCTTTTTCAAGTAGAGAGGATATTCCTACAATCTCCACATTAGGATTCTGATTATAGGAATAACAATGGTGCTCGGCAATAAATCCTGATCCAATAATACCAACTTTTATCTTACTCATTCCATCTCACTTCTTTTTAATATTATTTGCGTATAGTGTAATTATAATCTTTTCCAGAACTCATTTGGTGTTAACTTTTGTTTGATCTTAGAGAAAGGGCAGGCTGCAATGCAATTTCCACAATCTCCACTGTTCTCTATCCAGAATTCAAAACATTTCTCCCCACTTACATAATACTTTTTAACACCAGAGTTATTAGAAATCGAATCTTGACTAAAACAAGGTTCTATATCTACTGAAATCGCACCATTTTCGCATTCTTCAGCGCATTTATTACATTCTTTACAATAATTATTTATCTTTTCAATAAATTCCAGATTAGGAGTATCAGATTCTAAAGGCATATCAGTAAAAACCTTGCATAACCTCACTCTTGGTCCATATTCGGGAGTAATTAATAATCCCAGGCGCCCTAAAGCACCAAGACCGGCATCGATTGCTAAGGGAATGCTTAAAGCCGTGTCGTTACCGCATTGTATTGCCCTATAACCCATATTTCTTATGAATTCGCCTACACAAGAAATAATAAACGCCATTTTGGAATAACATAATGCGGACGCAGCGGACGCAGGTTGTGCTGGAGCGGTTGAGATAGCATCGTCATCCATCTCGATAGCAATAACTATTGCTTTATTTACTCCTTCGGGTAGATTAATAGGTTTATCAAGTATCGATCCGGAAGTATCGCCACTTCTAATATCTTTTTTCGCTTCTGCTTCGCTTGTAGAATCAGGCCTGATGAACCCCGTTTTATAGATCCATTTTGGATTTATGTCTGTAATTCCAACTAAAGAAGCACCAAAAAATTTAGCGGCTTTTTTCAATTTATTTGTAAAAAGTTTTTGATCTATGACCTTGTGTTTTGATTTATACCAATTAGGACCATAATCCCCTTTATAATCAGTTTCTCTATGCCAAGCAAAAGCAAAAGGGAATCGCTCATAAACTGTCCATCCCGCAGATACGAGTGCAAAATCTATTCGCGAATATCCATCTTTCATGGAATTAAGATGATGATCTATGTTCGTTTCAAAAATTTGACCTTGATGAGAAAATTTTTTATCCCATAATCTCCGAAATAAGATATTATTTCGCTGTTCAAATCGCTGGTAAATATCTTCATCGATTTCATATGGTTTTAGCGTCATTACTTATAGTTAAATTTTTAAAAATATAAAGGTTTTACAGTTTAATCGTGAGAGAGTGAAAAATTTTTTAAACTATTTGGAGCTTAAATAATCATTCTCAAAACATTATAAGAACTCGAGTTAATCATGAAACGAAGAAATCTGCTCTCTTTTTCAGTTTTTTATTTGTTGATTATAATTATCTTAATGGATTATGCTTTACTCCTTCCAAATCAAGTCTTAATCATGGGAGATTTAGATATTGATTTCTTTATTATAGGTTTGATATTTGGGGCGTATATAATAGTTTCAGGCATATCAGTGATATTTCTTGGTTATTTAACTGATATCATTGATAGAAAAAAAGTATTAATCATTGCAGGATGTGTGTGGTCGCTTACAGCCATTTTACACGTTTTTGTGTATGAAATATGGCTTTTCGTGATATTGAGAATGATTGCTGCAGTTGCTAAAGGTGCTTGCACTCCAATAGCGATCTCGTATTTAGCGGATATTGTCACTTCAGAGAAGAGGTCGAAATCTTTTGCACTTTGGGCATTACTCGAAACTTTAGGTGGTCTAATTGCTGGAATGCTCGCCCTAGCTTTCAACCAAATTCCCTATGAGTTAATTGATGTTAGTTCTAGAACTATTACTGAAAATGTGACTTTCATTAAAACTAATTATCCAGACCTGTTAAATACTTGGAGGATGCCGTTCATTTTATGCGGAATTACCACACTAGTATTAACCGCTATTAACCAGTTTACTGCTATTGAGCCAAAAAGAGCAGTTAAAGAAACATACATGGATGGAATCTTAGTGGATGAAGCAATCCAATATTCTTATAAATTTAAAAAATCTGATTTAAAACACATCTTTACCAGAAAAACAAACATCTTTTTAGCCTTAAATTTTTTCGATGTTGTTGCGACTGGAATTTTGACGGCATATATATTTCCCTACATAGAACTTGAATTAGGAATTTCATTTGGGGATCCTACGGGTTTATTAGCTTTAATGGTATTACTCCTTTCGCTTATACCCATAGGATTTATTATTGGACAATTTGGATTGGCCCATTTAGGAGATAAAAAAGTCAAAGAGGGCGACCCCACTGGTCGAGTGAAAATTGCAACCATGTGCGGTATCCTCAATATTCCATTCTTCTTATTTGCCTTGTCAATGACTCCCAATGTACCGAATAAATCTTTTTTCTTTGGAACAGTGATTGCAGGAGATATAGGATTCTGGTTTTTATGGATCATTTTTGCGTTAACCTTAGGCGTCGCACTTGGATTTTCTTTAGGGATAGCTCCTAATTGGTATTCTTCTATGGTTGACGCTAATTTACCCGAACATAGAGGCACCATGGTCGCCATGGCTTCGTTCATAGACACGATTGGGCGAGGTATAGGCGCAGCGGGAGGAGGCTTCATGATAATGATAACTGATAGTTTCTCTGCAACGCTTTTTTGGGCGACGTTAATCTTTGGAATATTATCAACTCTCATGTGGATTCCACTATTCTTCTATAGCAAATCTGACTATGCAGAAATCGAGAGAATCATGAAAGAAAGGGCAGAAGCATTAAAGAAAAATTAAGAAAAATATAAAATATTTAATTAATATTGATTATCATGGCTAAAACTGTTGATTGGTCTAAGTATTTCAGTTATAACACATCTAAGCTCGAGGATTTTCAAAAGCGTCTTGGAGCTAGAAATGTTTTTGCTACTGCACTCATGCCCATTAGAGGTCCAATAGGATTTAGGAAATTAGATTACGAGTTTGCCGAGAAGTCGTTGAACGTTAAAGAAATAATGGACAAGGTTGAAGAATGCCATTTTAATATTTTTGGACTCGTGATTAAAGATACCGATGGAGCGTGCACTTGGGACACAAAAGTTGGATGGAATCCCACTAACCGAGACATATTAGGTGAATTTTGCGACGAGGGAAAAGAGAGAAATATCCCCATCATGGTCTCCTTGACTAGCATGAACGACGCCTATCAAGGACACCTTCATCCAGAACGAGTAAGCATTCATGGAAAAAGCGGAGTGATTAAAAAATTCGACAGGAAATACGAGGTAGGCGATATATCTACACACGAAGAGGGAGAGATGAGGGTTGATCTGCCCGAAGGCATCTCTCTTGAAGAATACCAAAAAAAGATTCCATTTCTCACTGAAAAAATTGACGACAAAATTGGAGCTTCGAGAGGAGCGCGTGGAAAAGGCTATATTCCTCTCACTAGTTTCATGTGTCCAAATAGCGAGCATGTCGATTATTTGATAGATCTCGCAAAAGAAGTCGTAAAAAACTATCCCGTGGAATCCTTCATTGCAGATTATATTAGATACGATGGTCAGTTCACTGATTTATGCACGTGCGAGCGATGTCAAGAATTATTTCGCGATAAGTACGGCCAGAAAGCCAAGATTCTAAAGAGCAATCAATGGTACGATTTTAAAGAGGATACCATCGCAATCTATGCTCGAAAACTACAGGACGCGATAAAAGGCATCGATAAAAACTGCATTACTGGATGGTTCTTACTTCCTGGATCTAAAAATATGTTCACACGAAAACGGATTGCACAAAATTGGACCAAGCTCTCCGAGATTTTGGACATCACATGCCCAATGGAATACCCCTATCTCACGGGAACTCGAGATGACGGGTGGAAATGGGGCAAGCTTGGCGATATCGCCTATTGGTATTTCATTCGGAACATGAAAAAAAGAGCTCACGAAATTAATAATCCCGCTCTAGCAATTACTAACTCCGTTGAATGCAATGCAGAGGAAATGTTAAAACAGATGAAAGGTTTCGATTTTGGGCTTGGAATTGCCCTTTTCAAGTATTTTGGAACCACAGATAGCCAATGGAAAGCGTTGAAAAAATACTCTGAAGAAGATATCGGTCTTGATAATTTAGGATTAGCTAAAAACTATAAGTTATAATATTTTCCAATATCCTTCCATTGAAACAACCCATAAGTCATGAATTTTACTTTCTTTAAATAACCTAAATACATTTTATTCATATATTTGAAGCAGCTCTGACTCTTATAGATTGCATACCACTCAAATAACTTATGTCTATATTCGTCTGATATTGGGAACTCAAACTGTTTATCCTTAGAATCCTCTTGAATTCTTCCATAAGAGGCTATGAAAAACACAAAATATTCTATATTTGTTAAATTCAGTTCTTGCGCGGCACCAATCGCTATATCGTGCGCAGCTTGATGATCTTCGTGCAAGTTGTTCGTGCTTGGGAAAACAAGTCGGTCTGCGTCTTTTATTATGGATTTAACCTTCTGGATTCCTTCTTTCACCTATTTCTGACCATCTGCGTCATAAAAACCAAGTATGTGATGTTGGTTCGCAGGTATTCCTAAATACTTGACTGCTTGTCTTGTCTCCTCTGTCCTCATTTGCGCTATCTCATCTTCTGAGAGAGCCTTGATTTCGGGAGAAAACACGTCTGCACCAGATCTACAACACGCCCTTCCATCAGTGACGGTAATCACGTGTATCTCGTGCCCTTCTTCTATCCAGGCTAATAAAATTGGTCCCGGGCCAAATAAAAGGTCATCGGGATGGGGTTCAAAGATTACGATTTTCATTTTAAATCTCCAAATTAAGCCATGATATATAACTCTACTCCATCTTATATATAATTAAAAACTGGACTCCAGATTCTTTTAGTATTATTGTTTTCAGTATTAAATTAACGCACAATAATTTGTAAAAAATATTATCGAAGAGAAAAAAAAATGAGTAAAAAAGAAGTTTTAACATGTGATAGAGCAGTCTGGGAACAAATGAGGTATGTTAGTGAAAAATCTCAAATAAAAAAAAGATACGATTATCTCTTAGAATTAATGGGAGACTGCCTTGAAGAAGAATAGTTAGAACTTATTTGTATTATAATTATTGAACCTAGACTATTTATTGTAAGAAGTGTACATCAGATACATGAAAGAAAGCACAAGAAAGATACTAATTATTGTTGGTTTAATTATTAGCTGCGTGTATGTTGTTTATCAGTTTATTTTTTTCTTTGAAGAGGGTCCTTCCGGAGATGGATTATTACCATTCCTTTTTATCGCAATTTTTATCAGCACGATTTTGCTTTCAAGAAAATATCTTGAAGATTTTTTTAAATCCAAACAAATTATTACAGTTTTATTGGCTTTCATGATTTTGGCATTAATACTTGATAATTTCTACGAGATCGCACTTCAGATAGGGGTGCCCATACATCCGGTTCTATGGATTGATCTAATGATTAGGTTTGTCTTTTTTGTTCCATGGATACACATGTGGGTAGTAATTCTCTATTACTTTAACTTTTCTCTAAAAGCTTCGTTTTATATTGCTGCTTTACAGGGGATTATTATTGAATACCTTTTTGTATGGTTGTTTACTAATGAAACCCACAGGGTGGAGTATTACATTTCAAATCTTGGTTTATTATCCATAATTGTTATTCCATTTGACATTTTAGTAGTTATTATATTATATGGGTGCAACATAGCAGTTCCATATACTCCATTTAGAGAATTCTTTAAAGAACATTTAAATCAACGCGAAATTAAACCGGTTATTAAGTACACATTATCTCTCATACCAGTTATTGCGTTTCCTCTAGCTTATTTTCTTCTAAAGAATTTGCTTGTTCATATCATTATCGCCTACGTTTAAGAATGATATTTAAATAAAATAAAAAAGAAAGAAAAAAAAGAATTATTTAACCATAGCACATATATTATCAATTTTTTGAATCGTTTTGTCAACGATTTCGTCCGTGTGCTGTATGCAGGTATAGAATCGGCTCCCTGCGACAGAAATAATCTCTTGATCTACTAAGGCGGCCCCCATTTCACCCATAAAATCCTTTCTCACGGGGATCTGACCACTTTGAATTGGATCGCCTAAGTCTAGACCAAAAACGCAAGATGTATGAAAGTGCACGGTACCACCAAAGTTATATGAAAACCATGGTAAATTATGTTTCTCAAACACTTCATTAAATCCTTTGGATAATCGATTTGCTGCGTGAGTTGCTTTTTCTGTTGCATTAGTTTCTTCAACGAATTTCATTGCATAATAAGCAGCCGTACATGTTAACGGATTTGCTGCGAGGGTCCCACCACTATAAGCTTTTTTACCCCCAGATACGCCAGCAGCACATACACTCATTACGTCTGCCCGACCTCCAATCGCTGCCGCTGAAGGAAAGCCGTGCCCAACGATTTTTCCAAATACCGAGATGTCTGGTTTATAATCGTAATAGGCTTGACCTCCCCCCATATGTAACCTAAACGCACATACAACTTCATCTGATATCATTAACGCTCCATTTTCATGGCATAATTCTTCGATTTCCTTGTTAAATCCCGGTCGTACGGGATTAGCACCAGATTCTCCACCCATTGGTTCAACAAGAACTGCGGCTACTTTTCTCTTTTCTTTAAACATTTCTCTTAACGCTTCAATATCGTTTGGTGGTACGGAATCAATGAATTTATAGATCGGTTTTGGCATTCCATGCGATTCTAGCAATTTAGTTCCTGGTACATGCATATCGTAAACTAACTGATCAGACCAACCGTGATAGCTTCCACCGATTTTGATGACATGTTTTCTCCCAGTAAATACTCTTGCAATTCTAATGGCGAGCATGTCAGCTTCAGTTCCGCTTTGTAACCATCTGATCGTTTCACAAGATGGAAAGTGCTTTTGCAATTGCTCTGCAGCAAGATACTCATATTCATGAGTGATTCCATGAGCGGGTCCTATTTCTGTTATGACTTCAATTACTTTTTCAATCAAAGGCTTGTATTGATGCCCTAATATAATTGGCCCCCCGCACATTAAAAAATCAGTTAAAATAACATCGTCAACAGTCTCCATATAACAATCCCAAACTCTCTTGCTTTCAAGAGGGAATGGGTGATTAAAAGCAAGATTATGCTCAACACCCCCCGGAATGATCTTTCGGGCTCTTTCAAACGCCTTTTGTGATTTGGGATGATTCTTGTAATATCTGTCGATTATTCCTTTCAATGCGTCAGGTTTAAATTCCTTGATTGGATTTTCTACGATAAATTTGATTTTTTCTTTTATCTCTTCATATTGCATTTTTTTTAGTCACATTTAATGATTTATTTAAATCTATTTTAATCTCTTATGAATTCTGACATACCCCAATTAACAATCCTTCATGTCGATGAATTTTAATATTCTTCAGTCCAGCGTCTTTCATATCTTTTGTTAATTCTTCTTCTGTAAAGATACGATTGTTGAGCGCTAGATTATAGAGTTTAATGAGCTCGTTCATGAAAAAGTTTTCAGTTAATGGAACTGGTGCAATCGCTATAAGCCCAATCAATCCTCCTTGCTTGCACGCTCTTTTAACTTCAGCTAAGATTTCTTGACGAGACATTTTAAAGAATTTTGGATTTTGTTTATAGACAGGAACAAGGACACCATCAAAAAACTCATTTGGTATGGAAAACATCTTATCTTTCTCTATCATTTCAATATGAGAAGTATTGTTCATTTTACCCTTGTTTAAATCGCCATTCGATATATTTTTTGAAAGGATGAATACTTCTGTGGCAAACTTAGAAAGTTGTTTAACAATTGAAAGCACTTCATACTCAGAAAACCATATTGATAGCACTTTATCAAACTTTTTATTACCAATTTTTTCCATGATTTCTTCCAAGAAGAATTCAGGAGAATCCATAATGTTATTGTTAATGAGAAATTTTAACAAGAGTTTCGGTACGAATTGCGTATAGGGAGTAGGTCCTATTGTTGATTTTGTTCCCTTTTTCTTTTTTTTGTTGATCTGGAGTAAACCTTTTTCGTGTAAACTATTTAAGCTATTGTAAAAACTGGAGGAATAATATTTTTTCTCTCCATTAATTGCGTCAAAAAATCTTTTTGAGCTTTCTTCTCTCGTATCTCTCTCGTTTTTATATGGATCGTTTTCCTTAAATTCAATCAGCTGTCTTATCTCTGTATATAATGTATGTCGCACTACTGGGTCTTTATATCTACCTAAAAATAAAAGAGCAATGATTTCAGCAATGGATAAATCTGAAAATTCTGCGATATTATGAAAAGCTGCGTACTTATCGAAGTTGTTGTCTTCTTGAGTCATTTTTAACTATACTGAATTCATAAAAAATCTATGAGATTTGTAATTTTTCACTATTTATAAAGTTTCCAAAATTGGAATTTTTTTTTCTCCTATATTGAAAAAAGTTTATAAATCGAAAATCATTAAAAATAGTGATATTTTTAAAAAAAAAATTCAAATTAAAAAAAATTTGATTATTATGGATAATAAAGACGAATATATAGGAGCTTGTCAAGAACAATTCTTGGAAGTACCAGAAGCGTTAGGACTAGATGGTATAGATATCGACAAATATATTATTGCTACATACATTATAAAACGACCGAAAAAGATGAATGTCAACTATTTGGGTCGTTTTGCTGCTATTGAACAATCAACGGGCACATGGGTTCGAGTTCCAGCTGAAACTGCTGAAGTGAGGAAAGATCACGTGGCAAAAGTATTAGGAGTATACGAACTTCCTGGTTGGGAATACATGGTACCAAAAGAGGTAACAGATCGCTATTACTGCGTACAAATTGGTTTTCCTGCTGTTAATTTCCGTCCACAGATTCCAATGCTTTTTACATCGGTAATAGGGAATATTAGCTTGACTCACGGTTTGAAATTAGTGGATTTAGCGTTTCCTAAGGAGTGGTTAAAAGGTTTTAAAGGTCCAAAATTCGGTATTGATGGACTCAGAGAGCTTTTAAAAGTACCCGAAAGACCATTATTGAACAACATGATTAAACCATGTACTGGACACACTGCAGCCGTTGGGGCGGATTTGCTTTATAAAGCAGCAGTTGGGGGATGCGACGTAGTAAAAGACGATGAATTGATCTCTAATCCAGTATTTAACACCGTAGAAGAGAGAATTGTAAAATACATGGAAGCTGCAGATAGAGCAGACTCTGAGAAAGGAGAAAAAACATTATATACTATTAATGTAACAAATAAATTACCAGACATGTTTGAACTAGCGGATAAAGCATTGGAATTGGGTGCTAACTCTTTAATGGTTAATTATGCTGCTGTTGGTTGGGCTGCAATGCGTCAATTATGTGAGGATCCATCTATAAAAGTGCCAATACTAGCACATATGGATTTCACTGGCTGTTACTTCGGTGGAGAATGGAATGGAATGAATAGCGCACTTACTCTCGGTAAATTACCAAGAATTTGTGGTTGCGATATAATTGTAACTCCTGCTCCATACGGAAAAGCAGAAATATTAGAGGAAAAATACGAACACATCATTAAAGCGTTAAGATATCCTCTAAGACATATTAAACCCACATTACCAATGCCTTCAGGTGGTATAACCCAAGGAATGGTTGAAAAATGCGTAAAAGACGCCGGAAAAGACATTCTCATTGGTAGTGGTGGAGGAATTCACAGCCATCCAGATGGTCCAATAGCCGGAGCAAAAGCATTCAGGCAAGCTATCGATGCTGTAATGAATGGAATCCCTGTAAGTAAAGCCGCTAAAGAGCATGAAGAATTAGGAAAAGCACTTGGCGTTTGGGGTACTGGAAAGACAAAATTAATCGAAGACTAAATTTTTTATTTTATTTTTTTATTTTTTTTTTATATATTTTTTATTTTAATAATTAAAGGATAGCCATTGATAATGGTAGAACCAGATAACTTAAAAGAAATTGTAAAAACGGGAAAGGGATTAGCTAGGTTTTTAAAAGAGCATGATATTGAATATATATTTGGGATACCAGATGGCTCAACGTTAGCTCTCTATGATGGTATTCTCGCTACAGAAGGTATTGACCATGTATTGTTCAATGATGAGCGATCTGCAGGATTTGCAGCTGATACATTCGCTCGAATAACGGGTAAAATAGGCGTATGTGATGCAGGTGCAGCAGGATCAATGAATTTTCCCGTTGCATTAGCAGAAGCAAAAGGATCTGCGTCTCCAGTTTTAGCAATAGCAGGACTCGTTGAAACAAAGGATTTTTTACGGAACTTACCTCACGACATTAATGTGGCTGAAACCCTATCGCCTATAACCAAATGGACTAAGAAAGTCATTCGGACAGAAAATTTAACGCGATTTGCTACATATGCACTCAAACAAGCAATAAACGGAAGACCTGGTCCAGTAGCATTAGCAATTGCGAGTGATGTGTTGTCATCTTCAGAGCTCAGGTTAAAAGACTTTATTCCTCACGATGCTGGAGAATGCGTTGTAAATAAATATCGAACGACACCAGCTAGAAATGAAATTGATCACGCTTTAAAGATGATACTTCGGGCAAAACAACCCGCCATATTTTCGGGGGGTGGAGCAGTACTCTCTGAAGCATATACAGAAGTAGCAGAACTTGCAAGAATTTTAAAAGCTCCGGTTTTTTCAACAAATTCTGGAAAAGGGATAATGATTTCTAAAGATGATCCCTTAGATAACCTATATTTTGGTACTGTGGGTCTTTTTGGAGTAAAACCTAATAATAAATTCTTAAGATCTAAGGTAGATCTAGTAATTGTGGTTGGAAATCGATTAACTGAGGATGATACCGCAAATTTTAGATTTCCAGATCAAAAAACAAGCATGATTCAGATTGATATTGAGCCTTCTGAAATTGGTCTATCCTACAAACCTTGGGGAGTCGTTGGTGATCCTAAAGCAGCTCTTTTTGAAATAATTAGAAGATTAAGAAAATCCTCGGCAAGGAAAGAAATTAGTGAAGACCTTCTCGCAAAGAGGTTGAAAAATCTCAAGCAATTAAGACAAAACAACAACAGATTTAGAGAAATTGATTCAAGAAGATGGATGGATAGTGAGCCAATTAAACCTCAGAGGATATTGAAATCTATTTCTGATGTTTTAACAAGTGAAGATTATCTAGTTACTGATGCGAGTTCGAGTTCTCGATGGGTTGGATCATATTACCCCGTAAAAAGCCTTGGTAGGAAAATAATCACACCTAGAGGAGTGGGGCCAACTGGTTTTGGCGTTGGTGCGCTCATTGGAACATGTATAGCTGTAAAATCATTACATGGTAAAGAAAATAAAGTTAAAAAGGTCCTTTTCACTGGAGACGGAGGATTAATGAATGGTGGAATTAATGAATTTGAAACCATAAGTAAATTAGGATTGAACTGCACTATTGTGATTATTAATAACTCTCAATTAGGTTATATTAAATTCGCTCAAACATTTCTTAGTGGGAAGAGATATTTTGAGATAGACCGCCCTCATACGGATTTTGCTAGAGTAACTGAAGCTTTTGGAGGAAAAGGTTTTCGAGTAGAAAAACTTGCGGATTTAGACCCAACTATTCGAGAAGCCATTAACTCAAAGGGATTTACCTTGGTAGATGTGGTTGTAGATCCTCAAGAATTTCTCCCACCAAATTCTTTTGTTTGATTTTTTTGAAATTTTTTGTCTTTCAATAAAATTAAAAAAAGATTCAAGAATTAATTACTATTATGTCAAACTCTAAAACTAAATATATAATGGCAATAGATCATGGTACCTCAGGAGTAAAGACAGCAATCGTGTCAACGACGGGGGAAGTAATTGATTGGCATCTTGAGGAAGTACCCCTACACCTTTTTGAAGGTGGAGGCGCAGAACAAGATCCAGACGATTGGTGGAATGGTTTCTTAAAGGGAGCAAAAAAAATAATAGATAATGGGAAAGTTGCTGTAGATGATATTGTAGGTATATGTAACACGAGTCAATGGAGCGGTACAGTTCCTTTAGATAAAGATGGAAATCATTTAATGAATTGCATGAACTGGATGGATACTCGTGGAGCCGTACAAATGGAGAAATTCCATAAGGCATTATTGCAAGTTGACGGTTTAGCTGTTAGAAAAATCTTAAAATGGGTCAAAATCACTGGCGGTGGCCCGACTTTATCAGGGAAGGATTCAATCGCACACATACTTTGGTTAAAAGAAAACAATCCTGAGCTATATAATAAAACTTACATGTTTTTAGAACCACAAGATTACATGAATTTTAAACTCACGGGCAAGTTTGCGGCTTCGTATGCGTCAATTCAAATGCATTGGTTAACTGATATTAGAGATCCGAATAATATTAAATATTCAAAGAAGTTAATCAAAAAAATAAAAGTTGATCCAAGCAAATTACCTAGCGATTTAAGATGGTCAACTGATGTATTAGGTCCAATTGCAAAAGAAGTTGCCGATAACTTAGGTCTTGACCCGGAAACTAAAGTAGTAATGGGCGCTCCTGATGTTTTTTCTGCCACGATTGGCTCTGGAGCGATTAATGATTGCGAGGGTCATGTCTGTATTGGTACTTCAGATTGGGTGTTATGTCATTATCCTAAGAAAAAAACTGATATTTTTCACAACATGGCAACGTTTCCGGCAGCGATTCCTGGGAAATACATGTTAACGAATGAACAACAATTTGCTGGAGGATGTTTGAGTTTCTTAAGAGACAAAATATTATATCATAAAGATGAGTTATTACAAGAAGAACATGTTCCTGATGTGTATAAAATCTTCGATAGAATCGTGGAAAAAACTCCTGCAGGCTCACATAAATTAATTTTTACCCCGTGGCTTTATGGAGAACGAGCTCCTATTGACGATCATGCAATTCGAGGAGGATTATACAACATTTCACTTGACATGAATCGTGAGCACCTTGTTAGGGCGATATTCGAAGGAGTCGCATATAATATCAAATGGCTATTAAAATATGTTGAAAAATTCGTAAAAAAGGAAGTGATAAAACAAAATCCCGAAATGAAAAAAGCAAATAAAATCATGCCAGAATTAGCAATAATTGGAGGGGGGGCTCAGAGTAATGTCTGGTGTCAAATTTTCGCCGATGTGCTTAATAGAAAAATAAAACAAGTAAAAGATCCAATTCAAGCAAATGCTCGAGGTGCCGCATTCATGGCATCCGTTGGCCTGGGCTATATTGATTGGGATGATATTCCTAAACACATCGAGTATTCTAAAATTTTCGAACCAAATCCAGAGAACCGAGCAATATACGATGAGTTGTTTGCTGAATATGTAGAAATCTACAAAGCGATGGGTAAAATTTGTAAAAGATTGAATAAATTGGGATAATTAAATTTTACTCATTATTTATTTTTGACTTTTTTTTGAACTTTTAACATGAATAATTATAAATTTTATAACTGATTTTAATTCAAATAGAATTTTAATTTAAATAAATATAAAGCGTGTAAACAACATGAAATATATACTAGCGATCGATCACGGAACCTCGGGAGCCAAAACGGCTATTGTATCAACCTCAGGGGAGGTAATAGACTGGGTTTTTGAAGAAGTCCCCTTATATTTATCTGAAGGAGGAGGAGCTGAACAAGATCCGGATGAATGGTGGAGTGCTATAATGAATACAGCTAAAAGATTACTTGAAAAGAAAACTGTACCCGCTGAAGATATAGTAGGAATTTGTAATACTAGCCAATGGAGTGGGACCGTAGCTGTCGATGAACAAGGTAATCATTTAATGAATTGCATCATCTGGATGGATACGCGCGGTGCACCTTATATGGAAGAACTTCACAAAGGATTGATTCAGGTTTCTGGATATAATCTAAGAAAGATGTTAACATTTATTAAAAGAACAGCAGGAGGGCCGTCATCTTCAGGGAAAGATCCTATAGCACATATCCTATACATAAAAGATAAACTCCCAGAAATTTACGAGAAAACCTACATGTTTTTAGAACCTCAAGATTATATCAATTTAAAACTTACAGGTAAATTTGCTTCTTCTTACGCAACAATTCACATGTTATGGGCCCTTGACATTCGAGACATA
>Ga0180431_10002666_pt1 | contig 23670 bp, 23 predicted proteins | sample SS_ome_11_FD_132459 | JGI IMG/M metagenome (GOLD analysis project Ga0180431, IMG submission 132459) | Hypersaline lake sediment archaeal communities from the Salton Sea, California, USA - SS_1_MS_1 metaG | ecosystem: Environmental > Aquatic > Non-marine Saline and Alkaline > Hypersaline >...
CAAAAAGGAGGTACATCATGAATTCGAATCTTAGGCAAAAATTCTTTACCGGCGCAATGGTTTTTTTTATCATGGTATTTTTCACTCCGACTTTTGCGGGAGCATTTACCCCAGGTAACTGCACGCCTCACAAAGGGTTTGGCATGAAAAGGCATCATGTGTCGCCTTTGGGAATCTGGCGGAATCCGAAAATGGTTCAGGAACTGGGGCTCACCGACGAACAGGTCAAGGGGCTCAGGGAAGCGGATTTTGCCCATCGTGAAAAGCGTTTGCAATTAAAATCTAAACTCGACGGTCTTCACCTTGAAATGGAAAAATTGTTTTCCGCTGATTCTGTGGATGAGGCGAAAGTTCTTCAAGTCGCCCAAAAAATTTCAGATCTGAAAGGCAAACTGTTTGTCCGGAAAATTGAGTCTCGTCTGGCGGTTGGAAAGCTGTTAACAGGGGATCAACTCAAAAAGATAGAAGCGTTTGACTTTCATCAACATGCCAAAAAAGGTAAAAGGTATGGAAAGAGAAAACATTGCAGGTATCTGTCTAAAATTGAAGGTGTAAATTAAAACAAATGGTAAGGTGTATTATTATCACCTCCGACGGTTCGGCCTGCTATATATATCAGCCGGTCGAACCGGGGGGCAGTTTTGATCAGAAAAGGAGTTTACATGATGTGAAAACTTTTTCCGGAGAATAGGCCATTCATTTTTTGTTGATATCATTTCTACTATCAACGTGATCACCGGAAATTTAATGTTATGTTACATTGGCTCACCCCATGCGACTGGATTTTTCCAGACGCGTGAAAGGAGGCATTATGAGAGCTGCAAAACTTATTATGCGAGGGTTGGCTTGGATGATCGTCGCCATGCTCGTCATACCTCCCGCAATACCTGCGCAGGATATCGAGCAGCCAGAGCAAACAGAAAGATTCAGGAAAGAAGAACTGGATCAGATGCTTGCGCCGATCGCCCTGTATCCGGATTCGCTGATTGCCCAGATACTGATGGCATCGACCTATCCCCTGGAGATCGTCCAGGCTGAGCGTTGGATGCAACAGAACAAAACGCTAACGGGCGATGCGCTAGACGACGCCCTGAAGGAAAAGTCTTGGGACCCCAGCATAAAATCGCTTTGTCATTTTCCTGACGTGCTTTTTGCAATGAGCGATAAACTCGACCAAACCAGTAAACTGGGAGACGCCTTTCTGGGTCAAAAGGATGACGTCATGGCGACCATACAGGAATTGCGACGTAAAGCCGAGACGCGGGGAAATCTCAAGACAACCCAAGAACAGAAAGTCATCCACGAGGAGGATGCCATCAGGATCGAGCCTGCCGACCAGAAGGTTGTCTATGTGCCGGTCTACGATCCGCTCTATGTTTACGGTCCGTGGTTATATCCTGCATATCCGCCCTATTACTGGTACTATCCGCCCGGTGTAATTATCACGGGCGGTTTTATCAGCTTCGGACCTCGCTTTTTTATCGGTATCGATTTATTTGCATGGAGCTGGTTCGACTGGCATCGGCACTATATTTATATAGACGTGCATAGAGCGAGACGATTCCACAGATTTCCCAACAGGCATTATTCCGACCGGTATTTCTGGAAGCATGATCCTGTGCACAGAAGAGGCGTGGCTTACAGGGACAGAAGAACCCGTGAGCGATTCGGAAAGAGACCATATCGAAGAACGTCGCCTGGCCCGGAAATGCGCGGATATCCACCAAGAGACAATAAAACAAGGGCCGTCGCTCCGTCGAGGGACCCTATCAAACGCCGGGAGCCAGCGGATGTGCCCCGGATAAGAACTGAACGTGAAAGGAATCAGCGTACCGAAGAACGCCGGAAAAAAGCGGATGTGTCCCAGGTAAGAACTGAACGTGAAAGAATTCAGCGCACCCAAGAACGCCGGGAAAGGGCCGGCGTGCCTAGTGCAAGGCCAGAGAGGAAAAGACTTCAGATACCTGAAGGCCGGGATACTCCCTTTAATGGCGTGGGTAACGGAGACTTTGAACGCAGGGCAAGTCAACGAGGGATCCAAAGCCGTCAGGGGGGAGGCACGAGACATCAGGGTGGCAGCATACAGCGCCAGATCGGCGGCTCCCGGTGGAGCAGTCAAGGCAGCGGGCGCCAAGGTGGCGGATTCCGCAGATAGCAGACAAAAAAAAAGATAGTGAATTTTTTGGAGGATTGCCATATAAACAAGGGAGGAAAAATGAATAGCATTGCATCATATAAGAACAATGAGGAGCGTTGGTTGACTGTTCTGGCTTGCCTTGTCTCCTTTACCCTGTTTTTTCTCTGGGCCGCTTCAATTTCGGATGCCCAAGTCATGCCCCATCGTAATTTTTTATCGCCGGAAAAGGCCGTGACATCTCTGGTCACAGCCGTCAGGGGGGATGACATGGAAGAAATGATCGCCGTTCTGGGTCCCGGGAGCAGGGAACTGATCTTTTCCGGTGATGACGTGGCGGACAGGACCGGACGAGAAAAATTCCTCAAGGCCTATGACCGGATGAACATGCTTCAAAAAGTGTCAGCAGACAAAGTGACGCTCTGTATCGGTAAGGACAACTGGCCCTTGCCGATCCCCATCGTGAAGGCAGACTCAAAATGGGTATTCGACGCAGAACAAGGGAAACAGGAGATTTTGAACCGGAGGATCGGCAGAAATGAGTTGCATGTTATGGAGGTGCTTCATGCCTATACCGACGCACAGCATGAATACGCGAGCAGGGATTGCGGCGGCGGCGTGGTGGAATTCGCCCAGAAGCTCATCAGCACCCAGGGCAAACGCGACGGGCTCTACTGGGAGGTGAAGAAAGGCGAAAAAGAGAGCCCTCTGGGACCTCTTGTTGCGCGGGCGGCAAAAGAAGGATACGCTGATGCCAACCTTTCGCCCTTCCACGGGTATTATTTCAAAATCCTCAAAAGCCAGGGCAAACATGCCCAAGGAGGCGCATACGATTATGTGGTAAAAGGCAAGATGCTTTTAGGCTTCGCCCTGGTAGCATATCCCGCGGAATACGGGAATTCCGGTGTCATGACCTTTATTGTGAACCAGGAGGGGATCATTTATGAAAAAGATCTCGGCAAGGATACCACGCGTATCGCTGAGGGGATGAAGATTTTCGATCCCGACAAGACCTGGAAAAGAGTTAAGGAAACATTACCGCAGAAAGACAAATAACCGGCTTTTCTCAAGGAGCAGATGCATCTCCTGCGGCTTTTCTACGATTACGGTTCGAACCCTCCGGTGTATCGCAGGTGGCAAGCTTATTTTCGTGAGTATGCACTGCTGACATTTATTTAATCTTGAAAAGCTGGTCCTGTGGGCCAGGTCAGAGTTATCCGGCCCTGTCTGAAGAAGCGCCGTAAGAGTTTGAAGTGAACTAAAGTTAAGAAATCTTGTTAAGTATATAAAATCAGCGGAGCGACTCCATAACTTTAGGCACTTAAGATCACTTATCGCTTTTAACTTGTCCGCTTTCTAGGGTAACGGACTTTTTTACTGAAAGTTCTGTTTAGTGTACTCAACTATTTCTTTAGCAGCTCTTTCGAGGGCGTAATCAAATGACCCACCAAATGCGCCACTTTTAATTCTACCCTCTACCTCAATAGTGGAAAGTTCTTTACCAGTAGCGTCAAAGTACATGGCCTCAAGCGTTAGTGATCCTTCTCCTGCATCACCAATACCACCCCAAAACCAACGACTAAATTGATTTCCAGGGTCGTAAATGATGAATCGATATTTGATCTTGAGATCAGATCCTTTCTGAAAAGTACCGTCACCGTAAAGTAAATGATTCAATTTTTCTTCAAAAGTTTTTCTTATTTTCTCTGGAACATTAATTGTTGGTGCCTCTTCTGAAAAATCCACAAATGAAGCCTTTAGCTTCATTTGTGGTGGTTTAATCACTAAAGTTTTTCCAGCCCCACAACTTACAATAAAAAGAAGTACTGTAATTAGCAAAAAAGAGTGCTTATAACACCCGATATTTTTAACAGATTTTTTCATTGTCTTGATTTATTTGTACTAAGGTTTGTGACATAGTTGGTAATTTTTCTTGGTTAAAGATCATCCATAAACTGCAAAAACACCCAAACTACTTCGTACATTTTGGTCCATCTTCGCTTCATCACCTCCTTTCAACCCACCATAACATAAGAGATTTTGTTATTATCGTGATGAACGGTCACTGTTTATGATTAACCAAATTCTTAAACCGTATCTTTCGGTTTCTGTCCTTCAATTAGTTCGGATTTATCAAGAGGATTATACTCCCAACAAAACATGTGATGCCTTACTCCAAGAAGGACATCAAATGTTTTATTGGGAAAGGTTGGCCTGATGGCCACTTCCTACCAGATTTGGAGATTATGGATAAAATATGTTTACTTACTTTCTGCGAATGAAAAGAAAATCACCGCCATCATGCCCGGCTTTTCTGATATCGGAATACTCTGGAGTTTGATCGGAGTTAAGCATCACCGGACGACGAAGCAGAGTAAAAAGCCTATGCCCTTCCAAAATATCTTCGTTTTCTTCTAACATTTGAAGGAATGTTTTCGCAAAAACGGAATGCTCACCGCCACCTCGATCCATCACTGGTTCGAGGCCTCCGGAGGATAGGACGGTACAAGAGCGCTTTTTAGCCAAACGCCTAAAATCGACACCTGTGCTAGGCCCCACAACTGAAATGCTACGGCTGAGTTTTCCAGAATAGCAACTGTCGGCTATCACCATGATATGCTTGGCTTTTGTAGCACGGATAACAGCAGTAATCGAGGCATTGGAAACCCAATTTGTCGGATTATCTCGATCAGCGTCGACAGGTAGCCAGTAACCTTCGTCTGCGTCTTCGTCGTGCCAACCATGTCCAGCATAGTAGATTAATAGGTTGTCCACATTTGTTAGCCTCTTCCGGAGGTATGTGAGGGCTTTTAGGATGTCAGCACGGGTTGCGTCGAGTAGCAAGATTGTATTTTTAAATCGGTATTTTCTCTTAAGAACATCGGCAAGGGCAAGTGCGTCATTTTTAGCAGTGGCCAAGTTTGACAACTTGGTGTATTTGTTGTTTCCGATGATAAGTGCATTATATTGTCCAAACTCCCCTATATTATAGTCGTGTTGGACGGTTAAACTGGGTTTCGAGGCTGACGTGGGTTGTGGCCTTGCCATAGTCACCGGGATGCCCTTAGCATAAGTGTAAATACGGCGATCTCTGAGGAGGCGAGGGATGATACGCTTAGATGCGTCTGTCAAGGAGTAATGGAATGCCCCGTCATCCAGAGGAGTCCAAAAGTGGTTGTAAGTCCCTTGCTCCGTTAAACTAGCAAGGAGCACATTGTCCAGGCTCTTGACTGTGATATGGAGGGCCGTCACTAGTGTCGGTGACAGAACACCTGTATTTCTGGTCGACCACTTGACACTGATCAAGGCCTTTGCACCACTCGACCGTGCGGCGGCCTCACTTTTTGCTATGAAGACGTCGTTGAAGACAGAAGACATTGCCTCCTGCGTCACCTGGGACGCGATTCGTCCAACGTGAATCGGCCCAGGCTTCAGTCCCTGATACTCCCACCCCGGTTTCCACGTAAGCTTCATCTCAGCCTCAGAGAAAATTAACGCGGTCCTAAGCGGAAACCTGTTTGTCGTTTTGGTTTGAGGCAGCTTGCGTGGCGGTGTCGCGCATGCGGAGATGAAAAACGAGAAGAATACTGCTGTGCATAAAAGGGCGGTCCCCGAAGTTGGGCTTCTTGAAGAGAGGGCTTTTGCCTTTATCTTTCTAAACCTCTTTAAATAGAGGTTTCTGATGAACATCACAAAAGACGCTTGCTGTTTCTCTTGCTTTTGATTTGCAATCTTTCTTGATGTTACCAAATTCATGGATAAATCTTTCGCTATCTGACAGAAAATGGCGTTACATGCATTATTTGCTATCTCTGTTTCCTGCAAAGTCAGAAGTAATGCAACCCATTTAGTCTAATCACAAGATTCAAGCCGGTAGCAATTCCGAAAGAATTGATAAAAAGTTGCTTTATAAAAGCAAATGAAACGAAAAGATCGAATTGTAAATCGCTTTCAAGTTAACCACAAAATGTGGGACCCGACTGTAAACCGTTCAAGATTGCTATTCAGATGTCATTAAATGGAGATTTTACCTTAAAAAACTTTGCATATTTAGGAAAATTTGTCAATAATCAAATCCGCCACCTAATTTATAATCAAGGATTTCTAATCTATTTGCACTCTCGACAGTTTCTAAATTTGATGGATGGTTGAGGCCATATACCCGGCCCCGAATCCAAGGTTAAACTGGCATTTTATGGTCTAAAAGGACCTCCGGACAGCAGAAAATCGTCTGGAGGTTCATAAGATTATTGTGATTTCTGATCCGGAAGGGCTCTATCGGGATATGGTTATAAAAATGTCTGGAGATTAAATCGTTGTTGTGTTTATAATTGAAGGTCAGATCCTGATTTGTGATGGCTGTTATTACTAAGAATTACATGAATTACTCGACACCGACCGGACTCCTTTCATCCGGCGTGCATCATAGTAAACAGTGCGTGAACGAAAATTAGGATTTTTTGATAAAATCAAGGAAGGCGAAAATTTTAAACAACCCTGAGAAATAGGATTCGCCCCGGTTAAAGAGGCTACGCATTCAATGGGTAACCATTTCATTGGGCAAGCTTTTCACCGGCGTTCATCCTCGACTTTCGCTCAATTAGTTTGTTATAGCAAAAATCATGAAAAAACTATGGAGGGCAAAATGAGAGAAAAACAATTAACCCGCCGTCGATTCTTAAAAAATCTTACTCTTACCTGTACTTGCAGTACCCTTGGCGTTAATGCACTTGCTGCGCGTCATGTTTGGGGAAAACCGTCTCAAGGGATCGGTTCTAATAAATCGACACCCATGGAATACCGAACCCTGGGTAAAACAGGCCTGAAGGTTTCAGCGCTCAGCTTTGGCGTAATGCGATTGTCCGAACCCGCGGTATTATTTAAAGCCCTGGACATGGGCATCAATTATTTTGATACGGCCTATAGGTACCAGAACGGCAATAATGAAATTATGCTGGGCAAGGTACTTAAAGAGTACGGAAGATCCAACGTATTTATTGCCACTAAAATCCCACCTTATTATAAACAGTTCGGAAAGAAGCTGCTTAACGATCAAAAATCCATGGAAACCATGATGGAAGAAAGTTTAACAAGGCTTCAGACCGACTATGTTGATGTGCTTTTCCTCCATAGCATTACCAATCCAGAGTGGCCGTTGCATGACGAAATGCTCGGGTTTTGTCAAAAAATGAAAAAAACCGGAAAAGCCCGTTTTGTGGGAATTTCTTTCCACACCACGGGTCAAACTTACGTGAATACGGTGGACCGGTCGTTGGAGGCCGGGTTATACGATGTTTTTCTGGCCACACTGAATTATAAGAGCCCCCCGGCTCACATCCAGGCATTAAAACGCGCGCGTGATAATGGCGTGGGCATAGTTGCCATGAAAACGCAAGCCGGTGGCTATAAACCCAAAGCAAAGATATCGCTCAATCCGCACCAGGCTGCACTGAAATGGGTCCTTGACTGCGGATTTGTGGACTGTGCCGTTCCCGGAATGGTTAACCGGCAACAGCTTGCGGAAAACGCCGGCGTTATCGGGAAGAAAATCGGGTGGAGTGACCGAAAGACCCTTTCAGCCTATTATGATTCGGTTAAAGATCGCTATTGCTTAAGATGCGGAAGCTGCACCGCTTCATGCAAAAAACAGGTGGACATTTCCAACATCCACCGCTGTCTCATGTACTGGGAAGGCTATGAGGACTTTGACCTGGGCCGGGCCACTTACGGACGACTTTCGTCCACAGAGAATGCCCTGGCTTGCATAGACTGCACAGCCCCAACCTGTCATTGCATTAACGGGATAAACATATCGGAGCGAATGCGCCATGCCCATGTTCATTTTTCCTAAAACCGGTGCCCATCGACCGGCCTTGCGCAGTTGCAGACCTCTTTGGATGATTCTGTTCTTTTTGGCCGTAACCTGCATCACCCCATGGGCTGAATCCGGCGATGCGCCGATATTTAAGGAGGCCCTGCCGTCTCCGGAATGGCAGATGGAAGGAAAGCCCTATGGTTTTGTCCCCCAGAATCTCTATGAATACATTAATGGCGAGGCCGAATTTTTTATTGCATTTGGTTTTGTTGAATTGACAGGAGCAAATTATTCATCCGTTATCGGCGGAGAAGATACGGTGACCATCGATATTTATGACATGGGAAACAAACTGAACGCGTTCGGGGTATTCCAGTCAAAAAGAGGCGGCCAGGCATCTGCTTTGAACTTGGGCGCAGCATCTACCGGATCCGATGGTTACCTTGCTTTTTATAAAGATCGATTTTTTGTTGAAATACAGGCCTATATCACTCGCGAAAAAGAAAGGCACATGGCCGAGACCATGGCTGCAAGCATTGCGAATCATCTGCCGGGTGACAATACCCCGCCGTCGGAGCTTTTTTATTTTCCCGAAAAGAATAGGATTGTCGGATCGGAACGCTATATCACAGGCGGCATACTGGGGCATGCATTTTTGGACAGGGGTATGGTATGCAATTATCGCATCCAAAGTCAAAAAGTAACGGCCTTTGTTGCCATGCTGCCTTCACCCCGGGATGCGGTGTCTGCCGTGAAACAACACCGGGCCTTCTTTTTGAAATCCGGGAAAAAATGTTATTCCCTTGACCGCTTTGGCGAGTATGGCTTTGTTTCCGAGGAACCCTATCATCAAAAGATCATGGAAGCACAGATTGGGGTCTTTGTGGCAGGAGTATATGATTTGAGTACCCTGGAAGCAGGGAAAACATTATTGGCGGATATAATAACAACGATAAAACAAAGAGAAAATATCCGTTGAACCTCGTGATTAAGGCCATTATTCATAATAGTGTTTTTTAATATCGGATAACCAATCATGAGTGATACCATTGTAATGATCCATGGTATGTGGTGTTCCGGACGGCACTGGAACAATTATGAGATCTATTTTAAAGCAAAGGGGTATACGTGTATTACTCCCGCACTGAGATATCATGACAGAGATCCTAAGGATCCACCTCACCCCAAATTAGGTATGACAAGCCTTCTTGATTATGCCGAAGATCTTGAAAAACTCATTCGAAAACTGGATCAAAAACCTATTGTTATGGGGCACTCCATGGGAGGTCTTCTTGCTCAGATTTTGGCAAGCAGAGGCCTTGCAACATCATTGGTTCTCCTTACACCTGCTTCTCCAAGCGGAATAAATGCGCTAAGATTTTCCGTCATTAAAAGCTTTTGGAGCATTTTAACAACATGGGAGTTTTGGAAAAATTCTCATCGCTTATCTTTTGATATGGCTGTGTATTCAATGCTAAACTTGCTTCCCGTTGAAGAGCAAAAAGCTGTTTATGAAAAGTGTGTATACGAATCCGGACGTGCTGCCTCTGAGATCGGGTTTTGGATGTTTGACTTCAGGAGGTCTTCAAAAGTTGATGGATCAAAGGTTACTTGTCCTGTTTTGGTGGTTTGCGGAACTGAGGATAAAATCACTCCTCCTTCTGTGGTAAGAAACGTCGCAAAAAAATATAAGGGCTCGGCGTATAAAGAATTTGAGAATCACGCTCATTGGGTTATTAGTGAGCCCGGCTGGGAAGAAATAGCGGAATTTATATCTGATTGGTTAAAGTTAAGGGACCGTGCTACCTGAAGATTCTCATTAATTTTCATGCAAGATCAAGGTACTAATCTTTTTGCCAGATTCGGATAACCCGTTCCGCCACCTGCTCAGGCGTTAATGGGTCTGTATCAATTTCGAATTGAGCGGCGCTTTTGTATTTGGGAGTCCGCCGCTCCAGGACTTCTGCGACCTCTTCCGTAAACGTCTTTCCGTCGGTCAAGGCCGGCCGTTGGGTGCCTTCTTGAATTCGGGAAACGATCGCATCCACGGAGGCCCTTAACCAAAATATGCGGGAGTTGATTTTCAGCGACTCAACATTCTCCGGCCGTTCAATAACCCCGCCGCCGGTATCAATAATAATATTATCGAGTCCCGCCAATTCCCGGGCAACTTCAGATTCTATATCGCGGAAACCGGTCCAACCCAATTTCTCTACAATTTCCGGGACCGACATGCCCGCTTTTTTAACGATTTGCGCATCCATACCCATACACGGCATCTCAAGTTGCATGGAGAGAAGCTCTCCCACCACGGTTTTTCCGGTGCCACGATATCCGATCAATACGATATTCATGATTTCAAATGCTCCATTACGATGCCGCGCATGACTTGAACCGGTGCGTCAACCCCGGTAAAACGTTCAAATTGCAGGACCGCCTGGTTGACAAACATTTCGACTCCGTAAATGACTTGAAGGCCGCGAGACTTGGCTTGGGCAAGCAATTTGGTTTCAAAGGGTGTATAGACAATGTCAAAGACAACCTGCCCCGGTCGAAACAAGCGGTCAGGAATCAGCGAGGCATCCGGGTTTGGATGCATACCCACTGGCGTACAGTGAAGGATGATATCCGCATTCTCCATTGCTTCGGCAAGAGAGGTTTGGGTTAGCAATCGGGATTTGATGGAAGCATCCGTGCCGGCCTTTAAATCGGTCGTCAACTGCTCAAGCATACCCGCGTCAATATCCAAAATTGAAAGTTCTCCCGGCTTTGTATTCAGGGCAAGAGTAAAGGAAATCGCCCTTGCCGCACCGCCCGAGCCCAACATTAAAATATTTTTGCCGTCAATTTCTATCCCCGCATCACCAATGGCCTTTAACGCACCCGGTCCATCCGTCCCCAAGCCAACCAGCGTGCCTTTTTCATTGATAACCGTATTAATCGAACCGATGCTCCGGTCTACCCCCGCAATTTCATCGACATATTTCATTGCTTCGATTTTATGCGGAATGGTGACACTCATGCCGCGGAAATTCTCTAACGCCCTCATACCTGCCAATGCATTTTTTACATCTTCGACCCGGCAGGCCACATAAATGAAATCGAGGTTTCGTTCCGCGAAGGCGGCATTGTGGATTGCCGGTGAAAGGCTGTGGGCGATAGGATTACCGATAACCGCGCAAATTTGCGTGCTGGCGGTGATTGTTCTAAAATCTTTCATAAAATCTCCTGGTGAAAAAATTGATGGCGGGTTATTTATTTTTTCCGGATGCTAACAATATCTTTTCTGGATCATTGTTACTGGGGGTAATGCAAGTGACTTGGGCGTTCAACATTCCACCGGGCTCTACCACAAAATCCTTGCAGACGATCTTCCCTTTGCAGCTTCCGGTTGAAAGGACAACCAACTCTTTTAACGCCCTGACTTCTCCTTCAAAAATTCCTCCGATGGTAATGGAGCCGACTTTGGCATCAGCGTAAACAGCCCCTTCCTCGGCAATAACCACATGTTGGCCGACAAGCGTTCCTTTAACGACGCCCTTTATAATCAGCCGCCCCTTTGTAGAAACCGTGCCGTCTATGGTCAATTCCTTGTCGATGATAGAAAAGTCTTTGGATTCGTTTTTCACAATGTGTCTCCTGGTGCAACCTGCAACATAGCTTATTCAGGTTTCGGGGTTAACGTGATGGTATCTCCTTTTTCAATTCCCAAAGCGTGCTTTGCATTTCCTTTATTCAAGGCAATCTCAAGATATCCGAAACCACCTATGATTGCAAGGGGGCATTTGGGTTCTGTTTCGGCATAGTTGAGTGATATCCCTTTAATTGTATGTTTACCGATTTTGACCTCAAGCATTTTTCCGGAGCCGCTCTTGTCCATTTTTTCAAGAAGGGCTGCGTCAATATTTGAAATGCAGTTTCCAAAGCGATCAAACCATAAAACCGTTCCCACAAGTTGATGGTTGCCGGATGAATAAGGTTTTGATATCTTCAGGTGAACCAGGTTTTGTTGATCAAGGGATGAACCTAAGTTTTTTATATCCAAACCCCTGCACAGATGAGCGCCGACAGGAGCAAAAATATCCCGGCCATGGAAGGTCCTGCTTACCGGTTCTAAAAAATAGCGCGTATTCTCGACGCTGACAATGGCATCCGTCTTTCCTTCATCCAATAAAAGCGTTAACACGCCGTTATCCGGCGCAAGGAAGATATGGCCCATCATTTCAAGGGCCACGATCGCACGGTCGCTGCCCACTCCCGGATCCACAACGAGAAGATGGACCGTACCCTTGGGAAAATATCTGTAGGAAGATTTGATGAGGTATGCGGCTTGGATGACGTCCTGAGGATCGATGTGATGGGTAATATCGACAATGACTGCTTGGGGGTTTATGGTCAGGATAACTCCCTTCATCATACCCACATATGCATCCTCAGTGCCAAAATCTGTCAGGAGAGTAATTATCGACATTGTCATTCATTAGATAGATGACTTTTAACGAGCCTGTCAATTACTGAAACATTCTTTTTTGAAAGCTGAACCCCAGATGGCGGTATGCCTCCTGTGAAGCCTTTCTTCCTGAAGAGGTTCTCGTAACCATCCCGACTTTTAAAAGATAGGGCTCAATGACATCCACAAGAGTATCTGTTTCTTCCTGAAGGGTTGCGGCGATGGCCTCGATGCCCACCGGACCCCCTTTATAAAATTCAATAATTGTTTTAAGGTACCGGCGGTCAAGATGGGTCAAACCCTTTTCATCAACCCCTTCCAGGGTAAGGGCTTTTTCAACGATTTTTCGGGTAATGATTCCATCCGCCCGTACCTGAGCATAGTCCCTCACCCGTTTAAGGAGCCGGTTTACAATCCGTGGCGTTCCCCTGGATCTTTTGGCAAGCTCAATGGCACCCTGATTATCAATTGTCACTTTAAGTAACGTAGCCGACCGTCCGATGATTTCAACCAGTTCCTCTTCCGTATAGAAATCGAGACTTCTGAAAATACCGAACCGATCCCGCAGCGGTGCGGATAAAAGCCCAACCCGTGTGGTGGCACCGACAAGTGTAAAGCGGTTTAAACGGTATTTGTGGCTGCGGGCATGTATGCCTTTGTCAAACACAAAATCAATGGCAAAGTCCTCCATGGCAGGATACAGAAATTCTTCTACAATCTTAGGGGTTCGGTGTATCTCATCTATAAAAAGGGTGTCTTTATCTTCAAGATGCGTTAAAATGCCGATCAGGTCGCCGCCCTTTTCAAGGGAAGGACCGGCAGTGGTAATGAGATTACCCCCCATTTCATTGGCAATAATATGTGCAAGGGTTGTTTTCCCGAGGCCCGGAGGTCCATGAAAAATAATATGGTCAACCGGTTCATCTCTTTTTTGGGCGGCTTCAATTGCAATTTTAAGCGCTTCCACAACTTCTGCCTGACCCACATAGTCTGTAAAATGTTCAGGCCGCAAAGAGAGTATTTCCGGTTCCTTGTCCACAGGAAGACATGATCCTTCAACAAGTCCATGGTTGTCTGAAGAGTGTTTTAATATATCATTCATGATTTTTGTCGCTGTATCGGGGTTAGAAATTTTCTCCGCGATATACTTCCTCAAAAAGTTCTTCAGGGGTTGCGATAGCACTGTTTCGTTTCATAGCTTGGGCAATCATCTTTTTTGCGGCGGTTACCTTGTGCCCCAATTGAATAACAAGTACATCCAAAACCTGCTTTGAAAAGTCTTCGACCACAGGCTCTTTTACTTTTTCTAATTCTCGGATCAATGCGAATTTATTCATCCTGCCTTCAAGGGTGGCAATAATTTTACGGGCCGTCCGGTCGCCGATACCTTTTAATTGTTTGAGTTTATGGATGTCTTTCGATTCTATGGCCCGAGCGATGTCACGGACCGGTATGTTCAAGGCCTTAACCGCCTTGAGGGGACCGATATCTTCAACAGAAATAAAATATTGAAAAAATTCTTTTTCCACCTCGAGATTAAAACCGATCAGTACCGGTTTGGGTTGTCGTTCGGTCTGTTGATAGTAGATATAGAGGGAAACTTCGTCACCGACTTTTTTTGCCCTAAAGGTTTCCATTACAACTGCCGGAAGCAAAACTTCATATCCGACTTGATTTGCAAGGAGCAGTATCCTGTCACCCTCTTTTTTTAAAAGTTTGCCTTCAAGATAACCGATCATGCGATACCGTTGTAACCGTTTTGTGCTGTATATTTTGCGACCGACCGTTATTGTGGCGAAACAGGCCCAGAAGCGCTAGACCCATTGCATCAGAAGCGTGATAAGGTTTAATGGGATCTGTCAAGTTTAACAAGCGCCGAACCGCTTTTTCAAGCTGCATTTTGCTTGCATTTCCGTTTCCGGTCAGCACCTGTTTGGCTTCGCGAACCGGGACCTCCGTTACCGGCACGTCGACCTGGTAACCAGCAAGTAGAACAACACCGGTAACCTTTCCCAATGTTATGCCAGCTTTTGGAAACTTTACCATGGAAAAGATATCTTCCACCACCATAAGGTCGGGTTTCTCATCCTTTAATAAAATGAGAAGATTTGAGAAGATTTTATCAAGACGGCTTGGCAAAGGAAGGTTTTTTGAAGTGTTAATGCTGCCGAATGAAAAGCCTTTAACCTTAAGATCCGTTCCCTTGACAATTCCAATACCGGTTGCAGAGAGACCTGGATCTATACCGATAACCTTTATCATGTAATGCTCTTTTCCGGATTTTGGATTCCGGAGAATGATTATGTGAAACGCTTCAGCTTGTTTGGAATGGATTTTTTTAAGAGATGAACGGGTGTAAATCAAGACTGTCTGGATGACTGCTTTTTACCAACAGGCGTGATTTACACCCGATCCAAACAATTACAATTATATTTTTTTGCATCCGGCGACCAAATACAGGAACCCGCATTAATGACTAATCCCCTTTAACTTTTTTTTAGCGATCTTCGCTTCATTCGATTTCGGATGTTTTTTAATCAGTTCTGTAAAAATAAGACGGGCATTTGCTTTGTCCCCCAAGTTAAAAAAGGAAAAGCCCTGCTTTAAAAGCGAGGCCTGCACCTTATTCCCTTTGGGATATTTTTCGATGACCTTCTGGTATTCTAAAATGGCTTTTTCATACCATTTTTCATGATAATAGATTTCACCAATCCAGAATTGTGCATTGTCGGCATTTTTTGACTTTGGATATTTTTTTATTAATTTTTGGAAATTTTCCCGGGCCGACTCATAATCACCCTGATCAAATGCTTGTTTTGCCGAATGATAAATTGCATCTTCTGAAAAATTTTTTTCTGCTGGCCCATGGGTTTTTATACCTGAAGCCTGTTTTGCTTTTATATCGGGTTGCGAAGACTCAAAATTCAGGTATTGCTCAAGACGTGCGATACGGCCTTTATTTTCACTTGAAGTCCGGTCTATTCTGTCCAGCCGGATTTCTTTTTTTTCATATGAGTCTTCAGAAGTTTCTATTTTTTGTTTTAATACAAATTCCGTCTCTTCGAGCCTTCCACTTAGGATTTGGATTTCTTGTCGCAGGTTTTCGATCATGGCACGCTGCTCGGCAAATTTACTCCTCAGATCCTGATTGTTTTTTTTCTGGGCATTTAATTGGGATACCAGTTCTTTGTTCTTTTTCTGAGATTCAAAATAACGCTTTTCAATCAAAGCCTGGCGATTGTCGAGAGTAATTACATCTCGCTGCAGCGCACAGCCGCATAACATAATCATGCACAATAAAACAATTATCGTTATATTTTTCATGACAAAATTAAACACAAGGGAATTTGCCCCATTTAATAGCGAGACCTTTGCAAATTTCAAAGGTCTCGTTTTGTAAATGGTTACGGTTCGAAATCAATTTTGTTTTTCCCGCTTAAAGCGGGATACAATTTTCGAGACGTTTAGGGTTCACGAAGAAATAAATTTACAATTTTGGGAGTTGAGGCGCCCGGCTGGCAAGGCACAAAAACTTAAGGAATATCAAGTATATTTCGAGTTTTTGTAACGCAGTCAGCCGGGATGCATCGGCATCCAAAATGTGAAGTTATTTTTGAGTGAGCCCTTAGTTTATGGTAAAGTGACCTCTCCGGTTCTTTGCCCAGGCTTCTTCATTATGACCGGGGTCCACGGGTCGTTCTTCGCCATAGCTTATAGAGTTTAGTCGTGATCCTGCAATACCGAGATCCATCAGGAAGGTCTTGGCACTTGCAGCACGCCGCTCACCCAGAGCAAGGTTGTACTCATTTGTACCCCGCTCATCGCAGTGCCCTTCAATGGTTACCGCAACATCGGAATTGTTTATCAGCCATTCCGCTTTTTTCTTCAAAATTACCTGTGCCTCGGCAAGCAGAACGGCACTGTCAAATTCAAAAAATATATCTTCATTTAAAAACATGTTTCGGGCTGCGGCCTTACTTTCTGCTTCTTCCTTAAGGCGTTGTTCCTCAATCGCCCGTTGCTGTGCCAACTCTTCCTGTTTTGCTTTTTCAGCCGCCGCCTGATCTTCGGCCTGTTGAGCTAAAGCAGTATCATCTCTAATTGTCTTTTTTGCACATGAAACGGTGAACAGAAATCCTGGAATTACAAGTACCATGGCCAAACTTATTAATAACTTTTTTCGCATTTTTTCCTCCTTTTAATTTAGTTTGTTAATTTTGTGCTTTTTATCAATTTTTTTTAGAACTCAGGGGCTTTGCCCCAATTGGAATAATGGAATGATGGAGTAATGGAATAGTGGGTTTGAAGGAGTTTATTACAATAAAATGCTTTATTTCTGTCCTTATCCCCAATATTCCAGCATTCCATTATTCTATTCTCATGGCATAAGCAGGTTTCTATTAAAAATACTTAATTATCAACAAGTTATAGAATTGCCGATACGTTTAATTATTAACCATTCTTGGTGACCAATCCGGTTCTGTCTGCTCCCCCTTCAAGTCAAGCAATCGTCTTTGGTCGGTGCCATAAGCCGTCATGACATAGATCCTGGAAGGCCCTTCCCGGGTGGAACTAAACACAATAAGACTTCCGTCCGGCGACCATGAAGGTGCCTCGTTGTCGCCCTGATCATGTGTCAATTGAATCGGGCTTTGGCCGTCAATACCGATCACGAAAATATTATTCCGGCCGTTTCCCATTCCCGCATAGGCCACTTTGTCCCCTTTGGGCGACCAGCTGGGCTGCGTATTATATCGTCCCTGAAACGTCAGTCTTCTAATCGCTCCCGAAGATATATTTTTAATATAAATCTGGGGTGTTCCGGATCTTTTTGACACAAAAGCCATATGCTTGGCATCCGGAGACCAGGTGGGCGACAGATCAATACCCCTTTTCTTTGTTAACCTATTAATAACTTTCCCGGTTCCGGTCAATAGATAAATTTCCGGATCACCTGAAAATGAAAGGGTCGCTGCCAGAGCAAATTTGTTAGGAACCCAGGCAGGCGTGATATTGATTCCTTTTTTTGAAATCACAGCCCCGCGTTTTTGTTTTAAATGTTTCAAGTAAAGATCGGGCTTGCCTTTTGCATAGGAAGTATACGCCAGCCATTTCCCGTCGGATGACCATGCCGGAGAAAGGGTAATACTTTTTGTATGCGTTATCCTCCTGGGATTGTATCCGTCAAATTCGCATATATAAATTTCTTTGTATCCCGAATTTTTGGAAACAAATGCAATTTCACTGTTAAAAAACCCTCTGTCCCCGGTCAGAAAAAAAATAATCTCGCTGCAAAAACGGCGGACTATTTTACGCTGATCCTTTATCGATCCCTTGTATCTTTTACCAACCAGTAGTTTTTCTTTAAACGTGTCATAAAGTCGAAGTTCCATTTCCACCTGGTTGTCCTGAATCAGCACTCCCCCGGTTACCAGAAGTTCTGCTCCGATACTGGTCCAGTTAAAAAAATTTACATTGGCCAAAGAGGTCACGGTTTGCATATCCACAAGAAAGGCGCCGCGGTCAAGGATTTTGAAATAGCCTGTAAATTCCAACGTTTCAGCGAGTAAATCAGATGCCGTTCTGGATAGGCGGTCGGTGGCGGCACCCGAGTAAATCTTCTTGAACACAGGAATTGCAATTGGAATTTTTCTTAAAAAAGGATGGGTGATATCAATATAATCATATCCGGCCCCGCATATACCCGTCCCAACCACCGTAAAAAAGGCTATTACAATTAAACATATGGTTTTAATAGAGTATTTTTTCATTTTGTCCTTTGAGTGTATTGTAAATGCAACCTTATTTTATACCTTCGGGTGTAAACCTCAGGCCGACGGTTACATAGGGCTTTGTCACCCCCGGCGGATGAGGACGAACCGGATTTGATTTCATAATAGCTTTTTTGGCGGATTCGTCGAAATAACTGTTCCCGGACCTTTTATCAAACCATATATCTTTTATCTCGCCGTTTGGCATAACTTTGAGTGCCAGATACGCTTCAAGATTTTTTTGCCCTCCAGCCAGCTGTTCGGAAAATGCCCAACGTTTCTGAATCTGGTACGCAATTTCGATGCGATATATATCAATTAATTCCAAAACTTTTTTACTGCCGGACCCGGATTCGCCGGGTATTCCCGGACGTTTTACATCTTGTTGGGTTTTGCGGTCATTGGGTCCGGTTTTTTTTACCTGATCCTTGAGACGGTCAATGGCCTGTCTGATTTGATCGGGCCTTGATTTTTCAACTTCCTTTTTAAGTTGGGTTATGGCGCTTTTCACTACACGGGCAGACTTAAAGGTCTTTTTTTTAAGAGATTTTTTTATTTTCTTTTTTTTGGGCGCAATAGAAATTGCTTTTGAGGCCTTCTGAACGCTTGCAGGAATAGTTTTTGAAGCAACCTTGGATTCCGGAGTCTTTTTTTTTGCTATTGACGGTTTTTTAAGTTCTGAAGGCCGCTGATTGTCCGGAGCCGCTGATTTTTTCAGGGCAGGTAAGGAAACCATGCTGACATTTATAACTGAAAGGGAAGGCCTTCTATGGGTTGCATAACCTGGAGCAAATAACAAAATTACAAAAAGGATCAGGTGACACGTCAAGGAAACGCTAAAATTTAAAAAGAATGTCCTGCGTTCGTATTCCTTATCTTGGGACAAATAAGAATTTGAATGCATGATTTTATTCATCAGCTTTTTGCTTTTGGTTTCTTTCCTTTCTCTTTTTGACGAATCGGCTCAGTCACCATACCTAGCTTCTCAATCCCGGCCTCTTTTATTTCAGACATGACTTGAACAACAAATCCATAGGGTATTTCCTTGTCGGCCCGAAGGTAGACTCCCCGGTCCTCCCGACCTTCAAGAATTGTTTTTAGTTTTTCCTGAAGAAAATCGAGTGCAACCTGAAAGTCGTTAATAAATACCTGATTCTTATTGTTGATGGTAATGATCAGATGTTCTTTTTTTGAAATAAGCGGCTGTGATGTGGTCTCGGGCAGGGCAACATCTACCCCCTGCATCATCATTGGCGCGGTTACCATGAAAATAACCAGAAGAACCAGCATAACATCAACAAACGGAGTTACATTAATATCAGACATCAGGCGGTCACTATTGCCCCCGTTTACCATGGAATATTCTCCCCTTTAGATCATAATGTCCCGTTCAATAATATTTAAAAAATCTGCGGAAAAATTTTGCAGTTCGGATTCCACAATCCTTATCTTTTGCATAAAATGATTAAAGGCGATAACCGCCGGTATGGCGGCAGCTAGTCCGGCGGCCGTTGCAATAAGCGCTTCGGAAATCCCGGGTGCCACCACGGCAAGGCTGGCCGAACCCCTGAGGCCGATACCATGAAAGGAATTCATGATACCCCACACGGTCCCGAACAAACCGATAAAAGGCGTTGTGTTACCGGTTGTGGCTAGAAAAGGAACCATTCGGGTCATGCGGGTGGTCTCGGCATTAATGGCCCGGCGCAAGGCCCGCTTAACATTACCGATTCCGGTGAATCTGGAACCCAAAGATGCACCTTCGGTACCGGATGAATTTTCTGATCCTGATTCTGTTGGACCCTTAAATCGGCTGGATTTTTTAAGTTCCACGTATCCCACGCGAAAAATCCTGGCAACCGGGCTGCCCTGAAGCAGCTTTGCTTTGGAAAAAGCACTGGATAAATTCCTGCTTTTCCAGAAAAAGTCAATAAATTCCGCCGACTCGGAGAACGCCCTTTTGATATAGCGATATTTCATTATCATAATTGCCCATGAGGTTACCGAAAAAAAGAGCAGTAGCAAAAGCACAAACTGAACCATAAGACCAGCGTTCATTATCATATGGAATATATCTATCTTTAATGGATTCATTACTCGGCTCCGTGTTTTAATGTATCAGAATTTTTATCCCGCCGTCAGCGGGAATAATGAACCTTTTTTTTAGGCCTATATTTTTAACTCGGACATGGCCCCAATGAAATAGAAAAAAAGTATCACCCCAGTACGATCTGCAGGCTCTGTCCCGGTATTTCCACGGGGACCTACCCCGGTGAAAAGTGCTTCGTTGTTGCTATTGCAAATTTCAAAGGGCACAGCAGGGCAGGCGGGGTAAAAATAATGGAATAATGGAATGATGGCATATTTCCCCGCTGGAAGCGGGATAAAAAGGATGTTATTAATCTATTTAATTCTCTGTCAAGAGGAATTTTACGATAACCCAATTTTCCAGCATTCTTCCGCCATAGCAGGATGATCTAATTTTTTTAACTATATGAACCGGTTTAGGGTGTCAAGAAGTTTGGTTTGTCCACAAAGTTATCATTAATTTTTCTATTGCTTTATACTATAGATTGTAAATAGAAATAAAAAATGGATGATAAATATCTGGATTGAAGGTGATCGATTGTATGAGATAGGGAGGTATTATGAAAAACATTGCAAATCTTTTGTTCAAAGCAAAAATTTTAAAAGATATTCCCAGATCAGGTTACCATTTTCTTGGGGCTGGAAAGGAATCTGTGGCCGAGCATTCATTTTCGGTTTCATTCATCGCGTTTGTCATGTCTCAATTAGAACCGGATGTTGACGCTTTCAGACTGATCGCCATGGCCCTGGTACACGACCTCCCGGAGGCCAAAACCGGTGATCTTAACTACGTTCAGAAAAAGTACGTCGCTGCAGATGAGAATAAGGCCGTTAAACATATTACAAAAAACTTACCGTTTGGTACAAAACTTGCCGGTTTAATAGAGGAATTTAATGCATGCCGGTCAATAGAGGCCAAACTTGCACATGATGCGGACCAACTTGCACTCATCCTTGACTTAAAATCACTTTCGGACATCGGCTACGAACCTCCTAAAAAGTGGTTGCCCTTTGCGTTACAGCGTCTGCAAACCAAAACCGGTCGAACCCTCGCAGACAGTATTATGCACACCGAATATGATGCATGGTGGCTGGAGAATTATGTTGACAGCCCCGATAAAAAGGAATAAAGATTTCTTTTTTATTTGATGAATTTGAATTGAAAATTCATCGGAGCTTGGGAGCTTGACCCCGCCTGCCATTGCATGGCAAAAGCGGGCAGACCCAAATGGCCTCCGGGCCATAGGCTTTTTGCCCCGGAGGGAATAATGAAGTAATGGAATGATGAATTTAAAGGAGTTTTTTACAATTTTAACAGGTTGTTTCCGCGATTACCCCCGATATGCTCTCCGAACCGTAGGCACTATGATCCGTAGGCCAGCATTCCAGTATTCCAATATTCCATTCCGATGGCATAAACAGGTCGCCATTAAAAGACGTGTGATTTTATAAAGTTGAAGAATTTCCGAAACGTTAATTAATAATAACAAATTCAAAGTATTGGAGGGAGAGATGACCTGGCTTAATAACCCACTTGGGACTTCCGTTGGGAAAAAGCTAATGATGGCGGTTACCGGTTTGGGGTTTTGCTGTTTTCTGACCATCCATCTGGCCGGCAACCTGACCCTATACGGGGGTAAAGATTTATTTAACTCGTATGTGGAACATCTTCATTCATTGGGACCTCTGGTCACCCTGGCGGAAGTCGGGCTTTTACTTTTTGCCGTGATCCATGTTCTGACGGGCATGCTTCTTTTTTATCAGAACTATAAAGCCCGGCCGGTGAGATATGCGGTGAACAAACGTGCGGGCGGACGGACCCTGGGGTCGGCCACCATGCCGTACACGGGTTTTATTTTGCTTTTGTTTGTTATTTTTCATCTGATAAATTTTCATTTTGTGGATAAAACCAACACCACCACGTTTCAACTGTTGTCCCAAGCATTTTCAAACCCGGTACATATATTCATTTATACGGTTGCGGTGATCATTGCAGCGATTCATGTGAGCCATGGACTCTGGAGTGCGTTCCAGACCCTTGGGGCGGATCATCCCAAGTATACGCCCTTTCTCCGGGGGTTGAGCATTGTTTTCAGCGTGGTGATCGGGATGGGTTTTGGTTTCATTCCGGTTTATGTTTACCTGTTACGATAAGGAGCTTAAATATGCACCTTGATGCAAAAATACCTTCCGGTCCCCTTGCGGAAAAATGGGACCGGCACCGTTTTGAACTCAAGCTTGTCAATCCTGCCAATAAAAGGAAATTTACCATCATAGTGGTGGGCACGGGTCTTGCGGGGGGATCTGCGGCGGCATCCCTTGGGGAACTGGGCTATTACGTCAAAAATTTCTGCATTCAGGACAGCCCCCGGCGTGCGCACAGCATTGCGGCTCAGGGGGGGATCAACGCGGCCAAAAACTACCAGAATGACGGTGACAGTATCTGGCGTCTGTTTTACGACACCGTCAAAGGGGGTGATTTCAGGGCCAGAGAAGCCAATGTTTATCGTTTGGCCCAGGTGAGCAACCATATTATCGACCATTGCGTGGCCCAGGGTATTCCCTTTGCCCGTGAATACGGCGGCCTTCTGGCCAACCGCAGCTTCGGAGGCGCCCAGGTGTCCCGGACATTTTACGCTCGGGGCCAGACCGGCCAGCAGCTTCTTTTAGGCGCTTACAGTTCGTTGATGCGCCAGGTAGCGGCGGGCCAGGTGTCTATGTTCCCGCGCCGGGAAATGCTGGACGTGGTGGTGATCAACGGACAGGCCCGGGGCATTGTGGTGAGAAATCTTGTCACCGGAGACATGGAGAGCCATGAAGCCGATGCCGTGGTTTTGTGTACGGGGGGGTATGCTAATGTGTATTACCTTTCCACCAATGCCATGGCATCCAATGTGAGCGCCACCTTCAGGGCCTATAAAAAAGGGGCGTTTTTTGCCAATCCCTGTTACACTCAGATTCATCCCACCTGTATTCCGGTTCACGGAACTTATCAGTCCAAACTGACCTTGATGAGTGAAAGCTTGCGAAACGACGGTCGGGTTTGGGTGCCCAAGACCCCCGGAGACCAGCGGCCGCCCAACCGGATTCCCGAATCCGAAAGGGATTATTACTTGGAAGAAAAATATCCGAGCTTCGGCAACCTGGTGCCCCGGGATGTGGCGTCGCGCAATGCCAAGGCCCAGTGTGATATGGGCAAAGGCGTTGGGGAAACCGGTTTTGCGGTATTCCTGGATTTTGCCGATGCCATCCGGCGGGACGGCCAAGGGGTGATCGAGCAAAAATACGGCAATTTGTTCCAGATGTACGAAAAAATCACCGCGTCCAACCCTTACGAAGAACCCATGATGATTTACCCGGCATCTCATTATGTGATGGGCGGTCTGTGGGTGGATTACAACCTGATGAGCAC
>Ga0180431_10002670_pt1 | contig 23657 bp, 17 predicted proteins | sample SS_ome_11_FD_132459 | JGI IMG/M metagenome (GOLD analysis project Ga0180431, IMG submission 132459) | Hypersaline lake sediment archaeal communities from the Salton Sea, California, USA - SS_1_MS_1 metaG | ecosystem: Environmental > Aquatic > Non-marine Saline and Alkaline > Hypersaline >...
CCGGAGCAAGCCACCGTCGCCTTTGATGAATTTGCGCTGGGTGGTATTATACTTGCCGTGACCGACGAAGCCGGGGGTGCTGATACCGCCGCCGATAGTACCCGCCAGCGTGGTGAATTTCATCCCGCAGGGGGTCTCCTTGGTATATTCGCGGTTCACCGTCATGATGCCGTTGCACATGGGCAGGACGGCGGCGATACATTCACAACAGCCGCAGGTGGTCATCGGGTCAATCATGATGCTATAGAAGTTGTAATGGTCTATCTTACCGCGGGAAGCCTTCTGGACAAACCCGTTGACCCCAAGCCATTGTCCCAGCTTGGCGTCAATGACTTTCCCCTTTTCTACCGGCTGGTTGGGGCCGGTGGGATTAATCTCGTAGGCGGCCTTGCAGTCCATCCAGTTGTAGGAGCCGCAAAGCCCGGTCCTTTCCGGACTGATAACGCAGACGTGACTGGGGGCGAAAGACTGACATAGCGTGCAGGAATAGTAGGTATCAGTTGTCTCGTCAGTCATGCCTTCAATACGGGCATCACGATGGGCATAGACTTCTTTTGCCTGTTCTACTGCCTTCCTTACTTGATCATCTTTGGTGTAGAGCTTGACCTGAAGCTTATCAAAAATCCGCCCGAAGTCCTGGTGGAGCTTGGCGTGGAGCAAGGTGCCGATGTGTTCCAGCTTGAAGCCCTTTTCCTTGGCTGTCTTGCTGATGCGCAGCCAGGCGGTATCTCTTTGCCCCTGGTGCCATACCCCCTGGGCGTAGTTAATCAGGTGGTGTATCTGGCGCTCCAGTATGGGCTCATAGTCCTCTTGCATTTCCCGTCCGGCTACCTCAACCACAATTGCCAAGGGTACAGCCGTTCCCACTTCCACGTCGTCTATCTCGGGGCCGATTACCTCAATCTTGCCATCCTCGACCTCGTCCATTCGTTTGCTGGTGCACCACTCACACATCGGCGTCCGGTTACCGCCGGCTTCCAGGTAGAACTCTTCCTTGCGGACTCTTTCCCCCTCGAAAGCGGCACCGAAAGATACCGGAATGGGAAGCTCGGTAACGGTTACCTTGAGCCCTCGTACCTCAATAGCCTTGGCGACCAGCTCATCATGGGGGATATTGGAAACGACATGCTCATAGGTGCAGATGCCGGTGGGCAGTACTTCAGGTATGGGGGTATCGGCAATAGTAGGGAAGCCGAAATTGATAGCGCCGGCAGCGTTGGCATACCATTCATCGGTAACATAGCCCAGTGGCATGGCAAACGCGAATATTCTATCTTTATTATAGATAAGTATTTTACGATATTCGCCCGGCTCGACGCCGCCGAAGGAAAGGGCCGCTCGTGTGGCAAAGCCGGCAGCAAATACGGTAGCACTGACCTCAGGCCCGAACGAAACGAGGCGGGTAGGCCAACCTATCTGCACTCCGGCTTCGACGAGTTGCTCGGAGAACCTCTTGCCGTTGTACTCAGCCGACATGAAAACATAAAGGTTCTTCTCCTGGAGTTCTTGAGCGATTTTGGCAGCTATCTCACTGGTCGGAGCCGACCCAAGAATCGCCGCAAAGCCCGGTGCCGTACCGTCAACGAACTCGACGCCTCTCTTTCTGAGAATGACATCGTCAGCGGCTCCCAGCCATATATTACTATCGGCAACATCTTCACCTTTGATGTAAAAGTCTGGCTGCTCCAGATATCTTATCGCTTCGATAAGTTCCTCGGCAAAGAAGGTTGCCATCCCGGCATCAAGTGCCGGAGCTAGGTAGGGCAGGGGATGGTTTTCCCGCACCGGCGGCGGGAGTATGGTTTTACACTTTTTAAGTACCTTTTCCATATCTCCCAGTTTTTCCACCTTTTCCCCCAGAATCCCGTAGATAACCGGCAGATAATACGCGGTGTTGGGGAAGCCGACCGGTTCGTTGGCTCCCCACTTGTCCATTGCTTCCTGCCACTTCTTGTCAGCTTGGTCTACAATTTTATGGGCACCCCTGATGGCTGCCGATGCAATTATTTTAGACATGTCCTCGTAACCTCCTTATTACTGTGGCGCAGGAAGCCTAGCCTTCCATCTCGCGCCTCATCTCCATGTCGTAGAGTACTCTCTCCCTGGCCTTGTCGATGCCCAATGCCTTGCGTTTCTTGTCAATGTGCTCAATCATCTTTTGGGCGGCTTTAACCGGGTCAGGCTCAAAGTCCCACATGCCGCCGACCATCTGCTCCATGTCCTTGAACAGGTAATCGGTGACCTCTTTGCTGCCTTCGGTAGGCCAGGTAACACCGAACACGGTATAGACGCCGGAGGCGACGAAGTACTGCCCGATGGAAATGGCTTTTTCACTCATCCACTCGGGGGCAGCCCCGGCTACCGGTAGTTCACTGATATCGTCGCCCAGTCCGCCGTCCTTGACCATGGCGGTGGCAGCTATCAGGATGCGGCTGTTGTCAACGCAGGAGCCCATGTGCAGCACCGGCGGGATGCCCACCGTTTCACAGACCTCGGCAAGTCCTTCACCGGCAAACTCTCTGGCAGCTTCGGGGACCATCAGCCCGGCTTCAGCACAGGCAATGGCATTGCAGCCGGTGGTAATCACCAGTACATCATTCTTTATCAGCTCCTTGACCATGGTAACGTGGGGCTCGTTGTGCTTGACACGCGCGTTATTGCAGCCGACAACACCGGCTACTCCCCTGATGCGACCGTTGATGATGTTGTCGTTAAGCGGCCGGTAGGAAGCCCGGAACATCCCGCCCAGCAGGTAGTTGATGGTCTCATGGCTGAATCCGGCAATCTGGTCGGTCTGCACGTCAGGGATATATATATTTGACTTCCTGTTAGGGAAGTTCTCAATGGCTAGCTTTACTATTTCCCGCGCCGATTTGAGGGCATCGTGCTCATCAAATTCTATATGCAGAGCACCCGTGATTTTGGCTTTGGGAGAGGTGGTGATGATTTTGGTGTGATAGCACTCAGCTACGGTTTGTATGGACTGCATGATGCACTGTACGTCCACCACCATGGCATCAACCGCTCCGGTTACTATCGCCAGTTCCTGTTGCAGGAAGTTCCCGGCGATGGGCACTCCGTGCCGCATCAATATCTCGTTGGCGGTGCAGCACATACCGGACAGGTTTATCCCTTTGGCTCCCTTGGACTCAGCCAGTTTCACCATTTCCGGGTCCTGAGCCGCAGCGACTATCATCTCGGAGAGGAGAGGCTCATGCCCGTGAATGACGAGGTTCACTTCATCTTCTTTGAGCACCCCCAGGTTTGCCTTGCCCAGTATTGGTGTTGGGGTGCCGAAGAGAATATCCTGGAGCTCGGTGGCAATCATGCTGCCGCCCCAGCCGTCGCCTATGGCTGCCCTCACTCCCTGTTTGAGCAGGCTTGGGTAGTCCTGGTCAACGCCGATATGAGTGCGGTGCATTATCTCCACAATCTCTCTGTCTATGCCCCTCGGGGCAATGCCCTGCTGCCGCCATAGCTCCTGGCGCTTTAGCGGGGCCTTTTTCAGGGTTATGAGCTCACCCTCCTGCTTGCCGAACTCCGACAGAGCCTTCTCACCGATGTCAACAGCTATCTCGTTGTTACTCCGTTCACCGATTTCCACGCCCCATTCCAGAGCAAGCTGCAGTAGTTTCTGCTCATCTTTAATCTCGTAACCCGGTGCTTCTCCCCTGGCTACTGCCAGGAAGAGTTCAGCCACTCCCCGGCCGTGGTCGGAGTGGGCTGATGCCCCGCCGGCTACCATGCGGATGAAGTTACGGGCGGCGATGGTCTCGGCGGTAGCTCCGCAGATGCCACGCCTTTTCTTCTTTTCCTCCGGGGTTTCCTCTTTCCCCTTGGGTAGAGGTACCCGGCAGGGACCCATACCGCAGTTTTTACAACAGCTACCCACTGCGCCTATGGGGCATGGCTTCATTGCTTCGGCTCTGTCAAAGGCAGTGTTAACCCCATCCTTGGCTGCCTTTTCTATCAGCTCATTGCTGGCTTGATCTATGCTTTTTTGTTTCTTTTCCTCTTCTGCCATTTACTTATCCTCCCATTTTTGGTTAGTATCTCAGGAAGCAGTCAGCTCGGATATCATCTCCCGGACCAGCTCGATGGCTTCGGGATGCCTCATGACCAGGATATCGGCTCCGGCCAGTAGTAAAGTCATGGTAGACGTAGCCTCTAGTAAAATGCCTCTCTTTTTAGGGTCTCCCATGCCGGGAGCCTCTTCGGCTGACAGTTTGGCTTCCTTGGTTTTCCATGTTTCTTTGGCTATATTGCAGATAATCGGGAACTGGAGCTTTTCGTCCTGCTGGGTCAGAGCGGCCATCCGTATTCGTTCCATCACCGAGTAACAGTACTCGATTCCGTAGCCAATGCCGCTGACCGTGGGGTCAATGATAAGCTGTTCATCGGGAACACCGAGGTTACCCAGTAGAATATTGAGCTGCTTGGCGAGGTTAATATCGATGGGAGTGGAGGCAGCTACCGTATGCTTGTAGCCAATAGCTGCGGCACCGATCCGCTTGTGGTCACCTTCCTCAACCGGCCCCAGAATCAGGTTTTTGTCCTGGCAGAGCTCAGCAACTTTTCTTAAGACTTCGGTGTCTTTCTCATGGTTGGCGGTACCCCACACAATAAGCGGTACATCGATGGCGTCAGCTACCTTCTTGACCACGGCGGCGGCTTCGTCAGCATCTCGGTCAAGACCGTTGGGGTCGGTACTGAGCAACTGAAGGCATATCATCTCGGCGCCATAGTCATTGATGCACTTTTGCGCCCAGGCAACGGGGTCATCGGTTACCCCGGCAAAGGGTTCCAGGGCGGCTTCGGGCCACTCCTCGGGGGGGCAGTCATAAACCTCCATGGCGATTCTGGGGAGTTTGGGCATCTCTCCTTCGAAGAGATAAAACGGGTAGGCTGTCTCGCCACCCACAGTTACCGCCTTTTCCCCCTTACTTAAGGTGATTTCCTTGATTTTACCGCTGTATGCCGTTTTTGGTTTTTCAAATGCCATTTCCCCTCCTTAACTAAGCCGGGTTTTTTCTCTTTTCGCTACCAAACCAGTCTTTCCCATACCAGTAACGCTCTCCGTTTTGCAGATACCTGAGCTTTTCCTCCCGGCTCTCAAGCTTCTGCCGCCACTGTCCGATTTCCTCTCCCTCAGGTCTACCCGGTTCATAGGTTGCGCCCAGCAACTCCACATCATCCCTGCCCGGAGCTTTCACCTTCTCAATTTTATATTCCATGGTTCCTCCTTTGCCTAGGTTAGACCAGCCGCCAGTTTGGCTGCCTTTACGGTGTTTTTCATGAGCATGGTTATGGTCATTGGGCCCACCCCACCGGGTACCGGGGTGATGGCCTTTGCCTTTTCTTTCACGGTATCAAAATCAACGTCACCGGCGAGTATTCGCTTGCCCTCCGGCGTTGTGCCCACCTGGTTCACACCGACATCAATAACAACTACTCCCTCTTTAACCATGTCGGCAGTTATCGCTTTCGGTTTACCGGCAGCTACTATTATTATATCAGCTAGCTTGGTGTGAAAGGAAATATCGCGGGTCCTGGTGTGGCATAAAGTAACCGTGGCGTTAGCTCCCGGCGCTTTCTGAAGGAGAATATTGGCAATCGGTTTACCCACGATGTTACTCCTGCCGACAACCACTACCTCGGCTCCTTCCGTTTCTACACCGGAACGGATAAGCAGCTGCTGGATGCCTGCCGGGGTACAGGGCAGGTAGTTTGGTTCACCTATCATCAGTTTACCTACATTTACCGGGTGGAAGCCATCAACATCTTTCACGGGGTTAATAGCATAAAGGACTTCCTCCTCGTTCAGGTGTTTGGGCAGGGGGAGTTGAACCAGAATCCCGTGAATCTTGGGGTCGTTGTTCAGTTTATCGATCAGAGCCAGTAGTTCTTGCTGGGTAGTCTCCTCCGGCAGGTCATACCGTTCCGAGTATATACCCAGGGCGTTGGAGGTTTTTTCCTTCTGACCGACATATACCTGTGAGGCGGGGTCTGCGCCCACCAGCACGGTAACCAGGCCGGGCACAAGGTTGTGCTTTTCTTTCAGCTCGGCAATCTCCTGTTTAAGCTCCTCGCGAATCTGTTTGGCAATTTCCGTGCCACTGATAATTTGTGCTGTCATTTTCCACCCCTTTATTGTAAAGAATTACAAAGTTTTTACTTTGGCAATAACGTATTCATAAGCTCATTGACTGCTATAACCGCCTTCGAGGTGTCTGGCATTTCAAAGAGCGGTTTTTGCTCAAGGTCGAATCTCCGCAAATCCTCGTCCACAGGAATGGTCGCCGTCGGCGCAATGTGCAGTCGCTCCATCTCTTTGTTGAGAAGGGGGTCAATACCGTTGGCAACGAAATTGATAATCACCGATTCTCTTTTTACTACCAGCTTCAGCTCCCTGACCAGTTCCTTGATATGGGAGATGGCTCGTATTCCCTTTATGGAGTGATCGGAGACGAGAATAAGCTCATCTATATTCTGGGTGGTTCTCCGGCTGAGATGTTCCATGCCCGCCTCATTATCCATGACCACACAGGCATAGTTCCCGGAGAGTTCGTCGATAAGCTTGCGGATAACCACATTGGGGTAGCAGTAGCATTCCGGGCCTTCACCCCGTCCCATGGTCAGCAGGTCAAGACCGGTACTTTCCACTATGGCGGTATTGAGCTGGTATTGCAGATACGCCTCTTTGGTCATTCCCGGCGGTATTTTCAATTTGATACCCTGAAAATCGTTTAGTATACGACCTACCGTCTCGGTTACCTCAAGTCCCAGACCTTCTGCCAGGTTGGCATTGGGGTCAGCGTCAACCGCCAGAATGGGGGTCTTTCCATTCTGCTTCAGAAAACGGATAATCAGGCTGGCAACGGAGGATTTTCCGCTACCGCCTTTCCCGGCTACGGCAATGTTAATACTCAATTGGCACTCCCCTGTTTGGTTTTCTTGCCTGCCTTTTGTGCCAGACGTTTGCTTACCGCAGGGAATTCACTGGCGTTGGTGTGAGGTAGAAACAGGGCAGCGATATAATTATTCATGAAATCGATGCTTTCGCTCAACTCAATATTGGTCATCATTTGCGCTACCCGCCGGGCATCATCGAGCAGGTCTCGGGAGAACGAAGTAAGCCTGGCACCCAGCAGCGAGCCGTTGCCGACGAACACGAACCTGTCCACCGGCAGGTCAGGGAGTAAGCCGATGGTAATTGACCGTTCAATATCAATATGGCTGCCGAAAGCGCCGGCGATAATCACCTGCTCAAAGTCAGCACAGTTCACCCCGACGCTGGCACTCAGTGTCTGGCAGCCGGCATAGATAGCTCCCTTCGCCCGTATGAGGTTATCAATATCTACCTCGGTAATGACAATGTCTTTTCCGGTCTGGGTTTCCGTTGCCCAGGATAGCACATACTCATAACCGTCGTCACCCGGCCTGATTCGTTTTGTGGGCAGGTCAGGGTTGAATTTCCCCTTCTGATTGATGAGACCGGCTTCAAGCAGACCGGCGATAATGTTAATCAGCCCCGAGCCACAGATTCCTTTTGGTTTCACCTGGCCAATAGTGCCGATGGTGGGCTCAAGGCTATTGGGGTCGATGCTGAAGTCTTCAATGGCGCCGTTACTGGCGACGATACCGTGCTTGATGCCGCCGCCTTCAAAGGCGGGCCCCGCCGAACAGGAAGCAGTCACCATCCATTCCGAATTACCGATTACTATTTCACCGTTGGTCCCTATATCCATGAAGAAGGTCAGGGCCTTTCTCTGGTGCAGTCCCGCGCCAATAACACCGGCGACAATGTCCCCGCCCACATAGCTGGCGACGGCGGGGAAGGCAAAGACCTGCACGTGTTCCCCAACCTTGATACCCAGAGAGGCGGCTTCAACCGGCGGGAAAAAGTTAGCCACCGGGGTATAGGGAGTCAGCCGGATATATCTGGGGTCCAGTCCCAGCAAGAGCTGAGTCATGGTGGTATTGCCCGCCAGCATTATGTGGCCGATAGTTTCAACAGGAACACGGCTCCTGGTGACCATCTCATCGATAGTCCCGTTTATGGTCGCCACCACGGCTTGCTGTAGTTTTTTCAGACCGCCGGCTTTCTGGCAGTAGGCAATGCGGGTAATGACATCCTCTCCGTAGCTAATCTGTCCGTTATAGTCTATGCTTTCGGCAAGCACTTTGCCCCGGTTCAGGTCAAGTAATTGTCCGCAGACGGTGGTGGTGCCAATATCGAAGGCAAGAGCATAATGGATCTCCCTGGTATCACCCGGTTCAATGTCTATAATCCTTGGCCGTCTCCATGCCTTGGTGCGCGGTTTGGCGGCGGTGACAAGCGTGGTTACGGTAACCTTCCAGTCGCTGTCGCGCAGAACCTTGCCCAGTTTCCTGACTACCGGGAAGTCAACCGACAGGTCGCTCAGGGCAAAGCGCTGCTTTAAACCCCGGAGCAGGCGGGTAAGGTCTCCGGCATTGTCGGTGAGCGTCGGTGGGGACAGTTCCACGTACAATTTGCTAAGGGGTGGTTTGAATCTCCAGCCGGTAGCCAGGACTGACGAGGTCATTTTGCTTTCCTGGGACAAAACAGCCTTTTCCAGTCTCGATTCTACCGGCACATAGACGGTCAGGTCGGACAGTATCTGGCACTGACAGGCTTGCCGTATTCCCTGCTGGTATTCGGCTTCGGAAACCCGGTCAGTCCTGGCGGATTCCACCTCACCCTTTTCGATGACCACCTTGCAGGTGCCACAAACACCCTTACCGCCACAGGAAGCGTGGATATGTACCCCGGCGGCGATCGCCGCCTGTAACAGGTTTTCTCCCTTGTCGACGATAATGTCAACATTGTCCGGGTTGAAGTGAACCCTTACCTTGCTATTTTTGGAAGCTTTCTTCATGTAACCCCGTGTTTTCCGGTTCGGCTCCGTTTAGAATAACCCCTGTACCTTTCCGGTATTTACGTCCACATCCACTTTACGGAAAGCCGGGTCAGAGCTGGTCCCGGGCATCAGGCTGATGGCTCCGGCGCAGGGGCAGAGGAATTTTGCCCCGGAATAAATCAGCACGTCGCGGATGGGGAGTGTCCAGCCCTTGGGTACTCCTTTAAGAGCCGGATCATGAGTGAGGGATAGATGGGTCTTTACCATCATGGTGGTGTACTCATCATATTTGGCGTCTTCTTCAAATCTCTTGGCTTTCGCCTCGGCTTCCGGTGTCCAGGAAACGCCGTCAGCGCCATAGACCACTTTGGCGATATTATTGACACGTTCCCGCAGCTTCATTTCATTGGGATACAGGAACCGGAAGTCATTGGTATCGTTGCAGGCGTCCATCACGACGTCAGCCAGTTCCAGAGCACCATCGCCGCCGTCAGCCCAGTGGGAAGAGAGCGCACAGCGTGCCCCGGCTGCTTCCGCTGCCTTTCTGACTACGTTTACCTCATCCTTGGTATCGGTGTAGAATGAGTTGATGCATACCACCGGGTTGATACCCGACTGCTTGATAACGTTGATGTGGTGCAGCATATTCTCCAGGCCCTTTTCCAGTAGCTCTGTGTTTTCCTTGGTATAGGCTTCAGGCAGGGGAAGCCCGGCAACCACCTTGGGTCCGCCGCCGTGCATCTTCAGGGCGCGGATGGTGGTAGTCAGCACGGAGACATGTGGCTTGAGGCCACTGTAGCGGCACTTGACGTTCCAGAATTTCTCAAAGCCGATGTCGGCAGCAAAACCGCTTTCGGTAACGTGGTAGTCGAACATCTTCAGTCCGATGCGGTCAGCGATAATGGAGGACTGACCAACGGCAATATTGGCGAAAGGACCTGCATGGACCATGCAGGGCTGGTATTCTACTGTGCTCGCCAGAGTCGGGTTTATGGTATTGCGCATCCAGGCAGTCATCGCTCCGCCTACCTCAAGGTCACCGGTAGTAACCGGCTTTCCTTTGCGGTCATAGGCGAGGGTAATCTCGTCCATGCGTTTGCGTAAATCAGCGAGGTCGGTAACAATGGATAGAATGGCCATCAGCTCGGAGCTGACCGCAATGCCGAATTTGGACTGCATGGTGAAGCCGTCCATGCGACCGCCAATGCCGATAATGATATTGCGCAGGCTCTGAGCGCAGAAGTCCATAATCCAGCCCATCTCCACGCGGGTGGGGTCAATATTCAGGCGGGGCATCCTGGTCAGGCGGGCTAACTGCTCGTCATCGTAGTTGCGCTCATGCTGCATTCGGGCAGTGAGCGCTATCATAGCCAGGTTGTGGGCATTCATAATATCGTTAATGTCGCCGGTGAGTCCCATCGAAAACTCGGTCATCGGGATAAGGAGCGCGTTGCCGCCACCGGCGGCAGTCCCCTTAATGTTCATGGTGGGACCGCCGGAGGGCTGGCGAATACAGCCGCCCGCATTCTTGCCGCGCTTGCCGAGACCTTCAAGAAGACCCATCGTGGTCGTGGTTTTGCCTTCACCAAGCGGCGTGGGGGTTATAGCGGTGACCTCAATGTACTTACCATCCGGCCGGCCCCGGAGCCGGTCCATAATCTTCAGGAAATCGAGCTTGGCAATGCGTCCATAGGGTAGTATCTCGTCCTTTTCCAGGCCCAGTCGCTCCTGCCACTCCGCTGACTTTGGCATGTTTTCTTCAGCCGCTTCGGCAATTTGCCAGTCCTTCATTTTGGTTGCATCGTAGGCCACAGGAAACCTCCTCACATTATTATTTTGTTTTTACCCGTTTTTGGTACCGGTGTTTTATAGTCTCTAATGGGATAAAGTAAAAAGCCAGGTGCTTAGCTCTTTATGTTTCGCGTTCCCAGTGATGACATCAGTCTCTCATGGATAGTGTTTATTGTTTCTGAAACACGGGGACTCGCGTTGAATACCGAACGGTTGGCCAGGTCGGCTTCTACTATTGCCTGGTCATAGGGGATAAAACCAAAGAATTCAAAGTCAGGCAGATTCGACTTGACGAATTCTTCGTCAGCGTTATTTCGGATTTTATTGCCGACCAATGCGATATTCTTCATGCCCAGGTCCTGAGCTAGTTTGTTTATGGTATGAGCGGTCTCGATACTGCGGTGACCTGGCTCCACCACGACAATGAGTTTATCGACTGACTTCGCGGTGCCTCGTGCCAGGTGCTCTATTCCCGCCTCCATGTCCAGAACAACCACCTCATCGCGGTAAACCAGCAGATGGGAGAGCAGTGCCTGTAATAAGGCACCCTCCGGACAATAGCAACCGGTACCGCCCCGTTTGATCCGTCCCATTACCATCAGTTTTATACCATCAAGTTTTGCCGAGTAGTCTTCGGGTAGGTCATCAACCCTGGGATTTAACTTGAAGAATGTGCCTGACTGACCGGGCCGCATGCCCGTACGATCTTCAATAAGGTCACTTAACTCCGAAATAGGCGTAATAGTTTCCGGACTGGGAAAACCCAAGGTTGATGCTAAATTGGCGTCCGGATCAGCATCAATAGCGATTACCGAATATCCCGCCTTGACGAATTTTTTAGATAAGAAAGCCGCCAGTAAGGTTTTACCTACTCCGCCTTTGCCACTAATCGCTATCTTCATGAAAACCTTGCTTTGAGTAACATAAAACCTGCAACTCCGCAAGAATTGCTCAGACTGGTAATTTAATTCGAAGGCAGGTGTTTTCGATTCGTATTACCGGAAATGCTTTATATAATGATTAAATATTCTAAACTAAGGTAAAATAAAAGTCAAGGAAATCAGCCTGATAGTTACCCTACTACCGTATGGTATGATTGTTGCTGTTTGGCTACAATAAATTATATGCTGGCAGGGGGGCACAGATTAAGTCGGGAACGGGTGGTTTCCGCAACTTGGAAAAGGAGGATAGAATAATGGCAATCATTGAGGTAAGCATTGTGCCGGTGGGAACGGGAACGGCTTCGGTCAGTGAGTATGTAGCTAGCGCGGTGGCTATAGTAAAGGCTGAGCCGGATATTACCTATGAGCTGACCGCTATGGGCACCATTATTGAAGGTGAGCTTGACCGGCTATTGAGCCTGGCGGGTAGAATGCACCGTTCTGCCCTGGAAGCCGGAGTGCCGCGGGTGGTTACCACAGTGAAGATTGACGAGCGTTGGGATAAGGTAGCTACCATGAGTCATAAGGTGGAATCGGTGAAGAAAAGGCTGGATGTAAAGGGGCCAAAACCAGATTAAACCAGGTGACGGTATAAGTCGGCAGGTGCTACCCGTTTGAACTTTAACAAAGTTTGTGGTATATTCTGGAATAGTAGTTAAACCGCTAGGGGTGCTCGAAGAGGCTGAGAGGCGATTTGGTGCCAACCCTGTGAACCTGCTCTCGGTAATGCGAGCGTAGGGAAGCGGAAACAGTTTGGACCAAGGGTTTAGCAGTCGTCGTAGCCCTTGGTTTTATTTTTAGGAGTGGCGATGACTCAGGTAGACACGGCGAAAAAGGGTGATATTTCTCCTGAAATGGAACTGGTAGCCAGGGCTGAGGGGCTGGAAGCTGAATTTATCCGTCAGGGTATAGCCGATGGTGTAATCGTCATTCCGGCGAATATCAATCATACCGGGCTCGTTCCCGGTGGCATTGGCCGGGGCCTGGCGACCAAGGTGAATGCCAATATTGGAACATCCCCGGACTTTGGCAGCTTTGATACCGAGTTAGCCAAGCTACAGACGGCGGTTGATGCCGGTGCCGATACCGTTATGGACTTGAGCACCGGCGGTGATATATCGGGACTTCGACGGGCAATTGTTGCCGCCAGTCAGGTAGCGTTGGGCACGGTGCCCATTTATCAGGCCGGTATTCAAGCCATTGACAAACACGGTGCTATAGTGAAGATGACTGTTGATGAATTCTTTTCGGTCATTGAAGAGCACGCCCGGGATGGTGTTGATTTCCTGACCGTGCATTGTGGGGTAACCCGGTCGGCTATTGACCGTCTCAAGAAGCAGGGAAGGGTGGCTGATGTGGTTTCCCGGGGGGGTGCTTTCCTGATTGGCTGGATTCTCCATAATGAGCGCGAAAACCCGTTATATGAGCACTACGACCGTCTTCTGGAGATAGCCAGTGAGTACGATGTCACTCTGAGCCTGGGTGATGGTATGCGTCCCGGTAGTCTGGCTGATGCCACCGACCGGGCTCAAATAGAGGAATTGCTCGTCATCGGCGAGCTGGTCCAGAGGGCACAGCAGGCTGGTGTTCAGGCGATGGTTGAAGGACCGGGGCATTTGCCGTTGAACCATATTGAAGCCAATGTCCGCTTGCAGAAGTCGCTCTGTCATGAAGCCCCCTTTTACGTGCTGGGGCCGCTGGTGACTGATGTAGCTGCTGGCTATGACCATATAACCGGCGCCATCGGCGGGGCTATTGCTGCCGCTGCCGGTACCGATTTTCTCTGCTATGTGACACCGTCGGAGCACCTGTCATTACCCGATATTGACGATGTGAGGCAAGGAGTAATCGCCTCGCGAATCGCAGCGCACGCTGCGGATATCGTCAAGGGAGTGGCGGGAGCGGCAGAGCGGGACAAGAAGATGTCACTGGCTCGCAAGAACCTTGATTGGGATGAGCAGGCACGCCTGGCTCTGGACCCGGAGCGGGTTAAAAGCGTGCACGGGAAACATACCTCGGCCAGTCCGGCGTGTAGCATGTGCGGCGAATACTGCGCTATGGAGCTGGTGGCAAAGTATCTGGGTGTCAGGACCAACCGGTGCTAGCTTCTGGCGCGGACTGCAGGCCACTGTTGACCTGATTCACAGAAGATTAGACTCCCGTGCCGACGGTAAACCTCGGTATCGTTTGTCTGGATTTACAAGGATGCTGTTAATTGTTAGAACGTGGAAAATTGAAAGCCCTGTATCGACGGTGGGGTGGTGGCACGGCGGCGTTTTTTGCATATACCCATGCCAGTCATGACCTTTGCAGTGGGCTACTTCCCGCCCTTTTGCCGCTGGTTAAGATAAGCCTGGGCATAACCTATCTGCAGTCGGGACTGCTTCTCTCCGCATACGCCATTACCGCCGGTATTTCCCAGTTTCCCGGAGGCTGGCTCGGCGACCGGCTCAGGCGGAGCATAGTGGTTGCCGTGGGGATGGGTGGTGTCGGGCTTTTGGCGGTGGGGATAGGGTTCAGCCCTTCGTATTATCCCATGCTGGTTCTTCTGGTTATCATGGGGCTCTTTGCCGGTCTATATCATCCATCAGCCGTCTCCATGATTTCGAACTGCTATGAAGAGGAGGGGCGGGGAAAAGCGATAGCAATTCACAACGTGGGGGGCAGTATTGGCTATGCGCTGGGTCCTATAGTTGGGGGTGTCATCGCTGAAGCCTTGAGATGGAACTTTGCCTATATCATTCTGGGAATTGTTACTGTAATTGCCGCACCGCTGGTAATAAGAAAGTTCCGGCACCAGGAGCCGGTTGGTTATGTTGCGGCTGCAGGGAATGATAGTCAAGCGGCGGTTCGTAGAATAAGCCTGCGTACTGTGTTGATTAGCGTAGCTCCGGTCATTACCCTGTTTATACTCCTCGAATTTATTTCCGGCTCAGCCCTGGGTTTTGTAACGCTTTATATGATGGACAAGCACGGCATTGCCGCCGCCTATGCCACCATGCTGGTAGCTGCCATAAGGGGTGGGGGGATTGCCGGAAGCCTTATCGGAGGGTGGCTGTCAGATAGATGGGGTAGAAACAATGCGGCGGTTTTTGCACTCCTGGCTACCGGTCCGATTTTATACCTGCTGACCAGTTTACCGTTTAATGCGGGGCTTATCGTGGTCTTGATTGCTTTTGGTCTATTCATGTATATGCGACAGGCAACCATGCAGGCACTTCTAATAGATAAAACACCGGCGTATCTGAGGGCGACCATATTTGGTATTTACTTTGGTCTGAGTATGGAGGGGCAGAGCCTGCTTCAGCCCGTCGCCGGGCACTTCATGGATGTATTTGGCATTATTGATGTCTTCTACGTAATGGCTATTATCAGTGTGGCGTTATCAGTGGTGTCGCTGGCATTATTGAGAAGAAGATAGCCGCCGGCAGACAATGGATAAGCCAATACTGCTTTGTTCGCTTTATTCATAGCTGGTTTACCCCAAATCGAACTGTAGCGCCACGGCAGGTATAGGCACCGTTGTCGATGACTCGCCTGGCTGGTAACCGCGGGGAGTGGACTCCGGGTGGAAATTCTTAACCGACCATCGCTCAGGCAATAGGGCGTAATAGTTACGGGTTAGCCTTGTTGACATTTACGCTTGGAGTTGTAGAATTAAATCAATATGAAACTCTTCGGTACTTCGGGGATACGGGCAATTGTCGATAAAGATTTAATCTATGTAGCCTTTAAGGTAGGTCTGGCAGTGGGTCGGGACAACGACAGTGTGGTGGTGGGCAATGACACCAGGACGTCCAGCGATGTTATGAAATGTGCCCTTATTTCCGGACTGCTGGCGGCTGGCGCCAGGAGTATTGATATTGGTATCGTGCCCACGCCGACACTTGCCTTTATCGCCGGGGAGTTTGATGCCGGGGTAATGATAACCGCTTCACATAATCCGCCGGAGTACAACGGCATCAAGCTCTGGAACCCCGATGGCTCGGCATTTGATTCCACGCAGCAGAAAAAAATCGAGGAAGCAATTTTGAGCAATGCCCTGGATATAGCGCCGTGGTCAGAGATGAAGCCGGGCAAGAGCCGCAGTGGGGCGGTGGAACAGCATGTTGAACGGATACTGCGGGATTTTCCGGCTAAATTGAATTGCAAGGTGGTGGTGGACGCCGGTGGCGGTGCGGCGGCTGAGGTTACTCCATACCTGATAACCATGATGGGCGGTGAGGTGATACCGTTGAATTGTTCCCATAACGGCATGTTCCCCCGGAAGAGTGAGCCGACGGCTGCCAACCTGGCAGAGCTGATGGCGGCGGTGAAGCACACCGGCGCCGTGGTCGGCATTGCCCACGATGGAGATGCCGACCGGATGATGGCGGTAGACGACCGGGGAAGATTTATCCCCGGAGATGCGCTACTGGTAATTCTCGGTCGGGCAATCGGAGCCAGCAGCGTGGTAACTACGGTGGATGCCTCAATGGTGATGGAAGAGGCGGGTTTCGTGACCCGGCGCACCCGAGTGGGGGATGCCGCGGTATCTGAAGAGCTGAGAAAAGGCGGGGACTTTGGCGGGGAAGCCTCGGGTAGCTGGATTTTTCCTGGCATCTCACTCTGCCCGGACGGCATCTATGCTGCAGCTCAAATTGCCGCTATCGCCAGCCAGCAGAGAATATCCGGGTTGGTTGACCGCCTGCCCTCGTACCCGCTCCGGCGGGGTAGCATTATTAACGATGGGCTTGACATGACCGGCCTGCAAGATAAATTGGTGGCTCTCAAGCCCCAATCAATCGAGACAATTGATGGCATAAAGCTTATTTTTAAGGATGGCTGGTTGCTGGTCAGGGCATCCGGTACCGAGCCCAAGGTCAGGTTAACCGCCGAGGCAAAGAGTGAGACAAGGGCGCGCCAGTTGTATCAGAGTGGCGTCAGTATAATGGAAAACAGTATCGGGAGGACTGATTGAAGGCAGTTATTTTAGCCGCCGGCGAAGGCAGTCGCATGCGTCCCTTGACCTATAGCCGGCCCAAGGTAATGGTTTCCGTTGCCAACAAGCCTATACTGGAGCACCTGCTCGATGAAGCCCGCCAGGCAGGTATCACCGAATTTATCTTTATAGTTGGCTATTGTGATGAGCAGGTGCGTGGTTACTTCGGCAGCGGGGAGAAATGGGGGGTAAACATCACCTACCGGAACCAGAGAAAACAGCTGGGTACCGCCGATGCCATCCGGGCCGTAGAGAATATGGTAGACGGGAGCTTCCTGGTAATTAACGGGGATATCTTGGTAAGCCATGATGACATTAGTAAGGTCGCCGGCAATGATAGTGCTACCATCAGCGTGGTTAAGGTGGAGCGGACCGCCGGCCTGGGTATGGTAGAGATGGAGGAAGGCAAGGTGGTGCGCATATATGAAAAAACGGTGCGCTCCCCCGGTACTATGGCCAACGCCGGCATGTATCTCTTCACTCCGGACATATTTGCTGCTATAGCCGATACCCCCAAATCGCCGCGGGGAGAGTATGAGATAACCGACTCATTACAGTTGATGATAGACCAGTCACAGGAGGGGGTTGTCTGTCAGGAAATTAGCCACTGGATGGACGTGAGCTATCCCTGGGACCTGCTCTCACTGAATGAGTCACTGCTGTCCCGGATTGAGGGGCAGAATCTGGGTGAGATAGAAACCAATGCGGTTATCAAGGGCGTGGTCGCCATTGGCCGGAACACGGTGGTCCGGTCAGGTGCCTATATCGTCGGGCCGGTGGCAATAGGGAGCGATTGTGAAATCGGACCCAATTGCTATATTCGTCCCGGCACCTCCATCGGAGATAACTGCCATATCGGCAGTGCCGTTGAGGTCAAGAACTCAATTATCATGAAGGGAAGCAAGTTTCCCCACCATAACTATGTCGGTGACAGTGTTATCGGTGAAAATTGCAATTTTGGAGCCGGTACCAAGATTGCTAACCTCCGGCTTGACGGGAAAGAGATATCGGTAATCAACCAGAAGACCGGGAGGCGCAAGCTGGGAGCGATAGTTGGTGATGGTGTGGAGACCGGGATTAATGCGTCAATAAACCTTGGATGCCTGATTGGCAATGATACCCATATCGGCCCGGGAGCCGTGGTCAGTGGGGTTATTCTACCGGGTTCAAAGATTTATTGAGGTGATCGCTATGATGAAGCAGGCAATAATTCTCGCCGCAGGCGAGGGGCAGAGGCTGAGGCCGTTTACGGTGAACCGTCCCAAGACCATGCTTGCCGTCGCCGATAAGCCGATAGTCCGGTATGTAATTGAGGCATTATCACAAAATGGCATCCGCAACATCGTGCTGGTGGTTGGCTACCGGAAAGAGCAAATTTACGATGCTATCGGCTCCGGAGAGCAGTTGGGGGTTGATATAACATACGTTACTCAGGAAAAGCAACTGGGTACGGCACATGCCCTGGCTCAGGCGGTAGACGTGGCTGAAGATGAATTTCTGGTGTTGCCGGGGGATAACCTGATTGTAGCCGACACCATCGCTCGATTTATCGATGAAAAACCGGGAGCGTTACTGGTAAAGAGGGTGGCTGACCCGTCACGGTACGGAGTGGTCGCGGTACAGCAGGGAATAGTGCAGGGGATTGAAGAAAAACCCGGTGAAGCTCGCAGCAACCTGGTTAATACCGGTGTTTATGCCTTCAATAAAGAAATATTTAACTATACCGGGTCAGTCCTGGATATACCTGAAGTACTGAACAACATGATAAATGAGGGACACGAGGTAAACGCGGTGGAAACCGACGGCAGCTGGCTGGATGTCGTATACCCCTGGGATATCCTGAATTTGAATGAAGAGGTGCTTGACCACGTTGAACCTGCTGTGGGTGGTACTGTTGAATCAAATGTTTTCCTTAGAGGTCAGATTACCGTGGGGAAGGACAGCGTGATACGTTCCAATTCATATCTCTCCGGGCCGGTAATTATTGGCAGTGGCTGTCACATTGGTCCCAACGTCTGTATATTACCGGGAACGAGTATCGGCGATAATGTAGTTATATCATCATTCACCGAGATTAAGAACAGTGTTATCGGCAATGACGTGGCTATCGGGCCAGGCTGCATTATCGAGGATTCAGTAATAGATGAGGGGTGTGCGATTAAAGGACACCTTACCGCCTGCAGTGGTGAAGGCGAGGTCAAGGTCAATGGCGAATCTCATTCCGTGAGCTACGGAGTGATGATGGGGGAAGACTGTAACGTGAGTGGTAATGTCGTGATTCAGCCGGGCACGATTGTCGGTAACTATTGCCAGATTCATGCCATGAAGCTGGTGGGAGGTAAAGTACCTGACCGGAGTCTGGTATATTAACCGGTTTTACGCATGATAAACAGAACCAGAGGAAATACGTTATGTGTGGAATAATCGGTTATATCGGTGAACGTGAGGCGCAGCCTATTTTATTGAACTGCCTGAACCGGCTGGAATACCGGGGCTATGATTCCTGTGGTGTCGCCGTCATGGGGGATAGTATTCAGGTATTCAAGGATGCGGTCAGGGTGAAGGCGTTGGAGAAGACATTGCCGAAGCTAGCGGGGACGGCGGGTATTGGCCATACCCGGTGGGCAACACATGGCGAACCTTCGCCGGAAAACGCCCACCCCCACTGCGGTTGCAAGGGTAAAGTTGCCGTGGTACATAACGGTGTCATCAGTAATTTTCAGAGTTTGCGGCAGCAGTTGGCTCATGAGGGACATACCCTGCTTTCCGAGACGGATACCGAGGTAATTCCCCACCTGATTGAAAAGTACTACAACGGTGACCTGGTCAAGGCGGTAGGCAGGGCGCTCGAGGATGTTGATGGTTCGTATGCCATCATTGCCCTTATCGAAGGGGAAACGACACTGGTGGCTGCCAGGAAGGACAGCCCGCTGATTATTGGCGTTGGCGACCGTGAGTACTTCATTGCCTCTGACGTGCCCGCGGTGCTCGATTATACCAGCAGCGTTATCTATTTGGAAGATGGTGACCTTGCCGTGATTACCCCGAATGCTATCGAGGTTACTGAAAATGGCGTTGCGGTACACCGGGAGGAGCACAAGGTTTTATGGAGCGTTGAAGATGCCCAGAAGGGTGGGTATCAACATTTTATGCTCAAGGAAATACATGAACAACCCAGGGTAATACGGGATACCCTGAAACAATATATTACCGCCGCCGATTTAAACGCCGATTCAGCCATGACGGGTAGTGACGGTCTGGAAGACCTGCTTGTCCTGGCTTGCGGCACTTCCTACAATGCCGCTCTGGTCGGGAAATACCTCATCGAAGAGCTTGCCGAGGTTCCGGTACGGGCCGAGCTGGCTTCCGAGTTTAATTACTGTGGGCAGATATCAGCAAGAAATAGAGTCGTTGTCCTCACCCAGTCCGGCGAGACTGCCGACGTGCTCCGCGCTGTGAAAAGGCTTAACGAGCAAGGCTGTCAGGTGACGGCTATCACCAATGTGGTGGGCAGCACCATCAGCCGGCTTGCCAGCCAGGTTGTGTATACCCGGGCTGGCCCGGAGATAAGTGTGCCGGCAACGAAAAGCTTTATGGCCCAGCTCATCGCCCTGTACTGGCTGGCCCTGCCGTATTCCAGGGTCGATATGAGACGGCTGGATAACCTCATTGTGGGATTGAGGCAGTTACCGGCCAAGGTCCAGCAGGTGCTGGATAATGAGGAAGTAATTGCGGAGTGTGCCCGGTATCTATCCGGGTATGATAATGTATTTTTCATTGGCAGAGGGATAAACTTCCCTATAGCTCTGGAAGGTGCCCTGAAACTGAAGGAAATATCCTATATTCATGCCGAGGGTTATGCTGCCGGCGAGCTGAAACACGGTCCCTTTGCCCTACTGGGTGATGATACACCGGTAGTGGTGGCGGCGGCTCCCGACAAGACCTATGAGGCAATGGTGACCGGTATCAAGGAAGTGAAAGCCAGACATTCTCCGGTGCTGGCGATAGTGAGTGAGGGAGATAAGAACATCGGGGAGCTGGCTGACTGGGTAATTACAGTGCCTGAGGTTGAGACTATCTTTTCCCCGGTGGTGAACGTGGTGGCGTTACAACTTCTTGCCTACTACGTAGCCAGGCAAAGAGGCTGCTCTATAGATTATCCACGAAATCTGGCTAAAAGCGTTACTGTGGAATAGACCGGCTATCGGTCATTTACGGGTAGCTTTATCGTGCGGAACTCCTTTGTGGATAGCTTCTCCAGTATAACGGTCAGGGCTTCGGTGTCATGGTTGAGTGGTGATATCAGCAGTATCACGGCTGGTACCGGTGTCTGACCGATTGCCGTTGAGAGGGCAAGGGTTGCCGGATGTTTCCTGGCGGCTTCCTCGATAGCCCGGTACTCGAAGGTGAGCAGGTCGTAGAGCCGACCTGCTGATACTGAGGTTGCCTTTTTAAGCAAAGACCTGTGGTGCCTCAATCGGGTAATGTCCGGTGGTTCAAGGTAGCGCGGTGACAGCTTTACCACGGTGATGTCTTTGACCAGTGCCAGGGTTTGCCCGAGAATTTCCGCAGGACTGGTGACTGTGGTACTACGGACCAGGCTACGATGATTATAGGCAACGAGAGAAGTTGCTATATTTTCCCGGCTAAGGGTTAGTGCGGCCGTTATCAGGTTAAAGGCGAGCACATCCGCCTCTTCAGCATCATTAACGGCGAGGTTTACGGCAATTATGGCTGCTTTTTCCCTGGAGTCTGCGTATTCTTTGACGATTAGCTGGCTTAATTTAAGGGTGTGTTTCCAGTCTATGGTTCTGAGCTCATCACCAGCCCGGTAACTTCGACTTTCCTGGTATTCGATGCCGCCTTTGAGCAATGCCGTGGACTTTGCTGTTGATGCGGTTCCGATAACTCCGTCGCCAGTGGATTCCAGGTACTTCCTCGCCAGCCAATCGGCGTATTTGGCACGGGGGATAACCCGTAGCTCCAGCGGATTGATTGTCTGGTCTGTTTGGACTAAGCCTCGCGAATCGATGACCGAGACCAGGAGTTGCACTGTTGTCGGGCCGGCGAGTGGCGGGGGGAGCTGAAGGCTGACCTCCATTTTTCCGTTGCTATTGCTGAACCTTTGTGGACTTACCCTGACCCATGGTGCTTCGGGGCGTATCAGGCATTGTATTTCACCCCGGGCCTTGCTGGTAATATCCAGGCGGATATCAGTCGTGGCACCGGCGATTACCTTTTTAACGGTGGCACCAGTGTTCACTGGTTGGCGTGGTACCGTGAGTACTATTCTTGTCAGCATCCATAGCAGGTACATGAGAAAGAACGCAGCCGTAAAGACCAGCTCGGTTTTATCGGTGATGATGGCGATGACTAGTGCCGCAAGCGCTGTGGCAAACAGGGCAACTCCGGTTCTGGTGATGTGACGTACTTTGTTGCCCGGCGCGAATTCACCGTGGTGATGCCCCGCTTGCTGCAGATGCCCATCCAGTAGGTAGATAAAGGGCAGAATCAGGATTGCCGGCACGAGTTCCACTGCAGGTGACGGCAAGCCTAGTGTTCGACTGGTAACGGATGCCAGCGCCGGTGTTAACAAAAATATGGCCAGTATGGTAAAGACCATGGTGAACCTGTAGGGTAGTGGCCGCATGGTAATCCATAGCATTATCAGTAATATAATCAGGCTCAGTGCCGAGTAAGGCAGCGCTGACATCGCCGTTGTTGCCAGCAGCACCAGCAGGGCATATATTTGACATAATAATTTTATTGATGAATCATGCATGGTCTTATTTAGGTACCGGCACCTGACCGGCTACGGTGTTGATAATGTCTTCGGCGGTAACCTCTTCCATAGCCGCTTCGGCACTGACGTGGAGTCGGTGAGAGAGACCGGGAATCAGCAATTGCTTTATATCATCAGGAATGACGAAATCCCTTCCCCGGATAAAAGCCAGTGCCCGTGAGCCTTTATAAAGGGCAATACCAGCCCGGGGGCTGGGGCCAAGCGCCACTTCCTGATGATGGCGCAGGCTATCAAGCAGGGCAATGATGTAATTCACGATATCCTCGGAAATATGTATCTTTTTGACCTCTTGCCGCAACCGGACAATCTGAGCCGTAGTGGTAACCGCCGAAGTATGAGGTTCAGATATGGTATCAATGTTGCTGAGTACTTGCTTCTCTTCTTCGATGCCGGGGAGAGCACTCCAGACGCGGAACATGAAGCGGTCAAGCTGTACCTCGCTGAGTGGGGAGGTACCGGGGCTGCCATAGGGTACCTGGCTGGCAATGACGAGGAACGGGGAATCGATGGTGTGGGTCTCCCGTTCGATAGAGACCTGCTGTTCCTGCATGGCTTCGAGGAGGGCTGACTGACAACGGGAGGTAGTCCGGTTCAACTCATCCGCCAGCAGTATGTTGGCAAAGATTGGACCGGGCATGAAGGTAGAGCTGCCATCGGGACGATAAAGGTAGAACCCGGTGATATCAGCCGGTAACATGTCCGGGGTACCCTGCACTCGTTTGAAAATACCCCCGATAGCGCGGGCGAAGGTACGGGCAATGGTGGTTTTCGCGGTGCCGGGAAGCCCTTCAATGAGCACATGTCCCTGGCTCAACAGGGCTACCAGCAGGGTTTCCTTTAAATCATCTTTGCCGATAACTATCCTGGATACCTCAGTGATGATATTATTGGCCAGTGTATGTAACTTTGCCAGATCTGTCGCCATTATTTGTCTCCTTTCCAGAATCGATTAGCTGGTTTATACCATATGGGGCTTAAGGTAAGTAGCAAAACCATCAGTATCAGTTCAATGGTGATAACCGGGGAGGTAAAGAAATCACGCGTGTGAGCGAGCAGGCTTTTCATTCGGTAAAGGTTTGATGGTGGCAGGTGCGACTGGTCAATGTAGAGACCGGAGACAGTGGTACCGGTTATGGTCTGGAGAAAGATATTGTTGTCGGCCACTGCCTCCATGCTGTTAATAAAGATGCTCGGGTCAGCGATCAGGAAAATCTGTCCGCTTCCCAAATAGTGTCGGGAGATAACCGGAAGCGGGCCGG
>Ga0180431_10002674_pt1 | contig 23650 bp, 15 predicted proteins | sample SS_ome_11_FD_132459 | JGI IMG/M metagenome (GOLD analysis project Ga0180431, IMG submission 132459) | Hypersaline lake sediment archaeal communities from the Salton Sea, California, USA - SS_1_MS_1 metaG | ecosystem: Environmental > Aquatic > Non-marine Saline and Alkaline > Hypersaline >...
AGACGTAGTATTTCTCCTTGCTTCACGGCGGTCTGGTATTATGACTCTGCCCCACCTTAGCGCATTGTTGTTATACAACCAGAACGTCGATTTGTCAAATAAGGAACTCGATATATATTGTGGAGGGATTGGGGTACCCGATCAGCGCTCAGGTTCTGCGGCTTCACAGAACAGGATAGAAGTTTGTACAGTCGATTGAACAGAACGGAAAATTGTTTTGTCGATCATCAATATATCTCCATCTCTAGCTCTCTTTGATTTGACACAAGCCTTTAAGCCGACTATGATTTAGCTGCCCGGGAAACCGGGCGGGAAAGAAAGGAGGACAGCAGTGCAAGTAGTAGACCTATTCGCTGTAATAGCTTACTTGATACTTGCAATTGTTTATATTGTGAAATTGTTTATTTAAAGTAGCAGTATATTACTTTTTTTCTTATAAGGCGGGCATTGCCCGCCTTTTTCCCATATATTGGGTAAAAGGAATAAAACCCTATATCAGTATCGTGCAACTACAATCCATTGAACACAACGCTATTCTGTTCACCCCCACATACGTGGGGAACACGCCATATAGAGGTCCTTGGCCGGCTCGGCGTCCGGTTCACCCCCACATACGTGGGGAACACTTAATGCGTTTGGCTAGAGTATTAACGGCCTCGGTTCACCCCCACATACGTGGGGAACACAGATCGCCGTGACCGTTGCCACGCCCTCTCGTCGGTTCACCCCCACATACGTGGGGAACACACCTCTTTGCCCTCAAGCTGCGAGAGCCAGACCGGTTCACCCCCACATACGTGGGGAACACCCCAGCAGCACCATCATGCCGTCACGGACGCCCGGTTCACCCCCACATACGTGGGGAACACGTCTATACCCGGGATCCCCTGCTTCCGTTTTACGGTTCACCCCCACATACGTGGGGAACACGATATTACTGCTATTACTACGACTAACGCTATCGGTTCACCCCCACATACGTGGGGAACACGCCAGAAACAGCGTTGCGAACTGCGTCCACTCTACGGTTCACCCCCACATACGTGGGGAACACGCAGATGGCCTTGCAAGCATCGTTGTTGATGTCGGTTCACCCCCACATACGTGGGGAACACGCCGTCGGCACCGGCACTCCGGGGACAGTGAACGGTTCACCCCCACATACGTGGGGAACACGATAGGTGTCCCCGCTGCGGGTTGCCGTATGCTGGTTCACCCCCACATACGTGGGGAACACGGAAGATACAGATAGCCGACTTCCTCCATACCTACGGTTCACCCCCACATACGTGGGGAACACATCCGGCTCCGGCGGGGGGGGTCGGGGTTACGGCGGTTCACCCCCACATACGTGGGGAACACGGTATAGAGAAGGAAGCAACACGCCCTCCATTCTCGGTTCACCCCCACATACGTGGGGAACACTATTGGTGCAGTTGAAGCGATGATGGCAACCGCGGTTCACCCCCACATACGTGGGGAACACGTGTTGGGCGAGGCGGGACAGGCAGATGGGTCGGTTCACCCCCACATACGTGGGGAACACCCTGAAAATTAAAAGCTAATGCTTACTGCTTATGTAGCTAATTCCTACCTTTCAGTATCATTATTATGGGCAGAGGATGAGACCTGCCGACTTATTCGGACAAGATGTAGCCCTTCAAAATCAACTATCTCCCGCTCCGACTCCCCACTCTGCCGAAAAGAGAACCCTTGTGGATTTTTATCCGTCCACAATTGCAATATCGATCCTGTCCCCTTAGAGGCTTTCACCCATAGCTCATCGCGAACCCGCGCGCTCGGATCCCCAAGGAACACTCCAGTCCTCGGTTCCAACATCCAGCGTGACAATGCGCCCCTCAAACTCCTCGGGACTCTCTCTAAGATCATTACCAGCATCCAGCACCTCCGCGATATCAGGCATTATGCGTTCCATTAATTTAAACTCATAGAACGCTTTTCGACATTCCATCCTTACCGCCCTCTCAAGTTCCGCCGGCATTTCCGCAGTTATCCGAAACGCTATTGGTACGGTAAGAACCGTTTTGTACAGATCTGCTACATCATATACAAAGCTGAGCATCTTCCCGGTGTGAATGAATCCCAAGGCAGAGGAATAGCCAGCAGACAGGATAGCGGCATGGCAAAGGCCATATAGACAGGCATTGGCTGACGAAAGAGCTCTATTGATAGGGTCAGCTGAGTTCCAGTCATTCTGCTTATAGTTCCGCCCCTTCCACTCAATCCCATATTCCTGCGATGCTCTAGAGTAGGTGTTTCTCACTCGAAGGCCTTCCATTCCCCGAATCTGCTGTAATGTCACCTCTTCCGGGATTTGCTCATCGAAGCGAAAACGGTACATGCGCCAGGCGACTCTCAATCGACTCTCTTCATTGCTTACCAATTGAGCCTGCCGGAGGGTTCTTCTTGCGCTATATGTGCCGCCAGTACTGGCCGCATAAAGCCGAATGCCATCCTGTCCGGTCCACGCCAGCAAGCAATTATTGCGCGAGAGAGACTTTATGGCAGCATGTGTTACTGTTGATCCTGGCCCCAGCATAACAACCGCCAGTTGATCGATAGGCACCGGAGTGACTTTATTATCCTGATGAAAAGCCAGACTATCGGCATCGACATCCAGCCTGCCCATTTCCAGATAGAGATAGCTCCAGCGATCACGAAAGCGCGGAAGTTCGTGTAGCGTTCTCATATCAATCCTTCGCAACCATAGCCACTGAAAGAAGACCGAACCCTAATCCTTTGCCACTTCCGATTCCCTGCTCAATTGTACGATAGAAGGCGTCCGGGTCGGTTACGCGCAGTAACCCGTCAAAGCGCACCGAGAGCAGGGTGATATTATGCTTGATGCCGCTGGCTTCTTTTGACCTGTCTTTCGAGAAACCTTCATCAGAAGCATACACGTCCATAATCTCGAATCCGCTTCCCTTGCCTTTCTCCCGCAGCCATTCAATTTGTGCTTCCTCCCCCAAGATTCCCTGGCGCTTTCCCGTATCTTTGACCCGCTTGGTGGGGTTGGCACGAACACGAAAACGAAGAAACTGCCCCCGAACGAATATTGGAGCAAACGGCTTGGATTGATACTCAGTAACGAAACTCATCGCACCGTTTAGTGCAGCCCAATCTGGTTCCTTTTTCGATTGCACCAGAACCGACATATCGCCTGTTTCCTGGTCGATATCCAGACGGAAGAGCACTTGTCCTGCCCCGCCAGCTGCTCTGTCCGGGAATGCGGTCATAAGGGAACGGTGGAGTTCATACGGGCGCGATGCTTCCGTCATCGCCCTTCTAGATCGCGGATTCAATTTCAAGCGGGAGAGATACATGGTGGATCAACCTCCAAATACTTGTAGCGTCGAAACTCATACATTCTGAGTTGATTAAGCCGTAGGGCGTCCTGCCGCTCAAACTCACCCGCCGTATCTTCGATATATACTGCAAGCTTGCCTTTTTCTGCTCTTCGATGACGCTGGCAGGATTCTAAAGCGGTTTCCAGGTCGTTGAATTCAGCCACATCATCAAGCAGAGGACGAACCGGTAGGCAACTCTTGCGTCCCAAGTATAGCGGCCAACGCGGAGCGGCAAGAGCATCGCGCAGAGACCGCATTCGTTCCAGCGATATCTCCAGGCCTACAAGAAAAACGGCATCGTGGAGATAGTCGCGAGGCGAAACAATCGTGAACTCATCATATTCGCCGGCTTTTTCGAGACTTTTATTAGTCCCGCCACTGTGCTTGTACTCTCCGGCAGCCGTACGATGATAGCCGGTCACGGTATGATAGTCGGTTGAGATCACGCCGGGACGATCGATGCGGACACCGAAAAGAAGTTCACGGTCAAGTCTCTCCAACTCCGGATCGTTACGACTAAGGCCCATAGCACAGCCGATCAATCCAATCACGCCGGATTTCGTCGGCTCAAGCCCCGTATCCCTAACATCCCAGCGGGAACGCGTGCCCCAGGATTGCATAGGGCCTTCCAGCCAGAGGAGCATGACAGAGTTAGCCATCCAAAACCTCCTTCTCCACCTCATCCAGAATGCTTTGCAGATTCTTCGATGAGATGACATCAAGAATCTTTGCATCCTCGTTTTTTGCCAACATCAGGCGTTTGCGCGCTTCCAGTCCATACTTTTCTGTGAGCCTCTCGCATTCCTTTCTCAATGCGATGACAGATTCTGCCTCAAGCCCACACTTGGATTTCTTCGGGTCAACCGGTTCACAGAAAGCATTGGCATAGCTGACGGGTAAGTTCTTGTCTCGAATCTCGATCCACAGGAGGCTCGGCAGTTGATGAGCTGCGAATGAGTTTTGTTTGCCGCTGGGCGTGATACGGCAAGCCGCCTCGATTAGCGCCCGGACCGCTTTAACGGCGGTTTCTCTGGCATTTTTCTCATCCTCCGCCTTCACCGGCCGTTTGAAGGCCTTGCCGGTGAGGTTATCCACCAGCCCTTCGATGTGGACATTGAAATACTTGTAATAGCAGGCGGAATTGAACTCCACGTCGCCGATCATATCGGCACCGCCGCCTGCTTCGTCATCCGCCGCACGCTCAAGGTCATCCACGGCGGTGAAATAGTCGAACTCGTGGTCGATCTTGTGGGTACTGATGGCATGGGCAAACTGGCTGGAGGCTTCAACATCGACAAACGCCTCACTCGTGACCATGCGGCCAAAGAGAGCGATGTCAACCGACATGGGGCGAAACCCTTTGTCTTCCGACTCTTTTTGTAGGTCTTTCGCTGCGACTTTCTCGAAGGTTTTCCTATCTCCTGCCTTTGTGGCAGCTGCCGCGATTACATCGCTTACTGCTTGTACGTCCGCCTCACTCAAGAACATAGCCTGCGCAGTTCTGTAGTGTCCACTCTTGTTTGGCTTCCGCTCCTTGCCTTTTTCGGTTCCAAATCCGCTTGCTTTTTGCGCGCCAATTTCGGTCATTTCTTCATCAAACCCGGCTGCCTTTAACCGATGTTTGACGAGTTCAGGCAGAGTACGGGTTCTTGTTGCCAGAAGTCCTGTCAAGCTCTCTTCGAAAATCTCGGATCGCCGGATGCTCCGTTTCAGGCACTGGCTTGATATACGCGCGCGTTTGTGGCTGCCGAAGACGGCTTCCTTCGGGCTCCCGGTGTCGTCCCTGTTGAGATTGCTCGGGGCATGGTTCTGCAGCATGTGTACTTCGATAAGCATGACGATTACTCCTTTTCCTTTGAGATTATTGTGGCGTCCTCGGGACGCTCGGTGGCAAAGAAACTTCGGGCCCATTCCTTCTGAACCCATTTGTCCGTTGAATTCCAGCCTCGGATGTGTTTGAGTAACATCGGCCAGTCGACGCCGACGCCTTTGCTGGCCGCATAACGCACCATCTGCCGTAGCCGATACCGCAAATCGCCGTCGCCGGTCCAGGGGTCATAATCGGCGTCGAGAAGAATGTGAAAGCGGCGCTTGATGGACTCGCTGTCAGGTTTAGCAATAGTCTGTTTCCAAGTTACGCCGAAGTTTCCTTCAATGCGATGGCAACCTGTCCTAATGTCGTTTGTCTTGTATTGAGCCAGAAGGCTGGCGATCAGAAACGCGGTGGCATCGCTGGCAACGCTATAAATGAGGCCGACCAGCCACGGGCACCGCCCCTCGACGGGATCGCGTTCACCGCATCCACGCCGCAGCATTGCGAGTTCACCGGTGTCGAGCCTCTCGATCCGTTCAATGAATTCTTCTTCCCGTGTTTTTTCGGTTGTTGTCATGAGAGTACCCCCTTCAGTTTAATGTCGAGCCATGATCGTGCGCGAACTTGACGTTCGAGCGCATCAGCGTCCGCATCCATGTCTTTGGCGGAGGATTCAAATTGTTCGAGGGAGAAACGAAGAATGGCTTCGCGCCAATCTCTGGCAGTCGTAGCGATGAGAACACGATCGTTGGGCGCCACATCCGGGTCTAGTTGGGCAAAAGCGTTCATCAATGGATAGAATCTGGATTCGAGGTGTTGCCAATAGGCGCGCTCGCTGCGATCCGCAAGATTGCGTATTGACCGTTTATCCCATCTTTTACGTTTTCCTGGTGGCTTGCGCTCCTCCCTCTCAAACTCAGGTGACAATCTTAGGATCGCCGAACGCAATACCCTCGCGCCAGAGTCAGCCAGGTGGAGTTCGCTGTCTACGATCACCCCGAGTCGGGTTGTCTTGCCAAGATTTGCCGGTACACAAAGTTCTGACGATATCCACTCATAGACATTTGCCTGTTTGGCCTGTAGTCCGTATGCTCTGAGGCAGAGAGGTTCTTGAAAGTCAAGTACTTCAAAGGCTTGCTCCACAACATCAGGCCTTCTCATGGCCACCTTGTTGACTCCTTTCCCAAGCTCTCCTACAGGAAGAAGTGCCAAAGCGCCAGCGTCTCGCCACAATGGGCGATTTCTTCGCATGGAGACTTTCTCTGCTCCTTTGTCCCCCCATTGATATGCAAGGTTTGGATCTATCCAAGATGTGCCATCAACTTGAAAACCTGGTTTGAAGACTAGTCCCGACACGACGGAAGGGCCACCCTCTTTCACGACAAAAGTAAGTTGCCTTGGCTGCCATGTAAAGCCATCTGCAACGCTTATTGGGGTTTTTCTTCCTTGGGGCTTAGTTTCTTGTACCCACGCCGCAGACGGAACCAATTTGCCGTACGGGCGCAGTGGTAGATTCAAAACGAGTGTCTTGAAGAGTGAGTCTCCCATCGGTGTAGCATACAATGGAGACGACCCATTTATGGAGGGGCTGTAACCTCTCCCGCCTTGCTTCATGAAGGGGCTGACTGCCGTCAACAATAGTGCTGCCTGAGTAGCTGAAATAGATAAGTGGCCCTCTTTTGAATGATGCCAATGAATGGCTTCGGAGCCGGAAGGAATTTGTGCAAACAGCGCATCTGTTGGACCAAGTTCAGTATTGGCATTGGCTGTAAGCGCTACCTGTAAGAATGGCCTTTCGGGATGGAACAAATCAAAGACATCGCCGCAATGCTTAACATAATCGTCAAAGAGTTTGCCATCAAAATGGCGCTTTTTAATCAGTTCCTTTAGATCAATCGGATCTTCAGGGCGACAATTTGCCAATATCAACGCATCAAGTACGAAGGCGACCAGTAATCGGTACAACCCAAATTCGATGATCGGTGCAGGGTCGCGGATTTCGCGCAACTCATGCGCCTGTTCCAGACAGGGCAGGATGCCCAATTCGTCACGCGTGCCGTCGAGGCGGCTCACAGGAATCCAGGGTTCTGTGAGCACATTAAAGGAAGGGCGGTTCATTGCACCCTCCCGGCCATAAGGCCCATTTCTTCATCATAGGAGACTGCATAACAATTTTCTTTTTCGTCGATGCCCCGCCAAGCCCCATTGGCGGCGACGGGTAAAAGGATGAGACCTCGCAGTCTCCCCTTCGCCTCAACCCCAGCACAATAGCCTTGATCAGGGTTGTGCAGCGGCAGATAACTAGGCAGCTTCAGTGATCGCTGATATAGATCACGGACTCCTTTCATTCGTAATTCCCCCTGTTCTAAATACTGCAATTCTTTTTCTTTAACCAGGATGGCGGTGCGGTCGTTTGCTCCGAGCCTTGTCTTTGCACGCCAGCCATTGCCATCATCGCTGTCATCGCCCGTCGGATCATTGTTGACTGGCCGGAAAACTCGTTCGCTGGGCTCACTTAGAGCGAATTGTCTGCCTTGGTGGTGAAGCAATTGCGTTTCCTTTTCCCAATCCTGATCCGCTTTTCTGATTGTCTCCCATCCTACTGCACTCTGCCCCCATTCGTGTGTCCCATAGCAGTGCTCAATTAGTATCCTGAAATCCTTTGGGAGGTGCACTTTGCGTTGGCTGGATAGAATTGCCAGTGTTCTCAAAAGGGGTTTGTCGGCATATATGTAGCCAGTTCCACCGAAAGTTAAGCCTTTCTCTTCCGGTAGAAGCACATGTAAAGTCGGATCGTACTCCCGCTTCCTATGCCTATGCATACGGCCGCTGCGCTGGAGCAGCAGGTCAATCGGAGCAATTTCGCTAATCATGAAGTCGAAGTCCACATCGAGGCTCTGCTCAACAACCTGCGTTGCCACCAGCACGAACTTTTTAGGACGCTCCGCAGCCTTGAACTTCCGGTTTTCGCCGTTGCCGACCCAACGGCCTTTCCCGAACAGATCGAGAACCCTTTCGGTAATCTTCTGGCGATCAGAAGCTGTAAAACGAGCATGGAAGAGCAGTTTCTCCGAATGAGGCAGTTTGAGTCCCTTATAGATAGCCTGGGCTTGTTTCACTGTGTTCACAATGATGCAGCAGCATCCGCCGTCCCTCAACAGTTCCGCGGCCAGTGTCGCCGTTCTCCCAGCGTCGCCAAGCAGCCCATAGTGAGAAACGATCTTCAGCGTTTTGATTGATGAGGCATTAGCCTCAATCGCCCATGCTTCCTTCCCCTGCTCTGCCACGGTGATCAGCGGATACGGTGCGTCCGGTCCAAGGTCGACGCCTGTTGCTCCATAGGCTTCGACCATCGCCGCTCGCTGTTTGGCGGAAAGAGTTGCCGATAGGAGAATGGCTGGAATCTTTAGGCACGCGCACCACTGGAGAAGGCGGCAGATGATTGCACTCATATAGGCATCATAGGCATGTACCTCATCAATGACCAGCACTCTGTCCGCGAGTCCGTAGAGTCGTAGGAAGCCAAATTTAACGTTCATTCCAGCAAGCATAGCTTGATCAATCGTACCTACGCCGTGCGCCGCGAGCATCGCGCGGCGAGTCGGCCTGAACCACGCGGCGGCAAGAGATCGATCATCCCCCGGCTCACCAGTCTCCGGCAGTTTTTCCGGCTCTTCGTCATCCCGCAGCCATGCCATACCATGAACAAGCTTTGCATCCTCCCCATGCCCCAGCCTTATGAGATACCCATCACGGTAACGGCTGTATAAGGAATCGCTAGTGGCCATAGTAGGCAGGGCCATATACATTCCATAATAGCCTTGGCCCCGCCACTTCTCAGCCAGAATCCAAGCGGCTTCTGTCTTTCCCTCGCCCATCGGTGCCTCAATGATGACCAGTCCCGGTGGGATGTTTTCCTCCAGCAGCTTTTGTTGGATAGGGCGCGCAGTCTCCACAATACACGCTGCCTTTCCCGCCTGCCGATCTCGCTCAAGGCCAATCTTGCCTACCCATTCTCGCGCTACCTCTCGTACCCTTGCAAAGTAATCCTCGGGTGCATCGATATCCTTAAGCCAGGCATCACTGAAGAACTTCTCGTTGCTTGCAATCCAGTCACAGAGCACAATATGCCCAGTAAGACGTATGCCGAAGGCACTTAGATTGGCCAAGGTTTCGCCGGGGAAAGCTTTAATCCCTAGTGTATGCTGTAACATCTGACAAAGCTGATTCTGTGCTTCCGCATACTCTGGTGCGACATCACGTACAGTTTCAATCCAGTAGCCATGATGCGCAACCACGCTTCGAGAGATTGCATCAGCCGTAAAAGGATTGAGACCTTCTCTAATCAACTTGTCCTTGATGAACTTGGCAGAGATGCGCTCATGGCGACAGCTGGCATCGGCAGTATCGGGAAAGCCGATTAGTCTAACCTTCTCGAAAAGTTCTGGAACTTGACGCTGGAACGCTGCATCGGCTTTCCCGACATCATGTAATCCAACGACCAGCGCGACTTGAGCATCGTCCCACCCGAAGGAGGATAAGGGATTGGGTAAGGCCAGACTGACCGCCGCCGCATCAAGCAGGTGTTTCCATAGCGCATGTTTAGGATCGCTCTTTGCCCACAGGACCTTGTAACTGTAATCGGGCAGTGTCGAAGTATTCATGCCATGACTCATGTTCTGTACCTCGCCTGTTTAGTCCCATCAGTAATCTGCGCAGGAAAGCGCGATCAAGATGATTGTCCCAAACAAGACCCGCTACCGCCGCAACATTCTGCATATAGCACAACAGCGGATGATAGCTGCTATCGTCATAAACTGTCTTGGCCTAAAATCATAAGGTTTGCTTCCTATCAAACACTATGACGCCATTGCCACCATACTACTTAGTGGATATGAATATTATACACACCTGTGTCAAGCAACAAGTGTCGCTCGAATACTATAAACTGCAACTTTATCTACGTAATAGTATATAACACCGCGTTGTGACAACAGTCTGTCAAAAGTACAATAGCAGCTTGTTGCACAGAATAGTCTTTGTTTCAATCACAGTTCGTCAGATTGTAGCTGCTAGTGAATACTCCAAGCTAATGCATGATGGCTTGTATATTGAGTAGATGATTGTTTAGCCTAGCGATGCGAAACTTCCTATCGAAACGGACTTAAGTTGGCTGTATCTTGTAGAGAACGATGTTGTTCTGCAGCACATAGTGTTTCAGCTTTCATCTGACATCCTTAACCTTTCCTGAGTCAACGAATACGATCCTTAGCCTAATCTGGGCTGGTTGAAGCCCGAGTATTCTCGATAAGGCACTGCGATAGGTCTCCATCTGAGGCCGGTACTGCTCGGCCAGTTCTGCCAGTGATGCGTCGTCCGGGACCTCGTCACTCTTGAAGTCGAGCACTGTGGCTCTCTGCGCCTTACCATTTTGGTCGCGCTGCACGACAACCCTGTCGAACGCCCCGCTCACCCAGCTATTGCCTATGACTATCTCAAACCTCTTCTCCCGCCACAAGCTCACGTTTCCCGGAGGCCGAGTCAGAACGCGGCCTATCTCTGGGGCACCAATTGCCTGGCGGAATAGCTCGATGGCCTTCTGCTTCAGATCCTCTCTCATTGAGGACAAGGCGTTCCACTCAGCAATCAGGCTCTCCATATCGACTTCACCGACCCACGAAACCCTTTCGAAGAGATGATGGACAGCCGTCCCGAGGTCAAGGGCATCTTGGGCGGCCAGGGCGAACAGCGAGCCAGCTCTCTGGATGATCTCCGCTCTCTTCGAGGGCTGGACGTGGACCAGACGCCGTCGCACCGAAGGCTGCCGGCGGAAATCCGGTGGCAGTTGGGTCGCCTCGACAAGGACCGGCGGCTTGATTGTCTCAAGTCCTTTGACATGCCACCGAGGGTCTCCGATTTCGTAGAGGCAGACAGCCTCCTCTCCGCCAATCTCGATCGTTTTGCCCTCGACAGGCTTGGCGTCTCCCGTGAGCTGCTGCTTCAGGAAAGCAGCAGGCGTGAGCGCCTTGGAAGTTTTCCCTGGGAAGCTCGTGATTAAATAAAGTCCCTGCCTGGCACGCGTCATGGCCACATAGAGCAGGCAGAGAGCATCGAAAGCGGTGGTCTCATCGCCCGTCTTCACCTGCTCCGCCAGGACCGCATCGTTCTCGGCCACGATCCGTCGCGGCATCTGCAGTGCCCATAGTGGTTCCTCGGTCGCCGGGGCACGCGCCAAGAGGAAACCTGGTTGACCGCCTCCAGCCATGTTCCCACCCTGTAGCTCAGGCAGAATGACGATGTCGAATCCCAGGCCCTTGGATTGATGAATGGTCATCACGCGCACGGCTTCGTTGGTGGCCAGATCATGAATCTCATAGCTATCAATGAAGCGCAGGAAGGAATTGCAGTCGCGGCTGCCTGTCTGATCGAACTCGATGGCGGCGTTGGTCAACTCGCCGAGTCTCTTGCGGCCAAAGTCATCAAGCGAATGTGCCACAGCCAACTTGGCACCCCACTGTCGAATGAGCGCCTGGAAACCGTTGTCCTGTATCTCATGGAGGAGCATCAGCGACAGATTATCCCGATTCAGCCCCTTGCTGAGGAAATGCTGCTGGAGTGGGCTCATCTGAAGGTGTCGCCAGGCAAAAGTATCGCCCGGGTGCGCAGCAAACTTCACCAGCGACAGCAGCACCGACACCACCGGATTATCCTTAATGAAGGCCCTGCCTTCGTGGATGATGCACATATCGCTGCACTCGCGGCGAAGGTAGTCCACTATCTCTTCTCCGCTCTTGTTGCTACGCACCAGGACAGCCACGGAAAGACCCTTCCTCAGAGGGTCGATTTCTGTCAGCAAACGCGCTACGACCCGGTAGCGGTCCTCGTCGCTCGGTTTCACCTTACCCTGATCACTGGAAGGCTCGATAACCGCTGTATAGCCATCTTCGGGAACAGCGCCCCCCTCACACCGGTGTATCTGCCAAGTCCTTTCCCACTGCTTGACGGCTCCCTCCGGCAACAGCCCCTCTGGGACATGTTCAAAGACGCGGTTGACCACATCGATCACCGCCTGACACGAGCGGAAAGAGGTGCTTAGGTGGCTGAGCTCAATCCTCCCGCCGTAGCGGTCTAGAACCTTGTCGAACAGCCTGGCGTTGCCGCCACGCCAGCCGTAGATGGCCTGTTTGGTGTCACCAACGTAGAAGAAGCTGCGCTGGCCGCTGCTGTCCTGCAGTATCTCGTCGGCCAGGTTGCGCAGCACTTCCCACTGCAGATCGCTGGTGTCCTGGAACTCGTCGAGCAGCCAGTGGTCGAGCTTGCAGTCGAGCCGGTAATCGATGTAGAGCCGCGCCTCGGCAGAGGGAAGGCGGCTGATCACGTAGCCGCCGCTGGCGCGGTTGCCCGCGGTAAGCAGGTACTGGATGTCGGTGAAGGTAAGGCGACCGTGCCGCCGCAGCATGGCGTCGTAGAATCCTTCGTAGAGATCGAGCACTCCGTAGATACCCTGCGTCTTCTGCAAGGCCACGGTGATCTCTGTACGCATGACGTGCGCCATCAACGCCAGAGCCGAGCGGCATTCCTCAGTTGAGAGATGCTGGGAGACTCTGTCCATCTTGAATGACAGGTCACCCGTACGCAGGGATTCAGTATCTTGGGACAGCTTGTCGAAGAGGTAGTCAATGGCGGCGGGCCAAGTGGAGGCGGTCCCGAAGTGGCGCACCGCGTCAATGAACGTTCGCCAGCGCTCCATGGCGCTTTCCGAGAGCTCGTCTTGCTGTAGTAGATCGGTCAGATGAATTGCCGCAGCTTCAACGTCGCCGGTGCCCATCCACCATGGGGGGCTTCCTACCCATATGTGGTCCTCGTGACCCCAGGCGCTGGCTATCGGCAGGACCTGATAGTAACCGCGGTTCTTGTTGATCAGCGCATCAAGCCGCTCACCCAGCCCCTTCTCCTCCCGTCCGAAAGTGGCCTGCTTGTAGGCTTGTAGAAACCCGCTTCCCGCAGACTGATCCGCCTCGCGCTGACCGAATACCCTGGCCAGCACTTGCTGCCGCACGTCGCTGGCAGCCCCATCCTCCACCAGCAGTTGGAAATGCGGCGGGATGCCAAGTTCCATGGGAAAAGCCTTGGCGACGCCCACGGTGAAGCTGTCCAGCGTACCGATATGCAGCCGGTGCAGGCTCTCCAGCAACTCTCGCAGTATTTGAAGAAACTCGCGCTGCCCTGTGTTCGGTTTCCCGATGCGCTTTCCTGTTCGTAGTGCCGCCTCTGGCGATGACGCGCCTTGGCAAAGGTACCTGACCACCGAATCAAAAATCTCCCCGGTCGCCTTCCGTGAGAAGGTGAGCGCGATGATGCGGTCCGGCTTAACCCCCCTAGCCATCAGCTCGATGTAGCGGTGGGCCAGTTGGAAGGTCTTGCCTGATCCGGCAGAAGCCGAAATGGCCTTGTGCCCAATGTGCGTCGCTGTCATGTCGCCTTCTCCTCGTTGAGAAAGGCATCAAAGGTCTCCGCGTTGACGCACACGGTCGGATCGCCAACAAAGAGGCTCTCGAAGTCGTCGTACCTGGTCTTCTGTGCCGGCGGCCAGAATCGGCGGCTCTTGATATCACAAATGACGCCTCTAGCGCAGGCATTTGCCGATTCCAGAAGTGCCGCCGAGAGGTTCTCCCAGAGAAACACGCTGGTGTCGTCCAGCGCCTTCGGCAGGTTGAAATAGCCCAGTTCGAATGGGCCTCGCAGTTCCTGAGCAGATGAGAGCAAGATGCTATACAGCGGCAGTTGCAGGTCTGTCCAGCGCCGCTGCCTGCCGGCGACCTCGACTCTGGCATATGCAGGCCATTCCGTCTCCTTGGGCAGCGAGCCGAGGTGGGCCTCCTCCGGCACCCCAGCTTTATCAGAGGTCTTGTAGTCCAGCACCCTGATCCTGCCGGTCCGCCGGTGGCGATCTATGCGGTCGATCTTGCCCCGGACCAGGATGCCCTCCATCTCGCCTTCGATTTTCATCTCCCAGCGCAAGATTTCCCAGCCCTGCCTGACCAGTTCCGTCTGAACCTTCGCTGCCTGGCGGAGACGCTGTCTGGCCGCTTCGAGCTGAACCTCAACCTGCAGCGGCAGCGAGCGGCCGAACCGTTTGGTCACCCAGTCTGCAGCTTCAGCGCAGAGGAATTCCTGCAGTCGGCCAATATCCGCGCACCCGCGCATTTCCTCGTTCAGGGCCATCTCGTGCAGCGTGTCGTGCACCAGTGAGCCGAAATCCATGGCATCGAGTTCTATCTTCTGATCGTCCAGCGCTTCCATGCCCAGGATGTGCTTGAGATAGTAACGGAAGGGGCAGTTCAGGTAGTCCCGAAACGCGGTGACGGATATCCTATTCAGATACAGACTCCCAGCGGGAACGTCCAGCGGGGGCACGGCCTCCAGCCGGAAGGAAATGCTCGAAGGATGCCCGGCCCGCGCCTCGGGCGGGGTCCCGAAGAGCCGCTCGGCGCGCCGGGGCAGCTCGGCATCGCCGCACTGGAACAGCAGGCGCGATGGCTTCAGCACATCGCCTCTTGCGCCGGTCTTGCCGACAAGGAAGCACACACGTCCCTGGCTGCAACGTGATTCGATCAAAGACGTTATCAAATAGGCATCCCTCGCCAACCGATCCTCGTCGTGGCGGAGGTTCAACTGTCTCCGCAGCGTATCGGGGAGGAAGACGTCGGCGGGACGGCTGTCGGGCACCTTCCCGTCATTCATGCCGGTGACGATCAGGAACGGGGCATCGTTCCACGGCAGCTCCAGCCAGCCTTCCAGGTCAATCACGGCCTCTTCCGGCTCCGGATAGTAGGACTCCCGGCCCAGCGACCACAGGAGCAACTCCAGCGCGCTCTCCTTGTCCAGTGCCAGTGCCGCCAGCGCGCCCTTGGACAGGCGGCGCAGCGCGGCGTCGATGGCCTCGGCCACAGCCACAAATTCACTGTCCTCGGGTTTCCTGGCATTCAGAATGCGGAATTCATACACCGACTGGAGAAATGAGCGCAAAGAGGCGTCCACAGCCGCAGCATCGAACGCGTGTACGTGCTCCGCCACGACGCCGATGGCCTTCGCCAGATTCGAGAATTCTGCATTCCTCGCGCTGGTGGGAGCAGGCTGCCTTAGCGCCATAATCATGTCATCGAGCGACTGCGGCAGATGGTTGTTCTGGTAATTGTCCAGATCTTCCAGCACGCGGCTGGGGAGTATCCGATGCTTCTTCTGCAGATAGTCGAGGAAATCGCTGTTCCGCATGAAGGCGCTGACGGATTGATAGTCGCCCTCGCTGCGCAGGTCGCGAAACGCCTGAAGAAGCTGGTCCAGCGGGTGCTGGTCCGCCGGTTTCCCCGCCGGATTGAAGGAGACCAGCCCCACGCCTGCCAGGTCCGCTTCTAGGAACGGGGTGATTTCGCTGTCAGGGACTCCGATGGCAACGTCAGCGGGGCCGAAGCGTCCCGTCTCCTGGGCCATAAGTTCCAGCACCTTCTGGCTCTGCGACCAGGGCGAGCCGCTCAAAACGATATTAGCGTCAGGATCGGGAACATCGATGCGGTATTCCTGCCACTTCTCTGGGAGAGGGCGACCCCAGTCATTGAAGGAGTCGGCCAGCGCCTCCGGCGCGTGAACCAGAATAGTGATCGGTACCTGCTGAGCGAGATGTTCCAGTTTTCGCACCATCAGCGGCGTCGGGTCAGGCACTGCGGCCACCACGATACGCTCGATTCCCCTCGGAGGCTCGGGACTTTCCGCTTGCCGGAGCATCCCCACGCAGGGATCTTCGAGGCCGAGCGCACTAAGGCGCTCCAGGTACATCGTCTCCAGGTCTGACAGATCGTGCCAGCGCTCCTTCTCTTCGAGCAGACTGCCGAACTCGCGGTAGACATCAGCGATCCGGTACCCGCCATCTGCCAGGGTATCCCGTAGCCCTTCGATCATCTCGCCGGTGCGCAGCGCCCAGAGAAAGTCCTGTGACGAGGCGCGGGTGGGGAACAGGTCTCCATAGCGGACGAGGTCGGCCTTCATCAAAACATCGGCCCAGACTGCGGCCACCTCCAGAGGCACGGCCACAGTGCCCGAATCATCTTCGGGGCGCAGGAAAAAGGATGGAGTGACCACATGCAGGGAGAGCAGGGCTGTCTTCTGGGAAGAGCAGTGCAACGCCAGTGCCTCTCGGAGGCGTCGACCAGCCTGGCGCGTGGGCACGACGATGAGGTCTTTGGCTAGGTCAACCGGGCCAGACAGCTCTGCGGGCAGCAAGAAATCCCGCACCTTGGCGGTTGTCGGTGCGTCCCAGCCAAGAAAAAGCTCTTCTACCGCCACGCGTTCTCGTACCACATCACACAGTATTTGACCCTGCTACCAGCCGTTCTTTCACTTGGCAACTACTGGTTTAAGCACGCCATAGAGCGCTTTCAGCGTACGCTCGACATACGTTTTCAGCTCGCCATCCGAGATGGGGCATTTGTCAGCATCTGGATTACTTCCATGGTGATACCCCTTCGAGTAGTCATTGATTTCCGAGAGATCATCTGCCAAGGAGATCAAGGAAAACAGTGCATCGCCTTCTTTTGAAACCCGTATCTTGTTGATCATGTCAAGCAGCCAATCGCCTTTTGCAAACTGCCCCGGAAAACGCATTCTAAGATTGCCTTCAAGAAGAGGCCTAATACAGCGGGCAACGATGCGAAGATCCCCTTCGGGACCCCCTTCAAGATACTGAACGAGGGCAAAGTAGTTCTGAAAGTACTCACCCTCTGTCTCTTTCTCCACATCCCACGCACGCAAGACGCTTCCCTTATCACTTCTTACGATGCTGAGCGCCCGCCTCATGGACTTGTCAGCACTATCCCAGACCAGCCGCAGGAAGTACGGATCATGGGAGAGGACGATCACCTGCTTCGCAGTGTTGGCGATTCGCAGTATCTGCTGTCTTGTGGCTGTTTTGCGATGACAGTCGAGGCTAGATATCGGATCATCAAAGACAATTATTCTGTCTTTGAGTCCAGGAATTTGGTCTATCCTTGCCATGAAGAAGGAGAAAGCCAAGGAAGTGAGGTCACCACTACTCAGCGTGTTCTTGAAGCTAGGAACTGGTGCTGTAGCTTTGGGCGGCTCGAGACTAACCGCCACGTCATTGATTGAGATGCAGTAGCTCAAGCTGGGCTTACCACCCGGGAATTGCTCATCCACCTGAACAATCCTGAAGCCAGCCCCGAATTTATCGAGGTAGTCGTTGATCTGTTTTTCATACAGAGCCAGAACGCTCTGCGTGTAATCCTCCAACTTCTTCCTGGCCTCAGCTTTATACTTTTCAAGGCTCGATTTATCCGTCCGGAGTTTCAAGTGGTAATCACATAACTTAGAGGCCGGTTGTGAATGTCGGGCCTTGGTGTTAGCTAGCAGAATCAACTTGCCCTCGGCTGTTGCCAAGTCAGCGCTGCTGATTTCTTTCTTTGTGGTAGCAATTCTTTTGTTCACCTCGCGGACGGATTTATTGTATCCATCAATCTTGTTCCGCAGTGCTTCATATTCAGCCATTTTCTTGAGAAGCGCCTCGCTCGGATGCACGCTCTCCACAGGTGAATTGGCTTTCTGCCGAAGATGATTGCGCATCAGTTGCATGAGCTTGTCGCATACTAGCCTGATCTCATCAAACGAGATCGCTGGGAAGTCTCCTGTCACATAGTCTTTCCAGAACTCCGAAAGAGATCCATTCGATGCAATGATTCCCTGAAGTGATAGGAGGGTATCCTGAAACAACGTTCCATCTACCGTTGCCAGAGCGTCGCTGATCCGTGCCTTCAGAGCAACGTATTGCTCGCTGAAGTGCGCTCTGTATGCTGCAACGAGAGGGACATCTTTGACATCTTGCGTACAAAAAGGACATCGTTCGCCTGCTAGATATGTCATGCCATCGTTAATCCACGATTCACCCGCTTCACCCATATGTTCAGCAATGTGCTTCCTCACAAGCTCCTCTGATTCGGCTGATACATTCTCTAGGGAGACAGAGAGCAGATCCGTCATCTCTTTGACCTGCGGGTCGCCAGATTGAATCTCTGACAGGACGTCTTTGCTTTTGATCACATCGCTTTTCTTAACAGTTGCTATCTCCTTTTCGGCAGCTGAAATAAGTGCATCTATCCCATCCAAAGGCTCAAGTTTTGCGAAGTTGTCAACACTGATGTTACCCTTGATGTGCTTCTGGACCTCGCCTTCGCTCGTTCTGATCGCTGAGTTCATCTCCCGAATATTGTCATCCAGTTCTTCGAGCTTGTGGGCCAGCAGTACCCCCTTATCACCGACGACGAATTTGTAGAGGTTCTTCTTATGCTCATGTTCCACTTCAGGGCCAGCGTGCACATTCTCAGCAACGAAGCGGGTATCGAAGACTTCTGTCTCAGGGAGCGTGCCATTCCACACGCCATCTGCGAAGCATACGGGCTTGCCATCCAGAAGAATGGACACAGTCGATGCTCCAGTGGAGCCCAAAGTACACCTTTCCTGAATGTAATCTCCTACTCCAGTGCATAGAGAGCGAAGTACTGCAACTAGAGTAGTCTTACCTTGCCCATTCTCGGCGTACAAGAGGTTCAGACGGCGAAAAGTGACGTCACCCGAGCAGGCATAGTCTTCGAATCTCCCAACGTTCTTGATACTTATGATCTTCTCAATCATGACTGCTTCCCCCCGCTAAGGCGGTCCGCCCACTTTCTCGGATATCCGCCACCTCACCTTTGGGCTGCCATCACAGCCTCCAAGTCAACAAAGCTGGCCCCGTTCAACCCCCGATATCTCACCGGGTGACATGTAAGAATGACAATCTGCAGGCGCTGGGCCTCCTCCTCCAGGATAGCCAGGGCCCGCGCCATTCGCCCGTCATCGGTGAATGTCATAACATCGTCGAGAACCACCATCTGACGTTCTTCCCTGGCCAGCACCTCGGCCAGGGCCAAGCGCGTGGCCAGATGAATCTGCTCCCGCTCACCGCCCGAAACGCTCTCCAGAGAGACTGCCTCTCCGCTGATCTCAGGAACCACGCTGGCTGGCTCAAACGAATCGCCCAACTCAAGACGGCCCAGCCGTCCACCCGCGATCCGCTGGACTATCTGCGTGGCCATAGCCTCCACCGGTCCGGCCACGGCTGCCACGGCTTCGTCCCGGCATTCGACCAACGTGTCCTGCAGTAGGCGTATTGCTCCGGCGCGCAACTCCTCGGCGGTGACCTCAGCTTGCAGAGCTGCTACTTTCTCCTCCGCTGCGGCCATCAATGAATATGTGCCCTGGCCACTGAGGCCCTGAAGTTTTCCTTCCTCTGACTTCTCATCGTCGCGAGCTTTGCCGGCAGCCTCGTCTGCTGCCTGAAGCTGCTTCTCCAGTCGGTCCACGGTGTCCACGGGATTGTCCTTGAATTCCGAGAGATTGTCTATGATCTCTTCCAGGCTCAAACGAGCGGCGTCCCACGAGAGTACGAACTTCCTCAATTGTTCAGCGCGCTCCTCCTCCGACTTCCCATCGTTGTTGAGATCGGCTAGCCTGTCGTCGAATGACTTGATCATCTTCTTGGCAGCTTCGGCTTCCGAACTAAGTTGATCCTTCCTCCTGCTGGCATAGAGCAAAGCAGATTGCGCGGCATCCCGGCGAGCCTCCTCCTTGTCAATTCTGGCTTTGAAGGAAGTGCTGACGTCCTCGGCAGCGGCCTTGAGGGCCGAGGGGTCAGGTGTCTTTTGCTGCCAGTCGGGATGATCCTTAATTGCCTTTGCCAAGATAGCCTGGATCTCAGAACTTTGTCGCTGTACCTGCTCCAGAGTACGACCTGACAGCAGAGTATCAATCTGGGTCTCGGCCTCAGCGATCTTTTTATCGAGATTTCTGCCCTTCTCTAGCAGGCCCTCTAATGACTCAATGTCCAATGTTCTGAAGGGTTCCGTTAGCTTTATCAGCTCATGCTCTGCCTCAGCTCGCTCAGCGCGATACTCATCGATCGATCCGGCAGGCCCGAAAGCCCTGAGCCGGGCTACACCGGGCAGGTCGGCCACCACTTCCGGTGAACCAGTAACCCGTGTGGGAATCCCCGCGCTCAGCTTTACTTTGCCGGTCTCCTCTCCTTCAACGACAATCAACTCGCTGCTCTCCTCCGGAACAACCTCCATAGTTATCAGGGAGGCATCGATGCGAAGTTGCGCCTCATCGCGCTTATTCATTGCCTTGCGGATGGCTCGCAAGGTCTTGTCATCCGGCGCTACCAGCTCAGTCCGCTCCTTCCGGCGCATGTTCAGAGCTTCCTGAGCAGTGATAATCTTCTTGAGCAGCCTGTCCAGATCGGCCAAGGTTTTGGTGTTCTCTATAAACCGCCGCGCCTGTTCCGCCAGTTCGCGGGCTGCCTCTATCGACGGGCGTTCTTTCCGTACATCTTCTAGGGCCGACTTGGCTTCCTCAGCCTCCTTCTCCCGTTCCAGCAATTCGCGCTGTTGCAATGGCAGGTCGCCTTCTATTTTACGAAGAGACTCTGCGGCCTCTTTAAGTTCTTTTCTGGCTGCCGCGATGCTCTGGATGCGCTGGTTCAGCTCGCCGTGCTGCGCCTCTGCTGCCTTGACGCGTTCCGCCCTCTGGCTCTTCTCGAACGTCAGCTTCTGGAAAGAGTCAGCCCTGCTTCGAGCCTCTTTGAGTTCCTTGCTGATACCCTCCGCATCATATCTCGCCTGTGTTAGCCTGGCGCGCAAGTCCTCCACCCGCCTGGCCGCGTCTTCGTACTCGCGCTGCCGGATTATGGCGGTGGCACGATCATTAAGAGCGGTTTGGAATTTATCTCTGGCTTGCACTACAGCCGGGGCATCCTTGCCAGTTTTTAACTTGCCGGTGGGCGTGTATATCTGAAGGTAGGCTTCTTCCACCTTTCGTTCTACGGGGCTGGCAGCCGGTCCAGTGACCTGTGCACCAAGCGAGCTTCTGATGTCAGCTAGAAGATCACCGGAAAGCCCTTCCAGCGCCAGTCTGCCCTGAGACACCCAGAGAACCTGCGCCAGTCCACTGTTCTCCCGCCTGGACAGGCCCCGTCCCGGTGCGCTCTTCGAAAGCATGGTTCGAACTATCTCGTCGGCACTGCTTGATTCGGCAAGGCTGGCGAAGTGGCCATCTTCCTTCCTTTCGAGTTTCGAGTGCGGGCTATCCAGAAATCGTTTGGTGATCCGATACTGTTGGCCGCCGTGGCTGAATTCCACCGTGACTGTGGGCGCCAGCAAACGGCCCCAGGGGCGTATGACCTCCACTTCCTTCCCACCCACGCGGTGCCCGTCCAGAAGGGCGCGCCGCATGGCCTCGAACAGGGTGGACTTCCCAGTGGCATTGGGCGCATAAACCACGTTCAGCCCCTCTTGAAATGGCCCTACTTCGATGGATTCTGCAAAGCAGCGCCAGCCAGAAACGCGTATTGATCTGAGGATTATGGCCGCACCTCCGTCATCAGAGCATAAAGCTCCATGAGAGCTCTGGAGGCAACCTCTGACGAGGCGGTCTCAGGACGCTCGCAGGCTAATTGTGGATCTGCCAGCTCCTGAAGTCTGGCCGCCACATTCCGCAAGATGCCGGGCGGCAGGCTGCCGAACCAGTTGACATCCTCGGGAGAAGGCCGCATGCCAGAAATGTCCACTCGGTGGAACAGGAACCTGGAAGCCAGTATTTCCTCGATGCGGGCTATCTCATCGCGCTCGCCCGCAGCCAGCAGTCCCTTCAAGCGCAACTCAACGAGAGTCGATTCCGGGTTGTCTTGGGACTCGATATCCTGGCGGACTCGTAAGAGGTCACCCGGCTGACGGATATCCTTCTCGACGACCTTCCACGTCAGACCTCCCGTTCGCACGCTGGTGACGACCGGTGCTACTCCAGGTCCTGCGATGTCAACCAGCAAGACGTTGCCGCTGTCCCGTTCGCCAAAGCTGGTGGTCTCGTGGGTTCCGCAGTACGCCATCCGCACAGACCCATCGGGCGCCGCGTATGTGGCCGTCGAATGCCAGTGCCCCAAGGCTAGATAGTCAAGAGATGCCCTCGCCGCCGCATCTGGAGTAATTGGGTAGTCCGGTTCTGGCTGGGGAACTCCCTCCACGGTGCCATGCGCAAGCCCTATGCGTAAACCAGCCGCCGTTTCGGTTGGTATCCAGGCCGTTGGGTTCTTTCGTGACTGTTTCTCTTTGGCTGGACAGGGATAGACGACACCGCCAGGGATATCAACAGGCTTCTCCTCACGAAGAACGTGGATTAGTTCCATCGACTTCCACGACGGATGTTCCCAGACTGAGCCTGGAGTTAGCGGATCGTGGTTGCCCGGTATCAGGTAGACTGGGACTCGGCAGTTACCGAGAATGTCCACCACCTTCTGAATCAAAGCCCGCTCAACGCCATTGTCTTCGAAGACGTCACCGGCTATTAGGACAAACTCCGCACCATACTTTTGGGCGGCTTCGACCATCCTCTTAGCAGCTGCTAGGCGCTCTTCACGAACGCGGGAGGCAGCGCTGCCCACGTGGGCCGCTTTCATTCCCATCTGCCAGTCTGCTGTATGGATGAACTTCATAGTCTTTTATTCAATGCTCAACAAAATGTCGCAATGTTCAATTCCCCAATTAGACAAGTTAAATGACTATTTCATATACTTGCTCATCTTATTCCCATGATGCAAGGTTATTCCATGCTCGATTAGGACCTTTTCCATGGTGGCCGGTATCTCCATCAGGGAATTAAAAGGGCGTGGACTAGTGGGAATAATATTATGAGCATTATTACGTTCTATCCTCACCACTCCACTACACCAAGCATGTTTGGGTTTAATCTGGCCTTTGCCTGTCGCAATCTGGTCAGTCCAAAAGCGCACTTTGATTTCAATCATGCGCTCTCCCCATTTGGCTTCCCTATTTTCAACTGATTCTTTCACCGGTGTACCTCCTGTTGGCTATCATTAGGTTCAAAACTAAATTAATAAGAAACTATGTTTATAGTATTAAAGTGTATGTAATCATATATCTACATGTAGTGATTGTCAATTAAATAATAGGATTGGAGATGTGCCCATGGGAGGAATTCAACCAAACATCGTTTTGTTCCTCTGAGGTCGCTCCCATGCTAAAGTGAACACTCTATTGGAACGTGCAACTGAAGCCTTGGGAAATAATTTGATAACGGCGCGAAGTATTCTATTCTCAATTGAATATCCGTAGCTGAATGAAATTCAAGCTACGCTTTCACTAGACGAACAACCTGATTGAAGCATTTACAACAAATCCCACGGACAGCCACTCGTCCATTCTTTAACTTCATAGTCCGTTCGTGATTAATCTCAACCTTCTCTCGGCATTTCATACAATATGCTTGCATCTTCTCCTCCTTGACCGGAGTTTCGTCGAGATACCGGTTTTGATTTCTATATGAGTGCGAGGCGGCAAATTCCGCTACTGCA
>Ga0180431_10002679_pt1 | contig 23637 bp, 21 predicted proteins | sample SS_ome_11_FD_132459 | JGI IMG/M metagenome (GOLD analysis project Ga0180431, IMG submission 132459) | Hypersaline lake sediment archaeal communities from the Salton Sea, California, USA - SS_1_MS_1 metaG | ecosystem: Environmental > Aquatic > Non-marine Saline and Alkaline > Hypersaline >...
ATCTCGATCTTTTCTGCTATAATCCCCATAAAGCACCTCCTGGGTGAATGCTCTTTTTAGCTTTTTTATAAGTATTACACCCAGTTGGTGCTTTTTCACTTACATTAACCGGGAATCAGGGATGTCGTAGGCCCCATCCCATCCCCCCTATTGATTCCGTTGTAATGAAGTGATAAAATCACTAACAAGAGTGTAACTAGTTCCTGTAGCGAAACGCGATAATTGGGCATTGGCGCCTGAATTTGGAGTGGGGCGGCTTGACGCCGCTTTCAAAGGCTGTGACTTGACACAGCCGCTATTACTGGACATCAAGCCGCCCCGGATAAAAGCGGCGTCAAGCCGCCGCACTCCAAAAACTACCTCAGTAAGGTAAAATGGCAGTTTCGCAACAGGCACTAACTAATAAAGGAAAGGCCAATGAGCCCGGAAACAACACAAGCAATTACAACCTGGTTACCAGCCATAGGTGGAGCGCTAGCGGCATTTGCCACCTTTGGTATTCTTATTGTAACAATAATCAAGCATGTTGACAACCGTATTGATGGTGTGAATAAGACTCTTGATAATCATCTTTCTGATGTCGATAAGAAGATGTCTACTCTTATACATGAAATCCATGAATTTAGACTTGAAATGGAAAAACGTCTCTCAAGAATTGAAACCAAGCTCGAAGTTCTTCAGGAAAGAAATCAGTAATTATTTGTAACTTTCTTGGTCAATTCTAATCAAGGAACACTTAACGGAGGAGGCCCTCATGAAAAAAAAGATATCTAAGTCTCAATCTAATACACCAAGCATGATGCTTAGGGAAATTGGGGGGGGAAGTATCATAACTTTTGGAATGGGCAGTGGTGGCGTGGCAGGAGGTGTGACTGGTGGAGGCGTGGGTACAGGCATCGGAATGGTGATTGGAGGGCCTCCGGGAGCAGCCGTTGGCTTTCTTGTTGGGTTTGTTAGTGGGGCATTGGGTGGAGCATTTGGTGGTGGTATGGCAGCAAAAAAAATAAAAAATAAGATTTTGTAAAAATTACGAAGGAGTATATCATGTCAGTAAACAACAAAAAGGATCGGAAAGATACTCGTAAGAGGGGATTTAAGAGGGGAGTTGAGAGGGGAGTCAAGAGAGCAATAGAGGTTTTTGAAGGAAAAGGAAGTCTTCCAACTGCTGCCAGGAAGGTTATGGAGGATTTAGGAAAGAAGAGGAAAAAATAGTAACAGAACTCCCATTTAACCTGAGAAAATTTCGGGGACACAATACTAAATATTGGGCATCCTCGAAAGCCAATATGTCATCAGATAGGGCGATTCCCAAGAATCCTAACTTCAACTTGATACCCATGTTCACGAATTTTTGTCCTGGCACGCGTTGCCATTTCCTGCGTTCGCACATAGTAGAACCGTTTCCCGTCAAATTTGGATAGCTTTTCCAAAGTTATTGCCATCCTCTTGTCAATCGTTCCTATCGGTCTCTTCGAAGTAGTTATCTCTGCAGAAACTATCACCTTTCCATTGGTCGTACCTTGAAGATCGGGCTCGTCAATAGAGCCGGTTTGACGAGGATTCCATTTCCAAGTGATACGTTGACCATGCGAGAACCCTTTCTCGATATCTGTAGCAGCATCGAGAATCATGGTTGCGTGTAAAATTTGGTTCATGTCTTCGTAAGCATTTTGCCTCAAAGTCTCTAATATCTGGATTCCATGAGCCAAGTCGTCAATTTCTGGATCAACCTGTGATTTGATGAAGCTGATCAGCTTTTTTACCTCTTCAAGGAGGTTAATACGCTCCTTTCCAATGTCATCGAGAGATTTTATTTCTTTACCTCCTTTCCTACGATCTTTTCTATGATAACACCGGCAGCAAGAACTACTGCTCCAACGGCGTAGGGAATTGCCTCTTTTATTTTGTCCCACAGTCCGTTCAATGTATCTTGCGAAGGAGCAGGAATTTCAACTCGGACATCGCCATAACTTAGGGTTATTTTTCCCCCATTTACCTTAACTTTTTTTTCTAGAATATCAGGATCATTAAGGTCGTGTCCCACTTTGTGGGGGAAATTGTGTCTTTTCTCCCGGGGACATGTTTAAGGTAACCTCCATGAAGCTACCTTGTCAAGTGACTTAATTAAGCCCATTTGGCGTACGCCACAGGTTCAGGGAAGAGACGGGCGGCCCATACGTATTTATGCTTTCGGTACCTGTTTTGGGTCGAGGGCGTCGCGCAGGCCGTCGCCGAGGTAGTTGAATGCGAGCATGGTCAATGCTATCGCGAGTGTCGGGAATATAATCACGTGGGGCGAGAAGCGGATCAGCACCCAGCCGTCGTTCGCCAGGTTTCCCCAGCTCGGTTTGGGCGGCTCGATGCCAAGCCCTATGAAGCTCAATGTGCTTTCCGCAAGTATGACCGAAGGTATGCGGAACGTTAACGTCACCAGCAGCGGCCCGAGCGTATTGGGCAGTATATGCCGTATTATAATTGCCGCGTGCCCCGCCCCGAGCGACCTTGCGGCGCGCACGAAATCCAGCTCCTTCAACCGGAGCACTTCGCCTCGCACCAGCCGCGCCACGCTGACCCAGCTAACCAGCGATAGCGCCACGACCACCGCCGCCATACCTCGGCCTATCACCACCGTCAGCAATATTATCAGCAGCAAATCCGGGAAACCGTATATAACGTCCACAACACGCATCATCCCGGTGTCCGCCCGACCTCCCATATACCCCGAAAAGGCCCCGTAAGCCGTACCGAAAATCAGCGCCACCAGGCTCGTCACCACCGCCACCGTCATACTGACTCGAGTGCCCCAAAGCAGGCGGCTGAATATATCCTGCCCCAGCGCGTCGGTCCCGAGTATGTGAGTCGCCGAAGGCGCCGCCAGCAAACTCGATATATCCTGATCCCCATACGAATACGGTGCGAACCACGGTCCGAATAACGCCACTATGATCATCGTCGATATGAACGCGCCGCCCGCCAGCGCCATCGGATCGCGCCGCAATGCCCTCCACGCCCGCGCCCACAGCCCGCCGGTTCGCAGAGCCATCATTGCACCTCCACGCGCGGGTCAAGCGCACTGTACGCCAGATCGACAGCCACGTTGGCGAAAACTATCAACGCCGAGTAGACCAACGTTACGCCCATTATCATCGGATAATCCCGGTCGCTGACGGCGGTGATAAAGTATTTCCCCATACCCGGAATGGCGAAAATGTACTCGATCACAAAGCTTCCGGTAACCAGCGCGGCCAGCAGCGGCCCCAGCACGGTCACCACCGGCGGCAGCGCTCCGGCCAGGATGTACTTGGTGACCAATCCGTACCGTGGCAGTCCCCGTGATTTTGCGGCAGCCACGTGCGGCGCGCTTGAAGCTTCTATGACGCTCGATCTCACCAGCCGCGCTATATACGCCGCCGGACCGAACCCCAGAGCCACGGCGGGCAGCACCACGCTGGACGAGCCTTCCCATAGCGCCGCCGGGAACCAACCCAGATGCACCGCAAAAACAAGAATAAGCACCGTGGCGAGAACGAACGAAGGAGTGCTTATGCCAAGTGTCGCCAGAAACATCCCTCCCTTGTCCGCCGCCCCGCCGGGACGTATTCCAGCCCAAGTGCCGGCGCAAATGCCGACCAGCAGGGTAAAGAGAAACGCCCACGCTCCAAGGCGCGCGCTCACCGGGAATGTATCGGCGATGATGTCGTTCACGCGCCTCGAGCGGTATTTCAGGCTCGGGCCCAGGTCGCCTTCGACTATCATGCCCATGTATCGCAGATATTGTTTCCACCAGGGTAAGTCCAACCCGTATCGCGCCTCGATATTCGCCTTGACGGCGGGCGGGAACGCCTTCTCGCGGTCAAAAGGCCCGCCCGGCACCAACCTCATGACCACAAAAGTCAGCGTTGCGACCGCCCAGAGTACGGGGATCGCCCACAAAAGGCGTCGCGTCAGAAAAGCCCATACACTTTGCTTCATCGGCCAGCGCCCCCACTGGAACCAAAGCTTAACCGATCGAGATACAGGACATCCATCGGGTTCAGCTTGAAACCCTTCACGCGCGGCGATACAAGCCGATGCAATTTCGATGCGAAAAGCGGTGCGATAACGCAATCCTCTTCGAGCAATATGCGTTGCGCCTCGTTATACATCCTTCGCCTGGCAGCGGGGTCGCGCTCGTAAGCGGCGGCCTCGACCAACCGGTCATAAGCCGGGTTTTTCCATTTCGTGTGATTGTTGCCGCTGGTCGAGGTGAATACCTTCATAAAATTGTCCGGATCGGGGTAATCGGAAACCCAGCCGAGCCGAAACACTTGCGGCGTATCGTCCCGCAGCTTTTGCAGATAAACCTTCCATTCCATGTTGTCCAGCCGGACTTCTATACCGAGGTTCGACCTCCATTGGGCCTGGATGTTGGTGACGACCATTTTGTTTGGGAGGTTGGTGTTGAAACCGAGCCTTACCTCGGGCAACTTTTTCTGCGCTCCATACCCGGCCTGCCCGAGCAATTTACGCGCCCTTTCGGGATCGAAACGATACCCGACTTCCGCATCGCCCGCTTCCATGCCCGGAGGTATCCAGCCGCTCCAAGGTATCCGGCCGCCCTGGAGCACTTTTGCCACCTTCTCGCGATCCACGGCATGCGAAAAAGCGCGCCGCACCAGCGGATCGTCGAACGGCGGCCTGGTGACGTTGAAGCCGAGATAAAATATCGCAAAAAATGGTCCCTCGAGATAATCGGAGTGACTGCCGTAGTGAGGAACCGCATGGGGCGGGACGGAGACAATGTCCAAAACCCCGGTTTCGTAAAGGTCCAGCGCCGTGTTCTGCTCGCCGACCATAAACATTTCGATCCTGTCTATTTGCGGGACCCTGCCGTAATACTTCTCATTGCGCGCCAGGGTCAGCCTGTATTCGTGTCTCCAACTTTCGAGTTTATAAGGCCCGAGTGTGACCATACGGCCCGGCTCGGTCCAGGTATCGGGCCACTTTCCAACCACATCCGACCGGATGGGAAAAGTCGCCACAAACGTAAGGACGGCCGGGAAGTAAACCACCGGTTTTTTCAACCTTATCTCGAGCGTATGATCGTCTACGGCGCGGACTCCGACAGTCGAAAAATCGCTTGTTTTCCCCGAGTTATATTCCCGGGCCCCGGCAACATCATAAAGGAAATAAGCGTATTCGGCCGCCGTGGCCGGATCGAGCAATCGACGCCAACCGTCCGCGAAGTGTTGTGCGATAAGTGGAACGCCGTCCGTCCAGATTACGTCTTTTCTGAGCCGGAATGTGTAGACGATACCGTCATCGCTCACCCCCCAGCTCTCGGCAAGGGCCGGCACGGCGACGAGCGACTCGTCATACCTCGTCAAGCCTTCCATAAGGTTGTTAAGCACGAGGATACTGGTGCTGTCCGTCGCGAGCGACCAGTCGAGCGACGGGGGTTCGGTGCCGAGGTTCATGCGCAAGGCATCGGGCGAAGCGCGATTGTTTTTGCAGGCCGAAAGAAAAACGCCCGCCAAAACCAAGGCGCATACGGCGGCTATAAATCGCTTTCCCCACAAAGCGCGAGCAGTCATATCATTTTATCCGCAATGAAATTTCGTGATCTTCTTTTATCAACTTGCACAAATCCCCCGAGCAAACCATAAAAAATATCTCTGCCTTAATCGACTTCTCGCCACTTTCCGCGTCTGAATTGACGCTAAATCCCGACTTGAAAGTATTGCTCGGCTCGCGGTCTTTATTGGAGAGGCTTTCTTTTTCCATTTTTATACCTTTGGGCGCGGCGAATTTTACATTAACCGGCGATTCGGGATTTATATGCCACTTGCGCCCCGCTTTTAGTTTTACGATGACGGCGCCTTTCCCTCCCGGAGGCACGGAATCGGGATCTGTGGAAATCTTTACCGAATAATCCGAGCAAGCCGACAGAAAAAGCACCGAAATAAAAAGCGTCAGTATTAACTTTGCGAACCTCATTTGTTTCCTCCGGTAGATGGATCGGGCTCGATGGCGTTTTCCATATTTCGCAGATCTTTGAGGTAATCGGCCCGAAGGCCGTTCATCATCGATATAATATCATCCCCCGCATAATCGAGATACGTCCACACCTGCGGCCTGTAACTACCCTCATGGTAAACCAACGTCAGGTCGAAAGAAACCCCTCTTCCCACATACGGCCTGTGGCCGGAGGACTTGCCGGTGGCTAAAATCATGTGGCCTTCAGCGATAATGCCCGGGTCTATATTCACCGGCCTTCCTTTCCCGCCGGCCTTGAGTTTCTCTTCTATCTCCCACGTCAGGAGCTTTATATCAACCAACTCGAACGGATCGACCAGCTTTTTCCATGCGGCAAAAATGCGCATAATCCCGGCGCCCATTTCCCGGACGTAATAATCGGTGATATCGAACGAAACCGGCTCGGAAGTGAAGCACCTGTCGCCAAGACGCTTGTCAAGGGCGACAAGGGCTTCTTCAAGCAAGCCCGAATCGGTATAGAAGAAATTGGCAATCGGCCTTGCGGGTTTTGGAGGTTTTGGATTACTCAAATCGGCTCCCAACAATCATCCTGTGCGAAGTGCGAAGTTTTTTTATGCTTTATTTTTCACTTCGTACCGACAACTAAGAACTATTTTAGTAACGCACTGGTTTAGATCACTTCAATCCCAGTTCTTTCTTGGCTTTTTCCCAGGGAATGTGTTCTTCGCCTTTTGCAGCGGCTTTCGCTTCGGCGGCCTCGGCAGCCTCGATATCTATACGATCCTCAATTTCCTCGATAAGCTCCAAGTCTTCCATAGGAACTACTACTGCAAGCGCTTTACCTCTTCGGGTTAAAATTATCCGCTCCTTTCCGTAAGCGGCCCGATTGATCAGGTCGGAAAACTGATCTCTCGCTTTTACCGTAGAGATTTTGGTCATGGCGAAACACCTCCTACCTTCTTAATTGTACATTTAAGCTGAAACGGCGTCAACAGAAGGGAAGATGAAGGATAAAATAGTAGGTTTAACCCCGTGTTATTCGATAATTTTTCCCGAACCGGGCCGGCATGCTTTAACGCAAATGCCGCAAATTCGCACGCTCATCCCGTGTCTCTCGAAATATCTGTTTTGATTGTTGCAGGCGAGCAGGTCGAAATCCTCCGGGCCTTCGTTTATTGCGCTTACGGGGCAAACGTTTAAGCATCTTTTGCAATCGCCGCATTCTCCTCGAGGCCTGGGCGGCGACTCGATGGGAACATCCGTCAGCACTGTGACCAGCCTCACCCGAGCGCCCCATTCGGGCGTAACGAGCAGGAGATGCCGGCCAATCCATCCGATACCGGCGCGCACCGCTATCATTTTATGACTCAGGTGTGCCGCTTGAGTTTTCCAATCAATATACACACTCGCAGGCACCGGCAAAGCGCTCCCGCCTTTGGATTGAACGAACGCTGCCACATGCGTGGCGGTGCGATCCAGCAGCATGTTCACCTGTCGATAATGGTGTTTGTATAGTAGGGTAGGGTGATCCTCTATCTCATCGATCACGGCGGCGCTTAACGGAAAAGCCATGCTTATCGCATGTGTGAATTTATCGATTTGCACGCCCGGCCCGAATCGGAAATGCGTGTGCAAATCGGTCACCTCGGTCGAGGCGGAAATGAATGGCCCCTGGCGGGCGATAAATGCGGCGATTTCCTCCCAGGTGAGCTCGGAGCTCATAGGAGCGTGTACTCCTCCCGAAGCTGCTGTTCTATTTCAGCGATGCTTACGGTCGCAGTACCGACCTTCCCGACGGTAACTCCCGCCGCCGCGTTCGCGAGCCACATGGCTTGCTCGATGGAACCGCCGGCGGCAATAGCTGTAGATAGCACGGCGATGGCGGTATCTCCAGCGCCCGTAACATCGAAAACATGCCGGGCAACAGTCGGGACGTGCACCGGCGGCTTGCCGTCACGGCACAAACTCATCCCGGCCTTGCCCTTTGTAATCAACACATTCGAGCAGCGAAGCTTTTTAACGAGTATATTTCCGGCTCGCTTGACGTCTTTTTCCGTATCTATCGGAAAGCCCGCTACTTGCGATGCCTCGCGGTGATTGGGAGTAATGACAAAAGCGCCTGCGAAACGCTTGACGTTGCCCACTTTCGGATCGACGGCAACCTTAGCGCCCGCTTCAGCGGCAATCTTGAGCACTTTACGAGCAAAAGGGCCACGAAAAACGCCTTTATCATAGTCGGATAGTATCACGACCGATTTTTTCGAAATTGCATCGGCAAGAAATCCGGCCATGCGGTTCTCAACGCTGCGCGACGGCGCATCGCAAATCTCCCGGTCATACCGCACAACCTGCTGGCCGTGGGCGATAACACGAGTCTTCAAAGTGGTGGGGCGACTTTTATCAATAAACACTCCGTCGGAAGGTATGCCTTTTTCCTCGATCAGCGACATCATTCCCCTGCCGTGAATACCCGGGCCGACTATTCCCACCAATGTTACTGCCGCTCCCAGCGCAGCGACACCCGCTGCGACATTAGCGGCGCCCCCAAGGCGGTAGTCCATCTTTTCGACCTCGACCACCGGTACGGGAGCTTCGGGACTTATACGCCGGACCTTGCCCCACACATACGAATCAAGTATCAGGTCGCCCGCCACGACGACCCGGGCGCGGGACATGCGCGCAAGTAACTTCTTCATTGAACCCAGTGACGGTTTTTTAATTGTCATCGGTTTTTCAGCTCCAACGCCCCATAGCTCCGGGCGCATTTGTTATCGGCGGAAATCGGTATAGCGCGGATCGTGCTCTTTAATCTTCAACTCGTCGGACAATGCCCTGAAAACCCTCGATACGCTTGCAGGACTGACCTCGAACCTGCGTGCAAGTTCCGCTTGCGATATATCCGAGTTGTTATAAAGCTTTGCAATCGTGTATACGACCCCGGCGGCCCAAACTTCCGGGACGCGAGGCATGCTGTACCCCACTCGAAGATAATCATCCCACATTTTTTGAGCGCCCTCGATGGCTTCCGCCGGAAGATGCAATTCGGCCAACGCGGTTTGTGCCAGTTTTGCGGGAATGTTATCGTATTCGTTCTCCGACTCGAGGTAATTGCCAATCGCATCACTCATTACCCAATCGTAGAACTCTTCGAGCTGGTCGATTTTTTCGAGATCCTTCAAGGCGTGCCTGATAGCCAATACCATTGGAAAGCGCTCTCGAGCCTCCTCGAGCACGGCCTTTGCTTCATCCCATCGACGTTGCCCCATTAAACTTTGCGCAAGCCCGACATGAATTTCGTGCGCGGATTCATCCCTCCGGATGGCGCGTCGAAATACCTCCTCGGCCTCCTCGAACTCTCCTTGCAGGCACATGCACGTCCCGAGGCTCAACTCGATTGTGGTATCGTGTGGTTTCAGTTTCCAGGCTTTTTCCAACAAACTCCTTCCCTTGTTATGTTTACCCTGCGCGGAATACACCTGGCCCAGTAAAAGCAACACCAGCGGGTCTTCGCCACCGATATCGAGAGCCTTTTGAAAATGCCTTTGCGCGTAGCTCCAGCTTCTGGCGTCGTAGTGAATTTCACCAAGGGTAAAGTGGGCGAAATACGTATCGTAAGGTTTTGCGCCGGGCAGGCGCAGAAGTTTTTCGAGGTAAGGTATCGCCTCACCGTAAGCCCCTGATTCCACGAGGGAAGAAGCCTTTTCTTTCAGCCAAACCGCACTTTCCACAGTCGTATCCTTTATCCGAACAACATAATTTAGCATGTACGATACACGTGGCCAAGTAGGGGCAATTTATGAATTGCTCTTGGCAGGAAAGGGCGCCCCCGCATTAGCGGGGCCGTCCCTTGCGTTTACGGCGCCGTTTCTCTTTTATTCGGGGCCGGGAGACGAGCCTCGAAAGCGTCATCCTCCACGTTTCGGTTTCTCCTCGCCCGGTTTTTTCTCCATTTCTTTCTCGAACTGTAACCACACGTTATATACGCCGTCCGCCAATCGTGTTTTCAATAAGAACCCGGAATCTTGAAGTATTTTCATTGTAGGGCGGTTTTGTGCGAGCACGTCTGCGGTGAATCCTCTCACGCCGCGCGATATGGCTATGTCGGCCAGGGTTCTGAACAGAATGGTGCCCAGCCCTTTTCTATGATGGTTGTCTCTTACAAGTAACGCCACGTCCGCCGTGGCAGCGCCGGGATCCATGATATAATTCCCGACGCCTATAATTTCTTCTTTTCCCGGCTCGCCGACAAAAGCGCCGATAGCCATGTGAAAATCGTAATCAAGCTCTCTGAGCGGTTCTTTCCTTTCTTTTATGAGGCGTACCGCTGGGGTGAAATAGCGGTAATAAATACTCTGATCTTTGATCGAGTAAAAAAATCCCTTCAGCGCTTCTTCATCGGCGGGTTTTAGCGGCCTCAGGAACACCCTTAAGCCATCTTTCAACTCGCGCCACGTTTCGAATTCGGAAGGATAAGGCTTTCCTTGGGTCGGGGGCATCGGTTGATTCTGCTCTACGTACTTGAGTTTTTTTGCGTATTCGAGAAGTTCGTCGCGAAACTTCGGATGCGCGATTTGAATCAGGCTAATCACTCGTTCCCTTATGGATTTGCCGTACAGGTACGCCACACCATACTCGGTAACAACGTAATGAACGTCCCCACGGGTGGTGACGACACCTGCGCCCTCGCTCAGAGTTGGCACGATGCGGCTTTTTTCGCCGGTTCTGGTGGTACTCGGAAGGCATATAATAGGCCTTCCCCATCTGGATTTTCCGGCGCCGCGGATAAAATCCACCTGCCCGCCGATGCCGCTGTAGAACCGAGGACCTATACTATCTGCGGCCACCTGGCCGGTGATGTCCACCTCAAGCGCCACATTTATCGCTGCCATTTTGTCGTTCTTGGCGATTATGTAAGGGTCGTTTACATGTTCGGTAGGATGAAACTCAACGCCGGGATTGTTGTTCACGAAATCGTACAACTTCCTCGTGCCCATGCAGAAGCTGGTGATGATTTTTCCCTGGTGCAACGTTTTCTTGTTATTGGTGATAACTCCGGCTTCCACGAGGTCCACGATACCGTCATTCATCACCTCGGTGTGTACTCCCAAGTCACGACGGTCGGCAAGGAATTGCAACACTGCGGACGGAATAACGCCGATGCCCGTTTCTATAGTCGCGCCGTCTTCAACGAGTTGGGCCACGTTTTGCGCTACCTTCATCTGAACATTTTCCGGTTCCGGAAAATCGTATTCGAGTATCGGTACGTCACCTTTGCAAAACCAGTCTATTTGATCGACGTGAAAAATGTTGTTTCCCAGAGTGCGGGGCATGCTCTCATTGACCTCGGCTATCACTACTTGCGCGTGCTGAACGGCGGTTTTAACGATGTCCACGCTAACGCCGAGCGACACGAAGCCATGCTCGTCGGGAGGAGAAATGCAAATCAGCGCGGCATCTATTTTTATGCGACCCGACGTTATGAGTCTCGGTATATCGGATAGCGCGACGGGGGTGTAATCCGCTCTTCCCTCCTGCACCGCATCCCTGACCGGCGGACCGATGAAAAAGGAATTATGCCGAAATCTTCCGCTGAACTTGGGCTCGGTGTATGGCGCGACGCCCAGCGACAGGAGATGGAAAATTTCCGTATCCTCTATATGCTGCTGGTTCTCTACCATCGCCTTGGCCAAAGTCTGCGGTTCTCCGCAAGCCGTACCCAAAAATATGCTCATGCCCGGTTTAAGCTTTTGAATGGCCAGATCGGGTGTAATCAGTTTTTTTTCGTATATGTCTTTCCAACTCATGAAAGCATTCCCATCGTGTGACTATAAATCCCTTCCCGAATATATACCTTTATTGTAGTGAAGACACTCCTTTTTTTCAAAGCCCGGATGAGATTCTTTCCGCTGTATGAGACGTTCCGAGCCGGACATATTGTAAAGTGGCGCATCTTCATCCTTTCTTATCCCAGATTTTGCAGTTGGAGATAGAAACAAGGTAAATATCGAATCAGACAAGGGATTTAAATCCCTTGTCCGTCGCACTGAATAGTGTTATTTTTAACTGCATTGCAGTTGAAAAAGTGCATTGTAAGTATCCGATATTAAAGCCGAATAACGAAAGCAGCCGATCTTTGTTCGAATGTCAAACGCAAAATCTGGGCTTATTTCAATCAAGGCGCATTACTCGATTTTTACGGTCATGTAAGTTCTACGAACGCTTTCTCGATGCGGCCGAGGCCTTTTTTTATCAACTCGAGGCCGGTGGCGTAGCTTAATCGCAAATATCCGACCACCGCCACAACAAGCTGCTTCGAGAAAAAAAGTATCGCCTTGTCGTAAGCCCCTGATCCCCGGCCCCGGCGTATTTAGTTAACATCCAATCGAATCATCGCATTGTGGGGTCTATTTTCGGCAGTCCCTTTCCCTGTACGCATTCGGGTATTTTATATCCTTCGAGGCGATACAATGTCGGCGCGACGTCAGCCGGCCAGGTTTGCTCACCGGATGTGACACCCTCGGGCGCAAAAGGCCCTCTAAGCGCCAATAACGAAGGTTGAGTGCTCATCCCGCCGTGGCCGCCGACAAAAATGTTGAACGGAGGTACCTGGAAAGGCAATAAACCCGCTCCAACGTTAGCCAACCCAATGCCGGTAACGGGAAATTGGTAGTATCGTTTCGCCAATATGAGCATGTCCGGCCATTTTAGTCCATCGGGTTTGGGATGCTCTATATAGTACCGGCTATAAAGTTCCATGGGCAATGTCACTTGTCTGCCCGTGGCTTCGTCTATGCCTGTGCGCATTTCCTTTCTCGTCATAACCAACATCGGGCACTCAAGCGCTCCGGTAAGCGGGTTTTTTATGCGATATTCTTCCAGAGCTTTCTCGAGCGCCGGTATAATACCGGGATCTTTCCGGCGTAAAAACAACGCGCCAACCTGGCTGGCGGTAAACATGTAATAATCTTTCTTGGGAGAGTATCCCGTTTTTTTAAGTATTTTGTTTACATTCGGGCCGTCGAAAAAGTTGGTTTCCATGTTGTGGTCGGACTGCACGATGATATACGATTTTTCATAAGTGCCGCGCTTTTTCAGATACTCGATAAATCTACCTAATTGTTCATCCGCGCCCTTGACGGTTTTTATTATCCCCAAGCGGTTGGCATTGTCGTTTATTTTCGATTTATCGTCGGAAAGATCGTCGGGCGTACCTCTGTCATCCCATTCGTCGAAATTGTACCCCGCGCCGTACGCATGCCCCGCCATATCGACTCCACCGAGCAGAATGTAAAAAACGTCCGGGTCTTCGTTATTTATCACCTCGATTGTCTGGTCTATGGTATAAATATCTTCCCAAACGAAAAGATCCGGGTCGCCTAACTTTTTGAAATGTATCGTGACGAATGGGCCCACCAGTTCTCCTTTTGTCGGCGGGTGAGGAGGAGGTGCCACATAATCGGGGTAATCGAACGATGTGGCAATTCGGTCAAGGCCCATCACGGGGTTGCGGTAATGCTCGGGTACCCAACCCTTTCCCGAAGAATACGCTGTAAACGCGGATGCGTTGCCGCCGTATTTCGGATCCTTAACGACGTTGAACATATTAGTGACGGGCTTGCCGTCCGGGCCCCAATACATCAAGTCCGCCGGCGTGCCTTTTATTATCGGTTTCCCTTTCGCATCAAATCCGAAAAAGAACACGTTGACGGAATACATCCCCAACCGGCCCGGGTATGCGCCGCTGAGGTAAACGGCATGATTCATATCGGTAGCGCTGACCAGGTGAACCTTATGATTCGGGTAGTAGGTGCTCTTTTTAATAAATGAATGTAGATTGGGCATCAGCCAATCGCCCTGCTTGCCCCATCCATTGCCTTTCGCGTTCAACTTGAGATATTCGGTACCCAGAGAGTCGATGGAGACCATATATATTTTATGTTTGTCGGTGGTTTCCGCTTCAAGCGTTATCTTGCCGGACTTGCCGGAAGAAGTTGTGGCGGTAACGGTAACTGAAGCGACGCTTCCCGTCGGCAAGTCTGATGAAGGCCTCAGTTCAAACATTACGTAACGCATCTTGCCGGAATTGAGTTTAACACTCGTTTCCGCCGGTTTTGCATTCCATCGAACAGGCACACTACCGAGCTTCAAGTTTATTGTTATGCTGTTTTTTTCGGTGTTTATTAACCGAAGCGCGTAAGTTGTGGTAAGCCCGGGTCTCACCATGTGGCGATGATGAGCCTTCGCGCCGACGGCGCTCGATGCGGCGATAAGAGCCCCCTCGGGCATGGTTTTTTCCAGATGCGAATAGCCTCCCCCGAAATTTTCCGCTCCCGACGAAGGGTCGTCGTCTCCACCACCCATAGCTAACGTCGCAACGGCAATAATCAGCACTATTAAACAGGCTAATAACCTTTCTTTCACAGTGATTTTCATCTTAAACCTCCTGCTTTATTTTCTTAGTGATTCTCACTTGAACCATTTTAGCAAGATTATTCCTCTCGTGTCAATCGTGCGATTCAAAAGCTTAAACGAAATGAAACGCCGGAACCCGATTTCCGGCCCCGGCGTATTTGGCTGACATCCAATCGAATCATTGCATTGTGGGGTCTATTTTCGGCAGTCCCTTTCCCTGTACGCATTCGGGTATTTTATATCCTTCGAGGCGATACAATGTCGGCGCTACGTCCGATGCATAAGTGCGATTTGTGGGAGCGATTCCCCTGGGTATGCCCGGGCCGCGAATCATCAACAGCGAAGGTTGTGTCGACGGACCGCCGTGTCCGCCTATAAAAAAGGCCATCGGAGGAAGGTCTACCGGTAAAAACGCCATCCCGATGTTCGCCAGACCGACTCCGATAACAGGCAATTGGTAGTATTTTTTTGACAGCAAGAACATATCCGGATACTTGATTTCCTTGGGCCCGGGATGCTCGATATAATATTCGCTATACAACCCACCGGGAACGGTAGCCTGCATGCCTGTCGCGTTATCGATTCCGGTACGCATTTCATCCCTTGTCAAAACGATCATAGGGCATTCTTCCCTGCCGGTTACAGGGTTTTTCATCCTGTAGTTTTCGAGAGCCTTTTCGAGTGCCGGGACGATTTTGGGATCATTTTTACGCAAGAAAACAAGGCCTATCTGGCTTAAGGTAAGCATATAATAATCCTTCTTCTCCGAATAACCTGTTTTCTTGAGAATTTTTTGCAAATGCGGTGTTTCGAAAGAGTTGGTTTCCATGTTGTGGTCCGACTCGACGATAATGATCGAATCCTCGAAAGTGCCTCTTTTCTTGAGGAACTCGATGAACCTGCCCACCTGTGTATCGGCGTTTCTTATCGTTTTGAGTATCGCATCCCGATTTGCGTTTTCGTTTATCCTCGATATGTCGTCGGTGAGATCTTCGGGAGTGTCTTTACCGTCCCACTCGTCGAAGTCATAAGCGACGCCGTAGATGTGGCCTGCCGAATCCGGCGCGCCGAACAATATGTAGAAAACGTCGGGATCCTCGTTTTTAACGACCTCAATGGTCTGGTTTATGGTGTATACGTCTTCCCAGTCCACCAGATTGGGCGGTAGCTTGCTGAATTTCATCCTCAGTACGGCTCGCACGAGGTCCTTTTGGGAGTGAATGTGGTTCGAGGGAGTGACGTAATCGGGGTAATCTTCCGTGGTGGCGATACGATCCAGACCCATTACCGGGTTGCGGTAATGTTCGGGTACCCAGCCCTTTCCCGAAGAATATGCGGTAAAGGCGTTCGAGTCGCCGCCGTACGCAGGGTCTTTCACCACATTGAAGATATTAGTAACAGGTTTGCCGTCGGGGCCCCAATACATCAAGTCCAGCGGAGTGCTTGTCAGAAGCGGTCTGCCCTTGCCGTCAAAACCCTTCAAGAACACCTGGACGCTGTATATACCCAGTCGCCCGGGGTATACGCCGCTTAAGTACACCGCATGATTCATATCGGTGGCGCTGATGAGATGCACCAGATGGTTCGGATAAAAAGTGCTTTCCTTCAACAAGGCGCGCAGGTTCGGCATAAGCCAGTCGCCTTCCTTGCCCCACCCGGTGCCCTTGGCGTTAAGCTTTAGATACTGCTGTCCGAGGGAGTCGAGGGATATGAAGTAGATTTTATGTTTGTCGGTGGTTTCTGCCTCGAGCGTTATTTCCTCGGATTTACCCGAAGATACCTTTGCACGGACCTTGACCGCTCCGACGTTTCCTGCCGGCAAGTTCGAGCCGGGTCGTAGCTCGATCATCACGTATTCTTTAGCGCCCGGATGAAGATCAACAACACTCTTTTTCAAATTAGCGCTCCATTCATCGGTGACATTCTCAACCGACAAATGGACCTTGGCGGTTTTTTTACCGGTGTTGAGCACCCGCAGCATATAGGTAGTAACCGACCCCGACCTGACTCTGTGACGATGGTAAGCCGGCGAACCCACGGCGCTCGAAGCGGCAAGGAGCGCGCCTTCGGGCATCGTCACCTCAAAATGACTGTACCCGCCTGTAAAGTTGCTGGGAGCCCCGTACCCTTCGTCACCTTCTCCCAACGCCAGCGACGTTGCTATGACAACGACAACCGCCGCAATGGCCAATAACCTGCGTCTTACGATTCGTCTCATTTCATTCTCCTCTAACAATTGTTTGCTAGTAATTACTAACGAAGAGAGTATTATGCGCCTTATCTAAAATCAAGTAGAAAAGTAGATGTAGGTTGGCAAGGGGCTTAAGCCCCTTGTCTTTAGGATTTGTCCGTGCGCGGAATATAGCGTTTCGACAGTCAGGTAAGTTCGGTGAGCGCTTTCTCGATACGGCCAAGGCCTTTCTTTATAAGTTCGAGGCTGGTGGCGTAGCTTAGCCGCAGATAGCCGGGCGCTCCGAAAGCGCTTCCCGGCACTGCCGCCACAAGCGCTTCGATCAAGAGATATTCGGCCAGATCGAGGTCGTTTTTTATGCGGACGCGCTTGCCGTTTTTCATGCAGGACTTACCGATATAACTATTGAAGTTCGGAAAAACATAGAAGGCTCCCTGCGGCTTGTAGCACATCACACCGGGCATGGCGTCGAGTCGTTTGACGATATAGCGGCGTCTTTTATCGAAAGCCTTGCGCATCTTCTCGACATCTCTTTGCGAACCCGTGAGCGCTTTGACGGCTCCCACCTGCGCGAAGCTCGTGGGGTTGGATGTGCACTGGCTCTGAATCTTGGCGCAAGCGGCGATTATATCGGCAGACCCGGCGCAATAGCCGATACGCCAACCGGTCATCGAATAAGTTTTGCTGACGCCGTTGACTATGACTGTTCGCGAGTATGCGTCCTTCGACACCTGGGCGATACTGAAAAACTTGAACCCGTCGTAGATGATCTTTTCATATATCTCGTCCGAGACAATGAGCAGGTCATGTTTTTTTGCCAAGGCGGCGATTTTTTTCAACTCGGCCGCCGGATACGCCGCGCCGGTGGGATTCGAAGGACTGTTAATAACAATCAGCTTTGTTTTCGGAGTGACGGCTTTCTTGATGTCGACAGCTCGGGCGAGGAAATTATGTTTCTCGGTAGTATGTACAATCACGGGTTTCGCGCCGGCCAGCTTTGCCATGTCGGGGTAACTTACCCAGTACGGAGCGGGAATAATAACCTCATCGCCGCCATTGAGAACGGCCTGGAATATGTTGTAGAGACAATGTTTTCCGCCGACGCTCACCATAACCTGAGCGCGGTCGTAATTCAGCCTCTGATCCCGCTTAAACTTGGCGCAAACGGCGTCCCGGAGTTCGTTAATACCGGGAGCGGGAGTGTATTTTGTGAAACCGTCTTCAAGAGCCTTTATTGCGGCGCGTTTTATATGACCGGGCGTGTCGAAGTCCGGCTCGCCCGCGCCGAAACCAACTACATCAATACCTTTCGCCTTCATTGCCTTAGCGCGAGCGCTGACCGCCAAGGTAGGAGAAGGTTTTATTTTCCCGGCGCGATTACTGATGAAGTTCCTCATGGTGTCACCCCCATCTTTTTTCTCATTTTTCTCTCGATGTCGGCCGGGATCATGCCCTTGCCCGAACCGCCGAGCAATATGATCTCCTTGAGAATTGTCGAGCTGATATGGCTGTAAGAGCTGTCGGTCATCATGAAGAAAGTCTCGATGGACGGTTCCAGCTTCTTGTTGGCTTGCGCGACCTGAAACTCGAACTCGAAATCGCTGACAGTGCGCAACCCCCGCAGTATGGCCTTTATCCCTTGAACACGACAGTAATTCACCAGCAGACCCTCGAAAGTGACTGCTTCCACATTCGGTTCATCACGAAAGGATTCCTTTATCATCGCTACCCTCTCGCGGGAAGTGAAGAGCGTTTTTTTCGCGGTGTTATGAGCCACGGCCACTATTATCTTGTTGAAAGCATTGAGCCCGCGACGGATTATGTCTATATGGCCGTTGGTCAATGGATCGAAACTCCCGGGATAAATCGCCACCTTGCTCTGGAGCTTTTTTTTACCCGTCGTTGTTTTCTTGGGCATCTTCTAAAGTTTTCCTTTCGTAAATTGATAGCGCTGTTGATCCGTACGTTTTTTCGGTGACCATTATTAACTCCGACACCTCGTCCGGCATCTCATCCCTCGGCGAGTGCTCAACGACGACCAACCCTCCCGGCGTTATTCCTTCAGATCGTACCAGTGCGGCCAGGGTCTTTTTCGCAAGGTTTTTCTCATAGGGCGGATCCACGAAAACCAGATCGAAAGGCCCATCTTTGCGGACGATACCGGCGAGCGCTCCCGGCAATTTGCCCCCGGTAACTTTCGCAATATCGGTGAAATCGCAGGCTTTCAAATTTTCCTTTATGATTTTGGATGCGGTCGGGTTCGACTCGACGAATACCGCGGTAGCGGCGCCCCTGCTGAGCGCTTCGATGCCCACAGCTCCCGACCCCGCAAAAAGATCAAGCACCCTCTCCTTATCCAGTTGGTGGGGAAGTATGTCGAACATCGCTTCTCTCACCATGTCTGAAGTAGGGCGCGTGTATCGTCCGTGAGGAGTTTTTAGTTTTTTGCCTCCTGCTGCGCCACCGACGACTCTCACCTCAGTTACCGAGCCTTTCGGCAACCTTGGTGGCGGTACCCACCGCACGGAATGCTTCGATAAACTCTTTCGCTACACGGTAAACGTGGTCTTCAATCGCCTTTTTATTCTCCTCCGGTATGGACTCGATATCCTTCTTGAAAGGTTTGGTGGCCATTTTAATATTCTTGTCTTCCTTTTCGCACCAGTCTTTGATCGCCTTGCTCAAATCAGCCGGCAGGTGTTCATGAACGATGTTCTGCCACTGTGTAGCGACATTACCCTTCCTTATGCCGTAGTCCGCGAACTGTCCCACCATATTCAGGGGCGTGCCGGTGATGCCGTGTTGCGCTATGTCCACTCCTTTGTCGCGGATGGCTTCCCATATCTTGCCCGTACGCTCGAGGTCGATATGCGGCTCTTCACCGGGTTTGTAGTTGCCGTGTTTGGAGCCGTTGTTTGTTGCGAGGAAATTGGGCTTTAGCCCGGCGGCCATCACACCGTCTATGAATTCCGTGGCTTCCTCAACCGTGGTCAGCGCGCCGCCGTCCTTTATCAGCTTGATCTCGCCGACTTCGACTTCCAGCCCGACGTTGTAGCCCTCGAACTCCTTGGCCAAATCCACGCTTATGCGGATGTTGTTTTCGAGTTCGTTGAACGAGGCATCGATTGAAAACGAAGTGTAACCGGCCTCGAGTTGAGCTTTGTTGAGCTCGCGGGCGCTCTCGATCGCTTCGGTCGAGGCGTCTTTCACCGTAGTATGGTCCGCATGGATAAAAAACGGTTGGCGATAATCAAGCTTTTCCGCGTATTCAATGATGGCCTCGAAATGTCCTTTCGGGGTTATCCCGGTGTAGCCGCCGCTCAAATCGCTTTCGCTCTTTGCCAACTCGAAGCCCAGCACGGCGTCCAACTCGGCTGCCGCGCGCAGCAAGCCCGGTATAATGTTCTTCATCCTGGCGTTGCAAGCCATGATGATCACGGGATCTTGCCGCAATACTTTAATTATGTCGCGTGAACTCAGCAAGCATACCTTGCTTGCGCTACTCAACTTACCCTTCACGTGCTCCGGCCTTAAATCCAGGAGCTTTTCAAAATTTGCCATGATACACCTCCGTTTTGGAGTAAAAGAAGATAGTTTTTAAATACCACATGGACGAAATGATTTCAAGCCGCATTCAAAAATGTCAATGTCAACTTAAACCGAATTGCGCCCGATTACTTTCTACCGAACAGCTTTTCGAGTTCATCGAAAGTTATATGAACACAAATCGGCCTGCCGTGCGGACAGGTTAGAGGATAATCCGCATTGTCCAAAGAAACGAGCAGCGCGTTCATCTCTTCGTCTGTGAGATTTCGATTGGCCCGCACTACCGCATGGCAGGCCATCCGTGCAAATATATTATCCAGGTGATCTTTCAATGGATCGGCGCCGCCGCTCGATGAGAGAGTCTCGAGCGTATCCATGACCAGCGCTCTTACGTCCGACGAGGTCAGTACCGCGGGTTGGGAAATTACGCGCCAACTACGTTCGCCGAACGGCTCGATATCGAACCCCAGTTTATTGAACGTCTCGACATGACGCTCCATTTCCGAGGATTCCTTGAGACTCAATTCGATGGTTTCCGGGAAAAGCAGCGCCTGTTTTTGCACCCGGTTATGGCCGTACTCTTTCCGGAGACGCTCGAAGGCGATTCTTTCGTGTGCGGCATGTTGATCTATGAGGAGCAACCCCTCGGGGGACTGACAAACGGTAAAAGTAGCGCGCAACTGGCCAAGAACCTTCAATTCGGAAAAATACCCCCACGGCCTTGGGCTTGTTACCGGCTTGATCGGCGATGTTTTACGGAGAGGTTCCGGCTCGGACGCAGGTCTATCCCTTTCCCGTTCGCGGGAATCTTTTTCCGAGTGAAATTCGACCGATCTCGACAGCGCCGTCATTATCCGTTCTTCCCGGTCTGCCGATGACAACGGCGTTTGCGGCGCGGATTGGAATTTCTTGCGACTGAACGCGTCCAGCACCGCAGACCTCACGGCTTCATGGATCGCTCCCGCATTTTGGAACTTCACCTCGGACTTGGTAGGGTGCACGTTCACGTCCACTTCCCCCGGATCAATCTCGATGAAAAGAACGACCACCGGATAACGGCCTTTGGGCAATATGTTCCGGTAGGCTTCGATAAGCGCGTGACTTATCATCCGATCCCTTACCGGGCGGCGATTGACGTAGAAATACATATGGGAAGCGTTTGAGCGGGAGAACTCCGGCAGGCTCACCATGCCGTGCAATTTTATCCCGGCCGACCCCCGGGCTTTCACTTCGACCATCGAGCCCAAAACGCTTGCCCCGAACGCATCGGCCAGCCGCCCGCTCAAGTCTCCGGCCGGCGGCGCCTCGATAACTTCCCTGCCGCCGTGGCTCAACTGGAAATGAACGTCGGGATGCGCGACGGAAATCCTCGAAACCACATCGGATATATTCGACAGTTCGGTGGTTTTGCTGCGCAAGAATTTCTTTCGCGCGGGTACGTTGAAAAACAAATCCCGGACGGTCACCACTGTTCCGGGAGCGCACCCGGCGGGCTCGACGTCCATCACCTTCGGGCCTTCCATTCTCACCCGAACGCCTTCGTCGCGGTCGGGAGGTCGCGACAGGAGTTCGAACCTGCTGACCGCCGCGATGCTCGGGAGCGCTTCTCCCCGGAACCCCAAAGTGTGCACTTCAAACAGGTCTTCTTCGGTGGATATTTTGCTCGTAGCGTGCCGCTCAATGGCCAGCAAGGCATCATCCGAAGTCATTCCACTGCCGTCGTCGGTGACTCTGATAAGTTTTCTACCGCCCACCTCGATTTCGACACGCACAACCCCGGCGCCGGCGTCGATCGAGTTTTCGACCAGTTCCTTCACCACACTCGCCGGCCGCTCGACCACTTCCCCGGCGGCGATTTTATTGGCCAGGCTTTCCGGCAACACCCGTATGTGCGCCGCATCAGGCGACATCTGACCTGCCCCCGTTGTTATTCAGGCGGCCCGAAAGTTCCCGGACGATTTCGTAGTATTTATCGAAACTGCGAGAGCAGTTGAACTCGCCTTCAAGCCGCTTGCGACCTGCTTCTACCATGGCTGCCGCCGCTTTTTCGTCATCCAGCAACTTCCCGACGGCGTTTGCAATGGCTTCGCAATCTCCGAAAGGAGCCAGCAGACCGTCGTTTTCATGTCTGATTATATCCTCGATTGCGCCGGAACGCGCCGCCACCACCGCCGCACCGTAATGCCACGCTTCGAGATACACCAACCCGAAGCTTTCCGCACGGCTGGGCATACAGAACACATCTCCGGCAGCGAACAGGTCGGCCTTGGTCCGAGAGTCTACCACACCAAGATCGATTATGCGGCGCTTATCGTCGGCGGGCAAGGAGTCCATATATTTACGAAAATCGCGCCGCGCCGGGCCGGCCATCACAAGTCGGGCGCTCACACCGCGCTTCCAAAGCAGGCGCATCGCATCGACTGTATGCTGCGCGCCCTTATCGAACGTTCTGGCGGATACGTTAAAAACTATATGGCCTTCGATATTGTGCCGCTTCCTGAAAGCTTCTCCATCGCCGGGTGGCAATGACGAGGTATCGATGCCCAACCCTGTAAATTTTACCTTGTCGGCATTGATGCCCAACTCGATGAGGGCGTTCCGCTCGGTCGGAGTTGCGGCGATGATAACGTCCGCTTCGGACAACAACTCGATTTGATAACTCTTTCTGTAGCCGTAGCCGATGCGATTCTTTATGCCCAGGTGCATAAACGGCGTCACGACAAATGGAACGCCTCGCGATGCGGCCAGCCTGGAAGCCGCCCTGATAATCGACGAGAAGGGCAAAGCGGAGGCATGCACCAGGTCGAAATCTCCCGCCGTACGGCTGATCTCATCGAATGGAGGCAAAAGCGGCCCAGGCATCGAATAGCGGTACCGGGCTTCGGGCAGGGGCAGAAAAGCAAGTAGCGTCATGGTCTTTCCATGAAACGGCAGGTACCGCGGTTTCAAGCGCACCACCTTGACGCCGTTTATTGTCTCGGCACCCGCTTGGGTCCTCAACGCATCCCGCCTCCACAGCGCGTCCACCTCGATGGCGGAAGTGGCGAGCACTTTCACCTCGTGCCCCATACTCGCAAGGTTTTCACCGAGCCGCCGGATGTACCACTCGGAACCGCCCACCGCCGGAGCGTAACGCTGCACTAAAAAAAGGAACCGCATAAGCGACTTCAAGGTAGCGCATCCGGCAGGTATATGACAAGAAGGTGGATTGTCCGATGAGATTATTAACCCGAGCCTTTTGCAAAAATAATGGTTTGCTTAACACCGGTATATCTAAAGTTACGACAGACAAGGGATTTAAATCCCTGCCTGCCGCAGGCAAGCCTTGTCTCAGATGAAGCATGCTCGGTTGCCTTGTTTTTGCAAGAAGCTCAACCCGTTAAAATTTTCCCCTGATTCCCGGTTAATGGCATGGTAATGTTTTTTCGGAAGGATATTGATGAGATTTAGCCTTTTACGGATACGAGATTTTTGTCTTTCGGGGGATTGAGGGGGTTGGTGGTTTGCGTGGG
>Ga0180431_10002680_pt1 | contig 23614 bp, 19 predicted proteins | sample SS_ome_11_FD_132459 | JGI IMG/M metagenome (GOLD analysis project Ga0180431, IMG submission 132459) | Hypersaline lake sediment archaeal communities from the Salton Sea, California, USA - SS_1_MS_1 metaG | ecosystem: Environmental > Aquatic > Non-marine Saline and Alkaline > Hypersaline >...
GTTTTCGCGGGCGCAAGCCAGTTCATGGCTATCGGCCTCATGGCTTCGCATACCGCCGCCGCCGAGATCGTATCGGTTACATTCCTGATGAACTTCAGGCATTTTCTCATGAGCGCATCCATTGCCGACCGGCTCACAAAAACGAAGGCGCCGGCGCTCATCGGTTTCTGGTTGACCGACGAGACCTTTTCACTCGCGTCGTCCTCGAGCGGCAGTCTCGCGCCCGGGTACGTGATCGGTATCGAGCTCGTTTCGTACGCAAGCTGGGTTGCTGGTACGGCGGCGGGGTCCGTTATAGGGGGGATTATTCCGCCGACCCTTCAGGTGAGCATGTACGTCGCGCTCTACGCACTCTTCGGAGCGATTCTCGTCCCCGTCATCAGGAAATCCCTTCCCGCACTGCTGACGGCCGCCGGAGCTGCCGGAGCCAATTCACTGCTTCAGACTGCGGGGATCAAACCGGGATGGTCGCTCGTCGCCGCCATCCTCGTTTCATCCGGTATCGGTGCCCTTGTATTCGGAAAAAAAGACGGAGGTGAAGAGGAATGAGTGTCTGGATCATCATCCTTTGCATGGCCGCCGTCACCTCCATCCCTCGCATTCTCCCCCTCTATTTAATGAAGAATTTCGACCCGCCGCCCCTGTTACGAAGGTTCCTCAGGTTTATACCGAGCGCGGCGCTCGGAGCCCTCATCTTTCCCGGGGTCCTGAAAGCTATTCCTCAAATGCCGGCGGCCGCGGCCGCGGGCATGGGGGCGGCCCTCATCACCGCCTGGTTCGGAGGCGGGCTCGTGTTTTCAGTGGGAGCATCGGTGACGGTGGCCTTCATACTCCTCCGGTTTTTCGTATAGCCTTGTCAAGGCGCGCGACTTCGGCGCCCGACTGTATTATTTTCACGGACAGGTCCCCGTCGCCGAGTTGCGCGAGGGCGTACCCGCCTCCGGGCAGGGGACCCGGATTAACGAGCACGGTATCTCCGATCTCGTCGATCCCCATGCTCTCGTGTATATGGCCGCAGAAACAGAGAAGCGGCCTGTTTTTTAAAATAAAATCCCGGACCGCTCTGCTCCCCACGTGTCTCCTTCCCACCCTGTCGAGCGCCGTATCCCGCGGGGGCTGATGAGAGACCATGATGATACGGCTTCCCGAGCGGACACCCGACAGGCCGCAGGCCAGGAGCATACCGAGCTCATCCTCCGAGTATTCATTGGGTGTAGAGCCCGGCGCGGGTAAAGAGCCTCCGGCCCCGATGAGGGCGTATTCGCCCGCGTTCAGGCATCTCCCGCTCAGGCTCAGGCCCTCACCCACGAGGTAAGATTCCACTGCCGGATAGTCGCAATTACCGTGAACCGCCCCTATTCCGGCCGAACCGTTTGCCAGACGCCTGATTTCAGCTATAACGAGCCCGGCATCCTCGGAATGTCCGAAATGCGTTATATCGCCGGAGAGGAGCACGAGATCGGCTTCGCGGATCGCGGATTCCGCGTTTATTAATTTTTCCGTTCTTCCGTGTATGTCCGTAAATCCGACGATGTTCATGGTCCCTCTCCTTTCAGGAAATACATCCGGCTCCGCGGGTGGATGCGGGATACCGGCCGTTCGGGTCATGAAAACGGTAAATTGACAGGATGCCGTTATTCAGCGGTCTCTTCGAGCCGGTAGAGGACCTCGCCCGCCCCATCGACCAGGAGCACTCCTTCGCTTTCCCTGCCCCGGTAATCCTCGATCCTGACTTTATCGGGATCGAGGTAACCGAGATTCACGTGCCTGCACCGCTCCTCCGTGATCGAGGTGGCCAGGACCACGTTGATTCGGGGCCGCTCCACACCGTTTTCATAGGTCCCCAGCCCCTTGACATGGCTGAGGTGGGCGAGAACTCCCAGGGGAACGCCGGTGAACTCGTTCAATCTCCCCGTAAAATAATCACGCACGTGATACCCCGTTTCTTCGATGTATCTCCCCCAGGTATGCGAAATCGCATGTATGTGTTTTCCGTATATGATGAGCGTGCCGCCGTCTTCAACAACGGGTTCGAGCTTGTACATCGCCTTTCCCGCGGTCCAGAGCTCGTCGTAGTTTTCCGACGCCCTGGCGAGCACGGTGTGAAAGGGCTTTCGCTTCCGTACGATGTGGAGCGAGGAGGAAAGGTCCGCCGCTTCCGACCAGGCATACGCCGTCTCACCCGTGAAAAGACCCGCGAGCTCGTTTTCAGGCGTCACGACCATGGCGGCGCACAGCCGCTCGACATCCACCATGCGCGCAGCTTCGTCGATGAGCTTCCTGACCGGCGTGTTTTTTATTCCAATGATGTTCCAACTCGTTATGACCGCACCCAGCCAGTGAAACCGATGGAGAAAATCACCCCCCGAGATACCGGGGAAGAGGTATTTATTGCCGCCCGAGAAGCCCGCGACCTCATGGGGAAATACGGGCCCGAGTATCAGGAGGAGATCGTAATCAAACACTTTCCGGTTTATGGTGATATCCATGGGGTCCCGGAAAACACCGCCGGTCAGCCCGGCTATTTTAGATCCGTCGATCACGCCTGTACTGACGAGCGTCCCCGGCCTGTCCCACCTGTGGTTGAAGAAAGCGGTTTTTCCGGATAAAGCCCCATCGTTTTCATCGATCCCGTAGAGGCTTTGAATCTCCCGCCGCCGTAAGGGCCTGTGCGTGCCGAGAGCGACCATGAAGTCGAGGCGGGAAGCCTGCGCCGCGAGCTCGATAAGGAGTCGAACCATTCGGGGGAGCGGAGCCGTTCTCGTTTGATCGGGCGTTAGCACGAGCACCCTTTTGTTCCGGAACCGTTCCGGAGGAAGCCCTTCCTCCAGTACCTCCCGAATCTCCAGGTCGCTCAATCCCCTCTGAAGATTTAACCTGCCCGCTCCCATGATTACCCCCCTTCACCTTTTAACGCTTTGAGCCGCGACAGTCAAGAAAATTACCTTTGCCGGTCCGGTAAATATACGATCGGCAGGCGCAGAATGCGGACCGAGAAAATGCTTGAGCAAAAACCACCGCCGGTATACCTTCTGCTCGTGATGGTTTCGAAAAAATACATAGTTGCGCTCGACATGGGTACGACATCGACCAAGGGTCTGCTCTACGAGACCGGGAATGCGGGAGGACGGGGGAAAATCCTGGGCTCCGCATCGAGCCCGCACACCTGTCTTTTCCCGTCGTCGGGATCATCGGTCCAGGATCCCGACGAGATACTGGAGGCAGCTGTATCGGTTCTATCATCCCTCGTTTCCCGATACCGCCCGGACCCCGCTTCCGTCGAAGCGCTCGTATTCTGCGGCGTACTCCACAGCATCGTACCGGTGGACGGTTCAGGCGGACTCCTCGACAGGGCAATGATCTGGTCGGACAGGCGAAGCGAAGAACAGACGGCCCGGCTCGCGCTGATGCTCGACCGCGAGGAAGCTCGTAACAGAACGGGATGCTCGCTCAATCCCCTCTATTTCCTCCCGAGACTGCTCTGGTACAGGGAAAAGCGGCCGGACATATACAAGAAGGCCCGGTTATTTATATCCATAAAGGAATACGTTCTGAACCGGCTTTTCAGCACCTGCCTGGTGGACCGGTCGACAGCCTCGGGAACGGGCGTCTGGAATCTCCACACCCTGGACTGGGACGAGGACCTATTGAAGACAGTCGGTCTCAGGAAAAATAATTTCTCGGAGGTTGTGGAGACGACGTGCGAAGTCGGCGGTTTGCGGCGTGAGTATGCGGATAAAACGGGTCTCATTGCCGGAACACCCGGTATCGCGGGTGGTGCCGACGGTCCGCTGGCCCACCTGGGAAGCGCGGGGCTGGATCCGGGGAAAATGAGCTTAACGGTCGGAACGAGCGGAGCATTGAGAAAACTCATTCCTGCCGCTTCAGTGCAGCCGGATACGGAGGCGTGGTGCTACTACATGGCGGAAGGAAAATGGCTCGGCGGCGGAGTCGCGCATGACGCCGGCAACGTAATGCAGTGGCTCGCGGACGCCGTTCTCCGGGACGAAGGAGAAACCATATTCGATAGAATCGCATCGACGAGGTCCATTCCCCCCGGAGCCGAGGGCCTCGTCTTCTTTCCCTTTATGAGCGGCGAACGCGCTCCGCACAACAATCCGTCAGCGCAAACCGCGCTTGCCGGATTATCGCTCTCTCACGGACGCAGTCATATTGTCAAGGCGTTGATGGAAGGAATAGCCTACCGGCTCCATACCATCTATATGATGCTCGAACCTGACGCCCGCTCCGAATGCGTGGTAACGGGCGGCATACTCAAATCGCCCGCCTGGCTGCAGCTCCTCGCGGATTTCTTCGGCCAGCACCTCCTCATACCCGAGGTGAATGAACCGGCCGCATGGGGAGCGGTTCTCATCGGACTGCTCGCGCTCGGAATCGCCGGGAGCATGGAAGATCTGGAGCCATATGTAAGAATATCGTCCCGGGTCGAGCCGGACCTCGCTGTTCATGGGGTGTACGAAAAAGTCCGCCTCAGATACGACTCCTACTACACCCGCCTCTTCGAAAGGTGACAGTTCCTTTTGTGACAGTTCCTCCGGGAACTGTCACCCCTGGTTCCGCGCTCTTTCCTTCCGGGCTTCCTCCACAAAGGCGAGTACGTTCTCCCAGGGCGTTTCAGGCTGTATCATGTTCGACGGACAGAGTATACAGCGCTTGTCCGGGCCGCAGAGCTCCCTGTAATACCGGAGCTCCTGACGCACATCGTCGGGCGACCCGAAGGAGAAGGTTCGCTGAGCGCTCACCGTACCGCAGAGAACGATATTCTCGCCATACCGCTCCCATACCTGTCCGAAATCCATGCACTCAGGCTGAACGGGGTGAAGAATGTGAAATCCCGCTTCCACGATATCGCCCACTATCTCAGTCACATTCCCGCAGCTGTGAAGGAAAAAGAGGATCCCGGGATATTCGGACCGTACCTTTTTTATTATACTGACCCATCGCGGTTTGATGAAACTCCGCCAGAGTACGGGTGAAATCTGCAGACCTGTCTGCATGCCCACATCATCGTAAAAACAGAGCACGTCTATTCCGGCTTCGGCCGATTTTAATGCAAGCTTTTCGACATACACGGAAACGAGGCGTACCACGGTATCCGCGAGTTTCGGCCGGATTATCAAATCCTCCATGAACCGTTCCATTCCCCTGAGCCACCACGACCACTCGTATATACTTCCCGCATAACCGAAAACGGGATATCCCCTGCTCCTGTACGATTCGATCCTCTTTGCATCCTCTGGAACCTCGATTACGGGAACGGGATGCCGATCGATCCTGTCGGGACTATCGATTCCGGCAAAGGGCGCGTACATCCGCTCGTACGTCCCTTCCGCACCGCCGGCCCAGTGCCCGATTCCCCACTCATCGAATACCGTGTCTTCGGGAAGATCATCGTACAGCGACCGCGGATTTTTCCCGCCGAACCTTCCCCTGAGTGAAAAGGTTCTGAAATCGTAATCGAAGTACTCGTCGGGTCTTTCCGATCCGGTTTCGCTGGTGAACCGTCTGAATACCGGTTGTGTAAACCCCGGGATAGCACCAATATCGAGGGTGAAGGGTATCCATCCGCCCCCGTTCTTCCTGATCATTCGCAGGAGGTTTTCCCGGTGGTTTAATCTTTCCATGAAAATCATCCTCTTCATATAAATTGTTCCCTGAAATAATAATAGAAGGAAAAAGGTCTGGAAACACCATTCACAGGTAACGGTGAACGGCCTTTTGCGGTAGACCGACAACGGACAAGAGACTAAGTTAATGATCATGAAGGTTCGAATACCGGTGGTCGTCATACTGATTTTTTTCTTCCCGCTGCTCATCTTCGCGCAATCCCTGGAAGAACGGGTTGTAGAACAGCAGCTCGACAACGGGATCAGGGTTATTGTAATTGAACGGCATACGATACCAACTGTTGCCCTCAACATACTCATCAAGGCCGGAGGAATAGATGAAGACGATGAGAGCAGGGGTGTGGCGCATATGCTGGAGCATATGCTGTTCAAGGGAACGAAAACCATCGGCACATCGGATTATGAAAGGGAGAAGCCCCTCCTTGAGCGCATCGAACGGGTGACGGAAAAACTGGACGCGGAACGATTGAAGAACGAGGGGCAAGACGAGGAGTTCATCGGCAGGCTGGAAGCCTCGCTGACCTCTCTTCAGGAGGAGCACCGCGGGCTCATTGTTCCGGGCCAGTACGAATCCCTGTATACGAGACATGGAGCGCGGGGACTCAACGCTTCCACCTCCCGTGATTATACGCTCTATACGGTTTCACTTCCCGCGAACAAGGTGGAGCTCTGGGCCCTGCTCGAGTCGGACAGGCTGAAAAACAACGTTCTCCGGGAATTCTACACCGAAAGAAACGCGGTATTTGAAGAACGCAGGATGCGTGTGGACAACAATCCGCACGGTCTCCTGTCGGAACGTTTTCTCCAAACCGCATTCGCCGATCACCCCTACGGATATCCCCTTATCGGATCAGAGCGGGACATCCTTGGACTGAATGTCAAGAAGGCCCGCCGCTTCTTCGAAGATCATTACGTAACTGAAAACATCGTCATCATCATGGTCGGGGATATTACGCCGCGGGACGGAATGGCGATCGTTGAACGGTATTTCGGATCGATTGAGAAACGGGCGGCACGTACCATTGAAGCCCCGCCCGTGTCTGAACAGACGGCCGAACGCCGGGTCGAAGTTGCCTTTGACGCGGAGCCGTCCGTCTTGATCGGGTATCACAAACCTGCGTCCGGTCATGAGGACGATTACATATTCGATATGATTTCGGGATTGCTCTCCGCCGGGAGGACCTCCCGATTCCACAAGAATATCGTGCAATCGGGCATCGCGCTCTACGCGTATGGTACGGGCGGTTACCCGGGCTCCAGGGGAGAAAACCTGTTCCTCATCGCCGCCGCACCCCGGCATCCCGCCCGTGCGGAGGATGTCGAAGAAGCCGTTTATAGAGAGCTCGAACGGCTGAAGAATGAACCGGTTTCGGAAAAGGAGCTTGCCAGGATACACAAGCTCATTGAAACCCAGTTCATACGTGCGCTCGAGTCGAACGAGGGTATGGCGCGGCATATCGCCGAGTATGAAGGGACTGCGGGTTCATGGCGTTACATTCTCCAGTGGAAAGATCGAATGAAAAAAATATCGCCGGAGGATATTCAGCGCGTTGCACGCACCTATTTCATGGAAGAGAACAGGACCGTAGCGGTCCTCGTTCGCAAGTAGCCGGGGAGGACCCGTGAAAAAGGCTGAGACGCGCCGGGCTGCAAGAACCGTCCTCGTTCTTATTTTTCTTATACTTACTCCCTGCATGGTCTTTTCCAAGACCGCGGAAGAGCTGGATTTCGACCCGCTCGTATTCAAGCCGCCCGTTCCACTCGTCCGCCGGCTGAGCACGGGCATACCGGTATATCTCCTGGAAGATCACGAACTGCCCCTCTTCACCCTGAAGATACTCATTACCGAGGGAAGCCTTCTGGAGCCTTCGGACAAATCCGGACTTTTTTCGATTACGGCGGATTCCATGCGGACCGGAGGAACCGCGCTGATGTCGCCCGAAGAAGTGGATTATACCCTCGAATCCATGGCCGCGACCATCGAAATAGGATTCGACCGGGAGTTCGGAATAGCCACCCTTGAAACACGCGCCGAGGACATCGAGCACGGGCTCGACCTGTTCATGGAAATACTGAAAAACCCCGCATTCAGGCAGGACCGTGTCGAGCTGATAAAGATGCGGGAGGCGGAAAATATTCGCAGACGAAATGAAAACCCCTTTAATACGGCCTGGCGCTTCTTTACATCCCGTCTCTATGGGGAGCATCATCCCATGGGAATTCATCCGTCAGTAGACAGTGTAACGAGTATATCACGGGACGATCTCGAGTGGGCTCACAGCCTCCTCTTCAATCCGCGAAACATCCTGGTTACGGCGTCAGGGGATTTCGAAGAAGAAGGTCTTTTGGAAATTCTTGAAAATCGCTTTTCGGGCTGGAATACGAATCATCTACCCCGCCCTCCTCTCCCCGAGCTTGAAGATATCTCCGACGGTATAACTGTTGTATACGTGCGGAAAGAATTGACTCAGAGCACCATACTCATGGGCTCCCTGGGCCTGAAGCGTACTCCGCTCCATCCGGATGCATTCTCTCTCAGGGTCATGAACGAGATACTCGGAGAGAGTTCGTTCACCTCGCGTCTCTACAGAGAGGTACGTGAAAAACGGGGGCTCGCGTACTCGGTCGGAAGCTCTTTCGATCTCACGAGCTTCATCTATCCGGGAACGTGGTTTGCCTACGCGCAGACACGCTCGGACAGTACCGTGGCAACAGCCATGCTCATGATCGATACCATAAGGGATATGGGGGAGCAGCCGGTCCCCGAAACCGAACTCGCATCGGTAAAGGATTCCATAATCAATTCATTCGTATTCGGATTCGATTCAAGAGCCACCATCGCGCTTCGGCACGGGCTCCTGGACTTCAGAGGTTATCCGGCCGATTATCTCGAGCGGTATACGGAGAGAATCTCGGAGGTGACCGCGGAAGAAGTCAGGGAAGCTGCGTACAGGTATCTCGATACGCAAAATCTGCTTGTCGTTGTAGTAGGATGGGATGAGGACTTCGATCTTCCGCTCTCGGAGATCGGAAATGTTATCGAGGTCGATCCCGATGAAGCGGTCCCGTCCGCCGTTCTACCCTGAAGGATTGTGCCCCCCCTGTTATTCACCGGGGAATATCACGTGGAGCGCTCTCCTGCGTGTTATGAGCAACAATTTCCACCCCGTCGCCCACTGACAGATTCCCCGGTTTTATAACCCGGCAGAAGACCCCCTCGTCAGGCATGATACAGCTCCCCATCTGGTAGTATATATGGCACGGTGTATGACACTCTTTTCCGATAATGGTAATTTCGAGAAGCGATTCACCTAAACGTATCCTGTCACCTATCCGGACATCCCGCAGGTTCACGCCGCTGGTCACGATGTTTTCGGCAAAATCACCGAAATTCACATCAATCCCGTGCTCCCGCACCCTGTTTATGGATTCTTCCATGAGCAGGCTCACCTGTCTGTCACCGCCCTGCGCGTGGGCGTCATTTTCGATTCCTGTCTCCCGAATGAGTTTCGCGGACTGCACACTCTTCTTCTTCACTCCCCTCTGCGTGCTTATACATATCGCTGAAACACTTCCCATATCGAATTCTCCCTGTATCCCGTTTCTTCACCATTTACATGAATAGGCTCTTATCCGATCATACACACCTGCTTCCCCGCTGCACGATTGAAACGGGCTTACCCTCCTGTTCTGTGCATGACCAGTTCGGATTCACCGGGCCCCTCTGGATTCTTTCCTTGTGCGGGTCCTTCCGATCTGCCCTCCACCGCCTTTTTTATCTTTTCCTCGATCTCCTCTTCGGACAATCCTCCCCTCAGCATATCCCTGAGATTGATTCCGCCGGTATCAAAGAGGCATGTTTTCAGAACTCCCTGCGACATAAGCCTGACCTTGTTGCACCGTCCGCAGAAAGGGTCGGATACGCCGCTTATTAAGCCGACCCGTACAGCGGTACCTGAAACTGAGTACGATTTTTCTGTGGTTGATCCGTAAGAAGGAGAAACGGGGATGAGGGTAAACTCCCCGCATAATCTCCGGTATACCTCTTCGGATGACAGAAACCGGTCCCGGACGAAATCCCCGTTGTAACGGCCCCGCATGAGCTCGATGAACCTGACATCAATTGATCGGTCAATGGCAAACCTGACGAAACTGACAAACTCTCCGTCGTTTATTCCCCGCATAGCCACCACGTTCAGCTTGACCGCCATACCGGCTTCTATCGCTTTGTCGATACCTTCGTGTACATCCCTCAGACGGTCAAATCCGGTGATGAGCCGGTAACATGCATTTTCGAGAGAATCCAGACTTATATTGACCCTCTTTACGCCCGCATCCCCAAGGCGGCCGGTTACCGGAGCGAGCAAAGTCCCGTTTGTCGTGAGCGTAAGCTCATCGATGCCCGAAATCCGTCCCAGCTTTTCGAACAGAAAAGGAAGTCCCTTCCTGACGAGCGGTTCGCCGCCCGTTATCCGTACCTTGCGAATGCCCAGACGGGCAAATATCCCGGCAATACGTACTATCTCCTCGTAGCGCAGTATATGACCATGCGCGATGAAACTGACCCCTTCTCCGGGCATGCAGTAGCGGCACCTGAGATTGCACCTGTCCGTTACGGATACCCTGAGGTAGTCTATCAATCGGCCCTGCCCGTCAGTCATCAGTGCTCCTCCCGCAATCCCCGACTTTTCCCAGGACCAGCGCAACCGCGTGTTCGATTACGGGAAAAATGGTGCCCGCGTTCTCGGTTACCGCCTTTTCACTGCCGGGCATATTGATGATAATGGTATTATTCCTGATCCCCGCCGTTCCCCGCGAGAGCATCGCCCGGGGCGTAATCATGAGACCGGCCGCGCGCAAAGCCTCGGGAATTCCGGGAATTCGCCGCTCAATAACGTCCTCCGTGGCTTCCGGCGTCACATCATCCGGGGCAAGTCCCGTTCCTCCAAGCGTAAAAACTACAGCTGCATCCGTCCGGTCGCTCAGATCGATGAGCTCCTTCCCTATGGCGGCCCGGTCATCACCGACAACGGAATAGCGTACAATCCCGTATCCCCTTTGTTTCAGGAGCCCGCACAGGGCGGGGCCGCTCGTATCTTCGGCCTGTCCCCTGCTGCACCGCGTACTCACGGTAACCACGGCGATTTTTATCGTCTCTTCCACGTCCCCGATTTCCCCCCGCTCTTTTCCACGAGCATAATGTTTGTAATTGCCATCCCGCGGTCAACGGCCTTACACATGTCATAGACCGTGAGCGCCGTCTGCACAACCGCCTCCAGGGCTTCCATCTCAGCACCCGTTTTCCCGTGTACTGAAACGGCACTCGTGATCTCGAGCTCTCCCCGCTCTATTCGCATAGAGAATAGAATATCGACGTGCTCCGTATTCAGAGGATGGCAAAGGGGTATGAGCTCGGCCGTCTTCTTCGCAGCCTGTATACCCGCGATCTTTGCTACAGCGAGCACATCACCCTTAGCGACCGTGTTATCGCGTATAGCCGCAAGCGTTCCAGGCTCCATACGGACGACACAGCGGGCGCGGGCGTTTCTCTTCGTCACTTTCTTGGGGCCGATGTCGACCATACGGGCCTTGCCCTGTTTATCCAGATGTGAGAATGTACTCACCGGTTTTCTCCAGACGAGTTATGGTTTCAGCCGTTTTCAGGCGTCCGCTTCAGCCGGACCACTATCTCTTCCGGCTCGCCGATGTTCTTGAGCGGCAGGACCATGCCGGTCGTCACATTGATAAAGACGGAACGCACGAATTTGTTCAAGCCGATCTTTTTACCGTCTACCGCGAGCTCTACAGTGTAGTGCCGATCCTCCATGGATTCCTCCATTCCACAGTGTAATACCCGAATATGATAACTGTCCCTAAAGGAACTGTCACAAAAGGAACTGTCACCACCTCATCACCGTCGCCACCTCAGATGAGGAGGATTTTTACGACCTCTCCCTTTTTCACAGTCCGCTCGGGACCGTCAATAATGGTGAAGCAGGTACACCCGGAACACCCTATGATGTCCGCCGAACCGTTCAAGATTAAGGGCCGCACTCTGTACGTCCCGCTGAAATCGCAGATCGAGGGCACAATGAGCGTTCTTTTCCCCTTCCGTTCGAAATCCCTCTCGATGACGGCATCCTGAAACTCAGGCCCGTGATCCTTTATCCCCATGCATTTTCTAATGGCCGGCTTGATGAAGAGATGAAAGCCGACCAGGTTGGAAACGGGATTCCCCGGAATGCCGAATATCCTGCACTCCCCCCTCTCTGCAAAAAGGAGGGGCTTTCCCGGTTTCACCCTGACCTTGTGGAAGTGGATCACCGCCCCGAGCTCCTCCAGAACTGAGGGCACGAGATCGAAATCGCCGGCGGAAACGCCGCCCGAGACGAGCAGAAAATCGTACCGCAGGCCCCGCTCGATATGTTCGCGAAGCACCTCCCTGCTGTCCCTGCCTATTCCCAGCCGAGCAACGTCGCATCCCGAAGACCTGAGAAGCGAACCGAGCAGCGGACCGTTTGCATCCCTTATACTGCCGGGGCCGGGGGTTTTATCAGCAGTAACTATCTCATTGCCCGTAACGAGCACGCCCACCTCCGGCCTCTTGAACACCCGAATACGGATTTTACCGACAGAGGCAAGTGCCGCGATCTCGGGTTCCGCGATACGGGTCCCGGCGCTCAACACGACCGATCCGGACCTCGCATCCTCGCCCCGCCTGCATATATTATGACCCTTTACCGGTACCTTCCCGAACAGCACCTCGTCCCCGTTTTCCTCTGCTTCCTCGAACATGACGACCGTATCCGCTCCCGGGGGAACGGGCGCGCCCGTCATGATTCGTATGCACTCGCGCGGCCCGACTGTATATACCTTCCCCCTGGAGCTCCCGGCCGGGATCGTATCGATCGGTTTCAGAGAGCTTCGCGGAGCGGGAATATCGTCCGCTCGTACCGCATACCCGTCCATCGCGGCCTTGTCAAAGGGCGGTATATCAATATCGGACTTAACGTCCTCCGCAAGAACGAGCCCCGACCCGTCTTCCAGATCCGCCCGCCGGACAGGGAGCGTACTTGTATTCTCCCTGATAATACGAACCGCCTCTTCCATTGGTATCATTGGCTTATTCCCGTACCACCCGGTTCGGAGACCCGGCCCGCTCCCTGAGTACGCGTTCATACTCACCGATGAGGAACCTCGCATCGCCGGTGAGATGTGAACGGCCCCCTCCCCTTCCCCCTCTCGTTCGGACGAGAAGCCGAACGCCGAGGTTCTTCTCCGCGCGGTCCACGCTGTACCAGACGTCCCTGAAAGACATGCCGAGCGCGCGGGCCGCCGCCGAGATCGAACCGCCCGTTTCCACCGCTTTGAGTATACGGTACCTTCCCTCGCCGAATACGGGCTTTCCGGATTTCTCGAACCAGACCTTCGACTTGACCACAAGGTCATCCACTCTGAAGACCATCCCTCGTTATTCAGAAAATGAATAACGTTTTGGATATTAATACCTCTGAACCCGGATGTCAAGTTATAAGACTTATAAAGCCCGCCTTCACCCTTTCTTCCGGAAAACCCTCCCGATATCGTCCCATATAAGATAGAGGCAGGGTACGAGAACGAGGGTCAAAGGTGTGGCAAAGAGAAGACCGTACCCGAGTGTAAGGGCCATGGGCGAGATAAAATAATCCGTTCCACCTATACCATACGCAAGGGGGAGCACCCCGGCCACCGTGGTGAGCGTGGTGAGGATAATGGCGCGAAGCCGGTCGGATGTGCCGCGCGCGACCAGGTCGCGCATGGGCATGTCCGGTTTATCCTTCTTCAGATCGTTCAGATGACTGACGAGCACGAGAGAATCGTTCACCACAACGCCGGCCAGGCCGATGGTCCCGATAATGGCAATGAAGCTGAGCGGTTCACGATGAATGGCGAGCGCAAATATAACCCCCACAATACCGAACGGAATGGCCGCGAGCACGAGGAAGGGCTGGGTAAAAGAGTTGAAAAGCAGTATCAGCAGAAAATATATCCCGATGAAGGCGATGATAAAAGTGAGAAAAAGCGTCATGAATGATTCCATGCTCTCCTCGGCTTCCCCGCCCGCGGTAAGGGTGATTCCGGGATAATCCTCATCGACGTTCAGATTTCGCAGGAGGGGCACCACGACCGCGACCGGCGTCGTGACATCCTGATTGACGTCCGCGGTCACGGTTGTCGTTCGTATGTTGTCGAAGTGTTTGATCGTGTTGAGCCCCGCCGCCGTTTCGAGTAAAGCGAACTCTTTCAACTTTATAAGCCGTCCCCGGTTGTTGGGAACAACGAGGTTTTTTAAATACCCGGTGTCCTTGCGCGCCTTCTCCATGAGCCGTATACGGAAATCGATATCTTCGTCGCCGTCCCGAAGTGACGTAACGACCTGTCCGTCGTAGGCGTACCGGACGTTGCTCGCCACGTCAGCGACCGTCAGCCCGAGTTGGGCAAGCCGCCGGTAATTTATGTTGACGCGTATCTCTTCCTTTCCCTTCTTATCGTCCCGGTCGATGTCCTTCACCCCATCCACGGAACCGAGGTATTCCACCACCCTGTCAACGACCTCGGCCCGCCGCCCGTCGTCGGCCCCGGTCACCCGGAGCGTTATGGGCTTGCCCACGGGCGGTCCCTGCCGAAGCACCATGAAATTGATCCGCTCGAAGCCCTCAAGCCCGTCCGAATCCCTTCTGAGCGCCTCCACGATATCGTCGGCGGTTCGGACTCTTTCCGTATACGGCGTGAGGCCGACCACGAGATGCGCGTAGTTCTCAGCCCTCCCCTGCACCGATTCGAGTGTACCGATTCGAGTAACGAATGTTTGGAGCTCGCTTTCCGGCAGTGACTGTACGATCCGCTCCAGTTCCTTCGTCTTCTCCGAGGTCAATGCCAGCGGAGATCCCGTCGGAAGTTCGATCTCCACGATCAGCGTGTCTGCCCCGGAGGAGGGAAAGAGGAGAAACTCCATATTGGACCGCGCATAGTAGAGGGCTAAGCCGAGCACTGCGATAAAAAGTACGACGAGGGGATACCGGAACTTGAGAAAAACGACCGCAATCTTCCGGTAGAAAGACCTGAGCCCGTTGAACCACTGGCGTACCGCCTGGCGAGCCGCACCCTTTGTGGACCGCTCCAACCCGTGCTTTAAATGCGCTGGAAGGGCAAAAAGCGCCTCCCCGAGCGATATGAAGAGCGCGAGGCTTACGGTGAGCGGTATGACAAAGACGAACTTACCCACCACACCCTTGGCGAACAGCATGGGTGCGAAAGCGAGGAAAGTGGTAAGCACGGTGGTGAACACGGGGAGGAAAACGCCGTTTACGCCGTTTGTGGCGGCCTGGAGCGGGTCGTCGCCCATGGATCGCCGGTAGGATATATTTTCCGAAATGATAATACCGTCATCCACGATGATGCCGATAACGAGAACAAGCGACGCGAGCGATATGGTATCGAGAAAGCCGCCGAAAAGGGGAAGAAGAAAAAAAACGCCCGTAATCGATATGGGGATTCCCATGGCCACCCAGAAGGCGGTGCGCAGATTGAGGAAGAAAGTGAGTACGAGAATCACAAGCACGAGCCCCACCGCACCGTTCGTTAAAACGATCTGATATCGGTCCTGGACCAGAATCGACTGGTCCTGCGCGTAAATAATTTGAACGGGTCCGTACCTGTAAACCCCTCCCTCATTCCTCTCGAGGCCGAATACTCGCTTAATGGAACCGGGAAAATCGAAATTCCCCTTTTTCTCCTCTTCGCTTATGTACCCTGCAAGCAGGCCCTTTCCCGATTCCTCCCGCACCATCTTCTTTACGGCGCGCACGGTCCTGATGATGTCCGCATCCGATGTCTTGTAAACGAGAAACGAGATCGCCTCCTTACCGTTCACCCGTGAAATGATCTCAGGGTCCTCGAAACCGTCCTTCACGATCGCCAGATCCCTTACCCTGATAAGAGGTCCGTCGAAGGTGGAGCGGACAATCACGTCTCCGACCTCCTGAGGCTCGCGGAACTGGGCCATGGTGACCACGTTTTTTTCACTTGTAAAGGATTCGAAGGTGCCGCCCGTTAGGCGAATGTTGCGCGCTTGAATTGCACGGATAATCTCTGAAAACGGGATCTGGTAACGATCGAGCCGGGCGGGATTGACTTCGACCTGTATCTCCCGCGCCCGGTATCCGTATTTTCCGACCTTAGAAACACCGGAAACCTCCTTGAGCTTCCGCTCAAACCGCCTCGCTATTTCGCGCAGCTCCCCATAGGGAATATCACCGGCAACTCCGACTTCGATAATCGATATCTGGGAGGTGTCGACCTCCTCTATCAGGGGAGAAGCGGTCACCTCCCCGGGCAGATCGGTGACCCTGTCCACCGCCTCACGAATGCGGCTCTTGACCTTCTCGATATCCTTTGCGTCGATATCCACGGTAACTTCAATGACGGACATATTTTCCATGGAGGTCGAGGTGACCCGTTCGATACCGGTCACGCCCCCCAGCTCATCCTCGATCTTGTTCGTTACGTTCAGCTCCACGTCCTCCGGTGATGCGCCGGGATATACGGTTGTAATGATAAGCTGTCCGAAATCCACCTCCGGGATGATATCACGCTTAAGCACCCGAAGCGCATTTATTCCAAGCAGCAGGATGGAAATAGTGAAGAGCGTGGCAAGGATATGCCGTCCGGCAAAGAATTCAAATATCTTTTTCATCACGAACCTCATCCCTGTCAGTATTTTTTACCGGTAATCCCCCGGTTATACTTCCGCGCTGTGAGTACTTGAGATTAATAAAAAAACAATAGTCGTCCGAAGATGCGGAGGACAGCTAAAATAAATGAGGATAGCGAAGGACTCTTCTCTGTGCGGACTTACGGTGAAAAAGCGGTTCGTACGGTTATAGTAATAGACTGCCTGAGGGAACATCGATTACGGCTTACTCCACAGGGCCGTTCCCTCTTCATCGAAGAAGGTAAGGGTGTTATCCGTTTCCCCCATACTGCCGAAAAAGGCCCTGTAAAGCCCGCTTTCATCCCAGTAGCCGATCCTGGAGGAACCGTCAGGCGCGATACCGTACTCGGAAACGGCCCTCCCCTCCCGATCGTAGAAGGTGAGTGCGGTATCGTTCTCCCCGTAAACTCCGAGAGCGGCCCTGCTTATACCCTCTTCACTCCAGAAGCTGATGAGGACTTCCCCCTCGGGATTGACGCCGTATTCCGTAACCGGCCGTCCGGAACGGTCATAAAAGGTAAGCGCGCCGTCACCGTTTACATACATGCCGAGACCGGCCCTGAACGATCCGGCCTTATCCCAGAAACCCATCCTGACGATGCCGTCCGGTGCTATACCGTACTCGGAAACCGCATTCCCCTCATCATCATAAAAGGTGAGCGCGCCGTCACCGTTTTCGAATATCCCGAAACCGGCACGGTAGAGACCGTTTTTGTCCCAGAAACCGATCCTGGTCGAGCCGTCCGACCCCGTGCCGAATTCGGAAACGACCCTCCCCTCCCCGTCGACGATCTGGAAGCTCTCGGCCCTGATCACCTTTTCCCGAAGCTGTCCAAAAGCAACCTGCGCGTTGAGAACAAGTCCCGTCAATGCTCCTCCGGCAAATGCCGAGAGCACGGCGGCAATGAGCAGTTTTCTGAACTGTTTCCGGTCCATGGGAACCCCCTCAAGGCTTTTCATACCACCTTACCGTTCCATTATAGCCCGGCAACCGGGATGGAGTAAATGATTTCATTCCGTACGGAAGCATTCCCGCTGCTTTACACTTGATTTCTCAGCAAATCATCGATTGTGGAAAACATTTCAACGAGCGAATAGGGCTTCTCCATGAACCGGTACCCGCGGTTCCTGATCTCGTTCCACTGCGACTTCTGGTCGAGATAGCCGCTTGTAAGAAGTACCTTGACGGATGGTTTGATCGACCTGCATTCGTTTACGAGGTCGAGACCCGTTTTATCAGGAAGGACCACATCACTGAAAACAAGATCAAAACGGCCCTCCTCTTTCCTGAACAGATCGATTCCCTGACTATAGGATGACGCTGTCAGGACCGAATAACCCTTGTCCGAGAGCGCGCCCTGTGCGAAGGTACGAAGCATATCCTCATCCTCAACCACGAGTATCCGCTCTCCCTTTCCGCGAACGGTATCGTCCGGAATATCGATTACGACCTCTTCCGCTTCCTCATGCAGCAACGCGGGCAGGTACACTTCGAATGTGGAGCCCTTGCCGGGAGTGCTTCTGACTTCAATCCAACCTCCGTGCTGTTTGGCGATACCATAGGTGACTGAGAGACCGAGGCCGGTTCCTCCCTCTCTCTTGGTTGTGAAAAAGGGTTCGAATATATGCGCGCTTACATCGTCCGCCATGCCAAAACCCGTGTCCGACAGGGAAAGGAGCACGAAAACGCCCGTGGATGCATCGGGGACGACCCTGCAGTGTTCCTCGTCCACCGTCCTGTTTTCCGTCTTTATGGTCAGGATTCCGCCCTCGGGCATCGCGTCACGTGCGTTCACCGCAAGGTTCATGACGATCTGCTCGATCTGGCCGTGGTCCGCCTTCAGCTTGCTCACCGATCCGTCCAAATTGGTAATGAGCTCGACGTCCTCGCCGATGAGACGTTGGAGCATTTTCTCCATATCCGAAACGAGTACATTGAGATCGAGCACCCTGGATCTCAACATCTGACGCCTGCTGAACGCGAGAAGCTGGTGGGTGAGAGATGCCGCCCTGTTTCCGGCCTTTCTGATCTCCTGTACAAAGGGAGACAGCGTATCATCATCATCGAGTTTTGTAAGTATAAAATCACTATACCCGATGATGACGCTCAGAATATTATTGAAGTCGTGTGCCACACCACCCGCGAGCAAACCGACCGCCTCCATCTTCTGGGACTGGTTGAGCTGGCGCTGGAGCTCATTTCGCTGGGAAATATCACGAATGAGCGCGATATAGTTTGTAACCTTTTCTTTCTCATCCCTTATCGTGGACACGGACACCTCAACAGGAACGTTTCCTCCATCCTGTTTCGTAATCAGGAATTCCCTGTTGCGCATATCGGAACCGCTGTTGAGCTTCTCGCGAATATCGAGCGCCAGCTCACGGGAATCTTCGGGTATCAGGTCCAGAAAATTGTTTTCCTTCATCTGCTGTACGGAATATCCGAAAATTTGCGCGCATGCATCGTTCACAACGAGGATATTCGCGGTGGAGTCGGCAAGGAGGATGCCTATGGGCGCAGTCCCGACAAGCCTCCTGAACCTCTCCTCGGTTTCCCTTATCTCGCGTTCCCTTCTTATCCGGTCGCGTATATCGTTTATGACGACTGCGATGTGAGTGGGATTCCCCCCTCCGTCATTTATCAGGAAGACATTTATCTCAACATCGATACGCTCACCGGTCTTCAAATGTCTGATATACTTGCGGGTTTTAAAATGACCGTCTTTTAAAAGGGACGACATCAGGATGTCGCGGAGGTATGCCTTACCCTCCTCCGGTACGAAATTCTCTATGGTGAGGGACTTATCTCCATTAATTGTATCAACGCCGCAGAGATTCATACCCGCCTCATTGAGATAGAGGACCCTTCCCTTCATGTCGGTCAGTCCGATAAACTCGTTGCTGCTCTCTATGAGAGAGATGAGACGCTGCTGAACCTCCCTGCTTTTTTTCTGCTCCGTAATATCGAGCCCGTAGATGTTTACATAATCCTCACCTTCGACGGGCGTAAACACGAGGGAACAGACGCGGTCCCCGCACATTATCTCACGTTCGATACTTTTCTTTTTTTCACAGGCATCGTACACATGACGAATAACATGGACGGGGGCCTTGTCATTTACACTGCATTGCCATTCTTCAAGTAGTAGCAGGGCCGCTTCGTTCGCATATATCAGGGTACCGTCATTCAGCAGACGAAGAACGGGGTTTGGATTTTCATTCGGGAATCTTGCGAGCGCCCGTATTTGCTCCTCCGCCTCTCTTTTTTGTCTAACTTCCCGAACGTGGAGGAGAAGGGCCTGACGGTTATTATACAGGATCCTGCTCATACGGATCTCGACCGGGATCGGGCTGCCGTCCGGTCCGATACTGAAGTTTTCGATGTGCTCGACCTTGTCTTTTGCGAGCAGCGTGAAATCATCCGCAACGAGATCGCGATACTCCGGCGGCACAAGGTCCGCGGCGTCCATACCGATCAGCTCATCACGCGTCATTCCGTGAAGGCGGCAGGCCGCCGGATTTACATCGAGTATACGCCGATTTATGTCCTCGATGAATATAGCGTCCGGGGAATACTCGAAGACGTTAGGGAAACGACGCACACCCTCTTCGATCGTATTCCCTAGATCCCAGTAGTCATCCATACCCCTGCACGCAACAAGCAGGCTTCCTTCACCCCCGGCAACCGTCCTGCTCGACGTCCCGCATACCCGGAAAAACGATCCGTTCCCGTGTACCAGCCGGAACTCGTGGTTATTGTTCTTCTCATCAACAGGGTGAACGATACTCCGGATGAGGTCTTGATCCGCACTGTAAACAAGGCTGAGAAAATCCGAACCCATGATTTCCCCCTTATCCAGTCCAAGCGCTGCAGAAGCTGTTTCATTGACGAAGAGCACGTGCAAATCTTCATCGAGCAGAAAAAGCATATCAGGTGCATTCTGAAAGAGAACTTGATAGTCGACAGTTTTTATCTGCTTATCTTTCTTCATAAAAAAAGCATACCCTTCACTTCAGAAAAAAATTTTATTTTTATTATAATCAGGTAAGCACTGTCGCAACGGTTCTCGCCCGTATAATCTATTTTAAGTTGAAATATGTGGTATTTTCAAATTTTTAGATCGGTATACCGGGATATATCGTAAGAATAAATCCTGGTGTTACGGAAAAGCTCTCTTATATAATAAAAACAGCCTATACTACATTACCGAAAGGGTCTTAATTCCTGAACAATATATTTCCCTTACGGTTGGAAAAGGTGCCATGAAGATACGCACTATTCTGATAGCAGCGGTCATCCTCTTCATCACACAATCACACGAAGCGGGAGCATATTCCGTTGTATGGATCGCACAGCCTTGTCGATCGAAGCAGATACTCGGTGGATGTGTGGCGATCGATCCCGTGGATGGGAGAGAGCGGCTCGTACTGCTCAGCAACAACGAAATCCACGGATGTGAAATGATCTCCATTGATTTCACCGGCGGCATCGGTGATCTGTTTACCCTCCCTTCCGGATCCGGATCATGGGATATCCGACAGGTGTCCGGTAATCTGCTCGTAATGGGCACGTTTTATAACGGTCATTTCATAGTCTTCGATCTTGGAAAGAAACAAACCATACAGGACATCGATATACCGGGAGAAAGTTACATCTGGAATCTTTCCGCGGGCCCGGACGGACGGATCTACGGCGGCACCTATCCCGGAGCAGTACTCTGCGCACTGGATCTCGATACTTTCACATTAGAAACGATTCCCGCCCCCGTCGAACCGAACCTCTATCTCTTTTCAGTAACGGCTACTCCGTGGGGAACCATCGTTGCAAACTCAGGCTATGAAAATATGATGACGATTTCATACGACCCGCGCACAGGAACATGGAAAAAAATCCCCGGATTAGAATCCGGCCGGTATTTCAGCAATGTAACGGCGTGGGACAGGTATGTAATCGCCTTCGATCCCAGAACCGACAGGGTGGAGGCGTTTGAGGATGCATCCTGGACGGCCCTGGAGGAGTACCCCTTTGAGCTCCCGGGACGCGGTTCTTTCAAGATCCAAAAGGATCTTACAACGAAAGACGCTCTCTACTTCACCCGCGGCAACGCGTTACTCCGTTTCAGCAGCACTGACGAGGACAGTGGAACAGAACTCTTCGCCAGTATAAATCTGAAAGGGGACCGTTATATCGGGTCGTTGCGGGACGGCCGCATCGTCGGCGTACGAGGACAGTCCTACTTCATTGTTGATGAAGGCACACATAAACTGCGGCTGACGGATATTCCGGTGAAGACACACGCGCGCCCACCGCTCTTTATCAAAGCAGATCGGCAGGGAAAGATTTGGGGAGGACCCTGGTTCGGTCAAACGCTCTTCCATTATGATGTACGGACACACGAGGTCGTAAATACCGATGTTATGAGCGACGAAATGGGAGAGATCTATGATATTGCATTCGCAGACAATGTCGTTTATGCGGTCTCTTATCCGGACGGCGAGCTCATCAGATACGATCCGACACAGCCCTGGGACCAGCTGGGTGGTAAAAACCCCCGGTCCATTTTCAAGATGGACGCCTACGGATATATAAGGCCGAGCAGAATACTGGTTGGACCCGACGGACGGTTGTACTCCGGATACTCCGGCAGGTATGGTAAATTCGGAGGGGCCATCGCAATCACGGATCCCGTAACCTCACGAACGGAAATCATAGAGAATCCTCTCGGTACGCGCGGGATACAATCCCTTGCCGTGGATGAAGACCGAATCTTCATCGGGACTCACACGGAAGCCAGTGGTTTAACCGGAAAAAGAAATATATCAAAGTTCGGAGTCCTTGCTATTCGCACCCAGGAGACACTCTTCGAATCCTCGTTTGAAACCGGAGCCGTGAAGAATCTCTGCCGTGACCGGAAGACGAATACGGTGGTATTCACGGTAAACGGGGTTTTATGTGAGTACGATACCGAATCTGAATCAATAATACGGGACCCGGTACCCGGACTTGAACCCATAACCGCCGGTACGGTCATACCGCTCGACGACGGTTCTCTGATAACGGGCACGGGAACCGAGATAGTAAGAATCGACCTCGTTTCAAAAGCCTAAGTGGTCCTCGCGACTTCACCGGTACCGGTTGAAAACCTGACGGTCGCGGACGACAACCATGTTTATTTTACGCATAAGGCCGATCTCTACCGGGTCGTGGAGCCATTGGAGATCCGGGTCACCCCTGAATAAACGTTCTTCCGGGATGTGTATTCACCGGCGGCCGTGCACACAGACATGGATACCAGCAATAAATTAATTAGCCCTCGATTGAGCTTGCCCTCGATTGAGGGGGGCGGTTTACCGCTGGGTGAGGGGGGCACCATGTTGCCGATTGAGCAGACCGCCACTTTTTTTAATTAAGGAAATTTCTATTGACCGGTATTGCTGAAAAGTATAAATTATATACAACCTTGTATATTCCGAGTTAAATAGTATGTCCACGAAACTGGTGATACTGGGACTGTTAAGGGATAGAGACCTCCATGGATACAAGATAAAGCACATAATCGAAGACCACATGGGGGACTGGACAAACATCGCGTTCGGGTCTATCTACTTCGCGCTCGGCAAGTTGACGGAAGAGGGATTTATCCGGAAAGCCGGTGTGGAGAAACCCACGGGCCGTCCGGCACGTTCGGTTTACACCATTACCGAGAGAGGAAGGGATGAGTTCAGCCGCCTCCTCAAAGAACTGTGGAGCACACAGAGACAGCAGTATTTCGATCTCGATATAGCCCTGTTCTTCGTGAAAGCCCTTCCCAGGGAGGAGACCGAGGGATACCTTGCCGGGCGCATCCATGACACAGAGAAATTAATCGATCACGTGACCGGGCATAAAAAGGAGCAGATCACGAATCCGTACGTACCACCCATAGCGGAAGCGCTCTTCGACCATTCACTCCACCACCTGAATGCGGAGCTCACGTGGCTGAAAGAGGTGCTGCGGAAGTTCGAGTCGGGAGAATGGAGTTAATTTTTTTCTCTATATATTCAACATTGTATATTTAAACTGAAATAATGAGGAGGAAACAATGGTAAGGGAAAGAACAATCGAAACGAGTGAGGGGATTCAGGACGGTTTCACTGTTGAGAAATATGATCAATCCATGAGAATCATGCGCGACAAAGGCATAATAAAAATGGAGTTGAAGCCCGTACTCAA
>Ga0180431_10002682_pt1 | contig 23582 bp, 29 predicted proteins | sample SS_ome_11_FD_132459 | JGI IMG/M metagenome (GOLD analysis project Ga0180431, IMG submission 132459) | Hypersaline lake sediment archaeal communities from the Salton Sea, California, USA - SS_1_MS_1 metaG | ecosystem: Environmental > Aquatic > Non-marine Saline and Alkaline > Hypersaline >...
CTCCGAAATCCAGCGTCTTGGACGCTAAACATAGGGTTTCCGGGCCATCTAGGGAACCCTTAAAGAATGCACGTACAGCAGCGGAGACATCAGCATGGCATCGAAAAAGAGGCGGCGTATGCGAGGGATCGAAGACATCACCGTGGTCGAGGAACATCTCGGTGAGGAAGCGCTGAAGCATCGGAAGGAAGCCAAGCGCCGCCACCGAAGCAAGCCTTCTACAGAGAAGAAGGCTGCCAAGAAGGAACCGCGCGGTCGCCAAAAGCGAACCAAAAAGAAGCAGTCGAAAGCACCCAAGATCATCGGTATCGCCTACATCAGTCCACCGATTTTCTACATCGTGGCTCACTCAGAGCCGGGGGTGCGGACGTTCATGGTAGATGACACAGTGAGCCGAGAGGCGGTGCGCGAGAGCATTGCCATGAAGACACAACAACGGAAGGTCTTCGTCGTAGACGGGGTGCGCAACCTCGCCAAGCTCGGAGCCAAGAGCAAGCCTCGGGTCGGGGTGGTGGTTCACGACATCCCCGAGGTGCTCGAAGCGCTCAGCGCGCACATCCGCATCATCGATGCGCAGAAGCGCTCTGACGGCACCTGGCACGGTCGCAAACTCCAGATGGAGGAGTGTGTCGAAGCAGCCAAGACAGGCGGATACGGGCGCCCCATCCACCCGTCGAAGGTGCGCAAGGTGTTGGCATCCTTCGTAGCCGAAGTGCCATCCTTCGACAAGAACTTCAAGGCCGAAGCCGCCCTCGATGAGGTGTTCAATGGTGTCCGTGAGGACTACCGGGAGACCCTCCAACTCCGCGTCTTCCGGTTCTTGGCGGGTATCGCCGAGCGGCGGGGGATGGCTGGAGCACGCAGAGCCGCGCTGCATCGACTGCGCAGCGGCATCTCCGAGGAACAGTACAAGCGGCTGTGGTTGAACCTTCAGCGCTGGATCGAGTCTGATACTGAAGGTCGCCGAGTGACCCGCGCCTACCAACTCGTCGCCAAGAAGCAGGTTGCTTCAGCGCCCCTGGCCGCTGCGCGCACGGGAGCTGAGCTGTCGGTGCTGCTCCGGTTGGTGCGCTTCATCCCGCCGAGCCGCAAGCTCGACTTCAAGGGCTACAAGTACACCCCGTCACAGGGGGACTAACACCGAGGATACACCATGCCAGACATATGCTGCCTCATCGCCGCCCTCATCCTCATCGTCTACATTCTGGCACATCTCGTGAACTACGACAAGGACTGATCCCATGCGCGTCTCCGACTTCATCGATCACGCCTTCCACCACTTCAATGCGGGAACGTTGAGGCGCGCGGCACACGCCTTTGCGACACACGTAAACGGCGGCGGAAAGATGGTAGTAACCCTGGCAGGCGGCCTCTCCACTGGTCGCATCGGCATCATGCTCGCCGAGATGATCCGCCAGGGCAAAGTACACATGGTGGTCTCGACAGCAGCCAACCTCGAAGAAGACCTGTTCCTGTGGGCCTTCGGGGACACCTACGTCCCGGTGATCGACTACTCCAACTGCTCGTTGGAACAAGAGGCCAAGCTGCTGGACCTCGGCTACAACCGGGTCACCGATGTCGCCATCCCGGAGAACGGGATGCGTCTCATCGAGAAGCTGTGGATCAACAACCTCCGGCTCAATGTGGGCCCGCTGTTCCCGTATGAACGCATCTGGATGCTTTTCGACGAGCTTGCGTTACTCGAACATCATCGGTGCCACGGACAGCCGAAGGAGCATTCGTGGGTGCTAGCTGCCAAGCAACACGGAGTTCCCATTTACACCCCGGGATGGGAAGACTGCACGCTAGCCAACATGACCGTTGCTGAAGCCCTGCGCGGCGATACCAGCGTGCTACACCGATTCCAATCCGGTCTGGAAGCCATGATCGAGATTGCAGGCTGGTATCAGATGCACTGCAACCTCATCGCTGGCGAACCTGTGAATCCTGGGGTCGGGTTCTTCCAGATCGGCGGCGGAATCTCCGGGGACTTTCCAATCTGTGCCGTGCCGATGCTGCGCCAAGACCTCGGCAAGGACTACCTCCCACACTGGTCGTACTTCTGCCAGATCGGCGACTCACAAGAGTCCTACGGCGGCTACTCCGGAGCCAAGCCTTCCGAAAAGATCACCTGGGACAAGGTCAGCCCAGAAACTCCGATGTTCGATATCAAGAGCGACGCAAGCATTGTCGCTCCGCTCATCTTCGCCTACGTCCTCGGGTGGTGACTCATGGGTAAGCCGGAAGCAGAAACTATCTTCCTCGGACAGCAAGCAGACAGCGGCACGGGCGTCTTCGATCTGCAAGACATCGGAAGCGTTACCTTTCCCGCGAGCCTTCCGCTGGTGACCTACATCGAACTCCCCAGTCCCGATTCCCGGCTTGAGATGAGCAGCTATAACCGCCACTGTCGCCACATGCCGTTCACGCCCATGCAGGTCAAGCTCCCTGCGCACACCTGCCCAAACATCGACAAGCTCAAGCGGATGATTCGCAAGCACGTCGAGCCTGGGGCAGAGCGTGTCAAGATGCTCGGACTCTGTGAATCACTACGCGAAGCCAATTCCCAGTTGCGCGAAGCTTGTGTACAACTGATGAATTCCCCGGAGTAAGAGCATGACCCCCTCTGTGACCCCCTCAGTATTCAACAACGTCCCGGCGGGCCAACATCCTCGTTGGGTGGTGGCCGCCTACAATGAGTTCGAGTACACTGCCACAGGGGCCTGGGGGACACGTCTCGCACCGACCGCTATTCTACAGGCGGGCGCTCACATCGAACCCCTACTTCCGCGCTACGGAGAACTGATCGGCCCCTCCCGCCTAGCAGTCAAGACGCTCGTTGACAACCCCCTGTTCGACGAGCCCCTCCGGAAGGCAAGCGCTCATCGCGAGCGATTGCTGCGGGTATTCAACACCACTTCGTCCATTCTCGCGAGTGCAGAGCCAATGCCCAAGGTGCTGGCTCTGGGCGGCGAGCACAGCCTGACTTTCGCAACCGTCAGCGCATACTTGGACCGACGACCGAAGGATGAGAACTACCGCAGCTTGGGTAATGCTCCTTTTGTGGTCGTCTACCTTGATGCACATACCGATCTCTACCCCAAGTACCAAGACAACCCACTGAGCCACGCCTCGGTAGCCCACCGGCTGTTGACCGAGTTGGGTGTTCCGGTCTTGCAGATCGGTACTCGGTCATTCAACCCCGGGTGGCACGCCCTGATGTATGGTGACCGGTACGCATGTGCGATGTGGGACGAGCGCCAGACAAGCATCGAGCACATATTCCAGACAGTGTTCTCACTGCGACATCCAGTAGACTTCTATATCTCACTAGACCTCGACGTACTCGATCCTTCGGTCTTGCGCAACGTCAGCTGTCCGGAGCCTGGGGGGATGAGCTACTGGGACGTATTAGAGGTGTTTCGGCAGTGTGCCTACTACGGTAACATCGTAGGCGGCGACGTAGTCGAAATGACCGTACCTCCGCAGCAGTGCGGCACCCTCTCAGCAGACGCCATGACTGCGGCACAGCTGGCCTTCCACATGATGCTAGCCGCCGAACTGGGGGAAGAATATCGATGAGCCACCAAGACAAAGAAACCTGCCCTGCCGCCATCATCGACCGCGCCACCGGTAACCTCACGCTGTGCATCATGGAAGTCGGACACAAAGGACGCCACTCTGACGGATGCTTGGAGTGGGGGGATCCCCCATCGTGGTCCCCCAAGTATCTGCATCAAGTCGGTCCCCACGTCAGCTATCTCGATAACCGCGTGCTCCCGGAAGTGCGTGCGATGTTCGCGGCGATGATGAGCAGGGTACCGCAAGGGGGCATTGCTGCCCGCTACCGCCAGGTGATCGAGAAGATTGCCGACCACCTCACAGAAGAGGCGGGCTATCCTCCGCTGCAAGAACTACTTCCGAATCGCGCTGACGACTACAATGGCTTCATGGAAGATGCCGAACAACACCTTTGCGCTTACGTCGGCGGACCCAACAAGGCGAAAGATGTTGCCAGAACGATCTACCAGAGCCGACATCCGGAAGGGCCCTCGTGGGTCTTGTTCAAGCACAGGGCCGCAGCACCGACGGGGGTAGGGTCTTCGGCAGAGTATATGCACATTCTCCTCGAAGAGGCCAAGGGGCTTCTTGGCAAGCCGCGCCTCCACCCCGTCATTCAGACCTTCTTCGACAAGTTCGTCAAGAAGTACGGGCACTCCTCCATCCTCGAGCTGACTGGGCAGCCGGTGGTGTTCATCGAGCACATCAGCCCGTGGATGGCATACCTCACCTTCGACAACCCGCTGGTGCGCGGCCAAGAGATGAGCACCCGCGCAGTGCTGCGGATGGTCAGATGCCCCGCATGTCTTGGTGAGAAAGAAGTGGGCCAGGGCCCGCCGATTCCCCAGGGTCCGGGAGTTTACAAGAGGGACACTGTTCCGTGCCCCAACTGCAACGGTACCGGGGTAATCCCCGATTGGCCAGCGGCGAGCGACACTGCTGCAACCGTACAGCAACTCAAGAACATGAAAGACCCGAGATTCGAGAACACGCCAGCGCATCTGGCTGAAATGCACAACCTCGGTCTCCAGATGGCAATTGCCGAGATGTTTGCCTGGAGGCCCGAGCTGCGTGCTGATTGCCCCGAATGCCTCGGCGATGGGTACCTCGGGGAGGGCTACAAGAACCCTGACCTACGACTGACAGAAGATACCTTCGGTCAGCCGACACAGCGCTGTCCATGCTGCAAAGGCACCGGCAAGAAATACCCCGAGATGTGGGTGCGCTGTGACTGTGATAGCGGCAGTCGCATCATCGAAAACAATGAGAACGGTGTGGTCGGGATGCTTTGCTCCGACTGCAAGGGCTCCGGTTGGGTACTCAAGGACCCGCAGGGCTTCCGCCCCGCCTTTGACCGTGCGCGCTGGGCGCTCCCCGGGACCATCGAGACGGGTGTAGCACATACCGCTGACCTGCGCACCATGGCTCGGGTGATCAAGCAGATGGAGGACATCGCGGAGGTAGGAGGACAGCACGCTGCACTCCTGATCATCGAAGAAATCAAGGAAGCCTACCGGCAAGCACTGCCAGGGATGGCCGGGATGGGGCTACGGGAGTCTGTCTACACCAGCCATCCCTCGCCGAGCACTACTCCTGAAGTGATGCAAAGCCTTCCGGGGGATGCTGGCACAACCACCCGTGCTCGTTCGAGGCAGCTGCCCGGTCATCTCAACATACTGGACCCAGAGGGTGCACCGCTCTACACCCCGCCACTCGGCAGCAGCATTGTTCCTGTAGGCTGGCCGCTGCGGCACGTCGAGAACGACAACTGCTACGCCCGCCGACATCGCCGTAGCTACGTTGATCCGACGTTCAATCACGCCTATCGGGTCCACGTCGGATTGGGGTGTTCCTGGGCTTGTGCTCGCGACTGGCACCGCCATCGGACCTTCTACCCCTGGCGTATTCGGGTGGTACGCGAATGCACCGGGTGCCTGATGGGATCGATGCAGCCGCTCGGCAATACGGACCCGGAGCGGGTGCATTCGTGGAGTAGCGATACCTACGGTCGGCTGATCATCGATCACCGCTACGAGCCAATCAGCGAGTTCGGCAAGGCCAACATCGAGCGCTACCTCAAGCTGTGCACCGAGCTGTTTGACCGCGCCATGAACGAGGGCAATCAGTGGACTGCGATGGTCTGTCTGCCGCTGGGAGCAGCTGTAGAAATGTGCGGCCAGGGCGGGCTGCGCGACGCAGTCTACATGACCGAGCTGCGGGGCTACGTGGCGGGCGCCAACTTCGAGTACCGAGAGGATGCTCGACGGCTACTGACCTGGATTGAAGATATGGTCCGCAAGGCAGTACCGGAGCACGAGGAACTGCTCGGCTTCCACATTCCGCACCACGACTAAAGCAATGCGGTTTGATGAGTTAGTGTGGCTCATCGACTCCGCATTCCCGGTTGTTCCGTGGCGCATTGTGACACACGTAGGCAAAGAACCCATCGACAAAGAGGAAGTACGGGTAACTCTCGTCGCTTACCTCATAAACGTGATCCTTTGGTCAGGAACCTTCGAGGAGTAGTCATGCGGATAGCATTCATCGGCGCCAGCGGCACCGGGAAAACCACCCTAGCCAAGTGGGTTGCCGAGACGTACTCCTTGCCTCTCAACCCGGTAGGAGCGCGCAGTGTTGCTCGGGATATGGGATTCGAGACCCCCTATGACGTGGACCAGGCCGATGCAGACACCTATGGCAAGGCATTGCTTCAGGGAAGCACCCTCGACGAGGCAGCATGTGCCGCCATGCGTGAGTGGAGCGGCCACGGAGAGAGTGTCCGTGCACAATTCCAGCTTCAACTGCATCGCGAGAAGCTCCGATGGGAGCGGAAGCATGAGGACTTCGTATCTGACCGCAGCCCGCTCGACGACATGGCCTATGCTATCCAGCACTGCTGCGGAGCGGTAGACACGGATTTCATCCTCCGTGCCGTGAATCACGTGCGGCTCCTCGACGCGCTGTTCTTCTGCCCACTGACCGCCTTCTACGCTCACGACGGGGACAAGTGCCGCGTTGAAGACCGCACCTACCACCACATCTTCGAGATGATCTTGCGGGGCATCGTTGCAGGTGAGAAGATTCCGACGGTGACACTCCACGAACCGGGGCTGCAAGAGCGTAAGGCGCGTATCGGAACAATCATCTCGGCTTTGCTGCGGCGAGGCTAACGTGGCAGCGATTTGCGCTTGGTGCAATCACCGGCTAAATAAACGACACGCAGAGAACCTCGATCGTGAGGCACTCTATGAGTTGTTTGTTGATATGGTGCGCCAGGAGCGGCTGGGGCGCAAACGCTACAAGCTCCCGGCGCACACCCCGGATCTTGATCACTTCCGACTGCAACTGCACCGGGAGCATTTTGTTCGAATGATTGAGGTCGACGAATTCCGAGTATCGCTGTGTGAGCACTTCGGTCTGACTCTTCCACCCGGAGAGACAGTTGTACGCAGCCGTAACCGACACTTGCAAGAGCGGTTGAGTGAGCTACGCTCGGCTACACGCGACGCAAGCACCGGCGGGAACTACTACGCAGTCACGGTGGCCCGCAGCCAAGGCAATTACAACATCGAAACAGCCCAATGGGCTATTCGACGTATCCACCGCTCCCGGGCGCTGATCCACAAGGCCGGAATCTGCTCTCCCTACGGGATTATCTACCACGCAGAGCACATCTGCCGTACCGGACACTTCAAGCGTCCGCCAGTATTGGTAGTCAACCCGCGCTCCTCGTTTGCTGCCGACGGTAATCACAAACTGCTTGCTGCAATGCTGGTGGCCGGACCCAGGCGACACGCACAGCTCATCGAGATGCGCCGCTCCGATGTCGAACAGAACAGCAACCACGAGCTGTTCTAATGCGTCGACTGCGCGGGGTTGTTCATTTCATCCGACTAGCGCAACAAGAGCGTGACATGCGCCGTGAGGAAGGTATCCGACCACACACCCCCGACGTGGATCACTTCGGTCGGAGCAACTGTGTCTCGCTACCAGACGTAGTGAGACTGCTCTCGCACGAACCAGCACGGGCGCGCATCCTAAAAATCACCCGCACGCCGCCCTATACCGGCGAGCAACTTGCGTCATCGCTGGAGGCCACCGAGCGGGAGCGGGATCGACTAATGGCACAGCGCCGACACGCTGGTTGGCATGTCGAACTACGCTACTGGCGTCTAGCCAACATACGACGGGCAGGATATTTCAACCAATTCATCGCCTCTCCGTGGGGCATTGTCTACCATGCGAAGTACATCAGCCGCAACGGAAGACTCAAGTACCCGCCTTGGTTTCGACACAACGTACACCTACGAATGCACAACGGCAACCACCGACTGCTTGGCGCAGCTCTAGTCGGTGGGTGGGATCTGCGGGTTGAAGCACTAATGCTCTCTCGCAGAGACACACGCAACGCACTGTTCGAAGACTAGAGTTAAAGAGAGAAATAGCACACAGTCACGGAGAAGGCACTATGTTGGCACTGTTTCTGACGATGGCACTCGCCCTGGCAGACCCCACCGAACAGCCGCCAGATACCGATCCCGAAATCGCTTCCCTCCAAGCCGAGAACGAGCTGCTCCGTGTAGCCATCGGCCACTTCCAGACCGAGGTGGCAGAACGCAAGGCCACCGAGGAGAGCTTGCGCACCGCCCTCTTCGAAAAGGACCAGGCCATTGAGGCACTGCACGATGCACTCGAAGCCAAGGACCGCGTGATCACACTGAAGGACTCCGAGCTGGCGCACAACCACGAGTACATCAACTACCTCGAAGGACGAGTGGCGAAGAAGGGGATCAAACCCTGGCAGACTGCGGCGATCATGGTAGGTACCGGGACGCTTCTTGGATACATTGGCCATGATGCACTCTCCGAAGTAGGGGGCAACTGATGTTCGACGTACACGGCGACCTGGCCTTCTGCACGGCGCTGGTGCTGGCAATAGCAGCGGTACTGCTGTTTCTCTACGCAGCATTCAAGACCGGATGGAAGTTTCCCGTATCACTAGCAGAGGCACGGGAGCACGGCCCCCTGGTGGTTCTGGCCTTCGTGCTGCTCGGTGCGGCAGCTTTGTTGCTTCGAAACAAGGCGCGGGATGTTCGACTGGCAAACAAGGATCAGAAGGCCAAAGACGAGCACGGCAGCACTGTCGACAGCATCCACGAGGACATCAAGGCTGTTGAGCAAGACGCAGCAGAAGCAATCACCGACGCAGGCAAACACGAAGCGGCAGCAGATGCCGCCACCGAGGAAGCAGACAAGCACAGCAGCGCTGCCGACATCGCCCACTCGGCCGCCGAAGACGCCCTAGCGCAAGCCAACAGACTGCGCGAGGAGCGTGGAGCATGAATCTCAACGAAGCACGCTCAGCAATAATCCTCGGAAGCATCGCCGCCGCAATCCATCTCGGATACACGTACTTACCCGGGTTTAGCCTCTTGTGCGGCTGTGCCGTAATCGCCTCCGGGATGCTAGTAGGATACTTGCTTGGTAGGGCGGACTACCGCAAGTATTCCGGAGACGAAAGATGAACTCGCGGCAACGCAGAGTCGCTAGACGAGCACTGGAGCGCAAGTACGGAGTCAAGATTCCGCCAGGGCACTTTCTCCGACTGACCTACCGCGGGATGACCATGGAGAGCCACGTATGGCCCGGCGGAGGCGTTGCGTTCCCAGCCAGCATCGTCTTCGGAATTGAGGTACTCCCGAAGTCTGCTGCGCGATCATCGTAGAATGCCTGTGCTCTGTTAGGTGAGACGCCCCTTTTCCGAAGTGCAGCCTTCGACCACTATACGCGCGTGTACCTACAAGGCTTGACAGCACCGTCTTTTCCGTGTTAAGGCTTGCACACAAAGCCACACGGAGGACACCTATGGCTAGGCAACGCATCAAAAAGCCAGCAGTCAAGGGCGGGGCTCCCGGAGTGAAGGCAATCTGGTGGCGCTCGGTCAGCGACGAGACCGGCGGGCGCTGGGTTGCCTTGGATGGCGGCCACAACCTCAAGAAGGCCGTACACAAGAACCTCTCGGCAAAACACCTGCGACACCTCGGCTTCGACTACGACGACGAAGAAGAGGAGTGGTACATCGACCGGGAACGCTGGCAGAACCCAGAAGACGCAGTCCCCGGTGTCCTCTCACAGCTCGCAAACGGCCTGCCTTGCAAGCGTCGTCGGGATTGATGCCGACGGAAACACCAGCTCACCCGAGGGAAAGCATGAACCGCATCATCGCCAAGCGCCCCGATATCGACAACCCTACCGTCCCCAACGGGATTCGAGGCTACGGAAGTGACGCTGCCCGATCCCGCGCCATCGCCATGCTGGCAAAGCAAGGCTGCAACTACTTCGTGACCTTCTGCGACGTTCGGTCGCGATTCGCGCTCAGCTTCGGCTACGCCAAGTGGGTCAGCTCGGGAAGCATCTGCGTGCAGTAGTCACATTCCTGAGCACCACCAACCCCCGCCCCTCAAGGCATCGAGGGGCTTTTGTGCGTTTGGTGATTGTAACGATCCGTGAGTCTATCCTGGTTACTCGGCAGGCTAGATAGGGGTTAGGCAAGCGTAAGGCAAGCCCGGCCCCACGGGGGCTGTCCGCAGTCTCTCTACCTACCAGCAACCAATCCGCAATCACGGAGAACGTTCATGCCCACCGCAAGCGCTGTTCAAGTCGTTGCCCTCATGGCCATGGTTGGCATCGCCAGCCTCAACTCGGCCAGCGGCACCCAACCCCTCGGCCGCGGAGTATCCTCCAAGGTGATCGGCACCGACTCTCGGTACGACACCAGTGCCTACATCCCCGTCCACATGCTCCACGAGAACGAGGGCCGTCTCGTGACCGAGCTGGTCGCCCTGTGGCGCGCAGGCGCCGTCGCCATCTACATCGATGGCGTGGCAATCACCGCTGCCTCCCAACTCACCAACTACTCCGAGCCCGATGGACTCGAGCGCAAGGGTGAGGTCTTCATCGAGGCACACACCCTGTGGCAGGGGCTCTCGGGCACCTACACGGAATACTTCGACGACACCAACAACCGCTGGCGCGTGGAGCGCACCGCCAACGCCGCCGACGAGGTGATGGCGGTAGTCATCCCGGCCAACTACTTCCGCGGCAGCAACATCAAGCCGCGCGGTATCCGACTGTACTACAGCGTCGACACCGCCGACCTCGACGACCTGACCCTCGAGGCGTACACCAGCAGCCCACCGGCCAACGGCGTGATCAAGGCCGCGGGCGCTGCCATCCACACCTCCGGCACCTATGACAGCGACCACGACAGTGCTCTCAAGCGTGGTCTCGACACCGGTGCTCCCGAGTACCACACCCTCGAATACACCTTCGCAGCGACGTCGGTGGCCTACCTCGACCAGGAGAGCATCACCATCCTCATCAACATCGACTGCGCCGGTGCCGCGCTGGCCGACTTCACCTACTGGGGCCTCTCGTTCCTCTACTACGAGCGTCCCGGCCCGCGTAGCCTCGGTACCTCGTAGGCCACGGCCCTAGCGGCAGTCTTCTACCCCCTAGCCCGCTTCGGTGGGCTAGGGGAGTGACCCATACACCAGCATCTCTCCGACTTTCCCTCCTTTCCCTTTTCAAGGAGCCTAGAAATGGCCGACATCACCACCACCGACGCCGAACGCGGCGGGCAAACCGGCGGGACGACCGGAGCCTCCGCCATCGGTATTGCTGCTACCGACTCCGACACCGCCTCGGTTACCGAGGACAACGAGCTTCCCGTCACCATCGAGTGGACCACCGCCCCCGAGGCAGCAGCCACCAACATCATCGCCCAGATGGCAGGCGACGTAGACGAAAGCGTCTTCGCGAACATCACCCAAGGTTCCCGGAGCGCTTGTGGTCGCGGTGGTCGCAACGTCGAGGTCGACTTCTCTGCACTCTGGGATGGCGGTGACATCGAAGTCACCGGTCTCAAGTGCGACGGTACTTTCGGTACCGAGACCATCACTTCCACACCGGGATCGGTAGTCCAAGGAAGTGAGGGCTTCCTGTTCATCACCCGGGTACGCAACCTCGGCACCCACGGAGCCGGCACCGCCGACGTGGAACTGGGTCTGTACCTGGCGGTTCCGGTGGGCAGCCTGACCCCGACTCTGGCCCGCATCATCGAGACCACCGCCGGCACCGACATGACGCCGGCCGGAGCCATCTCGGCCCTCGGTCTGGTCGACATCTCCGATGACGCCGCGGACGGTGTCAACAAGTACCTCGTCGCCTACACCCTGGCCAACACCTACACGGATGCCGGCCATACCCACGGCCTGACCGACCCCACCCACACCCACACGATGTAGGGAGCCGGCATGGCTGACATCGAAACTGGCAACATCGAACAGGGCGGTCAAGCAGCAGGCACCCAGACTGTCGGCATCGCCGCCTCTGACTCTGACACCGCGACACTCACTGAAGACACGGCACTGCCGATGGCCATCGAGTGGACCACCGCCCCTGAGACGCCGGCCAACATCATCGCCCAGAAGGGCGCGGACTTCAACGAGACCACCTTCGGGAACATCACCCAGTTCGCACGCAGTGCTTGCGGACAGGGGGGTCGCAACGTCCAAGTGGTCTTCTCGGCGGGCTGGGACGGCGGTGACATCGAAGTCACCGGAGTCACCTGCGACGGCAGTGTCGCCACTGACACCATCGCTGACCCCGGCGGGGCAGGCACGGTCCAAGGGGCCGTCGGCTTCCTGTTCATCACCGGCATCACCAACGATGGTACCTGGAGCGCAGGTACCGTCGACGTGCAGTTCGGACTGTACCTGGCGGTTCCAGTCAACAGCATGACTCCGACCCTGGCGCAGGTCATTGACACCTTCGCCGGCACCGACATGACCCCCAATGGGGCGATCAGCGCCGCCGGACTGGTCGACATCCAGGATGCCCCCGCCGATGGTACCAACACGTACATCGTCGGATACACCTTGGGCAATACCTACACCGATGCTGGGCACACCCACGGTCTGACCGACGGGGGCCACGGGCACTAGCCTCTCCCCTGCTGCTGCTATAGCCCTTCAACCCAGCCAGAATCCGTTCTGGCTGGGTTGAGCTGCGAGTAGGCTACTACAAACGGATACTTGACAGGGGATAATCGAAGCGCTAAACAGTAAGTGGAACCACAGGAGGAACCATGCGACTGACAGCGCTTGCACAGATACTCACTGCCTTCGAGAGGCTTTTCCCGGACGAGGCCGCTGACGCCGATAGCGCAGAAGCAGACAGCTACTTGGTCGAAATGGGAACGTTGCGAGTGTCCTTGCTGCTCAGGCCCGGTCGCGACAACGTCATCTTCGAGCTGTGGGGCACCGACGCCGGCCTGATGCAGGCAGTCCACAAGGAAGAGACAGTAGCCTGGCAAAACCACCGGGTGGTAGCCCACGCAGTCTTCGCTGACGCAACGCATGTCGGCGAGTACAGGAGCAGCCGCAAGCTGACCGAGGCACTGGGTTGCGAGGAAGACAGCAGCGCACCCGGCTTCCCCACCCACTACTTCGCCGCCGAGGGCAGCGACCGCTGCTACGGGATCACCGTCACCCAGCAGGGGCATCGAATCAATGATCACACGCTGCTCCGAGCAATGCGGCTGGTGGAGGGGCGAGGCTACGCGAAGTACCAGCACCCGAAGAGCGCTACCACGCTGAACGCTGTCCGAGAGCACTGGAAGCGGATCTCCGAAGAAGACCCGCTGCTGGCAACCGAGCGCCCGAAGGCCGTTGTCGGAACCATCTATGGCGATGGCGGCATCCACCGCTACCACGTGACCGCTGATGGCGAGGTGCACTACTGCGCCTTCCACGGGAAGGACGAAGTCAATACCGCTCGCGCTGCGGGCTTCAACATCTGGAGGTAGAGAACATGACAACGACAGCCGACGGTTCCAAGGCCGCCTACATCCCCACCCCGGACTACAGACGACAACTGGGATGAAGACGGGGAAGAGTAGTAGGTACAACTTTCGACTTGACAAGATCAACCTTCCGTGACAAGTAGAGCATGGCTCTCAGAGCCACACCAACCAGCAAGCCACACGGAGGCCACGATGGCCCGCAGCAAGAAGCAGAGCAAGCAGAGCACCACCCCCACGGAGACGCTCCCCCGGACCCGCAAGGCGCTGGTCGAGATCGCTCTCTCCATGGGACTCACCAAGAAGCAGGTCGCCAAGCTCAAGCGCGCCAAGGACGTCCGGGCCTGGATCGAGGACGCCAGCGAGACCGGATCCAGCCTGAAGCAGACAGCCGACGATCTCGGAGCGCCCAGCGACGGCTGGAGCTTCGCCGAGCTGACCGGGCTGACCAAGCGCGGGAGCAACGCCAAGCAGGTCAAGGCCGCGTGCGCCGCGCTCCACATCACGGTGGACAGCAAGAAGGTCACCGACTACCGCAAGGCGCTCGCGAAGCACCTGGAGAGCATCCAGTCCGCCGGGGTCGCCGACACGCTCACCTCCGTCATGGGCGACTTGCGCACCCACGGATACTACAATCACGCTCTGGTGGTCGAGCTGGCCATCGCCGCCTTCGACGAGATGAGCACCTACCTCCCCGACGAGACGGAGGAGGAGACGGAGGAGAAGATCGCTGACATGACCTCGAGGGCCAAGCGGGCCAGCGGCTACCTCTGCAAGAACAACTGGGCACAGGTGAACGACGACCCAGGACACCTCACCAACGACACCGTCGAGATCATGTGGAACGGAGACGGCTGGTCGGCGGCCACCGACGGACCGACCTTCGACGACATCACCGGCAAGAGCTTGCTCAAGGCAATGGACGAGTGGATCGAGCAGATGGAGGCCGAGGCCAGCGAGGCAGAGCCGGAGGAAGTGGTGGTGGCCTTCTGGCGCTACGTGGACGACGAAGACGGCGCAGTGTTCTACTGCCTGCACGGCGGCAAGCGGCAGACCTCCACCCATCCGGACCTCAAGGCCAAGCTGCTGCGCAAGGCCGGCTTCGACTGGGACGGCGAGGAGGACAACTGCTGGTACTGCGAGAAGGCGGACTGGAAGGCGGCGCGCGAGACGCTGAGCGACACCATCCCGGGCCTGACCTTCAAGCGCCGGAAGGCTCAGACCGCCGAGTGACCTGCGTAGGTCGTGCGGGGCGGGGCCTCCCCCGCCCGCCACCGTATCCAGTCGGTGGGGCTCGAAAGAGTCGGCGCTACGCAAGCGATCGGAGGCAAAGCAAGATGGGTAAGAAGTATACCGGACACTCGAAGGTTCGGATGCTGTTCAGGGTGTGGGAGAAGTTCGAGTGGCTCCACGCCCTGGTCATGGGCACCAAGCAGCTCAATCTCGGCAGCACCGAACCGGAGCGGCGGATGGCCATCGAGGAGGTACTCGGCTGGGCCTGGGAGCACGGGTACGCCCGAGGCTACCGCACCCGGAGGGAAGAGACCACCACGCTGGCCAACATCGGCAAGCTGCTGGACCACGCCACCAGCCGTGGCTGGCCGGAAACCTTCACCGTCGAGCAACTGACGCTGCACCTCAACGGCGAGCGCGGTGCTCGGATGCACGACGACACGCTGGTCATCCTCGCCCTCCCGCCGGACTCGGAGTGACCATGCGCCTCGCACTGATCACCAACAGCCTCGTCTCCGACTTCTGGTTGGTTGACAACCGAGACTACGACCCCGACTTCGGATTCTTCTGGCGGTGGGCGTTCCTCGCCTTCGAAGACTACGAAATCGTCGTCGGGTGCTTCATCGACTTCGACAGCCGCCAGTTTGGGATCAACGGCGAAAGCCTGGTCCCCTACTACGCCGCTCCGGAAACAGGGCCGGCAGCGTGGTCTGTCTTCATCCCGGACCTGAGCGCCGATATGGCCCCCGAGGAAGCCTTCCAGCATATCGTCGAACACTGCCCCGACGACGTGGAGGACGAGATGCTGTCTGCCGCGTTGCAGGTGTTGCGCAAGTGCGTTGGACACATGGAACCCGCTCCGCGCGAGGACATTGAACGTGCAGTAGCACGCCGGCTCGGGAGGGTCGCCTAATGGCCTCCGGGTTTGCTGGTGACCCCATCCGGGTCAAGATCACCGGTATGCAGTATGTGCGCTCGGCCTCTGGAAGGGACCGCTACGTCAGCCCCCCAGGGCAGCGGGAGCTGTTCTATACCGAAGACTGGGTAGCGCTCCTGGTCGTAACCAATGACAGCATTGGTCTGGTCGGACCAATCTCATATCCGGTGGAGCGCTTCGAGGACGCAGTGCATAGCACTCTCCGATGGGTACTGCGTGCTGCCTATCACGGACGGAAGGGAGCTGCCCGACTGGTGGGGCTGGATCTCGACGGAAAAGTCCACAGCGTGCTGGATCAGCAGACAGCTATCCGACACTTCATTGGCGACCCGGAGGGGTTCTTCGGCGATGACGAAAGCGCCAAGTGCTTTGTGTGGGTTCGCGAAGAAGACGGAACCGAAGCAGACCTCTACCTGCATGTCAGGAAACGAGGAGCTTGGGTGCTCGATATCGAATCGATGAAGGGCAGGTAGGGGAAGCTATGCCGACCATCGTCGCCGGAACCTGCGTGGACTGTGGCAATGCAGCAGCAGAGTGTGAATGCTGCGACATATGCAGGCACTTCCCCTGCCGCTGCCACTCCCACACCCAACCGCCCGCACTGCGCCGCGAAGTCACCCCCAGCGGCCGAGTGATTACCCCGCGCCCGCTGCCAGCCTACCCCGCGGCAGTGGTCAAGCGTCATGTGCTTCAGTGCCCGCACTGTGACCGGCAGCTCGTGCTGCTGGTCTACGCAGACGGCAAGACCCAAGTTCTCGGACAACAGCTCTAGCAGGAGGGCAGGACACCGTGCCTAGCCACACAATACTCCGAAGGCTTGCTAAGCGCTGGCAACGGCAAGCAGTACCCCGACGTTATGCCTTGCTGGATCACGGCCTCAAGGTTGTAGTCAACCGGCTGGCCGACGCCGGGTACCCGGTGTCCTGTGCCTCCTGCTCTGCTGCACACTGCTGCAAGTATTTCGTGAATGTCTACCCCGAGGAGGCTGCCCTGGTGGCAGCGGCGGTGCGCAACACCCCCTTCGAGGAGCGCCTCCATGACTGGTGGCAACACTACCAGGAACTCCCCGATGATGCTAAGTGGCAACCGACGGAGTACCTTCGAGCACAGTTGATGTGCCCATTCCAGTTTGAGGGGCGCTGCGCCATCTACCCTATTCGCCCTTCGAGCTGCCGGGCACAGTTCGTGGTTAGCGCTCCGGTGGAGTGTAACAACCCGGACTCTGCACTGTCGCAGACCCTCGACGCATACTTCGTTCTCGAACAAACCTACTTCTCTCGGGGAGCTACCCAGTATCCCGGACAATTCGGAAACCTCCATCTCGGAGTTTTGGGAATTTTGGGTGTGTCCGAGGCAGAGCACTGGTATCACCGGGCACGCACACGCCAACTTCAGTCGGAAGATCCCCGCGAGGGAGCCGAGCGTATCCCGATCAAAATATAGTGGTAACGGAGGACGCCCTGGGCCGTGGGTTGAAGACAACCGATGCGCGCGCTCGGGTAGAGGCATAAGGTACGCAAGCAGTTGGGTGCAGTGTGAGCGCCCGCGTAGCGGGGCCTGACCGCAGCCTAACTGGCCTTGTAGCCTCCCCGAAGGACCCAATCGGAGGCTCTCTGGGTGGAGGGACTCCCCGCCCCCTCAACCCCTATGTTCCGAGCACCAAGTACGCTACAGTACGGTCTGCTGCGGTGTTGCCCGAGAGATTGATGGTAAGCGTTCCGCTACCGTTCCACTGACAGTTCAACACATGTAGTGCGGCGTCTGGCTCATTAAGCGTGGCTATCACCGGGTTGCCGTCATAGGCTGCGGTAAGCGCCACAGCTACGGAAGAGGTCCCGTTGGGGACCACGGCAGTGCCTCGGGTATCCTCAAGGGATGGCGCTCCGCCAGAGATACGGGTACCATCACTGCCGTGCGCGATGTTGCTGGTACCCCCATCGGCACTGACCTTCTGGTCCGAGTCGCTGCCTGTCAGGGTAGACGCCGCCGGGATGTCAACGTGTGCCCCATCGGAGGCCAGCACGATGTATGCTGTAGACCCTAGAGCGTCAGTTGTGGAATCGAGCCAGTTGTGTAACTCGACCCCAGCCATCCTACCGCCGCCGGTCTTGAGGGAAGACGACGAATTCTTGTTGAATCGTACCCCGTAGTTGCAGTCGTAGAACAACAGCCGACACTCATCTGCCCGCAGAGCATCCCAGTCGGGCTGTACGTTCCCGCCCATCACGGTCAGGCAATCGTGTCCTAACCGAGACAGGACCGCCCCCTCCCGACAGAGCAGCGTTCCCGCAGGCCCGACAAGCAGATGATCGTTGCCAATCAGGGCGTCAGTTCCATCGATAACCGCCGACTCTAAGGCCAATGCCCCTCGCTGCACATCGATCATCCCGCGAGAGAAGAACATTCCGGTATTGTACCCTCGGTTGGACACGTAAACGCCCTTCAGCTCGCAAAGTCCTCCGACGACACGCAGGTGTCGGATGTTGACTCGCCCACTGAACAGTCCGACATAGCCATCGACCCACAGTTCGTAGTCGTCGTTGGTGATGTTGCAGCCCCAGACTTGCACCCCATCGAAGAAGGTGTTGGAGGACAGTGCCAGCACTACACCGTTCTCGACAATCTCGAAAGTATTGCCATTGACAGCTAGGTCGGTACGGTCAGGGTGTCGGTGTTGCCAGTAGACGGTGTCTGCGGAGTTGGCAACAATCACCCCATACTCGCTGGGATGATTGAGGAACGTACTGTCCTTGTCTAACAGCAACTTGCCGACATGCTCGTCCGGAGTCCACCCCGGGGAGGGGTTGACCGTACAGGAGTGGCCTTCGGTCACCGAAGCAGTAGCCGAGTCTACTGTGTACTGCGTCTCGCTGCTGAGAACATCCGCATCCCCGAACTCCGGATAGGAGCTGATGTACGTCCGATAGCCACGGCCACCCAGCCTCGGAGGGACCACGTAGTCGGTTCCAGTCATCATTAACCGAACCCAGGCAATGCCATTGCTGGCACCACGCTCGCCCAGGTAGTCCCACGCCCGAGAGATGCTTCGGAAGGGGCGCTCTAGTGAGCCGTCTCCGCTGACATCCGACCCTGCCTGGTTGTTGACATAGATCGAAGCAGCGCAGTAGCGCCCAGGCAGCGGCGCTCCGACCGCAAAACAGCCCACTACCTCGGCTAATGCGGCGGCCGTGCTGATTGCCACGCCTAACAGCTCGATTCTGATCTTCCCTGCCCGCAGCAACCGAGTCAGGTCAGTCAGCAGCCGATCGTTGCGAGCAAACAGCACCGGGGGCAGGTCGACTCCCCCAACCGGCAGGAATCTCCCCCGGAGACCCTCTCCACGGGGGGATATCGTGCTGGGATCTAGGCCAGCTAGTCCTACTCGTTCCACTAGCGGAGTGACGTGCAGCGTAATCATTTCGGCTCCTCTGGGGATACGCTGCTAACCTAGCAGATTCTCTTCGTGGTGTCCCCATACTGGGGACAGACCGCCCCTTTTTCCCCTTCCTTCATCAGAGCCATGAGAGGGCCGGGGAAAGGAATCCGCCAGCAACTCCCAGGTTTAGGAGAGACCGAGGAAGAGCGCTGTCCGTATGGGGCTCGGTCTCCTCTCTAATGAGGGATTTAGGTACCTCCGGTGGGAAAGGACGGGGACAGTGCTCCTGTGGTTGCCTTTCCCGCGGTATAGGTTACCGGGTTGATCCTGCTTTCAGTTGTGCGGCCTAGGGATTGCAGCTACATCAACATCCCCGCAGGGCTATGTCCTGCCCGATACTCGTTGTTAGACCACAATCCCAAGACGGGCGGTGTGCTCCGTGTTACCCTTCGGTGTATCAAGGGAGCAACTCGGCTTCCCTTGACCCTGCTCCGTATCTTAACCGCGCTACTGGTTAAGACCGATGGGAGCCTGGTGCGGCTACCCCTGCAACTCCACAGGGGCTCCTCTTCCACCGAAAGCATACAGGGAGAATCCTGGGCCTTCCGGCGCTCGGGCGTTTCCGGAGGAGATGGAGGTCCTCCGGTAGTCTCTTGTCGAGAGGATACCTTGGGCTGATACCCCGCCGCAACTCCACGGCCTAACGTTCAAGAGACTTGCCCTCGCTTACCTGTAGACAACCTTGCGGATGTCCAACGAGTAGCGGGTCAGCCGTGTTTTGATTCATTGGGTAGCAGGTTCTATGGTGTCCCGCGGAGTCATATCTGGGCTTGCTCCGCGACCCCCTACACTTAACCTCGTGTCACCCCCAGAGTTGCCTCCGGGGTACGATCTCGGTGCCACATCGTGGTGACCTTGGTGTCCCACAGCGCCGATTGGGCGTCCTCCGCCAGTTGAGACGTCGGACAAGGTTTCCCTCTGTTAGCCCGAGGTATTGGGAAGGGCTCTCTACCGCTCTCGTGAGGATTGTCGGCTAGAACTCACGCTGGGTTGTGCGTTGGGCTGTTCGGCCCACCAACGCTACCGGGGCAACCTAGAACCCCGTGGTGTGGTTTACGGTGTGGATTACGTGTGGTACAGCTTCTCTTTACTCTCCCGAGTTGGGGGAGTAGCACGCTGCTTCTTATAGCTAGCCATCCCGGAAATGGGGCCCCGGATTCTCTAAAGGGGTTCTGTAGGACGGAAAAGCACGTGGATCAGTCGAGACAGCAGCAAGCGGCACGGGAGCTTCGACACTTGCTACAGGGGATGGACATACCTCGCTATCGGCTAGAGCGCGAGGATTGGGGATGGTTCAACCGCAACCTGCATGTCCGCAATCAAGAACATCCCGATTTTGAGCGAGCTACTCGTCTTATTCGAATGCTACTTAAAGCCAGTGTCCTCGGCAGGAGGTTCTAGTGAGTACCGAAGAAGATACCTTCACCTTCGAACAGGCGATTGATGCGCTGGCGGAAGCACAGAGAGTTCTTCGCTCCGGGGCTGATACCAAAACCATACTGACGGCACTGCGGCCACGTGCTGCATTGCGTGCCAAGCGAACCGCAAAACACCGGCGCGCCCATAATCGCGCACGGCGGCTGCTAGTGAGGTATCTGGCTGAAGCAGAGACCATCGGGTGTGTCTACAGAAAGGGTACCGGGAACGGTACCCGTTGGTATCTCGGATGAGCAATGACATCATCCGAGTTGCTGTCACCGGTCATCGCCCAGAAGCGATGACTCCGGAAACACTGCTGTGGGTCCGTCAGCAGATCCGCAGAGTGCTCCTCCGTGCTATGCGGAAATATGGTGACCGCTTGCGTGGTGCCACGGGTATGGCCCGTGGTGTAGATATGATCTTCGCAGAGGAGTGCGAAGCTCTAGGGATTCCCTTTGCTGCCTACGTCCCCTTTGCCGGGCAAAGCTCCAAGTGGAGCAAGAGCGAGCAGCGTCGCTACCGCGAGTTACTGCGACAAGCAGAGTTCGTTGAGATCGTTTGTGATGGCGATTGGTCTACGCCACGAGACAATTGGAAGTTCCTACGCCGCAACGAGGTGATGCTCGACGAGGCACATGTTCTGTTATCTGTGTGGAGTGGCAGCACACGGGGAGGCACAGCCCACGCAGTGCGCCATTGGCGCAAGACTCACCGAAAGCACATCTGGATTCATTCTGTGGAACACCGGCTCGGTTGGTGGCGGGAGCCGACATCGCTGTCTTCCTCCTCTGACTAGTTCCCAAAACCGCAAGGTTTACGGAACAGCCACGAATCATTCCGGTAAAGGCAGTTTGGCGGCAGGCTACCCCTGCCTTCTAGCACCCCGGGCAGTTTGCCCGCACCCCCGAAGGAGAGACAATACCATGGCCAAGAGCAAGAAGTCCAAGCGCACCAAGAAGGCGAAGGGCCCCTACAGCGAGCTGTCCGCCAAGGTCGGCAAGAGTGCCACGCCCTCGACCGCCCACCTGGTGGGACACGAGGTCGAGTTGGTGCTGCGCAACGGTAGCCTGATCGGTGATCGGATGTCGGTGATGCTGGAGCACGCCGACGAGCAGGGTCTCCGGTACTCCCGGGACTACCGAGGACGTACCGAGAACGGGTGTCTCCCGATGAGCGCCGTGCATCACATCGAGCGCAAGATCGGCAAGGGCAAGGGTGAGAACCTCGACCAGGTTCCCTGGAACACCGACAACACCCCGACGTGGGCCGAGGAGCATGTCGGTGAATGGGTCACCATCACTCACGTCGCCGATGTGGTGGGTGCTGGCCAGCACGGACTGCTCGGCACCGTCGACTCGTCCGGCATCGGCTACTGCTACAGCAGCTACGGCACCGAGCGCGTGGCCTTCCGCCCCCTCGCAGGTATCCTCGACATGAGCTACCGCGTGGCCATGGACGACGAGGACGACGAGTAGGTCTGTTCGAGAGCGCATGTGCGCGCAGAGGGGCAGCACCTTGTTTCGGCAGGGTGTTGCCTCTTGCACTATCGACTTGACAGGTTCCAATTTTCCGTGTTAAGCAGTACATGCCTGCAAGGGCAGGCAGCAAGCCAAACCACGGAGGATAAGATGGGCAGTGGCTATGACAGTAGCAAGGACATCACGCTGGCCACGGTCGGTGAAGTCGAGACCGAGAAGGAAGGCTGGGTCATTCAGGTCGAGATCAAGAGCCTGAAGGGCGCCGCCCCCAAGCTCTCCATGATCCGGACGAACGGCGAGAGCTTCCGAAGGGTCGGCCGCCTCACGGAGGATGAGGCCCTCGGTCTCGCCTTGCTCCTCGATGCAGACGCACTCAGCGATCTCTTCACCAAGGCCGCTGCCCAGATCAAGCCCAAGAAGGCCGCAGCCAAGAAGGGCAAGAAGGGCAAGGGCAAGCCGGGGGCCAGCACGACCATCCGCTTCCATCGCCTGGAAGACGACGACGGCGATGAGTTCATCGTCTTGGGCGGCGGGCGCTCCGTCCTCTCCGGGAAGCTCAAGCTCGCCACGAAGGTGATCAAGGCCGCCGGGATGACGTGGGATGACGAGGACGAGGAGTGGTACTGCGACGCCGATGACTGGGACAGTGCCTCCGAGGTCTTCGAGGGCAAGGGCTTCACCCTGATCGAGACCAACAACGACTAGCAAGACAGTCCGGGCGTTGCTCCCGCCGCCCGAATTCCATGAATGACCCCTCTGCGGAAGCTCTAAAGAGGGGAAGCCAAAGAGCGCGAACGTCGCACAAACAACCCCGAAGGAGAACCAACCATGGCGAAGAGCAAGAAGACCAGCAAGAAGGCCGCCAAGAAGGCCACCAAGAAGGCCGAGTCCAAGAAGACCACCAAGAAGACCACCAAGAAGAAGGCCGACGACGACGAGTGGGACGACGAGGACGAGTGGGAAGACGTCGAGGACGAGGACGAGGACGAGGACGACGAGTGGGACGACGACGAAGACGACGAAGACGACGACGAGGACGAAGACGAGGACGACGACGAGGAAGACGACGAGGAAGACGAGACGTTCCCCCTCGAGGTGGTCATCATCGGCAAGGGCCGGTCGGGGATGCTGGTCGTGCGTCCCGAGACCGTCGAGGGTGAGGAGCAGGAGTACGACAAGGACGATCTCAAGGATGCCGACATGACCTTCTCCCGGAAGAAGGCCATCGGCGGCTACTACATCGAGGGGGCGCTCAAGTCCCAGCAGAAGAAGCTCGCCAAGGTGCTCGCCAAGGCAGACTACGAGGCCACCTTCGTCGATGCCCCCGAGGAGGAGGAGAAGCCGGCCAAGAAGAAGGCCAGCAAGAAGTCCGAGAAGGCCAGCAAGAAGTCCGAGAAGGCCAGCAAGAAGTCCGAGAAGGCCGACGACAAGCCGGTCAAGGTCAAGGTCGCCAACCGCAAGTGCTACAACGCGCTGGTCGGCGCCGTCGGTCTGGTGCTGCGCGGACTCGCCGCCGAGTACGACGAGGACGACGCCGTCAATGCCTTCGCCTACATGGTCCAGAACCCCGACAAGGCCAACCCCTTCGACGACTAGAGAGACCAAGGGTCCTCTGAGGCGACGTGCCACGTAGGTACGTCGCCTCCTGGCGTCTTA
>Ga0180431_10002683_pt1 | contig 23579 bp, 16 predicted proteins | sample SS_ome_11_FD_132459 | JGI IMG/M metagenome (GOLD analysis project Ga0180431, IMG submission 132459) | Hypersaline lake sediment archaeal communities from the Salton Sea, California, USA - SS_1_MS_1 metaG | ecosystem: Environmental > Aquatic > Non-marine Saline and Alkaline > Hypersaline >...
AGATAAAGGATAGACTGGTGGTATCTTGCTCGGATGCGCCCGGCCGGATTCCCTCAACGGTGTCAATTCCAATTTGAGTCGCCGGCCCATAGGCGTGCCCTGCGTCGGTGAACTCCGTCGTAAAAGACCATTTCCGCCCCTCGATGGAAATCTCCGGTTTGGACAGAATGGTTAATCCGGCCGGATTCGTGAAGGCCGCCGTGGCGTCGTCAGCCAGGGCCACAAAGGCACCCCCCAAGGCAAGGCTACGCGCTCCGGGAGTTGAAAGATTAAACTGTATCCCTGCGTTGATTTCATCGTTGGTTTGAGCGAAGGCAACAGTTCCTCCAAGCAGGAGGACGGCGAAAAGTAAGAGATTGATCGACGTCATAAAGATCTTGTTCATCCTTATTCCCTTTCTTGATAGAAGAGTTCATTGGTTTTGAGGATCTTCCAGCTCGGCTTTCAGGCGAACATAATCCGCGTATTCTTCCTCCTCCGCGGCCAGTTCGCCGCGCGTTTCAGAGATCCTCAGGGCGTCCAAAGCACACTCCCGGTTCCCCAGGATGGTGTGCAGTTTGGCGATCTTGAAGTAGGGCAGGTAATCGATAAACCACATGCCGTACATCCGCGCGGCATGCTGGGGGTCGGGGCGCTGCCGGACCGCCTCGATGAGCGCATCGAGGGCCCGTTGCGGGTCCTGGCGCCCGGCGAGCTCCAGGCCGAGCTCGTAGTGGTAGTACCAGGGTGCGCCCCGCGGCTCGGTTTCCGGCTGCAGGCCGCAGCGCACCAGGACCTGCTGCCGGAGGTCCCGGTACTCTTCGTCCGACAGCAGCTCCGGCCGGCGCTCGTAGTCCGCGTAGCCTGGCCGCCCGGAATCCGCGGGCGGGGGCGGTACCGCTGGAGTCGTCGCGGTTGCCGGTTCGGTCCCGAGGAGGATGCGGTAAGCCTCCAGAAGCTCTCGCCCTTCTCGGCTCTGCGCGGCGACTCCGGCCCGCTCCGCGCGCCCCAACTGCTCCCTCGCCAGCTCGATCTCCCCCGCCATGTGCGCGGTCACGGCGAGGTAGAGATGGGGCAGGTAATCGATGTAGCGAAGGCCGTAGGTACGGACCTTGAGCCCCGGCTCGGAACGTTGGGCCACGGCGGCCTGGAACTCCCGGAGGGCCGCTTCGCCATGCCCCCGATCGAGCTCCCGGAGTCCTTGCTCGTACTGCTGATACCAGGTGGTGCCACCCGCGACTGAGGCCAGGCTCAGCAGGATGGCCAACAGAGGTGTAGTCACCATCGGCCCTCCCTTCATGTGATGCAGTGTCAAATACCTGGTCTTGATGCTACACGGCTCAGCAGGATTGTCAAGGGGCCTCTCACTCCGAATGGGGCCAACATCGCTTAGGCCGGCACGGGACTCCCGGCCATCAGAGCAGTATTCCGTGGTCAAATGCTCAACAATTCCACAATATGACCACAAACGCCTACCGGCGACATCAAACGCATCAGCGCGCAGGCCCCAAGAAAAATCTCCGGACCACTCCCACCGGAGCGCTGGTGGCCCGGTCCTCCAGCTGGAGCAACACCGACGAGATCGTGGACTTCACCGCTCCCCAGATGGGCACCTACACGATGCGGGTTCTCAAGTGGCGCTGCAGCACCAGCCCCGCCTTGCTCGGCTGGGCCTACCACCGGTGATCGAGCGGGTTCGGCGCAACCGTCGAGCTGCAAGCACATGAAACGGTCGCCGCTGCCGGTGGGACCACCGGTGGCGCCGACCCATGTCAGCGGATGCACCCGCAAGGAAATCGCGTTGGGAGCGCCGGCTTCCAGCCGGCAGGGGGACGAAACCTCTCCCGACGCCCGGGCCGAGGATCAACGGACCACGCCAGGCGTTGGGTAATCGATTACCCAGCATGGGTCAACGTTTACCCGTGACGGCGCGGCAAAAGCATCGGTTTGGCCCCTTTTTCAAGGTTCTGCCTGAGGGCAAGTATCACCAGCAGCACTGGCATGGTTGTTGCTGAAAGGGAAACCGACTGGCTCGCCTAAGGCAAACGTCCCGGGTTAGCTTTGTCGAGTAAGCGATCGTAATCCATAAACAGCTCTCACCGTCAGCTCGCCGGCGGAAGGGAGAACAACCTCGAAAGGAGTATCAGTAATGAAAAGTAGAACCCTTTCCGCTCGAGTCACCCTGGTGGCGATCCTCGGCCTGATGCTGATGACGGGCGTCGGCCGCGCAGAAGAGAATCCGGACATTCCGGGATGGATCGAAGAGGCGGCTCGGTCCTACGCCGCCCAGCAGGCCGGGGTGGGGGAGGAGGAGTTGACGCTGCACAGCTCGACGGAGGTCACTTTCCCCGTGACCGGCGTGATGGTCTACAACTTTAAGTATGCCTACGAGCCCGCCGACGAAACCTACGACATCGCCGTCGACGATACGGGGGCCCTGGCGGACCTTCCCCTCCTGATCCAGAATGAGAACGATGCCAGCGACGCGCTCTACGGTCCTGTCGCCCCCGAGCTCCACGATTTGTTGGCGGCGGCGATGCCGGGCGAGCTATTCGAGGTGGGGATCACGGTGGAGGTGTCCGGCGAGCCCACGGTGACGCGGCCGGACCCGGAGTTGGAGATCGGCGAGACCCAGCTCGAGGATCTCCTCCTGCAGCTCGACTCCGAGGAGGACTTGCTGGTGCAGCAGGCCCTCGACCCGGTGGTGAGCCAGCTCCAGGGCATGGGCTATGAGGTGGAGGCCGACACCGCTGCCCCGGTCCTCAAAGTCGATCTGCCGGCCGAGGTGATCTTGAACACCGTGGCCAACTGGAGCGAAGTGGTGGCGATCGACCCGGCGGAGATCTTCGAGGAGCTGCTGGAGATCCAGGTCCCCACCATGCACACCAACGTGATCCACAACCGCGGCTTCACCGGCACCGGCGAGCGGGCGGCGGTGATCGAGGTGGGCGGCCGGATCAACACCGCGAACCCCAATCTGGCCCCGCCGCGGATCGTCCAGGACACCCTCTACAGCTGTGTCAGCGCGCACACCGCGGGGGTGGCGGGCATCGTCGGCGGCAGCGGCGCCACCAATATCAACCGCCAGGGCCACGCCCCCAACACCAACATGTGGATCGGCGGCTCCTGCGGCGGCTGGGGCTCGCAGCTGCGCAACCGTTCCACCGCCGCGGCGAATTGGGGTGCCCGCACCTTCAACCTGAGCTGGGGAAACTCGGCGGGCGGGATGGGTACCACGTGCCGCTACTATGACGGTCTGGTGCGCAACCGGTGGCGCACGGTGGTGGTGGCGGCGGGCAACTCAGGCCCCAACGGTCGGGTGGGGAGCCCCGCGACGGCCTACAACGTGGTGGCGGTAGGCAGCTTCGACGACCGCAACACCTATCCCTGGGGCGACGACGTGATGTCGGCCTTCTCCAGCGGCGTTCCTCCCGCTTCCAGGTCGAACGACCGCATCAAGCCCGAGGTGGCGGCGCCGGGCAGCAACCTCAACAGCACCACCAATTCCTCGCCCTGGACCGGCGCCATCGGCAGCGGTACCAGCTTCGCGGCTCCCGGTGTCACCGGCCTGACGGCGCTGATGATGGATCGCAACATCTCCCTCAGGGTGTGGCCGGAGAGCGTCAAGGCGATCCTCATGACCACCGCCCAGCACAACATCGTCGGGTCGGCGCGCCTGAGCCGCCTCGACGGTGCCGGCGGTGTGGTGTCGGATCGCGCCGACGACGTCGTGCGGCGCAACAGCGGCAACTGGAGCGGCATTTCCTACAATTGCTCCAGGCCGCAGTGGCTCACCCTGACCACCTTCACCGCCCAGTCCGGCCAGCGGGTGCGGGCGGCCATCGTCTGGGACACCGATCCCAATTATGGGCGCTACACCAGCCGGCCCAGCGCCGACCTCGACCTGTGGGTGCGGGGTCCCAACGGAACGGTGGTGGCCATCTCCGCCAGCTGGGACAACACCTACGAGATCGTGGATTTCACCGCTCCCCAGACCGGCACCTACACGATGCGGGTTCGCAAGTGGCGCTGCAGCTCCAACCCGCGCTGGCTGGGCTGGGCCTACCACCGGTGACGGAGCGTTCGGCGCAACCGTCGACCCGCCAGCTCAAGCACAGGAAACCGTCGGCGCTCGCCGGTGAGACCACCGGCGAGCGCCGACCCATGTCGCCGGATCGGGGCCGATAGCGAGATCTCAGCGAGCGACGACCCGACCTGCCGGATTGGGCAGCCCCTTTCACCGGCAGATGCTTGAACCGCCTGGCAGCCTCTGGTAAAACTGGGTTCAACACGACCGAGTTCGCACTCCGGGCTCTCGCATGGTGCTGAGCAGAGACGAAAAACGCCTCAATCCCAACAAGGTGGTGCAAGATGAGAAGCAAATTCCTGGCCATGCTGGTTTGCGTCGTAGGGTTGTCGGTCCTCGCTCCTCTCCCCCCGGCGTACGGAGCGGACGATCTGGGCTATTTCCAGGGCAAGAAGATCTCGAGACAGGCCAACAAGGCGCTCGAGGCCGGGCAGATCGAGGAGGCGGTCAAGCTCTATGAGCAGATCCTCGCCGGCACCGAGAAAGGCGACGCCCTCCGCGCCCGCGCGCTCTACGTCGTCGCCTTCGCGTGCCTGTCGCCCGAGAAGGCGCAGCGCAATCTGAAGCGAGCGCGGCAGCTGCTCGAAGAGCTGAAGACGTCCTATCCCGAATACCAGCGGCAATTGGAGGTCACCGTTGCCTGCTCCTGGGCGGCATCCCTGTCCCAGGCGCGTTCGAGCGCCGGACGCCTGCGGCGCCAGACGGAAGGTCAGAGCGCGAAGGTGGGATCGCTCGAGGCCGAGCTCGAAAAGCTCAAGGCCGAGCTCGCAGCCACCCGGGAAGAGCTGAAGAAGAAAGAGGAAGCGCTTCAGAAGGTCCGCGAGGAGCTGGTCGGGGGAGGGGGGGGCTAGGGGCGGGCTAGGGGCCCCGATTTAACAGGGCCTCGATCTTGCGCAGCAGCCGGCGGAACTCCACCGGCTTGGAGTCGTACTCGTCGCAACCCGCCGCGAGCGCTTTCTGACGATCTTCCGACATGGCGTGGGCGGTCAGCGCGATCACCGGGATGGCGCGGGTCGCCGCCGCCGCTTTGAGGCGTCGGGTGGCTTCCCAGCCGTCGATCTCCGGCAGGCTCATGTCCATCAGGATGAGCTCCGGCACCTCGGATACGGCTTTTTCCAGAGCCTCCTTGCCGTCGACCGCCAGCACGACCTCGTAGCCCTTGCGGAGGAGCCGGCGTGACAGCATGTCGCGATTGAGCTCATTGTCTTCGACCAGCAGAATCTTCGCCATCTCAAGCATCTCCCTCGCCTGAATGTTGGCCCTCGGCGCAGGCTCGGACCAGATCGCGGATCTCGCCGAGCAGGTTCTCGCGGTTGTAGGCCCCCTTGTGAAGGACCTTCTCCACCCAGCCGTTGAGGCGCAGGCGTTCTTCCTCGGTGATCTCCTTGGCGGTGACCACCACCACCGGGATCTGCTGCCATGCCTGCCGGGCCCGTAGCTCGCGCAAGAACTCGAAGCCGTCCATCTCGGGCATCATCAGGTCGAGCAGGATCAGATCCGGCGTCGCCTTTTCAACCCGTTGCAGGCCCACGCGGCCGTTCTTGGCCTCGTCGACGCTCCAGCCGGCTTTTTTCAGATTGCGGCGGATGAGCTTGCGGGTGTCGGAGTCGTCTTCGACCACCAGCACCCGGCCACCGGTCTGTCCACTGCCGCGAAAACGCTGGAGAAGCGCCGCCAGACGCTCGCGGTCGATGGGCTTGCCCAGGTACTCCGAGGCACCGAGGGCGAAACCCTTCTCCCGCTCGTCGAGCATCGTCAGCATGATGACCGGGATCTCGGCCGTGGCGGGATCCTGCTTGAGGGTCGAGAGCACCGTCCAGCCGTCCATCCCGGGCATCATCACGTCGAGGGTGATCGCCCTGGGACGCAGCTTCCTGGCAAGCTCCAGTCCCTTCTCGCCGTCCGTGGCGGTGACCACCGAGAAGCCTTCCCGGGTCAGGAAGCGCCGGGTGAGATCGAGGGCCGCCGTATCGTCGTCGATGACCAGCACCGTGGCGGTGGCGGTGCCGTCCGACGGCGCCGGCGCGTCGACCGCGGGCTCCTTCGGCTCCCGCTTCTTCTCGGTCACCACCGCCGGCAGCTCGACCGTGAACGTCGTCCCGCGGCCGAGCTCGCTTTCGACCCGGATGTCGCCTCCCATGAGCCGGCAGAACTTCTTGCTGATCGATAGCCCCAGACCCGTGCCCCCGAACTTGCGCGTGGTCGAGGAGTCCGCCTGGGTGAATTCGTCGAAGACCTTTTCCATCTGCTCGGGGCTCATGCCGATGCCGGTATCGGTGACCGAAAAGACGTAGCCGTCGGCCCCGGCGAGGATCTTGCGCTCAACGCGGAAGGAGATCTTCCCCTCCTTGGTGAACTTGCTGGCGTTGCTCAGCAGGTTGAACATGGTCTGCCGGACCTTGGTCTCGTCCGCGGTCATGGTGCCGACGTCCGGGACGACGTCGACTTCGAGGGTGTTGGCATTCTTGGCGACCAGCGGGCCGATGGTCGCGGTCACGTCGCCGACCAGGGTCGGGACCTCGAAGGTCTCGATAAACAGCGTCATCTTGCCGGCCTCGATCTTCGACAGGTCGAGCACGTCGTTGATCAGGGCCAGCAGGTGCTTGCCGGCGGCCAGGATCTTCTGGAGATCGGGGACGATTTCGTCCTGGCCCAGCTCCTCGGCGTCTTCGAGCAGCATCTCGGTGTAGCCGATGATGGCGTTCATCGGGGTCCGCAGCTCGTGGCTCATGTTGGCGAGGAAGGTGCTCTTCGCCTGGTTGGCGCGCTCGGCGGCGGCCCGGGCCTCCTCGACCTTGGCGCGGCTTGCGAGCAGCTTCTCCGACATCTCGTTGAACGCCTCGGCCAGATCGCCCAGCTCGTCCTGATGGCGCACTTCGATGCGATGTTCGAGATCGCCGCCGCCGATCTGGCCCACCCCGGTCTTGAGCGAGCGCAGGCCGCGGTTGAGATGGATGGAGAATCCCAGCGCCACCACGATGGCCACGAGCGTCGAGAAGCCGAAGATCACCCGGGTGATGAGGTTGACGAGCTCGTCGAGCCTGGAGAGCTCCGTCGTCGCCTCTTCGACCCGTTGATGCTCGTTCTCCTTGAGCACCGCAAGCCGCTGCGTCGCCTGTTCCAGGAGGGACTCCTCGCCCCGGTCGGAATCGACGAGCGGCGAGGTCATCCCGCTTTCATAGAACGAGAGCCACTCAATCTGAACCCGCCGGTAAGACCCCGAGAATGATCCCACGTCGTCCCGGTCGGAGGGGGCGGTAAGCTCCCGGAGCCGGTCGATATTCCCCTGGATTTCCCCTAGCTGACCCTTGATCCGCTTGAGTTCCCCGGGCTCGAGGCCGGAATCGACCAGGAGCGCTTCCATCATCGCGACCGTGCGGCGTTGCTCGGCGAAATCTTGCTCGATCTCGCCGACCAGAAGCTGCCGCCGAACCGCTCGGTCCAGTCGCTGGAGGCTCTCGCTGCGCCACCAGCTGCCACCCCAGTAGATGAGGATGTTGAGGCCGAAAAGACCCAGGATCATCAGGAAGGAAAGCGCCAATCGCTTGCGGATACTCATGGAACCTACCGATCTGCTCAAGGAGGGTTGCGCATTCAGGAATCGGAGGACGGTTTTCGCAACCTGCCGACCAGACGTCCGAGCATACCCGGCTCGGCGTGCTGCGTCGCCCCGGGCGAGGCGGTGTTCGGAAATTCCGTGGTCGGGGCGCTCGGATCCACCTCCGGCAAGGTTTCCGAGGCCGCAGGGCTCCCGTGGGCCGCCGGTACCTCGCGGGCCGCGGCGCCGAATGCTGCATGCGCAGGGGCTGGGGCCGCCGTGGCCGCGGCCACGGCCTGCGCAAACTCGTGGGCCAGACGCGCCGCGCCCGGCCGCTCGGCGGGCTGTTTGCTGGTGGCCCGGGCAATCACCGCTTCCAGCTCCGCGGGGACTTGCGGGTTGATGCTGCGCAGCGCCGGCATCTCGTCGTGGACGTGCATCATCAAAAGCGACATCGGGTCACCGCTCCTGGCGACGAAGGGCAGGCGTCCGGTCAACATCAGAAACAGCATGATGCCCAGGCTGTAGACGTCGGAGCGGCCGTCGTAGGGCTCGTTGACCAGGCGCTCGGGCGCCATGTAGGCGGGCGTGCCGAGGATGAAGCCTTCGGCGGTCAAGTTCTGGCTGGTGACTGTGTCGCCCACCAGCTTGGCGATGCCGAAGTCGAGGACCTTGACCACCTCGCCGCGCGGCGTGTGGTGCAGGAACACGTTCTCCGGTTTGATGTCGCGGTGGATGATTCCCGCCGCATGCGCTTCGGCCAGAACGTCGCAGATCGGCCGCAGGATCTCACTGCAGCGCTCGGGCGCGAGCGGTCCGCGATCGCGCACCTCCTCGGCGAGTGATAAGCCCTCCAAAAGCTCCATGACCAGGTAGGCGACGCCGCCTTCGGTGACCCCGAAATCCGACACCATGACCGCGTTCGGATGCCGGATGCGGCAGGCGGAAACGCCCTCGCGGCGAAAGCGGGCCACGGAATCTTCGCTCGCGGTCACCCCGGTCTGCAGGATCTTGATCGCCAGATCGACGTCGAGCTCCTGATGCGTGGCGCGGTAGACGGCCCCGAAGGTGCCCGCGCCGATGGCCTTGCCGAGCCGGTACTTGCCGGCCAGGACGGCTCCCTCTTTGATCTCCGACGCCTGGGGCTCGGCGCTCGCCGCCGCTTTCGCGGCGGCGACCTTGCCGCGCAGCTGGGTCTGGACCCGGGCGAGGACCCGCGGAAAGTTGAGCGGCTTGGTCACGTAGTCGTTGGCGCCCAGGTCGAGGGCCTTGATCTCGCTCTCGCCCTCGGCCGTCACCATGATCACCGGTAGCTCGTTCTGGTCGTGGCTCTTGCGCACGGTCTTGAGCACCTCGATGCCGTCGATACCGGGCATCATGATGTCCAGGAGGATCAGGTCGACGGGATGGTTTTCGACGATCTCCAGGGCCCGCTCCCCGTACTCGGCGACCAGCACCTTGTAGCCCTTGCGCTCGAGACGCCGCGAGAGCATGTCGCGGTTGAATTCCTCGTCGTCGACGACCAGGAGGGTGTAGTCCTTGTTCTCCACGGTGTTATCTCTTTCGTCGTCTTCCGGCTCGCCGTGAATCATACCGTACCCGGGGTCGGGCGCGGGCCTGGAAGTCCCGAAACCGCCTGCCGCGCCCTCGACTTTCGCCCGACGCTGGAGCTCGCCACTCGAGGCTATCTCCCAGGCTTCCGTCGTTGGCTGAGGAGCTACCGTGACCGACATCGACGTCCAGCGACGGCTTGAGGTCGGCGCGCGATAGCTAGCCCTCAACAGCCTCTTCGTAGTAGCGGACCAGGAACTCGAGCAGTTTGAGCCGCTCCGAGTCCGGCCAGCGATCGAAGCGCACACCGCCGCTCGAGGTGCCCTCGCGGTGCTGTACCGTGGCCGGCAAGCGCGAAAAATCGAGCTCTTCATCGAGCTTGAAGCTGAGCAGCACCTCGGTCCCTTCGGGCAGCTCGGGCGGCAGCATCAGACCGAGGCCGGTGGGGCTGACGTCGAGGGCGTCGACGACCCAGGGCTCGGCCGCGATGCCGGGAGCGTCGACGGCGACCAGAACGCCGGGGATTGCAATCCGCCGTGAGCGGCGGGGCCAGCTTGGCGTGCGGGGTGTCTCCGAGCGAGCGGACGCCGCGTCTTTTTCTCCTGGCATGGGCGGTGTCTCCTACAAGTCCTCCGGCGAGCGTCGCCGCAGATTCAGCGCCTGATATTATCTCGGATTCAAATCGCTTACCGAAGTCGCTCGGCGAAGTTGCTGGGACCAAGCCGATGCCGGGTTCGAACCGCTTGAGCAGGTAATGCTGGTGAAAAGAGACACCAAATCGCGGGCTGACCTCTGGAAGATCTGGGGGCCGCTGCTCGCCCTCGTCCTCCTCGGCTTCGCGGTGGCCATCTACAAGCTGGAACCCCCCCCGCCGCAGGAGCTCCGGATCGCCGCCGGCCGTTCGCAAGGCGCCTACTACGCCTTTGCCAGACGCTATCAGGAGATTTTGGCGCGAGACGACTACCAGCTGGAAATCGTGGAGACGGCCGGCTCGGTCGAGAATCTGCGGTTGCTGCGGGCAGGCGACGTGAGCCTGGCCCTGGTGCAGGGCGGTACCGCCGACGAAGCCGCCGCGGCTCAACTCGAGTCGCTCGCCAGCCTCTTCTTCGAGCCCTTGTGGGTCTTCTACCGCCGCGAGCTCCCCGTAAGCCTCCTCACCGACCTTCGCGGTCGTCGCCTCGCGATCGGGGCTCCCGGCAGCGGCACGCGGGCCCTGGCGCTGCAGCTTCTCGCCCTCAACGGCATCGACGGCGACCATGCGGAGCTGATCGAGATCGGCTCCGTCGAGGCCATCGCCGCCCTCGACGACGGCACCGCGGAGGCGGCCTTCTTCGTCAGCTCCGCCCAGGCGGCCTTCATCGAGCAGCTGTTGCGCCGGGATGGCCTGGAGATCCTGAACTTCCGGCGCCACCGGGCCTACCGGCGCGAATATCCCTTCCTGTCGGCGGTGGTACTCGGCGAGGGCGTCGTCGATCTGGCGGCAAACCTGCCTGCGGAGGATACGACGCTGCTGGCCGCCGCCGCCAGCCTGGTCGCTCGGCGCGACCTTCACAAGGATCTGATCCCCCTGTTGCTGGAAGCCATGGACGAGGTGCACGGTGACGGCGGTCTGTTCGAGGAAGCCGGAGTCTTTCCGTCGACGCGGTTCGTCGAGCTGCCGCTCAACCCGGAGGCCCGGCTTTATCTCGAGCGCGGCCCCTCGTTCCTGCATCGCTTCCTGCCCTTTCGAACCGCGTCGACGATCGATCGGCTGAAGATCCTGCTGCTGCCCTTCATCACTCTGCTGATCCCGGTATTCAAGGCCGCACCGCCGCTTTACCGCTGGCGGATCCGCTCGAAGATCTACCGCTGGTACGAAGGTCTGCGACAGGCCGACGAGATCCTCCACTCCCCGGCTTCGCCCAAGGAGCTGGAAAAACAGCTCAAGGCCCTCCGAAAGCTCGAGCGCGAGGTCACCACCGCGGTCTCCGTGCCCCTGGCCTACATGGACGAGTTCTATCGCCTGCGGGAGCACATCGAGCTCATCCTGAGCAAGCTCGAACGTCTGAACGACGCCTCCTCATGAGGGGGGCAGGGGCAAGCCTGCGTACGCTCAAGCCGGCCAGCTCCGGAGATGGACAACAGGGACTCGATGGACGAGATGGACTCGATGCTAGAGGCTTGGCCGGAAACCCCCCGCCCGCAGACCCCCCGCCCGCACATGTTTTCCCGGACCCCCTCCCAGACCCCTCACCCCTCGATCCCCTCTCCCTACCCTCACACCCTCCCGCCCGGGCGAGGGGACGCCCCCACCCGCCCAAAGGCACCCCCTCCCAGCTCCACAGGTCTCCCATCAATTCGTGGCCCCAGAGGGACCTGTGAGTGGTGCGGGAAAAGGAATGGGATGGGGATTGTGTGCGGGCGAACTAGAGCTATATCGCTACTCGATCTCCAGCCTCGGAGGCGCATCCTCCCAATAGTCCGCCAGATCCTCCCAGGCCCTGGCGGCCAGGGGGTGCCGGTGCCCCGCGTAACAGCGCGCCCGGGCCTCGAGGAAGCGTTCCTGCCAGAGGACGTACGGCTCAAAGGGCGCAAAGATGGGCACGCATTGCTCGGCGAAATCCACCTTCGCGGCCAGATGGAACCTCGTTTCCAGACGGATTTCCTCGAACAGCAGCACCGGAAACGGCTCCCTGAGGGCCGCGAGCAGGCGCCGGCCATGCTCGGGATAGGCGTCGGCCAGGCGCTGGGCAAGCGGAAAGCCGCGGCGCACCAGCGGACGAAATACCCACGCATCGCTGCGCATGCTTGCGAATGCCTCCGCCAGCTGCTCGGTCGCCGCCTGCGCATCCCTCTGGCGCCAGCGCCATCGGGCGGCGAGAAACTTCGCCTCCGTCGGTGCCACCGACCGTAACGACTCGATCCACCGCATCGCCCGCGGGTCGCCCCGCTCAGCCAGGACCTCCGCCACCAGAAACCGATCCAGCGGGGAGAGGGGATCGTGGCCCTGCGAGAACCATTGGCGCTCGGCGGCGGCGAGATCACCCCGCTCATAGGCCACCCGCGCGGCCCGGCGGGAGCGCTGCTCAGGCGACAGGGCCGCCGGCGGGTGCTCGACAAAGGCGTCGATCGTGTCCCTCACCTGCTGCAGCTCCCGGACCAGGGCCCAGTCGATGGGAGCGCCGGTGAACTGCGGCCGGTTGGCGCCGATTCGCTCCGCCAGGCGCAAAAGCTCCCTGACGCTGAACAGACCCTCCCGGCCGACGTTGCGCGCGAAGCCGAACTCGATCAAGGGCCGATCGTCGGTGGAGACCTCGGGGTTGACCGCCACCAGCGCCGCGCTCAGAGCATCGCCGCCCACGAAGCCGCTGTAAAACCCCTCGACGCCTTCGACGCGCCAGGTCCACCGCAGGGCGCTTAGAAACGGCTCCTGGGCGACGCGTGAGCGCACTCGGTCGAAGTCGTGCACCAGCGCCTCTCGGGTGGCCACCAGGAGCAGATCGTCGGCGTTCACCTGCCAGCTCTCAATATGAGGAAACACCGAGCCGATCGTGGCGTAGGCGGTCTGCACGACGCGGGCGTCGATCTCGTAGCCCTGGAGCCATTGCAGGAAAATGCCGCCGGGACTCAGACGCGTGTCGATGGCCCGATAGAACTCCTGGGAGAACAGATCTGCCACCCCCGCGCGATAGGGATTGGAGGGTTCGGAGAAGATCAAATCATAGGACTCGGGAGCCGTGCGCACGAACTCGCGTCCATCGCCGATCAGCAACCGCACCGCGGGGAGATCCGGCACCCCGAAGGTGATCGGAGCGAAGTGACGGGCGAACTCGACGATCGCCGGTTCGAGCTCGATGACGTCCACCTCCTCGACGGTGTCGATCCGGGCCAGCCAGCCCGCGGTGGTTCCGGTCCCCAGTCCGATCACCAGCACCCGCCGCGGTCCGGGGTGGAGCATTCCACCGACCAGGCCGCTCATCACCGTCGTCGGGGCATCGCTGCGCGCGCTGCCGTCGCTCTTGCCGTTGACGTGGAGCGATAGCTCGTTGCGGCGCATCAGGGCGACGCTCGACTCCACTCCGTCGGCCTCGCACACCAGCGATCTTCGGGCCTGATGGAGCCGGTGACGCAGCTCATCGGGTCCCTTGAACTGGGCCTTGACCCGGCCGGCACCAATCGGAAGGTGACGCCAGTAAGCGGACGGGCCGGTCGCCAGGCACAGGCCCAGGCTCAGGACTCCGGCGCCCAGCGGCAGCAGGAGGCGCCCGGGCCGCCGATAGCGCCACCACGATACTCCGGCGATCGCCGCGCCGGCGAAAGCCAGCAGGAGCACCGACAGCCGCCACAGGCGCGGGGCGCCGAGCAGCGGCATCAAGCCGAAACCGCCGGCCAGCGAACCCAGGATGGCGCCCCACGTGTTCCAGGCATAGGCCAGTCCGACCTGAGATCCGACCCGCTGGTGACCGCTTCCGAGAAGCGCCAGCAACAACGGAAACTGGTAGCCCGCCACCACTGCGGCCGGCAAAACGACGAGGCCCGCAACGGCCGCCCAACCGAGCACCAGGGCGTAGAAACCGACCCCCCCCAGCGGTCGCAGGATCGCCGCCAGGATCGCCAGCTGATCGCCCGCAGCATAAGGAAGGGCGAGAAAGAGCGCTTCCAGGGTACAGGTTGCGGCCAGGGCGCGCAGGGTCGGACGCTGAGATCGCGGTCCCAGGGCGAAGAGCATTCCCCCGCCCCCGATGCCGAACAGCGCCACGGCGAGGATCAGACCGAAGGTGTAGGACGACCCCCCCAGGACCGGCGCCAGCATCCGATACCAGACCAGCTCCATGAGAAAGAAGATGAACCCTGCAATCCCGGCGGCCGGCAGAACCAGCCAGGCGGTCACCGGCCGCCCCTCGCCGAACGCCGAGGAGTGCCGACGCTTCGGTCTCGTCCCGGGAGGCTCCTCGCGGGTGAACGCCTCCTGCCGCGACATCGCCCGGGCCACCATGGCCAGCAGCAGGTTGAGCGCACTGACGAGCCACAGCGTCCGGGTCACCCCGAAGAGCTCGATCAACAGGAAGGTGCCGAGGAAAGCCCCGGCCACGGCCCCGAGCGTGTTGAAGGCGTAGAGCCAGGCCACCACCCGGCGACCGCGATCCGAGTCCCTCTCCATGGCCTGCGCGACCGCCGGCAGGGTACCCCCCATCAGGGTGGTCGGCACCCCGAGGACGACCACCGAGAGCAGGATGCGCAGGACGGTGGCGCCGAACATCCCCATGGTGCTGACTCCGCCGAGGGCGATGTACAGATGCCTCGCCCCGGTGATCAGCAGCGGGCTCGCCGCAGCGGCCAGCGCCACTCCCACCTCCAGGCCGGCATAGAGCGCCATCGGATTGCGGGTCCACTGAGCGCGCCAGCCCAGCAATACGCCTCCCAGGCCAAGCCCGCCCATGAAAATCGCGAGCACTACCGCCGTCGAGGCGGTCGAACAGCCGAACACCAGCCGCAGCAGCCGCAGCCAGCTTATCTGGTAGACCAGGGCAAAAAGACCCGAGAAGAATAGGACGACGCCGATTCGCGCTTCTGCTGATCTCATCGAGACGGTTCTCTTGTTGCGCTCACCCGCCGGCACCCTCAATCCGAGATAGGATAACCCGGAGTCGGACAACAATCGTCACCACGTCGGAAACTGCTTTGGCCACCATCGACCCTCGACAGCTCGAGCTGTTCCGCTACCGGGAGGCCGACAAGCCCTCGAAGGCCCCTGGCGGCGCGCGAACGCATTCCCCGCCGCAGTCGCCGGAAACCGCGGCCCAGCGGCTGACGGCCCGGCTGAACGCGTTGATGAAAGGCCGCTTGCAGACGCTGACGCTGACCGACAATCGCACCCGGATCATCTCCGCGCGTCCCGTCGCCGGCGGCCGTGTCGCGGTTCGCATCCATCGCTGCTTTACCGAGGCCTCGGAGGAGACGCTCGGCTGCGTCGCCGCATTTGTTCTCGACCGGGTCCGGGGGGCCAAGCGTCGCGAGGCCCTCGCCGCGATCCGACGGCACTTCGAACGCCACCGCCCGGCATCATCGTCTCACCCTTCCGCCCAGGCGAAGCCGCGGCAAGTACGGCAGATCGTATCCCAACCCGTGGGCCGCTATGTGGATCTGCGGCAGATTCGCGACGATCTCAACCAGCGATTCTTCGCCGGCGAGATCGAGGTGGAGATCACCTGGGGCCGCGCTCCGGCCGCAAGACGGCGGCGCCGTCGCCGGGGATTTTCGATCCGTCTCGGCAGCTACAGCGCGGAGCAGCGGTTGGTGCGCATCCACCGGGCCCTGAATCGACGCGACGTGCCGCGGTACGTGATCGAATCGATCGTCTACCACGAGATGCTCCACGCCGCAATACCCGCGCTTGGCGGCCGGGGCCGGAAGCGGCGGCTTCACACCCCGGAGTTTCGCCGCCGGGAACGCCTCTACCCTCACCACGAGCGGGCGCAGCGCTGGATCGACAAGAATCTGGCCCGCCTTGCGGGAGCCGATTGAGCGCAAGTCCGTGAGCAAGACCTTCGCCCTGATGAGCGACCGTCACGCAGCCTGGCTCGGTCCGCTGCTCGTGTTTGTCGTCGCCCTCTTCGTTTTCGGCGGCATCTTCACGCACTTCCCGGTGCTCTACGACACCGACTCCTACTACCACCTGGCGATCGCCCGCGCTTACGCCGTTCGCGGCCACCTCTCCAACCTGCCGTGGGCGCGGATGAGCGTCATGCACGAAGGCTTCGGCGACAAGGAGTACCTGTTCCACCTGCTGCTGGCTCCCTTCGCCGCCGGCCCCCTTTCCTCCGCCGGCGGCCGCTGGGCCCTGGCGATGCTCAATGCCCTGGTGGCGACGGCACTGGCGCATTACGGGACCCGGGCCGCAGGCCGCTGGGGCCTGCTGGTGCCGCTGGTGGTCTATGCCGGGTCGATCGAATTCCTCGGCCGGGCGATCCGTTTGCGCCCCGAGCTGCTGTCGCTGCTGCTGCTGCTGGCCGCGGTGGCGTGCGCCGCCAGCGGCCGGTATCGTCTCCTCGGCGCCGTCGCCGCGCTCTACGCCCTCAGCTACACCGCCTTCCATGCCCTGCTGGGCCTGTGTTTCGCCTGGTTCGTGCAGCAGGGCTGGTGGCGGCGACGGTGGTCATGGGGCCTGGTGCTCTGTCCGTTGCTGGGCGTCGGCGTGGGCCTGGTCGTCCACCCCCACTTCCCGCACAACCTGGTGGTGTGGAAGATCCAGAACATCGACTTCTTCCGGCACAAGGACTGGCTCGACGTCGGCCGGGAGATTACCGCCCAAAGCGCCGATCAGCTGCTCCTGCTCAACCTGGCCTGGATCCTCGCCCTGGCGGTCCTGTGGCGTTCGGCCGGGAAGCGGGGCCCAACCGCGGACGCCGGCGTTGATCGAACAACGGATCTGCTGCTCGTGGCCACCGGCGTCTTCGGTCTGCTTTATCTGCTGATGCTGCGTTTCTCGATCTACTTCATCCCCTTCGCCACCCTGGCGGTGCTCTTCGCGCTTCGGCGCCGAGGCGCGGTGGGGGGCTGGACGGCGCTGCCCGGACGCGGCCGCCTGCCCCTGGCGGTGACGCTCGCCCTGGTCCTGGGGTTTGGCATCGCGCGCGCCGGGGGCCTGGTGATCGATCTCGCCGAATCCCGGGGAGTGTTGGAACGCGAGGACGATTGGGCCGCCTTCGGCCGGGCCCTGCCGGCCGGCGCCAAGGTCGCGGCGGAGTGGGGCAGCACCCATCTCTACATGTTCTGGGCGCCGCAGGCGACGTATCTCAACGTTCTCGACCCGGTGTTCATGGCCGTGCCCTTCCCCGCTGCCCATCAGGCCGAGCGCGCCCTTTTCGAGGGGCGGGAGCCCGACGTCCCGTTCGCCCTCAAAGCGAAGCTCGACTGCGATTTCCTCGCGCTGTCCCATTTTCATCAGCCCCGGCTCCTGCTCGATCGGATCGCTGCGGATCCGCGGCTGCGGCTGCGCTATCAGCGCTATACGCTGCTCTACGAGACCGTGCCCGATGCCAATGCGGAGTTCGTGTTGGGGTGGCGGGTGGTCCCCCGCGGCATGCGATTGCCGGTGCCCCCGACCACCGACGTGACTTCCTGGACTCCCTACCCGCGCGCCGACAAGGTAGCCGAACGCGCGCTCGAGGGCTACGTCGACGCCGACCGGGTCGATGCGGAGGCGAATTGTCTCGCCATGGTCCACGTGGAGGAGAGCCCCTCTCAGGCAACCGTCACCTGGGAGTTCGTGCCTTACGGTCCTTCCACGCTGTGGATCGACGACGAACGCCTGCTCTCGACCGCACAGACCCACCGCGCGGTGCTGGGAAGGGGCATCACCTTGGTCACCCGGCTGGCTCCCGGCAAGCATCCCATCACCGTGCTCACCTGCCGTGGCCGGGACGGCCTGGGCTCCGGCTTCTACCTGCGGGGTCGAAAAAGTCGTATCTCGGCGCCCTTGCCGGCGTCCGGATCCCCCGGCTCTTCCTGAGCTTCTTCCTCTGTGGACGAAGGGGCCACCGCGGTCAACGGCGGGGGCAGTTCGAGGCCCAGGGCCTGCGTGAAGCTGCGGGCCAGTTCCTCGGCCGACGGCCGGTCTTCGGGGTCCTTTTCCAGGGCCGAGAAAACGACCTCCTCCAACGGCCGCGGCAGCTCCGGGTTCTCCTCACAGAGCGGCCGGGGTTGCTCGCTCATATGCATCAACGCCATCTTGATCGGGTTGCCGTCGGGGACCACGAACGGCGGCTTGCCGGTCAGCATTTCGTAGAGCATCACGCCCACGCTGTAGACGTCGGCCCGGCCGTTGTAGGGCTTCTCGGAGAAACGCTCCGGTGCCATGTAGGTCGGCGTGCCCGGACCACTGCCGTCGACGGTGATGTCCGGATCCAGGACCGTGTCCCCGAGGAGCTTGGCAATCCCGAAGTCGAGCACCTTGACGACCTCGCCCCGCCGGGCATGCTGCAGGAAGATGTTCCCGGGCTTGATGTCGCGATGCACGATTCCCAGCGAGTGGGCTTCGGCCAGCACCTCACAGATCGGCAGCAGAATCACCGCGCAGCGCAGCGGCGTCAACGGACCCCGTTCCCGAATCTCCACCTCCAGAGAATTTCCCTCCAGAAGCTCCATGACCAGAAAGGGCACCCGGGAGGAGACGCTGAAATCCAGCACCGTGACGACGTTGGGATGTTCCAGCCGACAGGCGGAGATGCCTTCGCGCCGGAGCCGTTCCAGGGCCTCGTCCTCGGCCTGGGCGGGGGTCCGCAAGAGCTTCACGGCCACCGGACGGCGCAGCTTCAGATGCGTGGCCCGATAGACCGCCCCGTAATGGCCATGGCCGAGCAGTTCATCCAGGCGGTATTTCCCCTCCAGGACCGTACCGGGCGCAATCTTCGCAACCGACCGCGGGCTCGGTCGCGTCGGCGTGGGCCGGGTGTGGGCGGGAACGCGCCCGCGCAGCTGGGCCTGGATCCTTACCAGGACCACCGGGAAGTCCAGCGGCTTGGTCACGTAGTCATTGGCTCCCAGGTCGAATGCCTTGACCACGTCGGCGCTGTGATCTTTGGCCGTCGCCATGATCACCGGCAGATCATCCGGTGGATAGCGCTGGCGCAGGAGCTTGAGGACTTCGTAGCCGCTGATCACCGGCATCATGATGTCCAGCAGAACCAGATCGACGGGCGCTCGTTTGATCAGTCGAAGCGCCTCGACGCCGTCGGCAGCCGTCACCACGTCGTAACCCTCCCGCTTGAGGAACGTGGACCACATCGTCCGGTGGAGCTCGTTGTCCTCCACCAGAAGGATGGTGAAACGGGGTTCCCCCGCGGCGTTGACAGATTCCATAGCGGCTGATGCGAATAGCTACATATACGCCTTCAAGCGGCATTTTACCATTCCCCGCGTGCTGCGGTATGCCTGCTCGGCGGTCTGCCGCAGATGGTCGAGCAAATCATCGGGGGCCAGGGGCTTGCCGGTGACGCGGGCGATCAGCTCGCCTGCCGTATAACGCCCCCCGTGGGTGTGGACCCGCGTGCGTAACCAATCGAGCAGGGGACCGAACTCCCCCGCGGCAAAAGCCTCCTCCGGATCACCCAGCTCGCGCTCGGCGGCGGCAAACAGCTGGGCGGCCGCCAGGTTGCCGAGGGTATAGGTTGGGAAGTAGCCGAACGAGCCCTGCCCCCAGTGGATGTCCTGGAGCACTCCCTGGGCGGCATCCGGCGGACGGATGCCGAGGAGCTGGTCATAGAGGTCGTCCCAGATCGCCGGCAGATCGCCGGCCTCGATCCGGCCGGCGATGAGATCGGCCTCGATCTCGAAACGCACCACGATGTGCAGGTTGTAGGTCGCCTCGTCGGCCTCGGTGCGGATCAGGGACGGCTTCACGGTGTGGAACGCGGGCCACAGGAAGTCGACGTCGGGCTCGGGGGTGCCGGGAAAGGCGTTGCGAAAATGCGGCAGGGCCCAGCGCCAGAAACCGCGGCTGCGGCCGACGTGATTTTCCCACAGGCGTGACTGCGACTCATGGATGACCATCGACACGGCATCGCCGATCGGCGTGCGCTGCCACTCGGCCGCGAGCCCCTGCTCGTAGAGGCCGTGCCCCGCCTCGTGGAGGATGCCGAAGAGGCAGGGCCGGAAATCGTGCTCCTGGAAGCGGTAGGTCAGGCGCACGTCCTCGCGATGGGGGCCGATGCAGAAGGGATGGGTCGACCGATCGAGCCGCCCGGCGGCGAAGTTAAAGCCGATCGCCTCCGCCATCCGGCGTCCCAGGGCGACCTGCCGGTCGCCCGGGAAGTGACCCCGGGCCGGGGATTCGTCCACCTCGACGCCGCTTTCGACGACCGCGCGCACCAGGAGCGAGAGCTCCTCGCGCAGCCGCGCGAACAGCGGCCGCAGCTCGGCCTCGGTGGCTCCCGGCTCCCAGTAATCGAGCAGGGCGTCGTAGGCGTTGCCGTCGGGGCGAATGGCCGCGGCTTCCTCCCGCCGCAGTCGCACCTGCCGTTCCAGCGCCGGGCGGAAGAGCGCGAAATCGGCCTCGGCCCGGGCCCGCTCCCAGGCGACGAGCCCGGCACTCTTGGCCTCGGCGATTTCCCGGGCCAGCCGCTCGGGCACTCGCACCGCGCGGTCGACTTCGTAGCGGGCGCAGCGCACCTGGGCGGCGAGCAGGCTCCGCTCGTCGGCCATCTCGGCGCAGGTCGCGAGCGCTTCCTGCATCTCGGGCGAGCTCAGGCGCCGGTGCTTGAGCCCGGCCAGCGTCGCCATCACCTTCGCCCGGCCCGCGTGACCGCGCTCCGGCATGTAGGTTTCCTGGTCCCAGTGGAGGAGATCTTCGCTGGCCTGGAGCTCGCGGCACTCGGCCCACAGGGCGTAGAGACGTTGTTCGGCGGTTGTGCGTTGCATAGCGTCAAAAATCACACAGGCAATCCGCATAAATCCCGTTCGGATCATTGAACCGCGACAGGATCTCGGCCTGCCTGGAGAGGAACGCCATCAAGGAATCCTGAAGGAGCGGACTGGACGACGAATCGCCACTCGGACGGTACCAGGCGGAGACATCGTCGAGCAGCGCGAGCATCACCCGATCCTCGAAGTCGAGCTCCTTCTCGATGTAGCGCACGGCGTAGTCATCGCCCAGGCCCGCAAGCTGGGCGGCCGAGGCGATCGCATCCGAGAGGCCGCCCAGCTGATCGACGAGACCGTGACCGTGGGCATCGATGCCGCTCCACACGCGACCCTGACCGATGGCGTGGACCTCGTCGGTCGTCATGCCCCGCGCCTCGGAGACCTGGCGGAGAAAGTCCTGGTAGGTCCTCTCCAGCATCTGCTGGATCATCTCCCCCGCCCCTTCCGGGAGCTCCCGATCCGGTCGTATCCCGGCAAGCCACGTCGTTCCCACCCCGTCGACGCGCATGCCGAGGTACTCGTCCAGAGGCTTCTGGAAGGTCGGAAACATGGCGAAGGCGCCGATCGAGCCGGTGATGGTGTTGGGATTGGCCCAGATCTCATCCGAGGCGGTGGAAATCCAGTAGCCGCCCGAGGCGGCCAGGGTGCCCATCGAGACCACGACCGGTTTGCCCGCTTTGCGGACGAGCTCGAGCTCACGCCGGATGACCTCCGACGCAAAGGCGCTGCCGCCCCCGCTGTCGACCCGCAGCACCAGCGCCTTGACGCGCTGGTTGTGGCGGGCCTTGCGGACCAGCGCCGCGGTCGACTCGCTGCCGATCGTCCCCGGGGGTTGATCCCCATAGAGGATCTCCCCCTTGGCCACGATCACCCCGACGCCGTCGCCGTACGACTTTCGGGGCGTGCGATCGGTGCCCAACGCTTCGAGGTAGTCCGGGAAGTCGATGCGGTGGTAGGAGTGGGTGACGCCGCTCTCGCCGGCCAGCTCGATCAGGCGATCCCGCAGCGCGTCGCGATCGCCGACGTGGTCCACCAGCCCGACCCGCAGCGCCACTTCCGCGGCCTGCCCGCCGGCCTCGCGCAAGAGGTCGTTGAGCCGCAGGATGCTGTCCTCGATCGCTTCGCGGGTGGTATTGCGCGAGCCGGCCACGTCCTCGAGATAGGAGCCCCAGAGATCGCGCAGGAAGCCGAGGTTCGCGGTCCGCGCCTCCTCCGACATGTCCGTGCGCTCATAGGGCTCGACGGCCGATTTGTAATCACCCACCTTGAACACGTGCCAGTCGACCTGGTACTTGTCGAGACCCTTCTTGTAATAAGTGCGGAATCGGCTGTAGCCGTCCAGCACCACCGCGCCCATGGGGTGAAGATAGATCTCGTCGGCGGCCGTGGCCAGGAAGTACCGGGAAGTTTCGTAGATGTCCGCGGTGGCGAGGACCGGCTTGCCGCTGGCCTTGAACTCGTTGACCGCCGCCTTGACGTCCTGGAGCTTGCTCAATCCCCATCCCGCGGGTCCCATCCCATCGAGATCGAGCAGCAGCGCCTTGACCCGCTCATCGTCCCGGGCCGCGAGGATGGCGTCGATGAGATCCTTCGCCAGGGTCTCCGGCACCTCGCCGCCGGTCAGCTTCTGGATGGCTCGGGTAGTGGGATCGCCGGTCAGCTGCTCGACGATTCTCCCCTCCGGGGCCACGACCAGGACCGTCGTCCTCGGAACCTGCGGCCGGGGATCGGCGGCCATCGCCACCAGGAGCAGTACCAGGATGAACAGGAAGAGAAGATTCAGGACGATGCGACGAGAAATATCGATCCCTCTCCCGACCGCGAACACGACCTCGACGAGGGGTGCCTTCTTTTTTTCCATGAGTGACTCCGATGATCCGAATCCGTGGAGCGTGCGCGTGAGCCGAGTACCGCCTCGGCGTCAACCGCGGGCGACGATCGGGCGCTGCCGACGCCTTCCAGTCACTGTTCTACGCTACCGGAACCGAGGAGGTTTTGCGAGACGCCACCGCGTCTCGCCCCTGCTAGACTACACCCCCCATGCCGTGCCGAGTCCTCAGCCCCGACGGATTCCGGAGATGAAGCCCTACCTCGACCTCCTGCGCCACGTCCGCCATCACGGGACGCTCAAGAGCGACCGCACGGGGACCGGGACGCACAGCATCTTCGGCTACCAGATGCGCTTTGACCTGGCGCGGGGCTTCCCGCTTCTGACCACCAAAAGGGTCCACTTCAAGTCGATCGTCCATGAGCTGCTGTGGTTCCTGCGCGGTGAGACCAACGTCGCCTCCCTGAACGCGAACGGGGTGACGATCTGGGACGAATGGGCCGACGAGCACGGGGAGCTCGGTCCGATCTACGGCCGCCAGTGGCGCAGCTGGCCGCGGCCCGACGGCGGCCATGTCGACCAGATCGCCGATCTCGTCGAGCGCATCCGCACCGAGCCCGACTCCCGACGACTGATCGTCAGCGCCTGGAACGTGGCCGAGCTCGAGGCCATGGCCCTGCCCCCCTGCCACGTCTTGTTCCAGTTCTACGTGGCCTCCGGAAGGCTGTCCTGCCACCTCTACCAGCGCAGCGCCGATCTGTTCCTCGGTCTGCCGTTCAATATCGCCTCCTACTCCCTGCTGGCGCTGATGGTCGCCCAGGTGAGCGATCTCGAGCCGGGAGCGCTCATCCACTCCCTCGGCGACGCGCACCTTTACCTCAACCATTTCGCGCAGGCCGACCGCCAGCTGAGCCGCTCGCCTCGCTCCCTGCCCACGATGCACCTCGAGCCCGCGAGGCGGTCGCTTTTTGAGTTCCGCTACGAGGATTTCCGCCTCGAAGGCTATGATCCGCATCCCACCATCCGCGCGCCGATTGCCGTATGAAGATCTCGCTGATCGTGGCGATGGCCGAGAATCGGGTCATCGGAGAAGGCAACGACCTGCCCTGGCACCTGCCGGCCGATCTCAAGCGCTTCAAGGCGCTGACGATCGGGCACGTCATCGTGATGGGCCGCAAGACCTTCGAGTCGATCGG
>Ga0180431_10002685_pt1 | contig 23567 bp, 24 predicted proteins | sample SS_ome_11_FD_132459 | JGI IMG/M metagenome (GOLD analysis project Ga0180431, IMG submission 132459) | Hypersaline lake sediment archaeal communities from the Salton Sea, California, USA - SS_1_MS_1 metaG | ecosystem: Environmental > Aquatic > Non-marine Saline and Alkaline > Hypersaline >...
CGTACCGTCCTGTTTGACGTAAACGAACGTAAACGGGCCCTGCTGCACCTTGCCTTCGGTGTCGCCTCCCCTTTGAAAGTACCAGACGCCCGCAACCACGGCCGCCCCACCGAATGGTTCTGCATGGATATCGTCGACCCAGAGCCGGTTGGGCTGCTCTTTTCCTCCGGCCACAAAACCGAACGCTTCGTGATGTTTGCGAACCGCATCGATGCCTGTGATGATTCCTGTTTTTTCCGATGAGATATACGTCAGCCGCGCATCGGTGAGAAAGAGCTCATCGACACGGGAAAGGTCGTATGCATTCCACATCGCCACCCAGCGATCCAGGTATGCCTTGACATCAAAATCCGATTCCCCCCGCCCGCATTCCAGACAAAAAACAGGGATGATTAGGAGGTGAAAAACGAGTATCCTGCGTGCTCTCATGGACAACTCCTTTGAGAATGTATCTTCTCGTTTAACCCGATCCTTGAGAGGTGATATGATTGCTCCTCGATAAAGGTTCTTGTTCGGCGAAGATGGATGAGTTGGGCGATTCACGCATCCGCCTCGTAGATTTGTACGTCGATGGTGTTGTAATAAATCGTGGTCGTGGCTTCAAACCCCGAATCCGTTCCGACGATCAACCAGAGCTCTCCGTTCCCGTTACTCTGAACCTGAATCGGCTGGTCTTCATTGTCTCGTTGAATCAACGTATACACAAAGTCATCGCCCGCGATACCGATGGAACCGACCATGGCCATGTCCTCCCCTCCGCCCGCCTGATTGCCCTTGTCGATATTCATCCGGTAAAAACCGCCCTGAACAACAGGCAGGGGTTCCGTCTGGTCCCCGCCGACTTTGACCCATACCGAACACCCCGGCCCGCCACCAACACCCATGGCACTCTCGGGATACTGGGATGCCACCTCCACTCGGATGACCACGCGATACATCGTGCTGGGCTCGACGCCCGTGATGTGCTTCTTCAGAAACATGAACAGGTCGTCGCTGTGGTTGTTGCCCGATATCATCATGGCGTGTATGTTCTGATCCAGGGGCTCGGGGAGGTTGGATCGCTCCGACGACAGCTCATGAAACGCCTCTTCGCCCACTGGATAATCGGCAAACCCGGCCGTCCATCCCTCCTCGCCCTGGCTGAAATCGAACGTAAAAGTATACTCGGCCGGTTGAGTGGGAGACGTCCCATTGTCTTTCTTGCACACCACCATCATCAAGACAATCAGGAATGCTGCGTACAGGTCACGTCGTCTCATGGTCTGTCCCTTTTTCTTTTTCGATGATTGAGGCCGTCTCCTCAAGAGTCGGACTCTTTCCGCATTCGATTATCAGGTGTCCGATGCATACGCCTTCCGCAGCCCCGTCCTCTCGTTGAACTCCCGTATGCTTTCATCCCATTCATGATACGCCTTCAGACGACTCGACCAGTAATCCGCGTCGTACCACTGAGCGTTCAACTCCTCCACGCGCTTCCCCTGCTGCTCGATCCATGTAAAATACTTCAGGTTGTGCATTCGTTTCTTATCCCAGTAGGTAAGCTCCTGCATCCAATCCACGGACTGTGCCATCAGGCATCTCTCAAACGTCATCCCGGCCTGCATGTCCGTGTAATCACCGTCTCGGTCTCGAGCCTCCTGGAGACGGGACCCGTACAGTTCCATGGAATCCGTGGCCACGGTCATGATGACGTCGTTTTCGTCCATTTCATAGTACTTGGCCATCTTGATGCAGCCCAAAAGATTGGCGATTCCCGATATCCCCAGAAGGTCCAGTCGGCCGACACATTCGGAGTCAACACCTTGTTTTTTCAGATAACCACAGCCCTTGGGTTCGTTGAACAGGCGAAGCAGACGCATGCAGTCTTCGTCGTCCACATCGATCACCATGTCCATGTTTTTCAGGTTGTGAATCCAGGGCACGTGCTTGTCGCCGATTCCCTCGATGCGGTGCTCCCCGTACCCGTTGTACAGGAGCGTGGGACACTGCCTGGCCTCCGCTGCTCCAATTCGGATGGTGGGAAATTTTTCCCTCAGATACTCGCCACATCCCAGCGTACCGGCCGAACCCTGAGTCAAACAGAGGGCCGTCAATCGTTGCCGTCCGGTCTTGACGTGGAGGAACACGTCCTCCATGGCCGGGCCCGTGCAGGCATAGTGCCATACGGCATTCCCGATTTCGTCGAACTGGTTCAGGACAACGATCTCATCGGGACGTTCCGCCTTGAGCGCGTGGGTCTTGTCGTAAACCTCTTTCACGTTGCTCTCGGTGCCGGGCGTGGCATGAATCTCCGCTCCGACCTTCTCCAGCCATTGGAACCGTTCCCTGGACATGCCCTCGGGAAGCACGGCAATGCAAGGGCAGGCCAGAAGGTGAGAATTAAAGGCTCCGCCCCGGCAGTAGTTGCCCGTCGACGGCCAGAGCGCCTTCTGCGAAGTGGGATCAAACTCGCCCCTGACCAACTTTTCCACCAGAGGGCCGAATGTAGCGCCCACCTTGTGGGAGCCCGTGGGAAAGTACTTGCCGATGAGCACCAGGATGCGGGCCCGAACGCCCGATAATTCACAAGGAATCTCCATCACATTCACGTCACCAAAACCGCCGCCTGAGTCGACGGGTTCGTTCTTCCAGGAGATGCGGTACAAATTTCTCGGGTGGAGGTCCCAGAGGCCGATATCCCGCAATTCATCCTTGATGCCCTGGGGGATTTTTTCTGGAGAAGCCATCTCTTCGTACGTCGGAATGATGATGTTCCGCTCACGGCATCGTTGAATCGTATGTTCCAGTACCTTTTGGGTATCTTTCATATCATCGCCTGTGCGACTTTGGAGTTATAACGTAATACAGTGAACATCTCGATTAGTAAGCATGCGACATCGGGGACTCTGAACACCCGAAGGATTCACTCGCCCATCAGCCGGTTGTATTTCTTCAGGACGGCCTTCAAAGCCTGGTGGGAAAGGGCGTATACCGTATGCCCGTCCGCTCCCTCCATCGTCTCGGCTGCCACCAGGGCGTTGAGAATGGCTTCTTCTGTGGCCAGCACCGTGGCGTTGAACAAAGGGCTCATTCGCTGGTTGGGAAGCATTTGCAATTCGGCAAGACCGCCTTCGGGAATGGCGGCTCCCGGGTTGGCCGTAGAGAAGGCGATAAAAATGTCCCCGGAACCGTTGCCCGATGTGCTCCCCGTCCTGGCCAGACCCAGTGGTACCCGACGGATCAGCCGTTTCAATTGATGGGGAAGCAAGGGTGCATCCGTGGCCACGACGACGATGATGGAGCCTGTTTCGTTATACATATCTCTGCCCCGACTGTAAGGCGCGTTATCGGGCAGCTCTTTGCCCACGGGAACGCCGGCTACCATCAACTGATGCCGCAGTCCGAAATTGGCCTGGACGAGCACACCCACAGTGTAGCCTCCCCATTTATCGGGCAGCTTCCGGGATGACGTACCGATGCCCCCCTTGAATTCATAACAGACCATGCCCGTTCCTCCGCCCACGTTCCCTTCCTCCACAGAACCCGCTTTCGCGTTCTCCAGGGCCTGGAACACATGCTCTTCTTTGACGTGGAATCCGTTGATATCGTTCAGGTATCCGTCCCAAGTCTCCGCTACAACGGGCAGCGACCACCCCGACGCACCCCTTTGAACGCGCCATGCCACAACAGCATCCCGTACGATACCCACGCTGTGTGTATTCGTGATGAGGATGGGCCCTTCCAGAAAACCCGACTCTTCCACCCAGGTTGTGCCCGTCATCTCGCCGTTTCCGTTCAGGGAAAACCATCCTGCAAACACGAGATCATCGGACGCCTTGCCCCGCGGCAGGATCGCCGTCACACCCGTGCGTACCGGACCGGTGCCGACGTTCAACGCACCCTTGCCGGAGATGAGCGTGGTGTGTCCGACTTCGACGCCTTCCACGTCGGTGATGGCATTCAGCGGTCCCTGTGTGCCGTCAAGAGGAATACCCAGGTCTCGAGCCCTGGGCTTATCCTGAGCCACGCTCGTCTGAAGCGCAACAGCCAGAATCCAAGCCACCAGCCAAAGGCCCCCGCTTTTTGCATGGACTATTCCGTTCATATTCAATTCCCCTCGTTTAAACGACGGTTTTTGTATCAATGCCCCGTACTCGGATGAAACAGGGATAACACTGTGTTTACGTCTTGTACGTTAAAAGAACGGTTCCCTCGTACCAGCCTCATCTACACATCTGCTGGATAAAACCTGGCGTGACGTATGTTCAGTCGTACGATATATCCCCGACCGTACAGGGTTCAAATCCGAATATACACTCTGCATAGGACATGTTTCATCCCACATGGATGGATAATGATTTCCTGAGTCGCCCTCTGACAACGAAGCTGATGGATGATGATGGAAATCCCTGCTGCAATCACGTCCTGTGCGGCGCTAAAGCTCAGATACTAAAGTGGATATTCATTGACGAAAGCCTGTTGGATCGTCGATCTATACCAAGGCTGACTTTCTCTTTCGAACCAATACCAGGAGCAAGGCGCTGAAACAGACAAAAAGGGTATTCTCACCTATTTTCATCAGGCCAATCGTCGAATCACCCTCCACGAAAAAACAGCCGCATCGGATGTCCAGTCCCCGCAGATAGGCCTGGGTGACCATACTGAAAAAAACACCCATCAGAAAAAAGTTCATCAGAACCGCCTCATCCAGCCAAATCCCCAGAATCAGGAGTGCGCCAACGATGGCCTCAAGGTACGGCACCCACACGGCCACCCATCTGGAGAGTCCTTCGCCCAGTACGCGATAATTCTCCACGACATCGGCAAAAGGATACGGATGGCGAATTTTATCGATGGAAGCGACGACGAATAAAAGCCCAAAGCCCAGGCGGAGCATCATGATCAGCCATTTCTGCCATCCGGATGTCATGTGTCTCCCCCCTCCACCGGATACTTCCTGTCCAGCCATTCGATATAACCGCCTTGCATGACGTAGATGTGTCGGAATCCCTCCTTGACCAGCCGTTTGGCCACCAGACGAACCGATTTCGAGTGCCTTTTGAAATCATACAAGATATAAGCAGATTCTCTATCTCGCCCGTTCATCAGGTCTGTGTTCTCAAAGTAGTCAAAAAACGGGAGCGATATCGAGCCCGGAATACGGTCGATCTCAAACTCGTCCTGTCGGCGAATATCGATAAAACACGCCTCCTGCTGGAGAAAAAGAAAGAACGCGGAATCCGTCGATACGGCCGTCCATTCCGACGTACCGGAGAACTCCGGCAGAGAGAGGAGAAGGATGTTCCACCGGATCCCCTGGTTGTGAAACTGATTGACCAGGATTCCGACGATCAGAGCACCCAGGGCAATGGCGATGATTCGAAGAAGCGTCCGCCTTGCCCTATTCTTGAACAGCAACAAAAATGGGGACATTGATTCGGGGTTTCATTTTATTGTTCGTCTGGATATGTACATAGAACGTATGACGACCAGGGTCTTCCGGCTTGAGCGTGATGTTCATCACGTATTTCTTGCTGGGCTGGATGACCATCGATGCGGCGGAGACGTGAAGCCGTTCATCACTCGTGTAGACCTTGTGGCAATGGATGGGCTCCTTGGAATTGTTCTCCAGAGTAATATATTCTGATAGGACACTATCGGCGTTCTTTTTTACGGCTCCAAAATTGATGAATCGCGGTTCGACATCCAGGTCGCTGAACACATCGGCCTGAACGACAAACTTACCCTCGGGAATATCCCTGTCTTCATACATTACCGTGATCACCTTACGTACCACGCCGTGATAGCCCCTGGGATTGAACGTGAAGCCGATAAAGGCCGTATCGCCGGACGAGACTACCTTCTCGACGATTTGAACCGCCGTGCATGCACATGTTGTCCGCACCTGATCGATCGTAATGGGCTTATTTCCCACATTCACGAAACGTATCGTTTCTTCGATGACCTGGGGCTCCTGCACGCGACCCAGGTCGATCAACCTGGAGGTCAGATACTCGATCTGCTGGGCATGAATGGGTGTGAACAGGAATGGCACCCATCCACATGTTATCCAAACGCGCCTCAGCGGGATATGAATTTTTAACCTCCCAACGACTCTTATCACCATCGGGTGGCCTGCTTCTGTATGTGAACTCGACTGTTTTTTCGATTCATGAACGACCGATCTATCTTGACGTCCATCCTTCCACACGAAAATTGAACTCATACGCCAGGGCGCCGCTCCATTGCTCATCGTACACGCCCTTGTATCGCGTGCCATCCACGGGCCCCACAGGCTTTCCGTAGGTGTAGAACCAGTTGACGATGGGGCTTCCGGTGAATCCCAAGCCGACCCAGTATTTTCCCGGCGAGAGAACGGGCTGCTCCCTGGAAAAATCAAAATCCACCCAGTCATAGCCCGGCTTTGTCGGGAGTTGAGACAGGGGAATGAAATCGCTGGTTGCCAACACACGACCCGGCCGGCCACCGGAATCCTCCATCAGGTCTATCCAAAGTTGACCGCTCCCACCAAACTTATGGAGGGCAAGACTCACGGTGTTCAATTTAACGGGTTTTTCCAAAACAATGATCTGGGCGTACTGAGTCAATTTGGTGGTCACGTACTCGGCGGTTTCCACGAGAAAATTCTTCCTCATCTCGTACTCATCTTCAGCACCCTCCTGAGCCGGTCCCCGGGTGAATATGAAATCCACGTTCCGGGGAAAATCGAGGTTGCCGAACAGAAACCGCTTGTCGTACCTCATCTGTTTCAGCTCATCTTCAGGAACCTCCACAGGAGGAGGCGGCGGTGGGACGACCACTGGCTGGAAAGATGCCCGCACGTCAGGGCAGAGGAGCATGTTTTTTGGCCCGTAATTCTGTTTCTCGATGGCCAGCTGGACTTGATCCGATGCGAACTCGGCCTCGATGACTTCCCGGAACTTCGGCCGACCCTTCACTCCCTTGGCCTGTCGCCACCGGACCATGCCGTCGTTAATCGTCTCTTCATTGTCCGTGCCCACTTCGATACGGACGAATCTGTTGGACACGAATAGTTCGCTCTGCTGGGGATCAAAAGGCACCCAATCAAGGTCGGGATAATAAACCTCGATCCAGGAATGGCGACCCTGGCCCATCTTGAACGTAAAATCGCCGTCGGGTGTTTTCACGGTGTAGGGCTGCTTCAGCGTCACGCCGTTGACGATGCGTACCGGGATACCCACGGCTCGCATCAACGCCGCCGTCAGGTGGGAGTAATTCTGACAGTTCCCCTTGCCGTTGTTGAACGAATACAGGGCGTCAAACTGTTGGGGCGGTGTGACGTACCGCATGTGGTCGACCACCCAGGTTAAAATCCGCTGAACCGCGTCGAATTCCGTCTTCACACCGCTCACCAGTTCTTTCGCTTTGCTCTGAATACGCGCATCGTCGGATTGAACTTGATCCGTGGCTTTTAGGTAATCCTTCATGCTTTTGGGAAGGTCGGATAACGGGAAGGCAGCCTGCGATTCAATGGTCTTCAGAACAGTCCGGTTGATGGCCGTGAACCGCATCGCCACATCCACATTGCGGGTAGGATCGTTCCAGGAAACACGGATGATCTGATTTCCCCGCTTGTCCTGTTCGTCCTTCCGTTCTGAGGGCGGGATGGAGAACGTGAGGTCGAACTCCTCGATCCGCTGGTTATACGTCGGTGACTGGAAAGACACGGGCACGACAAAACTCAGTCTGAGGTACTTGGTCTTGCCCGCAGGCTCGATCCGCTGGGTAAGGGCGTAGAGAATTCGGGAATCCTGCCCGCCGTTGATCAGATAATTCTCTCCCCGTGATGAAACCACGATGCAGAGTAACGAAAAGATGGTGATCAGCCGTTTCATGGCAACCCCCACGTTTTATCATTCATACTTCATAGGACACGACAAAACAGCGTAACAACCTGTCCCGATAACGAGTGGGACAACCACGCGCTCCCGGTCACAGGTTCTCTAAAAAGAATGCCGTGATCTTGTTGAACAGATGCACCTGCGTATCCTCTCCCCGGATTCCGTGGAGCTTTCTGGGATACACCATTATATCGAAGGGCTTCCGGGCGTTCTGGAGGGCATAGGCCATCTGTATGGTGTTGGACAGGTGCACGTTATCGTCGGCGTCGCCGTGAATCAGAAAGAGCCCGCCTTTGTAGTTGTCGATATAACTCATGGGATTGCTGGCGTCGTAGCCGTCGGGATTATCCTGGGGCTGATCCATGTAGCGCTCTGTCCAGATGGTATCGTAATTCCGAAAGTCGGTGACCGGTGCCACAGACACGCCTGCACGAAAGTAATCGGCCCCCTTGGTCATGGCCATGCTGGTCATCCACCCACCGCCGCTCCATCCCCAGATACCGATCCGGTCGCCGTCCACGTAGGGCAGGCTCCTCAGATACTTGGCCCCGTTGATCTGATCGAGGACACCCAGACCCATGTTTCGATACACGATGTTCATAAAGTCATTTCCCTTGTATCCCGTGCCCCGGTTATCCACGCTGAAGACCAGGTACCCCTTGTCCACCATCATTTGATGCCAGAGCCCACGGCTTCCTCCCCAACCGTTCCGCACGATCTGAGAGCTGGGCCCACCGTACGTGTAGATCAACACGGGATATGTTTTCGATGCATCGAAGTCCGATGGCTTCATGATAGAGGCGTTGAGTTCGAAACCGTCATCGGTGGTCAGCGTGAAGAACTCCGGTACGGCCATTCGGATATCTTTTAACGCCTCGATCTCCCCCGATTCCATCACCCGGATTTCCTTTCCCTTGTTGTTGTACAGCGTCGTCTTGGGAGGCGTGGTGACGCTGGAAAATACGTCCAGATAATAGTTGCCCCTAGGCGACATTTGCACGGAATGCGTCCCATCCTCCTTTGTCAGCCTGCGAAATCCTTTTCCGTTCAGTCCCACTTTGTAAAAATGCCTCTCGATGGCGCTCTTCTCCGTACTCATAAAATAGACGGTCTTTTTACTCTCGTCGATGTCCACGATTTCCGTCACATCCCAGGGTCCCTGAGTAAGTTGTTGGACGAGTTTCCCGTCCACGTCGTAGAGGTAGAGATGCACCCAATTGGATCGCTCCGACATCCAGAGGAAGCGTTTTCCATCCTGCAGAAACAGGAGGTCGTCGTTGTGATCGACCCAGCCGTCGGGATCTTCCTCTGTGAGAACCACGTGAGAAGCCCCGGTGGCTGCATCGGCAATCAGGAGCTCCAGCCGGTTCTGGTCCCGGTTGAGCCGCTGCATGGCCAACCGCCGGCTATCCGGGAGCCATTGGATTCTCGGGATATAGATGTCGTCTTCCTCACCGATATCCATCCAGACGGTTTCACCCCCGCTTGCAGGAACGATGCCGATCTGTACGACGGCATTGGCATCGCCGGCCTTGGGATAACGCATCCAGTCACAGGTATTATGGATGGGGATAAAATCCACGATGGGGAACTCGTTTTCAGCGGATTGATCTAACACAAAATAGGCCAGATACTTGGAATCCGGCGACCAGAAAAAACCGGTGCGAATGCCGAACTCTTCTTCGTACACCCAGTCAAACCGGCCGATGAGCAGGTCCTTCCAGCCTTGTTCCGTGAGCTGTATTTCCTCACCCGTATCGACGTCCAGGACGAATAGATTATAGTACTTCAGGTAGGCAATCTTCTGACCGTCGGGCGAAAACGTCGGGTCCCGCTCTTCGGCATCGTCCTCGGTCAACCGTCTCACAGACTCGGTTTTCACATCAAAAAGAAAAAGATCATCCCCGGAGGGCAGGAGTATGTTTTCCCCCGTGGGCGACCAGTGGTAGTTGGGTATGGTAAACCGTTTCTCCCTGCCCGGGTCTTCCAGTACGTCCGCGCTCTCCGAATCGATGAGAATCTCCACCCGACCGGATTTCAGGTCGTGCCGTTTGATGATGCGTCGGCCCGTCTCGTCCTCCGTCTCGTAGTACGTGAATGCCTTCCCGTCGGGCGTCCACCGGACTTGGTCGAGGGTTCTTGAAGAGAACGTGGATGTTCCATAAATCTCCTCCACGGTGAGCTTTTTTTGTCCGAAGCACAGGACGCAGGGGAAGCAAAGCATCATAACAATCCAGACTGCCGTTCTATTTTGCATGAGACACCTCCAACGCCTTAAGGTGACGACGATCGTCTTGAAAACCGCACAAATACCATGTAATCACAAAGAATATAACAAAATCTCCGTCGAAAGGCGAGAAATTTTTTACCCAAACACGGCATGTGGAGGGATTTTCATGAGCAGAATGGGGTCTTTGACCGTTTACCATACCTGTCCGAAAAACAGGACAGGATAACCTGCAACCGTCATTACGCGGCCCTTCTACTTGAAGAGACGGCCGTGATACCATGGATACACAAGAACGCCCCCCACTCTGAAAGCATGCACACACTAATGGAATTCTTTGATCTTGTTCGGAGCTAATATATCGATACTATCGAAGTCGAAGCTGTGGACGTGTATCCGATTCTCCGCATCTGATGGATGGATAAGGTTACATCAGCCTTAAAGTAGGACGGCTGGTGTGATGTATTAGTTCGTGCGTCCTCCCCGATCTCCCCTCAGCATGAAATTCAACCCAAAAACGATGAGAACCATGCTGCCTATCATCACAGGCGTAATCGGCTGCCGGAAAAAAAGGAACGCCTGTACGGCAACCAGGATGGGAACCACACTGTAAACAAAGCTGGAAGTGCGCGTCGGGCCGATTTCCCGAATGCTGAGATTGTAGAAAAGATACCCCAGGCCGGAAGCGAAAACACCCATGTAGAGCACGGCGACCATGGACGACATGGATACGGCTCGGAGTTGACCGAGGATGTCTTCGCTGAGTGCCAGGACAAAGAGGAACAGGACTCCGAAGAGTGACGCATAAAACGTGATGGTGAAGCCCGAATACCGTGGAATCAACGTCTTGACGATCAAGGCGTACACCACCCAGCTCAGCGTAGCCAGAAGCATGATGGCGTCGCCGGCGTTGATGTTCATCCCCAGGATATTCTGAACATTTCCCTGCGCCAGTAAGACGATCACACCCAGGAACGCGATTCCCACACCCGTATAATGCCTGACTCGTAACCGCTCGTGGACGAACGCAGCCGCCAGAATACCCGTCAGGATGGGACTCGTGGCATTGATGATGGCCGTGTTGGCAACGGCCGTATACCGCAAGGCCAGAAGAAAGAAATAATGATAGCCCACGATGCCCGACAGGCCCAGGAGTGCGAGTCGAAAAAGATCGCTCCTGGCAACGCGTAACGAGCCGGTCTTCTGCCAGATGAGGAAAAACGTTAAAAAAATCAGGGCGGTCAGATACCTGAGCAGGGATGTCGTCAGGGGCCCTAGGTCGCTGGTGGTGTATTGGGCTGCAATGTAACTTCCGCTAAAGAGCAGACCGGTGGCCAACGGGTATAAAACGCTTCGGGACATCATTGCCCCTCCCCTGTTGAGGCGTACGATAGACCTGTGTGCTCTAACTGCTGTAATACATCCTGAGGCGTTGTTTCGACACCCATATCGATCCTTTCGATACGGACATTTTGTGACCGATAATAATCTAAAAGCGGCAGAATCCGCTGATGGAAGATGCGCAGTTTATTCTCGATGGCCGGGAGAGAGTCGTCCTTCCGTCCCGATCGGTCGCCTCCCGTGTTCCTCCCGATGCGCTCCATCACGACAGTGGGTGCACAGTCCAGATAAATCACCATCTTAATCCGGACGATGCGGCCCATGTCTCTGGCCTGGCCGGTATGCCTGGGCAGGCCGTTGAGAATCACGAAATCACCGGTCCGAAGGGATTCCGTTTCGATGAATCGCCGGAGAATCTTGGCTGCGATGGGAAAGTGTTCGTCTTCCAGCAGTGCGCCGGTTTTCAGGGAGTGTCGGATGACATCGATCTCGCTCGTTGTGATACCGGGGAATGCATCCGACTCACGACCAATCCGGCGCAACTGGGCTCCGAAATCGAAATGAACGCACCGTTTCCCCCAGAGCCCCCGGCTTTCCAGACACGCTCCCAGCGGTGTCTTGCCACTGCCCGTGGGGCCGATCAAAAGAATGGCGTCACATGGTTTCATTGTCGAGTGGATTCATTTCAATTCGCCGGACTGTCGTTGGATGTTGTCCATGAGCCTCTGTCTCAAGCCCGACGATCTATCACAAAATACACCTTCTACGAGAAAGTCAGTGTGCATGAGGATGGATTTCAGGAGGAGATTTCCTGTCTTCACGATCCAACCTCTTGAAGAAGCGACACACAAATCGTCCCACGGAATATAAAAAAAAGTGATGTAAAATTCTACACAGGAGCATCGAACCTCATTGCTTATTAGGACAACCCATCATTCACAATGTATTCGTATCGATGGCCTTCTATGAGACCGTATAGCTACAAAAAAGCCTGAACCATCCGCACATCCCATGGTTCAGGCCCTTGAATTGAGATACATTCGTGATCCTGAGTATTTTCTGGCCAAATCAATAGGCGACTATGAAAAGTATGCTTCCATCCGGTCGAAAGCCTTATCGATCATCGCCTCTGGAACGCAAAAAGAGAGGCGCAGGTGGCTCTCTCCCGTGGGCCCGAAAGCCGAACCCGGTGTCGTGGAAACCTTGGCCTCCTGGAGCAGCTTTTTGCAGAAGGACACGGAATCTTGACCTTCCTTAAGCTTGATCCTCGGGAACATCAGGTACGATCCTTCGGGCTTGTGATAATCGAATACCGAGGACAGCGCATCGAGGCGTTGGCACATCAGGTTGCGGGTTTTCAAGTAGTGCGCATGGAATTCATCCACGCAATCCTGAGAACCCTCCAGAGCGGCCAGGGCAGCGTACTGCGAGACCACGGGCGCACAGATGGCAAACGGAATGTGCGCCTTGGCGATCTGCGGAATCATCGTCTCATCGGCGTGTATATAACCGATGCGCCAGCCCGTCATGGCATACGTCTTGGTAAACGTGAAGCAGCTGATGACCTGTGTCCTCACGTCCGGGATAGACCCGATGCTAAAATGCCGATGACCGTCGAACACGAAGTATTCGTAGGCTTCGTCGGTGATGATGACCAGGTTATGCTCCAGGGCGATCTCGGCAAGCGCTTTGAGGTGGGGTTCGGAAAAGACCGTGCCCGTGGGATTGCTGGGCGAACAGTACAGGATCGCCCGTGTCCTGGATGTAATGGCCTTCTTGACGGCATCCAGATCCCAGGTGAAGCCGTCGTCCTCGACCGTGGGGATAAGGATCGGACGACCCGAGGCCATGACGACCTGCCTGATATGCGTCGAGTACGTGGGCGTAGGGAGTATGACTTCATCACCGGGATCGATAACCGCCATGATGGCAGCCGAAAGCCCTTCGATGGCTCCGACGGTAACCAGAATCTCCGAGGCGCTGGCCTGAATACGATTATCGCGAATCAGTTTCTTGGCGATGGCTTCCCTGAGGGCCGGGAGACCCGACGTCTCGGAATACCCGCCGACCAACCCGTCCCGAATCGCTTTTACGGCCGCTTCCTTGATATGCTCCGGTGTGCCGGATGTGGGTTTTGCCCAGGACAGAAAGGCCACGTCCTCGATCTGTTTCGAAAGACGCGTCATCTCATGGATAGCTGACTTCTTCAACCGCCCTACTCGGCCGGATACTCTCCAATCGGCATCCTTCAATTGTACGCCTCCATGATCTTTTGATCTTCCTTCATCAAATCACCGGCCAATTCATCCATCCTCATATTCTTCCAGAATGATAACTTTTTATGATTATCGAGATATTTCAGCGGTATGGGATGCGTTCCGATGACGACCGGGATGTTGTAGCATTTTTCGATGAATTCCTTGAAATGCCGAATTCGCGGGCAGGGCGGGTATCCCACCACAAGACCCGTGGCCAGATGGATCACTTCGGCTCCGTTTTTAATCATCTCCTCGGGCACGTATTCCACGTTCCCACCGGGACAGTCCCCGCAGTACGAATACCCCACCAGCTGCAGTTCCTCGTCTTTGGGATAAACGGCGAACCCTCCCACGTGCTCCCGCATGGATCGTAGGCATTTCCCCCCGCCGCAGTCCTTGTATCGTCCGCATATGATAATACCGATCTTCTTCATGATGTTCTCCTTTCAGTCTTCCAGATCCACAATCTCCACGTCGGGATCAGAAAAAAGGTAGTCCTTCAACTCTTTGGCAAAAGCAGGGTCCCTGCGCCGGAGGTATTCGATGAGCATGGCGGCATGTTCTTTCTCTTCATCCCGGTTGTGCTCCAATATCTTTTTAAGTGATTCGTCCTTGGTGACGTCGATTCGTTGTTGATACCAATCCACGGCTTCCAACTCTTCGTTGAGAGAAACAAGCGCTCTATGATAATCCTTGGTTTCTTCGCTTAAATGAGCGTCGGATTCATGATAGCCCTCGTGCGCCATTTTTACCTCCTGTTATTAATCTCGTCGTTGATGATACTTGGTAATGTACAATTCGATATCGCTCATATGAAAATGCATGCGCCGGCGAAGCTGCCCTAGTTTTTCCTGGCCGGACACGGCCAAAGGAATGCCCAGAGCCGCTTTCAGAGAGTCCACCGGCACGTGATACGTCCTTGCAACCTGATACAGTGTCATGCGCCCGTTTATGTCGATGTCGTCTGTGTGGTGATGGTTATGCGCTTCTTCTTCCCGCTGGACCGGTTGGGAGACGGGCTTCGGTGTCTCCGTCGATTCTACCGAAGGTTCGGTAGCTGCCCTTTCCATCCGGTGATGCCCCTCTCCCTGGCCTTGGGGAACCACATCGTAAGGTACAAAAAAGGCAAAGAACAGCAGCACCAGGCTCGCCAACGCAAACAAGATGAATAGACCGACTCTCGTCTTTTTACCCGTAAAGAGCAGACCGAAATATATTTTGATAAGTTTCCAATGCAAAACAATATGTAAGAGCAACAGGCCCAATAAAACCAGTCCCAGTACCAAATGAACCGCTCCCCATTAGTGCCTGTCCATTCCCCAAAAGTAAAGCTCCACGTTCTCCCCGTAACGTATCCAACGCGCACTCCCGGGAATAAGGATAAACTTAATCAGGAATCCGATGCCACCGATAGCCATCATCAGCAGGAACATGAATACATCGATGATCAGATTCAATTTGGGTTTGATCTTCATGTTTTTGCTCCGATCTTTCTCGTATAAAATGTTCGTCCCCTGTACTGTGTGGAAACGAGTTTTTTCTCTGCGACCAGTCTTTCAACGGTTGACCAATCGGTCTGGGTACGTCCCAACAAATCGTTCACAGCCTCTTCCCGCATCGGGTGTACGGCCGTGATACTCAACAAATCGTCTTCCACATCCCCCGTGGAGGCAAAGGCATTGCCCTCGTACCCGATGAGGTATTCAACACATTCCACATGCTCGCTCACGATCTGATACGCACGTGTGATGGTATCTTCGTCTGGGGGATGGACCCACGTCTCGGCCGGCGGCCGTGTGGGAACGGACAGATACGCTTTCGAGGGACACAACCGACCCAAAAATTCAGCCAGTTTCGAAAGATGGGTCTCGTCGTCGTTCACGCCGGCCACGAGCATCGTCTCTGTCACCAGTTCGCCGGAAAATGTCTCGGCAAATTGGTGCATCCCTTTTTTGATTTCTTCCAGACGAAGTACACCATGAGGCCGATTAATCTTCTTCCAGATGGCCGTTTCCACGGCATCTACTTTCAGGGAAACCCAGTCGGCCTTTGCCAGTTGCCGCCTAACCTCGTCCTGCCAGATTAACGATCCGTTGGTAATCACCGCTATCTTGATATCCAACCGCCGAAAATAGTCGAGTTCGCGGCCCAGGGCGCTGTCCAGAGTCGGCTCGCCATCGGGAACGATGGTCAGGTAATCGATGGATTCCCCTGCCGTCCGTGCCTCCTCCACTCGACGCTGGACATCCCTGAACAGGGCTGCCGGGGAGTAGAACGGCCCTCGCTCCATGCGCAGCCGCTTCGTACGGCCTACCTGGCAGTACACGCAGGAATAACTGCACACCTTGGGAGGGATCGTGTTGATTCCCAGGCTCCTACCCAACCGCCGTGACGGCACAGGGCCAAATGTTTTCTTCAAAAGCCATCTCCTCTCACAAGGACGAAGGGTGCCGTTAACAGGCTCACGCCTCGTCTTTATCGATACGCTTCCGAAGGTACCGGCAATAAAGAGACGCGGCCGGGTTGTGTCCCAGAACGCGGTCCTTCACGATAAACGTCGTCACCGGTGCCTTGGAATTCTGTGTGAACTGAATGTCATGACCGATGCACAGCCCGCAGATTAAATTCAAGTCCGTCTTCGCGTGGTTTAAAAGCGCTGCCTGTCCGATGGGATTGCACATCGTTTCCGTCTTTTTGGGAACAATCTTCTCCAGATCGAGAACATCCTTTTCGATTCCGCACACTTTACAGCACACCGATACCACATCGAATTCCTTCCGTAGAAACCGGCAGAGAATCTGTGCCTCCTGGGCAAGACCAATACAGAACGCCACGCCCAGCTTCTTATATCCCATCTCGTGGGCAAAAAGCATGACTTCCTCCAGACGTGTCTTCTGCATGTAGTACTTCCCCTCAATGCGACTCGCCGCCTGGGCGAGTGTCAGGGCTTCACCGGTATATTCGGATAGTATCTGATCGGCGATGCCGAAACAGTCATGTTCCTTCCGACATTTCTTGCTTTTACATGAATCACAGACCAGCGCTTTCTTCTTTTTCGGTTGAATCCAATGATCGCTCATTCCGTAATCTCCCGATAATCAAGACGACAGAAGCGTGATGACATTCTCTGCAATCGTGGTAAATGCCTGAGCCGTTTTGCTCTCCTCATTGACCAGCACGATGGGCGATCCGGTATCCCCTCCCTCTCGGGTCTCCATTTCCATGGGGATCCGCCCCAAGAAAATCGCACTCATTTCATCGGCCATTTTCTCGCCGCCCCCGGTTCCAAAAATTTCGATTTCACGACCGCAATGGGGACAAACAAGTCCAGACATGTTTTCGACTACACCGACCTTCGCAATGTTCAGCTTCTTTGCCATGTTCACCGCCCTCCGGCAGTCGGTCAGTGAAATTTCTTGCGGTGTCGTCACCACGATGGCCATCTGGGGTAGCATTCTCTGAGCCGTGGTCAGCACCTCGTCTCCGGTGCCCGGTGGCAGGTCGGCCAGGAGAAAATCCAGGTCTCCCCAGATCACATCGGAGAGAAATTGCGTGATGGCACCGGACCGTAGAGGCCCTCGCCAGATAACCGGCGCATCGGCCGGAATCAGGGGCGCAATCGAGATGACGTTGAGTCCATGCTTCACCTGAGGTGCTATGGCACGACTGTCACCATCCACGCCCGGAGAGCCTTCCAGGCCGATCATCTTGGGAACGTTAGGCCCCGTGATGTCCGCATCAAGAAGACCGACCTTCTTTTCTCTTGCAACGAGGGCGTAAGCAAGGTTGACGGCCACGGTGGTTTTCCCAACGCCGCCTTTACCACTGAACACGACGATGCGGTTCTTGATGCGATCGAGAGTCTGCTGAATGCGCCTGTTCTGTTCCTCCATCTGCTGCGTTCTATCTTTAGGTTGATTCATACAGCGATCCTTTCCACAATACCACGGAAACGTTATTAACACGACTCATGCTTGCAGGGTTCCGATCCTTTAATGGTACCCTGGAGATATCCCTCCACGCAGTCCTTCACTTTTCCGATAGGGGCCGTGACGACTTCGATTCCGAACTCGTTGAAAAATCCCACGGCTCGAGGTCCCATGCCACCGGCAATAATCACACGAGCGCCTTGATCCCGGATAAATCCCGGAACCTGTCCCGGATGACCGTGCGCACCGTAAAAGGGATTCTCAACCTTAAAACTCAAGCTGATCTTGTCCCCTTCCACGTCGACGATGGTGTAATACGGACATCTCCCGAAATGAGCACTGACGTTGGAATCCAGACCTTGGTCACCCTCGGAAGCCACGGCGATACGTTTTTTACCGGATGACCCTGCGGATGTGTCCGAAACCGTCTGAATACCATGATGGGATTCTACGGACGGCGCGTTGTAAGGCTTCAACACACCTTGCTTCAATCCATCGATGGCGTCCAGCACGCGACCCGGTACGCCCGCATACACGGTGATCCCTGCGGCAGAAAGGGTCCGAAAAGCATTGGGGCCGACATTCCCCGTCAGGACGGCCTCCACTCCTTTCTCCGCCACGGTTTGAGCAGCCTGAATGCCGGCTCCGCCCCCCGCACTGATGTTGGGATTCTCCAGGACTTCCAGTTCTTCGGACTCGGTATCGTATATCAGGAAATACTGGCAGCGACCGAAACGGGGATCGAGATTCGCATTCAGATCCTTCCCTTGTGATGTGATGGCAATTTTCATACACCCACTCCTCTGTTATTTCCTCATCATTTGCGATCCGCATTGCGGACAGATCGTTTCATAGCACGGCTTACCCGCCTGATGCGGTACCGTTTTCCCACACTGGGGACAGAGGCATTCGCCTCCGGGGCCGGAATCGGGACGGTTACCCCCTCCACGGCCCCTTCCCTTTCCTTGTCCTCCACCCATTCCTCGTTGCATGATAAAACCTCCTTCTTGACAGAACACACCGATTCAAAGATGGTTCATCCCGATAGTTTAAAACGATGTTCACTGACCGCAACATCGCTTCGGATTGTCACAACCACCGGATTCCCCACAGCAGGGCCCCGAATCTCCCGAACCGCGACGATAATCCGTAGCATGAAATCCCGATCCCTTGAACACCACACCGGCGCCGCCTGAGATCAGGCGTCGAACCGATCCCGAACATTCGGGACATACTTGAACCGGCGATTCCGTGATGTTCTGGAACTTCGTAAAGCGATGGCCGCAATCGGTGCATTCATACTCGTACGTTGGCATCTGTATTTTCCTTAATTGATTGATGCACGCTGTTCTCTGAATCCTGATTACTTCCAGAAGGCTGTCAAAGAAGCCCTGAACGTCTTGCATTATATGCAGGACTTGATCTGGAATTTTTGATGAGTCCTGCCATCGGTGATTCTTTATCCCGCAAGGCATTCACATCGGTTTTTTTAACAGCCTCCTGGGTTCAGTCTACTTGCGTTCCTTCTTAACCTCTTTCTCCAGGTCTGCGATACGTTTCTGAACATCGGTCAGTTGATCGCCCAAGACCTTGGCCTGATTCTGAAGGAACTCCAACTCATTTTCCGGTGCGTAGGCCGTTCCATACGGAACAGCACCGTAAGCCGGCATGACGTTAGGATAACCCATGGGGTAGCCCATGGCGTAGCCACCCCATCGTCCCCACCGACCACCGCGTCCCCAGCCCATGCCTCGGCCAAACCGGCCGCCGTAGGGACTCATATATCCCGGCGTGGCATAGCCGGCACAATAACCGGCTGCGCGTCCTGTCATAGGACCCATACCCATGGGCCCCGTTCTGTCTCCTCTTGGCATGATAGGATCCTCCTTTATTTGGTTAAATGGATCACTCTTTATTTTATTTCAAATTCCGTATTCAACGATTCCCTTACTCAGAATCCCGTCGATCGTTTTCGGTATTCCTTAGATGCGGTTGCGTTCCCTCTTTCTCAGGCGACGACTTCAACGACTTTAATGCCTCCTTCAGCGCCTGTACGGCCAAAACAGCACAATGCATATGCGATGCGGGAAGTCCATCCAGGTATCGGATGACCGTCTGCGGATAGATCTTTATCGCTTCCCACTGCGACCTTCCCCTGACCAATTCGGTTACAGCACTGCCACAGGCCATGGTAGCTCCACATCCGTCGGTTAAAAATCGCGCTTCCGATATCGTATCACTCGTTATCTTTAAATAAATTTGCATCCAATCCCCGCATTCCCCCATCACTCTGGCAATACCGTCGGGATTCTCGATTTCGCCCACATTCACTGGTTCGTAGGCCAGAGTCAACACTTTATCTGAATAGGGCTCAGAAGCATCCCCAACGATATATTTCTGAATATTCTCGAATACTTTCTCAAAATTGTCCGGCATCTACTGTTGATTCCTTTGCAGTAAAATCGTTGTTTGGGTCATTCCATCTCCGACAGGGTTCCTATCTGATTAATACAGTCGCAGATCGTGTATGGACCTATTGCCACCCCCCTCTCCTGCGACCGCGCGGACCGTGGGGCCCGCCGAAGGGCGGTAGAGGAGGCCGCAGCTCCACCTCGCCTCCTTCGATCCGGATCGCTTTACCGTTAACCAGTGCATCGGCCACCTTTTTCCGTCCCAGAGCCACGATCCTTCCGAAGGTGGCCCTGGACACATTCATCCTCTGAGCAGCGTCTTCATGACTGAGAGACTCCAGGTCGGCCAGACGCATGGCCTCCAACTCGTCCACCTCCAGATACACCTGATTCAGCATCCTCAGAGGGATGCCCTGGGGTTTAAAGAAAGATACACCGGGATGACAACTGATCCACCGGCTTTTTTTAGGACGTGGCATATAGACCCTCTACGCTTTCACTTTTTGCCAAAGTTTTTGACCGATCTCTTCGATAGCCTGTGCAACCGCCCCATCCTGGAATTCCACCACCGTCTTGCCCTGCACCATGGCCCGGGTAACCACGGGATCGTAAGGAATCCGTCCTAAAACCGGAGCAACGTATTCCTTAGCGCGAGCCTCCGTGATTTGCGTCATTTCTTCGTTCAGGTCGTATTTATTGATAACCATCACGGCCGGGATCTGGAAGTGTTTGGCCAAACCCAACACCCGATCCATGTCGTGCACGCCGGAGACGGTCGGTTCGGTCACGATGACGACAAGCGACGCACCCGTGATGGAGCTGATGACGGGACATCCGATACCCGGCGAGCCATCGGCGAGTATCAAATCCAGCCCTCGCTGTTCGGCCAGCTCTTTGGCTTTTTTCCGTATCAGGCTCACCAGTTTTCCCGAGTTCTCCTCTGCGATGCCCAGCCGGGCGTGGACCATCGGGCCGAATCGGGTTTCCGAAACGTACCACTCGCCCGAATGCCGTTCCACCAGGGATATGGCATCCATCGGACAGAAATAAGGACACACACCGCACCCCTCACAGGCCAGTGAATCGACCACAAAGTCAGGTGTGATAGCATGAAATCGGCACACATCCAGGCACTTGCCGCACTGGGTGCATCGATCGCCGTCAATAACAGCCTCCACACCGCTGTAAAAATCGGATTTCTGCTGGATTGTCGGGTCGAGAAGCAGATGCATATCCGCTGCATCCACGTCGCAGTCGGCAATCACCTTGTCTTTCCACAGAGCCGCCAGGGACGCCGTTATCGTCGTCTTTCCCGTCCCCCCTTTTCCGCTGATGACGACCACTTCCTTCATCGTGCCACCTTCTCTTCCATGGGGATATGCGATAGAATACGCTGGTAGAGACCTTCAAAATGCGTTCGGTACTCTGGCAGTGCGTCGACGAGCAATGTCCCCTGAGAATAAGCCACGGCAATGTCCCGATCGTCGGGTATCTCCATGAGAATGGGGATACCCTCATCATCGCAGTATTGCCACACGTTCCGGTCGCCCACTGTCGACCGATTAATCACCACGCCAAAAGGAATCCCGAGTACACGGACCATCTCTACGGCCAGTTTCAGATCGTGGAGTCCAAACGGCGTCGGCTCTGTGACCAGAACCACAAAATCGCATCCTTCCACGGCAGAGATAACGGGACAGGACGTACCAGGCGGCGCGTCGATAAGGACGATACGGGAATCGTTGGCGGAAAGACCCACGCGCTTCACCTCGCGTATCAGCGGCGGGGACATGACCTCCCCGATACGAAGCCGCCCGTGGGCAAACCGGATTTTCCCAGCCGATCCTTCGGCGATGACACCCACTTCTTTCTGGCCGTCGGAAATCGCATCCTCGGGACAAATGAGTTTACAGCCCTCGCAGGCGTGGCATAGCTCGGGGAAGACCAGCACCTTGTCTTTGATGGTGGCGATGGCGTTAAACTGGCAGAGTTCCGAGCACTTGCCGCATGCCGTGCATTTTACAGGATCGACCACCGGGATGAATGTATGATACGGTCTTTCTTTATCCATTGCCGGTTTTAGGAAAAGGTGTCCGTTGGGCTCCTCCACATCGCAGTCGATGAAGATCACGCCTCGATCTTCCAGTACCCGGGCCAGGTTCGTGGCCAGGGTTGTTTTCCCGGTCCCGCCCTTTCCGCTGGCCATGGCGATTATCATACGTTGATTTCTATTCTCATCCATTCTCATACCTATGTTTTGAGCATATGCTCATAATAAGATACAAAAAGGAATCCCATTTGTCAAGCATTTTATTGCCGGTTATTTGAGAAAAATTTCTGCCAGAACAGGCATGTGGTCGGAAGGAAACCGCCCGTCGAATATGTCGGACAAGGTGCCGTGGAACCTAACCTGCCACTCCCGGCTGACGAAAATGTAATCGATGGGCTGGCCGGTAACAGCCTGAATATCAAACCCGGTAAACGTTCCCGTCGGCCCATGATGGCCTATACCAGATATCCGGCGCGCGTCATAGTACGTTCTAGTCTCTTCTTCAGACTCACCTCGCGTTAGGATTTCATAGGGCTCGGAATCGGTTGTGCAGTTGAAATCTCCGGTAATCACCACTGGCGTATCTTCTGGAGCCAGTGCATCTATCTTGCTCAGGAGCAAATGGGCGCTCTCTACGCGGGCCCTCTGTCCTCGATGATCGAAGTGGGTATTGAAAAAGAAGAATGACTTTCGGGTGGATACATCGACGAACCGGCTCCAGGTCACTGTCCGGTTACAGGCCGCATCCCACCCAAGACCGGGCCGGTCGGGCGTTTCGGACAACCAGAACGTCGAACGGTCTTCACTCCTCAAGCGATGAAGCCTGTAGAACACGGCCGTGAACTCCCCTTCCGCCTTCCCGTCATCGCGCCCGATCCCGAACCAATCGAACCCGGGCAGTCTTGTTGCCAAGTCGTCGATTTGATGCGCCAGGGCCTCCTGCACACCCACCACATCAGCCTTATGAAACCGGATCATGCTGGCCACAGCGTCCCTTCGATGAATCCAGGCATTCTCGCCGTCATCGGGATTATCGTATCGGATGTTGTAGCTCATCACACGTATGGCCCGTCCCGGACGATCTGCGCATGCGCTGACGATGATCAAAATCAGGACGATCATCCCAGCTGCTGATAAGACAATGGCTTTGTTCTTGTTTTTAAACGTGTTTTTCACCACAGGAAGTTACCTTATGTTTACATGCGTGGTATGGAATGGGACATTTTACAGACGAAGGGATTCACAAAACCTGCATGTGTTGACATCCACGGATACGCATTGAGATTCTACTGCATAGAAGCATCTTATATCTTCCCTTCGATGAGGACTCCCCATTTATCAACAGCCGGTAAGTCTCTCCTCCTCTCGTCAGGCTGATTGAGACGAGGCATGAATCATTCCCACCCCCGGGGCTGGCGAGGATTCCTAAAAACGATAAAATAAACCGATTGTTGATGCTATTCTTGATGCGTACGTTAAAACCGATTTC